>Ga0181560_10000072_pt1 | contig 75777 bp, 82 predicted proteins | sample 011ome_20_FD_133751 | JGI IMG/M metagenome (GOLD analysis project Ga0181560, IMG submission 133751) | Coastal salt marsh microbial communities from the Groves Creek Marsh, Skidaway Island, Georgia - 011509CT metaG (megahit assembly) | ecosystem: Environmental > Aquatic > Marine > Intertidal... | reverse complement strand
GGCGGCGCGGTCAAGCGCGGCAAGTTTACGATAAAGGAAGCGGATGCGCTGGACCGCCGGGTGGGGCGGGTGGCATCGGTGGCTGCCTTGCCAGAGGGGCTGGACCTGATTGTCGAATCCGTGTTCGAGGATCTCGCGCTCAAGCACGCGGTGCTGGCCGAAGCGGCGGGGAAGCACCCAGCCTTGCTCGCCACCAATACCAGCGCTTTGTCGATTGACCGGCTGGCGCAAGTCGTGCCGGACAAGGCGAATTTCCTCGGCATGCACTTCTTCAATCCGGTCTGGTCGCTGAAGCTGGTCGAGATCATTCGCGGGGCCGGGACATCCGATGCGGCGGTTGACTGCGCGCGCGACTTTGCCGCCTGGATGGGCAAGGAATCGCTGGTCGTGCGCGACATTCCCGGTTTCGCCACCAGCCGGCTGGACCTGATCGCCTCGCTCGAAGCAATGCGGATGCTGGAAAGCGGCGTCACCAGCGCAGAGGAAATCGACCGGGCGGCAACGCTGGCCTATCGCCATCCGGTTGGCCCCTTGCGGCTCAGTGACATCGTTGGCCTGGATGTGCGGCTGGATGTCGCCCGTGCGCTGGAAGCCGCGCATGGTGCCCGCTTCGCGCCGCCAGCGATATTGATCGAAATGGTCGCGGCCGGAAGGCTTGGCGTCAAGTCAGGCGAAGGCTTCTTCAAATGGCCGCAATAGGCCGCACCGGAGCATAAAATGTCCTCGCAGAACATGTTCTATACCCCGCTGATTGACACGCAGGAACATCACCCGGCGCTGCGTGATAGCGTGGCCAGGCTGATGAGTGGCTTCGGGCGCGCATATTTCCAGGACATCGTGCGGCGCGGCGCGCGCGCGGTCGATCTGTGGAAGGCGCTGGGCGAGGCGGGTTTTCTGGGCGTGCACATGCCGGAAGAATATGGCGGCGGCGGCGGCGGGATGGCCGATTATTACACCATCATCGAGGAAGTTTCCGCTCATGGCTGCCCGCTGCTCGCCATGGTCATCAATTCGATCTGCTCGCCGATGATTGTCGCTTACGGATCGGAAGAAATGAAGCGCGAATGGCTGCCCGATCTGGCGAGCGGGGCGCGCCGCATGGCCTTCGGGATTACCGAACCGAACGCCGGGTCGAACACGCATAAGGTCAGCACTACCGCGCGGCAGACGCCGGACGGCTGGGTGCTGAGCGGCAGCAAATACTGGACCAGCGCAATCGATGAATCCGATGCCGTACTGGTGGTGGCCCGCGATGCGGATCGTTCAACGGCAGAGCGTTCGTGCCTGTCGCTGTTCATCGTCCCGACCGACGCCAAGGGGCTGAGCTGGAAAAAGATCGACAGCGCAGTCCAGATCGCGGAAGACAGCTTTTTTACCTATTATGATGACATCAAGCTGCCGCCAGAGGCGCTGGTGGGCGAGGCCGGAAACGGGCTCAAGCAGTTGTTCATCGGCCTCAATCCGGAACGGGTCGCGGTTGCTGCTATCAACAATGGCATTTCCCGCTTCGCGCTGGCGCAGGCCGCACAATATGCCTGCGACCGTGCGGTGTGGAAGTCACCCATCGGCGCGCATCAGGGAATTGCGCATCCCCTGGCTGAGGCTTTCATTGGCGTGCAGCAGGCGCGGCTGATGGCGGCGCGCGCGGCCGATTTATATGACCGGGGCGAGGATGCAGCCGAAGCATCCAACATGGCGAAGTTCGCCGCAGCCGAATCCTCGCTCAAGGCGCTTGACCAGGCGATCCAGGTCCATGGCGGCAATGGCATGTCCTATGAATATGGTCTGGCGGATCTGTGGTTCGTTGCCCGGCTGCACAAGACCGCGCCCGTCAGCCGCGAAATGGTGCTGAACCATATTGCCCAGCACAGCCTTGGCCTGCCGAAGAGCTACTGATGCCCGCTCCCGAAGCCGACAACCCGCTCGACCTGCTAACAATTCTTGGCAGGCATGCCAACACGCGGCCAGATAGTCCCTGCCTGCTGATCGAAGATGATGTAATCACCTTTTCCGAACTTTCAGCGCGCAGCGAGCGGGTGGCGGGCGCCATGCGCGCGCAGGGCATTGGTGCGGGTGACAGGGTTGCGATACTTGCCTATTCCAGCCCGATATTCTTCGAACTGCTGCTGGGTTGCGCCATAGCCGGTGCAATCATGGTGCCCATCAACTTCCGGCTGTCATCGCGCGAAGTGGGCGAAATTCTTGACGATGCGGAACCGTCGCTGCTGCTGGTTGAAGCGGATTTGGCCCACCAGGTGCCCGATGGGCATGATGTTTCGTGGCGCGACCTTCAGGATTATGCCCGCTGGCGCGATGCGGCAGAGCCTGAAAGCTCGGCGCCTGCGGTTCTCGATGCGCCGGTGCTGATCCTTTATACTTCGGGCACGACCGCATTGCCCAAGGGCGTGGTGCTGAGCCACCGCAACTTGTCGTATCTCGAACGCATGGCGCGGCAATTGTGGTCATTCGCACCTGAGAGCGTCAACCTGGCGGCGATGCCCCTGTTTCATATCGGCGGGCTAGGCTGGGGGCTGCTGGCATTCAGCCAGGGTGGCAGGACTGTGCTGACCCGCGAGAGTGATCCTGCTGCCCTGCTGGCGCTGATGCGCCGTCATGGCGTGACTCATGCCTTTCTTGTGCCGACGGTTATTCAAAGGCTGGTGGAGCAGCTTGAGGAAAGCGGCGATAAGCCGCCAAAGGTGGCGCACATGTTCTACGGGGCAGCGCCGATGGGCGAATCCCTGCTTGCCCGTGCGATCGCGGCGTTCGGCAGCGCGTTTCATCATACATACGGCATGACTGAAACCGCCGGGACGACAGTCACGCTCGATCCCGAAGACCATGATCCTGGTGGGCCACATCCGGAAAGGCTGCGCTCATGCGGACGGGCGATGCCGTGGGTTGAGCTGAAGCTGGTCGATCCGGCGACGAACCGTGAAGTGGCCGTTGGCGAAATCGGCGAAGTGCGCATGCGCTGTGGTGCCGTCACGCAAGGCTATTGGCGCAAGCCCGCAGCAACCGCCGAAACGATTACGCCCGATGGCTGGATGTGTTCGGGCGATGCGGCAGTGCAGGATGCCGATGGCTATCTCTATTTGCGCGATCGTTACAAGAACATGATCGTTTCGGGCGGAGAAAATATCTACCCTGCAGAAATCGACAATGTATTGCAGCAGCACCCGGCCGTTCAGGATGTTGCGGTTGTCGGCGCGCCACATCCCAAGTGGGGGGAAACACCGCATGCGCATGTCGTGTTGAGAGCGGGCCAAACGGTTTCCGAAGCAGAGTTGATTGCTTTCGCGCAAGAGCGCCTTGCCCGATACAAATGCCCCACTGCGGTGATTTTTACAGACGATTTGCCGCGCAATGCCTCGGGCAAGATATTGAAGCGGGAGCTGCGCAAATGAACGCTGAGATATCCGTGCAGGCGCGCGTGCTGCGCGCATTTGCGGTGGAGTTTCTGACCGCACATGATCCCGATGTGGCGCGTCGCATCATGACGCCGGATTATGCGTTGTCCATCGGCGGCTTCCTGCTGGCGGGGCGGGACGAGCACTACCTGCCCGCCACGGTGGCGCAGCTCGAACAATTCCCGGGTCTGTGCGTGACGGCGCATGATGTCGTGCTCGGAACGGAGGCGGTGGCGCTGCGCTTCACGGAACATGGCGTATCGGCGCGGCAGGCAAGCCCCTCAAGCTGGGGGGGGATAACCCTGTTCCGGCTGGAAGCGGGGCGACTGCGGCAGGGCTGGGCCGAAGAGGATTATTTCGCGCGCAAGCTGCAATTGCGCAGCGGCGAGGTGAACCGGATCGATCCGCCACATTTCGCCCCATGGGATGCCCCGGTAGCGGCACCCGATCCCCAAACCGAACGGATCGTGCGCAGCTGGCTGACCGATCCCGCCGCGCCGCTGGCGGCGACCGATGAAATCAGCGCCGGGGGGCCGCGTCTGGCGGAACTGATCGAAGCTGCTGATCTTGAAATCGGATTTCTGTTCACCGCCGGGCCGCGCGCGGCGTTTCATGCGGTGCTCAAGGGCGCCTACAGGGGCGGGTTCGCGGACATAGACCAGGGTCAGCTGGGCACGCAGATTTCGCTTCCGGTCTCGGGCATTGTCGACGCCGCCAACGGTGCGGTGGCGCGCGCGCAGGTTTGCGGGGACCGGCTGGGGCTCCAACGCCGACTTGCGCACGGATGACGGCAACGGGCCGCATCGCCCAACCGGGGCAAACGAGCGCTTGTTTTACGTCTCGGGCTGCGGCAATGTAACCCGTAAACGCAAGCGTTGATTGGGAGAATGTGCGATGGGTAGAGTTTCAGGCAAGGTAGCGATCATTTCCGGCGCGGCGCAGGGCATGGGCGAAGCGCATGCCCGGCTGTTCGTGGCGGAAGGGGCAAAGGTCATCCTGACTGACCTCAACGACAAGGCCGGGCAGGCTCTGGCTGACAGTCTTGGCGAAAACGCCATGTTCATCCGGCAGGATGTGACGCAGAAGGCGGACTGGCAACGCGTGGTGCAAGAGGGCGAGGCCCGCTTCGGCACTATCAACGTGCTCGTCGCCAATGCCGGGGTGATCGGCAAGGTCGCCAGCACGCTCGACTTCACCGAGGAAGATTACCACTTCGTCTGCAATATCAACCAGACGGGTGTGTTCCTTGGCATTCAGGCGGTCCTGCCCTCGATGATCAAGGCCGGTGGCGGCTCGATCGTCAACATCTCCTCCATCGCCGGGATGGTGGCCTGTTATGGCTTGCCCAACATCGCCTATGTCGCCAGCAAATTCGCAGTGCGTGGTATGACCAAGCGCGTGGCGGTGGAGTTCGGTGACAAGAACATCCGCTGCAATTCGATTCACCCAGGTTTCATCAAGACGCCGATGATGGTTGATGCGACTGATGAGGGGGGCGGGGACGCGGTGAGCATGATCCCGCTCAACCGCATGGCCGAACCGGAAGAAGTGTCCAATCTGGCCCTGTTTCTGGCCAGCGACGAATCCGCCTTCATCTCGGGCATGGAACATGTGATCGACGGTGGCATGACCGCCATGTAATCGCTGTGGCGGGCGGGGCGTGGGGCAGTGCCTTGGGCCTCCGCCCGGCATGGCGTCAGCGTTGCATCGACTGTGCGTTGACGCGCAGCGTACCGGCCAGGACCGGCTCTGCGAAATTGAACTGCGCCGGGTTGCAGGCCTGTACGACTGCACCGCGCACGAAATAGTCACCGATCATTGACCTGTCCCACACCGGGCTTTGCCGCGTCCGGCATGGCCAGCCTTTCCATGCAAGCGCAGAATTTCCGACTGGCGTCGCAGCCGGTGACTGTCAGGCTGGCGGAGCCGGGGCCGCGTCTGATGCAAGGCGGCTGGCCAATAAAAAACCGGCCCGCAATTACGCGGGCCGGCCAGGTTCTTTGCTGTTGGCCGGGGGCAGTGCGCCCCCGGGTCATCAGTGCTGCGATCAGAAGCGAACGGTCGCTTCCACGCCATAGGTGCGGGGAACGCCCGGGGTCTTCAGCACGGTGCCGAAAGCGCCGGCCGTGTCATAACCGAAGGGATAATATTTTTTGTCGAAGATGTTCTTGCCCCAGAACTTGATCTGATAATTCGCATGATTCCAGGCCAAGCTGGCATTCACGATCGCGTAGCCCTTGCTGCCAACCAAATCAGTCGAGCCGTTTGGTCCCTGATAGAGCTGGGTGACTCCCCCCTGGCCATCATTAACAACCGCTGATGGGCGATCACTGTTTGCAAACATGTCATACCAGAATTTGCTTTTGTAAGCGACTTCACCGCTGAACACGAGGTCGCCATCGGCAACGGTGCCCAGGGTCAGGTCACCGCCACCGCTGAGTGTCCATTTGGATGCGAATGGGATCGGGTTCCCAGCAATAACGGTGCCGCCAGCAGGACCGCAGACCTCATCTTCGATCCCAGTGGGGCTCAGGCAAGGGTTTTTCTTGGTGTATTTTGTATCCAGATATCCCAATGAGCCGCGCAGGGTCAGCGCTTGCACCGGTTTCGCCAGCAGTTCGATTTCCCCCCCTTTCACCTTCGCATTGAGGTTGCGATTGAAAGCCAAGCCGCCAATTACTTCGCTGACCTGCTGGTTCTTGTAATCATAGTGGAATACGGCGCCATTTATCTGCACCCGATCATTGGCAAAGCGGGTCTTGAAACCCAATTCAATGGACGTCAATTTCTCCGGTTTGACAATATCAGACGCTGGATTCTGCACGACAAAGCCAAAACCATTGAAGTTACCAGAGCGGTAGCCACGACTGATGCTGGCGTAAGTCTTTATTGAATCCGTCCAAGCGTAGTTCAAGATCGCGCGACCAGACCAGTTTTCGTACTTCTGCCGTAAGTTGTAGTCCGTGTAGAGGTTGAAGACCGCATTGTCTATCGAATCATCCGTGATAACAGTCGAATACGCATCAGCGTATTTTAAGTCATCTTTAGTGTAACGAATACCGGCTGTCAGATCGAGCTTCGGTGTAACGGTAAGTGTCGCTTCACTGTAAATTCCAATTGTCTTGCGCTTCTGTTTGAAACCGAAAGCGACATTGAATGAGTTTGCGACGCCCGGCGCCCAGTCTGCTGGATTGCCGTCAGCTGGGAAGTCAGGAAGGACATTATAAGCTAGGACAGTATTATTACTGTCGATTTTGTCGTTCCCGTAATAAAATCCAACAAGACCTTTTAAGATATCGCTATCATAGTTGATACGGAAGTCTTGGCTGAAATCCTTGCCTTCTGAGCGATAAAAAATGAAATAAGCATCCAGGGGCGTAGCATCGTTGTCGATATCGAGACTATATTTCGAATCTGTATAGCCAGTAACTGAAGTGATCGACCAATTATCATTAATTTGGTAATCGATATTTGCGTGCAGGCCCCAGTTTTCAGTGATAAACTTTCCACCTTTGTCTAGCGAGACTTCATTGTAATTGCAGCACACTGCGCCACCCGGCGTTATTCCGCCTTGGCGCGTGCTGCCGAAAAAGTCTGTGCCACCATTGTAGTTCGCATCCGCTCCTACAAGTCCAATATAGTGCAAGCTCCATCCAACGGGCTTGTCCTTCGCGTAATTGAAGCCAATCTTGATATCGAGATCATCGTTTGGCTTCAGCCGCAGATTGGCGCGCATGCCAACCGTGTCCGTGGAGCCGTAAGCCTTCCGCGCGCCCAACTGTTTATCAGGTTCTTTGAAGAACCCATCAGCCTTTACCCGAGTAAAGGCCAAGCGCAGACCAACCTTGTCTGGAACGAGAGTAGCCTCTGCGGCTCCTTGAAGCTTCCAGCGATCATAATTGCCGTAGCCTGCAGTGAGGTAGCCATTGGCTTCTTCAAGCTTTGGTTGGCGCGTATACATGTTGACTGCGCCGCCCGTAGTGTTGCGGCCAAACAGCGTGCCCTGCGGGCCGCGCAAAACTTCAACGCGTTCCAGATCGAAAAGTTGCAAGCCATGCGTATAACGAAAAGTCTGGCTGACTTCATCGACATAGACGCCGATCGGCGAAGCAGTCTGCGCTGTAAATTCGTTCGCCACGCCAACGCCGCGCAGCGAGAAGTTGGGCGAGGTTTCACCATATTGCGAGCTGACCTGGAGGTTCGGGACCACGTTGCCCAGATCGGTTGAGCCGGTGACGCCACGCGAAGCGAGCTGTTCAGCGCCAATGGCCGAGATCGAGATCGGCACGTCCTGCAGATTTTCGCTGCGCTTCGATGCGGTCACGACGATTTCGCCGAGACCCTGGCCGGCCGAGCCGGATTGCGCCATGGCGGGCGCGGCGACGAGCGCCGTGGTTCCAAGCAGGGCCGCTGTCAGGCCCAGCCGGACGCCGGCAGCAGGAAAACTAATGGAATGCATGACTTCTCTCCTCCCAATTCATTCGACGCCAAACAGGCGCCGCCAAGCTTGCGTTATTTGTAAGTGATAGAGAGCCAGGTTCCCTGTGTCAACGCCAGCGTTAATTGACCTGCGGGTTCATGAGGTGGGCGGACGTCGCTTGTAGAATTTTTCAAAAAACCCTTTAAAACAAATGTGTGAATGAGTGCTGCGGAAATCGACGCTGCTGACGCCAGAAATGCGGCACATTTTTTTCAACGCCATTGTTGTAAAATCAGCACAGTCTGCAGGCGGTTTCCGGGAAGCCGTGTGCACGGGTTCAATAGGGCGATTCCAGCCCCGCCATCACCATGTCGGCAAAAATCTTGCCGATATCCTCGCTCGCGCCCGGTGCATCCGGTCTGAACCAGCGATGGCTCCAGTTGAGCATGCCCAGAATGCCGAAAGTCACGGTCCGGGCTGAACCGATGGTGCGGAAGCTGCCATCGGCGTAGCCCTGCTCGACAATGTCCACGAAGCAATCCTCAATGCTGCGATTGAGGCGACGCATGTGTTTCGACCAGTCCGTCCGCTTGCCGGTCACCTGCTTGAGATCCTCGCGGACATAAATGTGCAGCAATGGATAGTTTTCCACGAAGGAGGTCATGAAGGCCATGACCAGTTCGCGCATCTTGCGTGCAGGTTTCATATTGCTGCCCGCAATCCGGCGGGCGAGCGCTTCATTGTTTTCAAGCACGGCGCGGACGACCTCGTCGAACATCTCTTCCTTGGAGGAGAAGTAATAATAGATCGTCGCCCGGTCGACGCCCACTTCCGCCGCCACGGCGCTGAGGCTGGCGCCCTGGTATCCCAGCTTGTGAAAGACGTGCACGGCTGCTTCCGCGATTTCCGCCTTGCGGATTTCATAGGATGCGCGCGCTTCCTTCTGCGCCGAAAGGCGCCGTTTGCCGATCACCGTATTTGCAGCCAAGAAATCGACCCCCGCATCTGGCGCGTGACCGGTTGTCAGCAGCGCGCCTGGTAAGTGGCCGGTCATCACCGGACCGGACTGATGACTTATGCGGCATCAAGGCGGCAGTTTCAAACCCCGCGTCAGCCGCGCGGCCCGCCCGCGACGTAAAGCACCTGTCCCGTAACGAATGAGGAGCGTGAATCGCAAAAGAAGGCGACGGCATTGGCGATGTCGTCAGGGGCGCCAGTCCGTTTGACCGCGATGTCGCGCATCATCAGGTCCGACAGTTCCGCGATTGACATCTTCATGCGATCCGCCACGCCTCTGGTCATCTCGGTGACCACGAACCCGGGCGCCACCGCATTGGCTGTGATTCCATACTGGCCGAGTTCGATCGCCAGCGTCCTGGTCAGCCCCTGAACGCCCGCCTTGGCTGCGGAATAATTAGTTTCGCCGAAAACGCCGAGCGCGGCGATGCTGGACAGGTTGACAATGCGGCCCCAGCCTGCGGTGCGCATATGCGGCACGACCTGGCGGCACATGAGGAAGCAGGCCTTCAGGTTGACGTCGATGACCGTATCCCAGTCTGCGCTGCTCATCCGGGTCAGTGTGCTGTCGCGCAGAACGCCCGCATTATTGACGAGCACGGTTGGCGGCCCCAGCATCGCCTCGATCTGGCCGATGGCGTGCGCCACCTGACCCTCATCCGCTACATTGCAGCCGACCGGCAAGGCGCGGCGACCTGCCGCCTCGACAGCCCGCGCCGTTTCGTCACATGTCTCGGCCGACAGGTCCACCAGCGCGACATCGCAACCGTCCGCGGCCAGACGCCGGGCGATGGCGGCGCCGATACCGCGCGCTGCGCCCGTAACGATGGCCACGGGGTGTTGGGGCGGTTGCGGGGGCTGGCTGGAAGCTGCATTCATGGCCTGCTCCCTCCGTGATGTCCCATTTCCAGACCTCCTCGTCTCTCTCGCAGCTGCGGTATGTTGACCTTGGGTAAACAGTATGGACAAGGCCACGCTTTCGTCAATGGTGTCGTGGAAAAACAGCCAGTCTGCGGGTGCTTGCAGCGAAAACGCCGAATGCGAAGGGCGGATGGCGAGAGTGCTCGGGTATTGACTTGATCAGAATGCCCATTGAAAAAGCGAGACTATTGGTGATCGCGTGAAATCAATGTGCCCTCTCTTGCCGATAATGACGTGAATCCGCGCTTCCACACAACTGTTGACGTTTTCGGAATGCTGTGACAGATCGGCGGAAACGGGAGAATCCATGCCTCAGACTGTCGACATCGTGATTATCGGCGCTGGCTTTGCCGGCCTGCGCGCGCTTTACAGTTTTCGGGAGCAGGGCTTTTCGGTCACCGTGCTCGAACGTGACGATGAAGTGGGCGGGGTGTGGAACTTCAATCGCTATCCGGGCGCTCGTTGTGACGTGGAAAGTTTCGATTATTCCTATCGCTTCTCCAGCGAGCTGGAGCAGGAATGGCGCTGGAGCGAACGTTACGCGACGCAGCCTGAAATCCTCGACTATATCCGCCATGTGGCGGACCGGTTTGACCTGCGCCGCAATATCGAACTGAACACCACGGTCACGGGTGCCCGCTATGATGAGGGACGCGCGCGCTGGACCGTGGAAGCGGAGGACGGGCGCAGCTGGAGCGCGCAATTCGTCGTGCTGGCGATGGGGCAGCTCTCCACGCCGAAGAACACAACCTATCCCCGGCAGGAAGATTTCAGGGGCCAGATATATTACAGTGCCCGCTTTCCTCGCGAAGGCGTCGATTTCGAAGGAAAGCGTGTCGCCATCATCGGCACCGGATCGTCCGGTGTTCAGATGACCCCGGTGGTAGCGGCCAAGGCGAGTCAACTGACTGTATTCCAGCGCACCGCCAACTATTCGATCCCCGCCGCCAACGCACCCGTCAGCGATGAAGAGGACGCCTATGTAAAGGCGCATTATGCGGAGCGGCGCGACCAGGCCCGCAATTCCCCCAGCGGGCTCGGGTTCAAGCCCGATCCCCGTTCCGCGACGGAAGTGCCCGAAGAAGAACGCGAGGTAGCGTTTGAAAAGGCATGGAACCGGCTTGGCTTTGGCTTTGCGCTGGCTTTCAAGGACATCCTGCTGAACGAGGCTTCCAATGCGATTGCTTCCGATTTCATCCGCCGCAAGATTGCCGAACAGGTCGAAGATCCCTGGACGCGCGACAAGCTGACGCCGAGGGGTTTTCCCTTCGGCACGCGGCGCCCTTCGGTCGACGGGGGTTATTTCCGGACTTTCAATCGCGACAATGTGCGGCTGGTCGACATTTCGGAAACCCCGATCGAAGGCTTTACCCCGACGGGCATCAAAACCAGTGCCGAGGAATTCGAATTCGACATCGTGATTTACGCAACCGGCTTCGATGCATTCACCGGATCGCTGCTGAAGCCCGAAATCACCGGCCGCGCGGGCCAGACGCTGAAGCAGAAATGGGCGGACGGGCCGATCAGCCAGCTTGGCCTTGCAACCGCCGGTTTCCCCAACCTGTTCATCATCGTCGGCCCGGGCAGCCCCTCGCTCCTCGCCAATGTCCTCCTGTCCTCCGAAGATCAGGTGGACTGGCTGGTCGATCTGTTCGGGAAGGCGCGAGACGAAGGCATTACCGAGATCGAGGCGACCGAAGCAGCGGAACGGGCCTGGGGCGAATATGTCAACGAACGCGCGAAGGAGACGCTCTACATGCAGACGCCATCTTTCTACAATGGCGCTGAAATCCCCGGCAAGCCGCGCGTTTTCATGCCCTATTCCGGCGGGGTGCGCCATTACCGGCTGCTGATGGAACGCTGCGCGGACGAAGGTTATACCGGTTTCGAATTGCGCAAGGAACGGCAGGCCGCAACGGCGGAATGAACGCGGGCTGGGGCCCTTGGTGATCCACAAGCTGTATAGTTCTCCCCGCCTTCGCGGGGATGACGAAATCAGTTTCGCGAACCTGTTGTGAAGTGGTGGGCGGCGGTTTGAGTTAGCCGACCACTCACCGCGTCAGCTTCTTGTACGCCAGCCGCGTCGGCCGGTCTGCCGCGTCCCCCAGGCGGCGGCGCTTGTCTTCCTCGTATGCCTCGAAGTTGCCTTCGAACCATTCGACGTGGCTATTACCCTCGAAGGCAAGAATGTGCGTCGCCAGACGGTCAAGGAAGAAGCGGTCGTGGCTGATCACCACGGCGCAACCGGCGAAGTTTTCAATCGCATCTTCGAGCGCGGCCAGCGTTTCCACGTCGAGGTCGTTGGTCGGTTCGTCGAGCAGCAGCACGTTGCCGCCGGCCTTCAGCATCTTGGCCATGTGCACGCGATTACGTTCACCGCCTGACAGCTTGCCGACATTCTTCTGCTGGTCCGCGCCCTTGAAGTTGAACGCGCCGACATAGGCCCGCGTCGACATGTCCTGCCCGTTTACCTTCATGTAATCGAGCCCGTCGGAGATTTCCTCCCAGACATTGTGCTTGGGATCAAGGTGATCGCGGCTCTGGTCGACATAGCCGAGGTGGACGGTGCTGCCGATCTCGATGGTGCCGCTGTCAGGTGTTTCCTTGCCGGTGATGATCTTGAACAGGGTGGATTTACCGGCCCCGTTCGGCCCGATCACGCCCACGATGCCGCCCGGCGGCAGGGTGAAGGAGAGGTCTTCGAACAACAGCTTGTCGCCATAGGCCTTGGAGATGTTCTTCACCTCGATGACCTTGCCGCCCAGCCGTTCCGGCACCTGGATGACGATCTGGGCCTTGCCCACGCTGCGGTTGTCCTGCGCGTTTTGCAGTTCCTCGAACTTGCGGATGCGGGCCTTGGACTTGGTCTGGCGCGCGGCCGGGGTCTGCCGGATCCATTCCAGCTCGCGCTGCAGCGCCTTCTGCTTGCCGCTTTCCTCGCGGCTTTCCTGTTCAAGCCGCTTCGCCTTCTTTTCCAGATAGGTCGAGTAATTGCCTTCGTAAGGATAGTAGGATCCGCGATCGAGTTCGAGAATCCAGCCCACGACGTGATCAAGGAAGTAGCGGTCGTGCGTGATCATCAGCACCGCGCCGGCATATTCCTTGAGGTGGTTTTCCAGCCACTCCACGCTTTCCGCGTCAAGATGGTTGGTCGGTTCGTCGAGCAGCAGGATCGAGGGCTTCTGGATCAGCAGGCGGGTGAGCGCGACGCGGCGTTTTTCACCGCCTGACAGATCCTTGACTGACCAGTCGCCCGGCGGGCAGCGCAAGGCTTCCATCGCCACTTCGAGCTGGTTGTCGAGCGTCCAGCCATCGACCGCGTCGATCTTGTCCTGAAGTTCGCCCATCTCGGCGCCCAGAGTGTCGAAATCCGCATCCGGTTCGCACATCAGCGCGCTGATTTCATTGAAGCGGTCGACCATGTCAGCGATCCCGCGCGCGCCGTCCTTGACGTTTTCGAGCACGGTCTTGGAGGTGTCGAGTTCCGGCTCCTGCTCCAGATAGCCGACGGTGATGTTCTCACCCGGCCAGGCCTCGCCCGTAAAATCCTTGTCGATGCCCGCCATGATCTTGATCAGCGTGGATTTGCCCGCGCCGTTGGGGCCGACGATGCCGATCTTCGCGCCCTGATAGAACTGCAGGTTGATGTTGCTGAGCACTGGCTTCTGCGCGCCGGGGAAACTCTTTGTCATGTTCTTCATGACATATGCATACTGGGCGGCCATCGGTGGTCCTTCGGGGAAATCTGATGATTGTGGAATTGCGCGCCATGTAGCGATGGCAAGCGGGCGCGGCAAGCTATCGGATTATTCGGCCGCCAGCAGCTGCTCCGCGCCGCCAAGGTCCACGCTGACCAGCCGCGAAATGCCCTTTTCGATCATGGTCACGCCGAACAGGCGGTGCATCCGGCTCATGGTCACGGCATTGTGCGTGACGATCAGATAGCGGGTGTCGGTTTCGCGCTGCATCGCGTCCAGCAGGTCGCAGAAGCGGTCGATATTGGCATCGTCCAGCGGCGCGTCCACTTCGTCCAGCACACAGATCGGCGCAGGATTGGTCAAGAACAGCGCGAAGATCAGCGCCACGGCGGTCAGCGCCTGTTCCCCGCCTGACAGCAGGCTGAGCGATTGCAGACGCTTGCCGGGGGGCTGGGCGAAGATTTCGAGGCCCGCATCCAGCGGATCGTCCGAATCGACCAGCGCCAGATGTGCCTGCCCACCTTCGAACAGGCGCGTGAACAGGCGCCGGAAATGCTGATCCACTTCCTCGAAGGCTGCGCGCAGCCGTTCGCGCCCTTCACGATTGAGATTGCCGATCGAACCGCGCAGGCGATGCACCGCTTCGGCCAGTTCCGCCTGTTCGGCCGTGCTCTCGCCGTGCTTTGCCTCGATCTCGGAAAGTTCGTCAGCTGCGACGAGATTGACCGGGCCGATCCGTTCACGCTCCGCCGTCAGCCGGTCCATCGCGGCGGATTCATCGGTGGACGACGCAACGCTGGCTTCTTCAAAGGCAAAGCGCCCGGCCAGCATGGATGGCGGGCACTGGAAACGCTCGCCCGAAATGCGGCCCATTTCGCTGCGCCGCGCCTCCTCGTTTTCGGCTCTGGCGACTGCGCCCGCGCGCGCTTCGCGGGCCGAGGCCAGCGCTTCATTGGCTTCGGCAAAGGCCGCATCAGCCGCCCGCGCGGCTTCGCCTGCGGCATGTACGCCCGCTTCGGCTTCGGCCAGTTCAGCGGCCAGGCGGGTGCGTACCGCTTCGCCTGCTTCGATCTCTGCAACCAGGCTGGCCGGCTTCGCAGCGGTGATCGCGCGTTCCTGCTCGATCTCTTCAAACCGCCGGGCCATGTCCGACAGGCGGCGGGTGGCATCGCCTGCGCGGGCCTGCCAGCCCTTGATATCGGCGGCGCGCGCGGCGGCGCGTTCACGCGCCACGGCCAAGGCCTGATCATGCGCGGCAAGCTGGGCGGTCGCGCTTTGCAAGGTGGCCCGCGCCGCTTCATGCCGGGCCCGGGCCGCTTCCAGCATGGCCCGCCCGCTTTCCGGATCAGGCAGGGTGGAAAGCTTTTCCTGCGCTGCCGCCAGTTCCGCTTCGGCCTGCTCGCGCCGTGTCGCCAGTTCTTCCGCTGCCACCGCGAGTTCTTCCAGCCGGGCGGCGGCCCGCTCGCGGGTGGCCTCCGCCTGATCGAGCGCGCGCAGCGCCACCCGTTCTGCTTCGCTTGCCTGCATCGCTTCGCGTTCCGCCGCCACCAGATCGCGCTGGAGCGCAGCAAGCGCCTCCTGCGCGATCACGCGGGCGGCGTCCTGTTCTTCCAACGCGCGGCGGCGGGCGGGAAGCTGGGCGTCAAGTTCGGCCAGCCGGTTTTCGGCCTCCAGCCGGGCCGCTTCCGCCGCGCCTTCGCCGCGCGCGATGAAGCCATCCCAACGGCGCAGGTGCCCCCCTCTGGTCACCAGCCATTCTCCGGGGGCAAGGGGGCGCTGATCGTCGCTGTCCACGACATGGACCAGCGCGAGCCGTGCCTCCAGTTCCGGCGGGCAGGCCGGCACATGCGCCAGCAGGCTGTCCGCGACACTGGCACCCGGAGCAGAGCCTGCCCAGAAGCGGCCTTCGCTGTCCTGTGGGGGTAGGCCGAGCGGCGATCTGGCATCGCGCCCCAGCACCGCGGCCAGCGCGCGTTCATAGCCCGGTTCGGCGCGTACCCGGTCCAGCGCGGCCGGCAGGCCATCCTTGCCCGCCGCCTGTCGTGCCCGTGCGTCCCGGTCCCGCGTCAGCGCTGCGTGTTCACGCTCGATCCCCGCCAATTCGGCGCGCGCCGCGGCCAGCGCGTCAGCCGCTTCGTCGCGCGCGGCAGCAAGCACTTCCTTCTGGTCCTGACGCGCTTCCAGCCCGGCGCGCAATTGCGCCAGCACAGCGGCGGCATCGTCCGCTGCCGTACGCGCCGCGCTTGCCGCCTGTTCGAGATCGCCCTGCTGGCCAAGCGCGGCGCGGCCTTGCGCGAGGCGCTGGCTTTCACCCTCGATCCGGCCGATCCGCGCAGCCCCTTGCGCAACCTCGGCTTCGGCCACGCGCCATTCCGCTTCGACCCCGGCGTGATCGGCAGTGGCCTTGGCCAGCGCGAGTTCGGCGGCGCGGCTTGCGCGTTCCATATCCTCCAGCTTGGCGGCCAGCGCCGGGCGCGCCTTTTCATCGGCTTCCAGCGCGGTTTCGCTTTCGGCCAGTTCGCGTTCCAGCCGCGCCAGCGCTTCTGCCGCGTCGCGGGTCAGCCGGTCCGCTTCGCCGCGGTCCTGTTCCAGCCGCGCGCGTTGGCGGTCAAGGTCTGTCAGCCGCTGTTCCGCTGCTTCAAGCTGGTTGGTGAGCGTCGCCATGCGGTGGCCATGCGCACTGGCATCGTCACGCCGGTCGGCCAGCGCATCACGGGCCTTCGCCAGCGCTTCAGCGCAGGCCGCCTGCGCCGTTTGCGCCGCAGCGCTCGCCTGCTGGGCGCTGGTTACCCGATCTTCCGCTGCTTTCGCCTGTGACCGGGCTTCCTGCGCTGATGCCGCCGCATCGCGCCAGCGGGCAAAGACCAGCCGCGCTTCGGCCAGCTGGATTTTCTCTGACAGCGCCTTGTAGCGTTCAGCCTGCCGGGCCTGGCGGCGCAGCGATGCGATCTGGCTGTCCAGCCCGGCCATGATGTCTTCCAGCCGGGCCAGATTGCTTTCCGTCTGGCGCAGCTTGCTTTCCGCATCGCGGCGGCGAACATGCAGCCCGGCGATACCCGCCGCTTCTTCCAGCATCTGGCGCCGTTCTGCCGGTTTCGCCGCGATCACCCCGGCAATCTTGCCCTGGCTGACAAGGGCAGGGGAATGCGCGCCGGTCGCGGCATCGGCAAAGACCAGCGCGATATCCTTCGCCCGCACATCGCGCCCGTTCAGGCGATAGGCGCTGCCCGCGCCGCGTTCGATCCGGCGGGTGACTTCCAGTTCCTCACGCTCATCCGTTTCGGCGTGCAGGACAACTTCGGCGAAATCGCGGGGCGGGCGCTGCGCCGTGCCGGCGAAGATCACATCTTCCATCCCGCCACCGCGCATGGATTTGGGCGAATTTTCGCCCATGACCCAGCGGATCGCTTCAAGCAGATTGGATTTGCCGCAGCCGTTAGGGCCGACGATGCCGGTCAGCCCGGCTTCAATGCACAGTTCGGCAGGCTCGACAAAGCTCTTGAATCCGCTGAGCTTGAGCCTGCTGATGCGCATCCTGTCCGCGCCCCTTCAACCCGGCAGGGGCATCAGCGCGCCCCGGCCTGTTGCAGCGCGGCTTCGATATCGGGCCAGCCCTTGGCGTCGAGCTTCGCGCCGTTGAGCAGGAACGATGGCGTGCCTTCGATGTTCAGACCCTTCGATTGGGTGTCCGACTGATTGACCAGCTTGTCTGCCACGCCCGGCTTGGCAAGGCAGCTCGCCGCCTGATCGCTGCTGATCCCGCGCGCGGCAAAGAAATCGGTCAGCCCTGCGGCATCGGCAATCGCCTTGTAACGGGTGGCCTGATCCGTGCTTTTCATCGCCGCTTCCACTTTCGGCCCGTTCGCCTGCACGGTGGTGACGATCCCTCTCAGGTTCGACCAGACCTGGCCGCTGAGCGGATGATAGGCTTCCGGACCGCTGCAACGCACCAGCAGGTTCAGCGTCAGATCCAGCCCGTCATGTATCTGGTTGCGCAGTTCAAAACTGACTGTTCCCTTGGCGATATATTTCTCGAACAGCGGGACTTCCGCCTTTTCATAGAAATCGGCGCAGTGCGGGCAGGTGAGCGAGGCATATTCGACCAGTCTGATCGGCGCATCGGGATTGCCGATGAGATGGCCACCCATTTCGGTTTCGGCCACTATATCCGCCCATGCCTTGCCCGCGGGCGCGGCAATCGGCGCGACTGGATCGCCGTTCAGGCCCGCTGGCCCGGATTCGCCCTTGTCCCCGCAGGCAGCAAGGCCAAGCGCAAGCGGGGCAAGCAACACGGCCATGGCGGCGCGAAAGGCGAAGCGGTTCATGTGACGGTCCTTGTGAACTGGGAGGTGGAGGCTAGACCAAGGGTGGCGGCTCTCAAAGCCTGGCTTGCGCGGGTGCCCGCTTATTCCACAGAAATTGCGGGGTTCATTGCTTCAGCGCTGCGGCAATGGCCGGTTGCAGATCGGCCCAGGTATGAACCTCTTCAAGCAGCGCATCGTTGATTACGAAGCTGGGCGTTCCGGTTACGCCGGCCTGTTCAGCGCTGTCGGTGCTCAACTGCGCGATCCGGCGAGCCTCCCCCTCGTCCGAGAGGCATTTTTCCGCCTGTGTGCGGCTATAGCCGCGCCTGCTCATGATCGTGAAGAAATCGAGATCAACGGCGATGGCCCGCATTCGTGCGGCGAAAGTTCCGTTAGTCCAGTGCTGTTTGGTCGCAGGGCCCATCTTCGCCCATTTTGCCAGCCATTTGTCCTGATCGTGCAGGAAGGCCGCGTGATTGAGGAAGAATTTTTCCTTCGGACCGCATTGCACCAGCATGGTCGCCACCAGATCGACCGGATTGCGGATTACCGGGCGTACCTCCACCGAAACGGCGCCGGGCGTGACATAGGCGATCCGCAGTCCGGCTTCGGATTCCTTGGCATAGGCCGCGCAATGCGGGCAGCTGTAGCTGACGAATTCGACCAGTTTTACCTTCGCGGCGGGATTGCCGAGCCGGTGGCCGCCCGCCGGGGTTTGCGTGATGACCGTGTTCCAGTTCATCGTTGCCGCCAGCGCAATTGCGGCGGTGCAGAGGGCAAGGGCCGCGCGGCGCGCGATGCGGGGCAATCTGGTGGTCATCTTTCCCTGTCTTCTTTTTCAGTCAGGCTCCGGGCCAGCGATTCCAGCACGGTGCGCAATTCCGGGTCGCCGATGTCGCGCAGACTGTCACCCAGTCCGATCGGAATGGGCTTGAGCGATGGCGGCGCGGCTTTGGGCCTTTCAGCACGCGGCGGCTTAACCTCACCTTGCCGCAGCTTGACCCGAGACACGGCATTGTAGCCGAAAAAGCGGTTCACCCGCTCGATAATCTCGGGGATCACATGCTGGATCAGCGGGGCATGGGCAGGCAGCACCACCAGTTGCAGGATACCTTCGTTCTTTTCCCCGGGTGGGAAGCGGATCGCTTCGGGCAGGCAGACGCGGGCATGATGCGGCCCAACGATTTCGGGCCAGCGCGAGACCACGCTGGACTGGACGAAACCGAAACGGCGAAAGGCGGTGCGTCCGATTTGCGGCATCAGATCGCCAATCGCCCTTGCGCTGCCGCCGCGCGGCCGTTCGTATGGCTTCGCGTTCTTGCCGCGCGCCTTGCCGGCGCGAACCGGTGGGGAGGGAGGATCGCTTTCCATTGCCGCTGCGCTCATGCCATAGGCGGGGCGTGACCGCCAGCGCCTCCATCTCTGAATTGCTGCTTGCCTGGTATGGCCGCCATGCGCGCGCCTTGCCCTGGCGCAGTGCGCCCGGTTGCCCGCCACCCGATCCCTATCGCGTGTGGCTGTCCGAAGTGATGCTGCAACAGACCACGGTGAGCGCGGTGAAATCCTATTATGAGCGGTTCCTGACGCGCTGGGGGGATGTGGATGCGCTCGCCGCCGCGCCGGAGCAGGAGGTCATGGCCGCCTGGGCTGGGCTGGGCTATTACAGCCGCGCGCGCAATCTGATCGCTTGTGCCCGCGCCGTTGCGGCGATGGGGGGCTTTCCGGCGAGCGAGGCCGAATTGCGCGCCCTGCCCGGGCTGGGGGCCTATACCGCTGCCGCCATCGCGGCGATTGCGTTCGAACAGCGCGCAGTGGTGGTGGATGCCAATGTCGAACGGGTCGTGGCGCGCCTCTTCGCCCTGGTCGAGCCGCTGCCGGGCGTGCGCAAGGCCATCCGCGCCTGTGCGGATCGGATAACCCCGGTGCAACGGGCGGGCGACTTCGCGCAGGCGATGATGGATCTGGGGGCGACGGTGTGTACCGCGCGCGATCCGCGCTGCCTTGCCTGCCCGCTCGCGCAAGATTGCCTTGGCCGGAGGAGCGGCGATCCCGCGCGCCTGCCGGTGAAGCCGCCGCGCAAGGCCCGGCCGGAGCGGCAGGGCCGCGCATTCTGGATCGAGCGGGGCGGATCGGTGTGGCTGGTGCGCCGCCCGGGCAAGGGCATGCTGGGGGGAATGCGCGCGCTGCCTGACGATGGCTGGAGCGCGCGAGCGGATGGCGCCGGCCCGCCACCCTTGCGCGGGCCGTGGCGGCCGGCCGGATCGGTTCAGCACATCTTCACGCATTGTGCGCTTACCCTGTCAGTCCTGCATTACGATGGCGCAGATCATTCCGCGCTGGATGCGCAGGCGGGCGAATGGTGGCCGCTGGTGCGGCTTGATGAAGCGGGCTTGCCAACGGCCTTTGCCAAGGCAGCGACGCGGGCAATGGCTGGGGAGGACGGATGAAAGAGGCCAATGGACAGGCACTGACGCGGCGGCATTTCCTGGCCGCCTCGGCGTTACTGGGGGTCCGCCTGCCGTTCGGTGCGCGGCTGGCCTTGGCCAGCGAAGGCGGCTGGGCCGGGGTGCGCGCCCTTGTCGAACGATATGTCGCATCGGGCAAGCTGGCCGGGGCGGTGGCGTCTGTCGGTTTCGGGCAGGACGAGGCGCAGGCCATTGCACGCGGCGCGAAAACGCTGGGGCAACGCGGCGCCGTGGATGCGGATTGCCTGTTCCGCATCTATTCGATGACCAAGCCGGTGACCGGCATGGCGGCGATGATGCTGGTGGACGAAGGCGCCCTCTCGCTTGACCAGCCAGTGGCGGACATCCTGCCCCGATACGCGAAGATGCAGGTCCAGCGGGTGCCGGATGGATCGATTGAGGATCTGGTGCCCGCCGTGCGGCCGATCACCATTCGTCATCTGCTGACGCATACCTCCGGGCTTGGCTATTCGATCATCCAGAAGGGGCCGTTGAAAACCGCCTTCGTCAAGGCAGGGCTGGTGCCCGGCGCGATCAGCCGTCTTCCCATTACCGAACTGTTCGGCGCGCCCGATCGCGCGCCCAGCCTGAAAGTGTTCGCTGACCGGCTAGCCGCCATGCCGCTTGTCTATCAGCCGGGCACGCGCTGGAGCTATTCCACCGGGCTTGACCTGATGGGCCGGGTGATCGAGGTGGTTTCGGGCCAGCCCTTCGATGCTTTCCTGCAGCAGCGCCTGTTCGATCCGCTGGGCATGACCAGCACATTTTTCCGGGTGCCGCGCAGCGAGGCCGGGCGGCTGACCACCAATTACGGCGTGCTGAAGGGCATGCTGCTGCCGCTCGATCCGGCGGCGGCCTCCATCTTCCTGCAAGCGCCCGCATTTCCCTTCGGCGGGTCGGGGCTCGTCAGCAGCCCGCGCGATTACGACCGGTTCCTGCGCATGCTGATCGGCGGCGGAGTGTTCGCGGGCCGGCGGGTGATGAGCAAGGCCGCGGTTGCACTGGGCACATCCAACCTCCTGCCCGAAGGCGTCAGCACCAAGGGCACGCTGGCCAATGGCGGCGGCTTTGGCGCGGGCGGGCGCGTCGGGCTGGGCGCGGAAGCGGGAACCTTCGGCTGGGGCGGGGCGGCGGGCACCATCGCCTTTGCCGATGTGGCGCGCGGATGGCGGGCTGGCCTCTATACGCAGTATATGCCATCAGACGCTTACCCGGTGCACAGCGAGTTTCCCGAAGTGGCGATGAGCGATGCGCTGCAACTTATAGGCAACAAGGCAGGCCGGACCTGACGATGAACACTCCGACAATGGGTTTTGCCGGCACGCCGATCGACCGTGCCGATCACATCCGCTCCGATCCGGCGCAGCTGGAAAGTCTGAAGGACTGGCGCGCGCGCCTGCTCAGGCTGGATGGGCTCGATCCGGTGCTGGATGCCGAAGGCGCGTTGCAATGGGGCACGCTGGCCGATTGTGCGCCCGATGCCGAGCTGGTGTTCCTTGGCCTGCGCGACGGGCATGGCTGCTTTGCCGCCGTGCCCGAACAGGGTGAGGCGGGGCCACTGCAGATGGGCAGCCGTGCCCGCGCCGCGATGGGGATTCTGGGGCCGGACGATCTTGCCGCGTATGGCATGGCGCGCAGCCTGGTTGACTGGCATGCGCGCCATCGCTTCTGCGCAGTCTGCGGCCAGCCGACGCAGCCCGCCAAGGCCGGCTGGCAGCGCGATTGCGGTGCCTGCGGCGGGCAGCATTTTCCGCGCGTCGATCCGGTCACGATCATGCTGGTGGAGCATGATGGCAGGCTGCTGCTGGGCCGCCAGCCGCGCTTCCCCAAGGGGTTCTATTCAGCGCTGGCCGGTTTCGTCGAGCCGGGCGAATCGATTGAAGAGGCGGTGACGCGCGAAGTCCTGGAAGAAGCGGGCGTGAAGGCGCGCAAGGTTTCCTATGTCGCCAGCCAGCCGTGGCCGTTTCCGTCGCAGCTGATGATCGGTTGCCATGCCGAAACTGACGATCCCGCGCTGACGATCGATCGCACCGAATTGGAGGATGCGCGCTGGTTCAGCCGCGAGGAAGTGGCCGAGGCAATGGCGCGACGCGAAGGTGCGGTCTTTACCCCGCCACCGCCGCAGGCCATCGCGCACAGCCTGCTGCACTGGTGGCTGGGACAGTAAAAACCGGAACGGGAGAGACGAGAGCGATGAGCGAGAGCATTCGGCCATTTTCCATCGCGATTGCGGATGACCAGCTTGCCGACCTCAACCGGCGGCTGGATATGGTCCGCTGGCCCGATCCGGAAGTTGTGGATGACTGGAGCCAGGGCGTGCCGCTGGCCGAGGCGCAAAAGCTGGTCGATCACTGGCGCAACCAGTATGACTGGCGCCGCTGCGAAGCGGCCCTGAACGCCTACCCCCAGTTCATGACCACGATTGACGGGGTGGACATCCATTTCCTGCATGTCCGTTCGCCCAATCCCGATGCCATGCCGCTGATCCTGTCGCATGGCTGGCCGGGCTCGGTGATCGAGTTCATGAAAGTGATCGGTCCGCTCAGCGATCCGCAGGCGCATGGCGGCAATGCGGCCGATGCCTTCCACCTCGTCATTCCCTCGCTTCCGGGCTATGGTTTTTCGGGCAAGCCGCGCGAAACCGGTTGGGGCGTGGGGCGGATTGCCAAGGTCTGGCATCAGCTGATGACGCGGCTGGGATATGATCGCTACGTCGCTCAGGGCGGGGACTGGGGGGCCGCAATCACCACCTATATGGGCGCCGATGCGCCGCAAGGTCTGGCCGCAATTCACGTCAACCTGCCGCTGGTTTTGCCGGAAGGGCCGTTTGATGATGCGACACCTGTCGAGCAGGCCGCACTGGAGGCACTGGCCAATTATGCCCGCTGGGACGGCGGTTATTCGGATCAGCAGGCCAGCCGCCCCCAGACGCTCGGTTATGGTCTGGCCGATTCCCCGGTCGCGCAGGCATGCTGGATTTACGAGAAGTTCTGGAGCTGGGCCGATTGCAATGGCGATCCGCTGAACGCGCTGGGCATGGACGAGATGCTCGACAACATCATGCTCTACTGGCTCAACAATACCGGCACATCTTCGGCGCGGCTTTATTGGGAAAGCTTCCACGGCTGTTTCGTGGCCACTGATGTGCACATTCCGATGGGGTGCAGCATCTTCCCCAGGGACATTTACGCAGCCCCGCGCAGCTGGGCGGAAAAATGCATGCACAATCTCATCTACTGGAACGAGCTGGACGAAGGCGGCCACTTCGCGGCCTTTGAAAAGCCGGCACTGTTTACCGAAGAACTGCGCAAGGCGTTTCGGTCCGTGCGCTGAACGTCGGAGGAAATCGGGATGTGGTATCTGGTGCTGAAGGCGGCCCTTTCAGGGGTCATCATCGCCATTGTGTCGGAAGTTTCGCGTCGGTTTCCGGGGTTGGGGGCATTGATTGCATCGCTGCCGCTGGTTTCGATCCTCGGCATGATCTGGCTGTGGCGCGACCGGCCGGACGCGGCAAACATGGCGGCGCATTCCAGCGCCACTTTCTGGTTCGTGATCCCTTCGCTGCCCATGTTTCTGGTGATCCCGTGGCTGTTGCGGAACGGGACCGGTTTCTGGCCCGCGCTGCTTGCGGGTTGCCTGCTGACGGTGGCGCTCTATGAGCTGGCGGTTTGGGCGGGCGCCCGGATCGGCGTGCAATTGTGAAGCGCGGGATCAGACCAGCCCCAGCTTCGCCAGTTCCCTGACCAGCCTGCCGGGCATGACATCGCCTTCAACCACCCCGTCGGCCAGGTCGGGCGGGGCATCCTGTTCGTCCAGATAACGCCAGCCCTGGTGCGCCCGCTTGGCGCGCGGCTCCACCAGGATCAGCCGGGATTCGAGATGAATGTTCCAGCGGCCATCATCGCGCTGGGCAAATCCGGTGATGGGCGTGCGGCCGATCAGCGCATGCTCGAAAATCCAGTAGAGCGATCCGCCGACCATCTCCTGGTGCCGCTTGGGCAGATAGCGGGTGCTGGCGAAAATATCGGGCCGTGCTTCAAGCCGCTGGCGCAGGTCGTCAATGCTTTTCGCCCCGAAGGCGACCTTGGTCATACTGAGCGGCATGCATTGCATTTAGGCGCATCGCGCCGCCGTGCAAGTCAGCTGACCAGTCCGCTCGCCACCGCGAGGCCGAGAAAGGCGAAGAAACCCATCGAGTCGGTGATCATGGTGACGAAGACCGAACTGGCGACCGCCGGATCCTGCTTCAGCCGGTCGAACAGCACGGGCACCATGACCCCAGCCATTCCGGCGGTGAAAATATTGATGATCACCGCCAGCGCGATCACCGCGCCCAGCAGCGGCGAGAAGATCAGCGCGGTGGCCAGCCCGATCAACGCCGCAATCGTGCCTCCGTTCAGCATGGCAACGCGCATTTCGCGCCACAGGATGCGGCGCGTGTTGCTGCGCGTCAGCTGGTTCATGGCCAGCGCGCGTACCGCCACAGCCATCGTCTGAGTGCCCGCATTGCCGCCGATGCTGGCGACGATGGGCATCAGGATCGCCAGCGCGACCAGCTTTTCGATCGCTGCCCCAAAGCTGGCGATGATGAGCGAGGCGATCAGCGCGGTACCCAGATTGGCAACCAGCCAGCGCACGCGCGCGGCATAGGCCTCGCGAATCGGCTCGTTAATGTCGCCTTCGCCCGCACCGGACAGCAGCAGTACGTCTTCGCCCGCTTCTTCCTGAATGATGTGGACCACGTCATCGACTGTGATCTGGCCGACCAGCCGGCCGCTTTCATCGACCACGGCGGCAGAAATCAGCGCGTATTTCTGAAAGCGCAGGGCCACTTCTTCCTGATCCATGGTGACCGGAATCAGCGTCTGGTCGCGTTGCATCACATCAGCCAGCGCCACATGGCGTGGCGTGCGCAGCACCCAGCTGAGCAGGCAGGTGCCCACCGGCTTGTGTTGCGGGTCGACGATGAAGACTTCCCAGAATTCAGTGGTCAGATCGCTGTTTTCGCGCAGGTAATCGATCAGGTCGCCGACGGTCAGATGTTCCGGCACCGCCACCAGATCGCGCTGCATCAGGCGCCCGGCGGTTTCTTCAGGATAAGCCAGCGCGGATTCGATCGCGGCCCGGTCTTCCGGCTCCATTTCGGCCAGAATGGCTTGTTGTTCTTCCGGTTCGAGATCCTCGATCAGCTGGACCGCGTCATCGGTTTCCAGCTGTTCGGCAATTCCCGCCACGGCGTCGGGGCTGAGCGATTCGACCAGTTCCTCGCGGACGTAGTCGTTCAGCTCGCTGATTACCTCGGCGGTCATCAGGTCAGTGATGGCCCGCGCCAGTGCGCGCCGTTCAGGCGGTTGCAGCAGTTCGAACAGGTCAGCGATGTCAGCAGGGTGAAGCGGATCGACCAGCTGATAAGTCAGCGCATCGTCGCCTTCGGCCAGCGTATCGCGGACGGTTTCGACGAAATCGTGTTTCAGCCGGTCTTCGTCATCAAGGCGGTCGTCGCGCGTCGGCTCCGCCCCGGGCGGGGCGCTATAGAGCAGAATGTCGTCAGTGTCCTCGCCAGCCATGGATGGGGGTGTAGATTTGTGCGGCGCAAAAGCAACCACAGAGTGCGGCAGGTCGTGACATTGGCGCTGGCATCCCTATAGCGGTGCGCGCAATTCAGGAGACACATCATGGCTGACGAAAAACTGACCCTGTCGCTGGAAAGCGGCGATGTCGTAATCAAGCTGCGACCCGATCTGGCCCCCGGCCATGTGGAGCGGATCAAGGAACTTGCCGGTGAAGGATTCTATGACGGCGTGACTTTCCACCGCGTCATTCCCGGCTTCATGGCGCAGGGCGGTTGCCCCGATGGCACCGGCATGGGCGGCTCGAAAAAGCCCGACCTTCAGGCCGAATTCAATGACGCCCCGCATGTGCGCGGCGTCTGTTCGATGGCGCGCACATCCTATCCGCACAGCGCTAACAGCCAGTTCTTCATCTGCTTCGACGATGCCCCTTTTCTTGACAAGCAGTACACCGTCTGGGGCGAGGTGGAGAGCGGCATGGAACATATCGATGCCCTGCCCAAGGGCGAACCGCCCGCCAGCCCTGGCAAGATCGTGAAAGCGACGGTCAGCTGAACCGGTTGCCCAGAAAGAAAAAGGGGCGGGGGTCAAATCCCGCCCCTTTTTCGTGGCTGCCGGTATGATCGCTGCTGCGGGTCAGACCTTGTAGGCGCGGCCTTCGCTGGCCAGTTGCAGTGAATGATCAATGTCCGCCTGCGGCCATTTGAATTCCACCCAGCCAAGCGATTTTCTGCCGTCAATCACCATGTCCAGCGCACCTTCATAAAGGCAGGTGTGAGGTTCGGGGTGCAGCGGCTGCACTGCAAAGCAGCTGGAGGTGAAAACCGTCGCCCGGCCAAGGCTGTCAGTGATCGTGCCGTTCAGCGTCTTCTGGCGCAACGCATCGTCTAGTTCGAAATCGCATTGAAAGCCGGTGACTTCGGCCTGCTGGCCATCCTTGAACACGAAGCCGCGCAGTTCGATCTTGCCGCGCACGAACATCTGGAAAACGTGCAGCGCAATGTCCGCGCCGCTCTGCGCGACCAGCCATTTCCAGTGATGCGTGATTTCCCAGTCACGCGCCCCCCAGCTGTGATCGCGGTGCCCGGTCGCATCGAATGGATATTCCTTGCCGCCAACGGTGATCGTGCCCCGGGCCAGCCCGCCCTGTTCCAGCCGGTCATCAGCGAAGAATTCCCAGCAGCCGCGCGGATCGTTGGCAAAGCCATAGGCGGGGTGATTGGCTTCGAAATCCATTGCCAGCGCCGCACCGTCCGTCTTCCATTCGATCCGGGCGCGGTGCATTTCCAGATCCTGGCTGAGGTAGAAATCGCCGATGCGCCAGTCATCGAAATTGTCGTCCGGCTGCATCTGCACGCCGTCCATCCGGCCCACGACCGGGCCATCGGGCAGGGCAGGGCCGAAAATGGCGCAGGCATATCCGGCCACGCTCTGCCGGTCGACCCAGGTATAGACGAAGGCTGCCAGCCCCTGTTCCGGCAGGCTGACGATGTAGGGGATGGATTCGCGCATCGCGGGCGCATCGCGCAGCTCGTGGCGCCCGTCATTGGCCGGTTCGAGCCACATCGCGGGGTTGGCAAGCAAATTCCTGTCGAGCAAAATCCGGTCCTCTCGTCATTCGTGAATGCGTTTGTTACGCACGCAATGGCGGTGGCTTGCCATCGCAGACCGACTTGGCAAGCGTTGATCCGACACTAACTCGGATAATTGGCAGTGGCCCGAAACAGCCGGAAATGCGTTGCCTAGAGGTTTGCGCTGACCAGCCAGTCGTGAAACAGGCGGACCGGTCGCGATTCCAGCGCCTTGGGGCGGCAGATAAACCAGTAGCTGTAAGGGCTTTCCACCCGCACATCGTAGAGATGGGCCAGGCGGCCATCGGCTGCGCGCCGATAATGATCGTCATGCATGATCGCGATGCCCAGCCCCTGGGCGGCCGCTTCCAGGATCAGCTGACCGGAATCGTAATGATCGATGGCGGCGGGCTCAAACTCCTCAAGGCCCAGCGCCTTTTTCCACGCGGGGTAGCTTTCGGGCAGTTCGCTGTGAATCAGGAATGTCTGTTCCGATAACAGCGTCGAGTCGGGGTTCGGCCCAAGCTCTTCGGCCAGTTCGCGCGAACAGATCGCGTGGATCGTATTGTGGTCCAGCCGCACGGCATGGAAGGAACTGTCAGGCTGTTTGGTCAGGATGATCGCGCAGTCCAGCGTATCGCCCACGCGCTGGTCGATATGCGGGCCAGTGTCGATATCGATATGCAGACGCGGGTGGAGCGAGCGCAATTCGCGCAGGCGCGGAAACAGCCGCTGGCTGCCGAACAATGGCAGGACGCCCAGATGCAGCCGCAGCAGCGAGAAGTTTTCAGACTGGTTTTCAATCGCTTCGGCCAGCGCATCGAGATGCGGCATCACCGCGTCATAAAAGGCGCGGCCTTCATCGGTAAGCTGCATGGTCTGACGCGAGCGCGTGAACAGCTTCTTGCCGATGAAGTCTTCCAGATTGCTGATCCGGCGTGACAGGGCCGAGGGCGAAAGCGACAGTTCCTCAGCCGCCGCGCGGGCTGAACCCAGACGCACGACGCGCGTGAAGGCTTCGAGCGCGCGAAGCGGGGGGAGACGGCGCGTAGGCACAAATTCAGCTCTAGTCGTCGCTTTCTTCGCGTTCGGTTGCCGGCGGGTGAAGCCTCAGCCGTGTGACATGGCGTTCGTTGCCCGCTGTCACCTCTATCCGCCAGCCACTGTCATGTTTCAGTACGGCACCGACCGGTGGCACCTGTCCGGCCTGGACAAAGGTCAGACCGCCCAGAGTATCGACCGCTTCGTCGACTTCGGCAAGCCTCGGATCGACCCTGCGGGCAATTTCATCCAATTCCACCCGCGCATCGGCGTCCCACATGCCTTCCCCAATTGAAACAAGCAGTTCGGGCGGTGCATCGTCATGTTCATCCTCGATCTCGCCAACGATTTCCTCGACCAGATCCTCGATGGTGATGATCCCGTCCACGCCCGAATATTCATCCAGCACCACCGCCAGATGAATTCGCCGGGATCGCATGTCCGCCAGCACGTCCAGCGCACCGCGCGCCTGCGGAACATAGATCGGCTGGCGCATCAGCACGGTCCAGTCAGTCGGCGGCGGATCACCGCTGGCCAGATAGGCGAAGACATCCTTGATGTGAATCATCCCGATCACCCGGTCCAGCGTTTCGCGATAGACCGGCATCCGGCTGTGGCCATGTTCGGCAAATAGGGCGACCAGTTCATCCCACTGCGCACTGGCGGGCACGGCAATGATCTCGCCGCGCGGGATCGCCACATCATCGGCGTCATGCTCGCTGAAATGCAGGAGATTGCGCAGCATCTGCAATTCGACCGGGGAAAGATCGCCTTTCCCTTCGCCGGTGCCGTCCGCCGCGCGCTCTTCCTCATGTTCGTCAATGGCCTCTTCAAGCTGGGCGCGCAGCGATTGCCCGCTGCCTTCACCTTCGAAAAAGCCTCGAATCACATGCCAGAGGCCGCGACTGTCCGCTTCTCCCTGGCCGGTTTCCCCATTTCTGTCGTCGGGCATCGCCCGTTACTCATCCCTCTGGTGCAATGGATGATCGCTATATGGGTTGGCGATACCCAGAATGGCAAGCGCCTTGATCTCAAGTTTTTCCATATTCTGCGCATCGCGGATGGATGTTTCATGATCATGACCGGCCAGATGCAGCAGGCCATGAACAATGAGATGCGCGGCATGATCGGCCAGCGACACGCCCTTTTCTTCCGCTTCGCGGGCGCAGGTTTGCGCGGCCAGGGCGATGTCGCCCAGCATTTCGGGCGGTCCGTCTCCCGCCAGGGCCAGCAGTTGTGCGCGCTCCAGCATCGGGAAGGACAGGACATTGGTGGGCTTGTCCTTGCCGCGCCATTGCCGGTTGAGGATGTGTACCTCTTCGTCCGAGGTGAACAGCATGCTGGCAATGAGACGTTCGTTGGCCAGTTCCGGCGCAACCATGGCTGCCGCCGCGGCACAATCTTCGGCAAGCGCGGGCCATGGGCCCGGCGGCCAGCCTTCCAGATCGATGTCGAGTTCCATGGTCAGGCGCTCAGGCGTCCTTGCCTTCATAGGCTTCGACGATCCTGCCCACGATCGGGTGGCGAACCACATCGGCGGCGGTGAAACGGGTGATGGCGATGCCGTCCACCCCTTCCAGCCGCCCAACCGCATCGGCCAGCCCGCTCATCCGGTCGCCGCCGGGGATGTCGACCTGGCGGGGATCGCCGCACACCACCATCCGGCTGTTCTGGCCGAAGCGGGTGAGGAACATCTTCATCTGTTCGCGGGTGGTGTTCTGCGCTTCGTCCAGAATGATGAAGCTGTCCGCCAGTGTGCGCCCGCGCATGAAGGCGATCGGCGCGATTTCGATCTCGCCACTGGCCAGGCGCCGTTCCACCTGTTCGGGTGGCATGCAGTCATAGAGCGCGTCGTACAGCGGACGGAGATAGGGATCGACCTTCTCCTTCATGTCGCCGGGCAGGAAGCCCAGCCGTTCGCCCGCCTCGACCGCGGGGCGCGACAGGATCAGGCGCTGGACCGATCCGGTGATCAGCTGGCTGACCGCCTGGGCGACCGCCAGATAGGTCTTGCCGGTGCCGGCCGGGCCGAGCGCGAAAATGATGTCGTCGCGCGCCAGCGCCTTCATGTAATCGATCTGGGTTGCCGAACGCGGCACGATGGTCTTGCGGCGAGTGCGGATCATCACCCCGCCCGTCGCTTCGCGGCCGGAGACGATGCCTTCCAGCGTCGGCTCGCTCGACATGGCGATCAGCGCCTCGATTGCGCCCGCGTCCAGATCCTGCCCTTCGAGCAGGCGTTGGTGCATGTTTTTCAGCACCTCGCGTGCGCGCGCCACGCCGTCATCGCTGCCGTCGATCTGGATGCGGTTGCCGCGGGCCGAGATATAAACGCCCAGCCGGTTTTCGAGCTGGACCAGGTTGGCGTCGAATTCGCCGAACAGCGCCCCCAGGACGGTCTGTTCATCGAATTCAAGTTCTGCCCGTGCCCGGCACGGGGTCGCGCGGTCAGCGGGGCGAAGCTGCGCCGCCTCGGCGGTGCGTTGCGGTTTCCGGCCCATACGCTCCTTTCGGCTGTACGGTTTGAGGATAGGCTGTGTGCCACGAGAGGCAAGCGCGGTGAGGCCGCTTTGCGGTGGAAAGAAATCGCTTGCCGCCGGGGCGTTTTCACGCTGCTATGTTCGCTTGGCCGAAATCGAATTCGGCCCGGCCTCCACCAGTTCGACGTCCACCATCGCGCCGATCGCGCTCTCGCCCTCGAAATGGACTGACTGCAGCCAGGGGGACTTGCCCAGCCACTGGCCGGGCTTGCGCCCGTTGCGTTCCACCAGCACGGCGCAGCGTCGCCCTTCGCTGGCCTTGTTGAAGGCCAGCTGATCGCGGTTGATCGCCGCCTGCAGGCGCTGCAGACGTTCGTCCATGACGGCTGCGGGAACCGCGCCTTCCATGTCTGCGGCGGGGGTTCCGGGGCGCGGGCTGAACTTGAAGCTGTAAGCCTGCGCATAGCCGACGGTATCGACCAGGCGCAGCGTGTCTTCGAAATCTTGCTCCGTTTCGCCCGGGAAGCCGACGATGAAATCACCTGACAGTGCGATATCCGGGCGCGCTGCGCGAAAGCGTTCCAGCAGCCTCAGATAGCTGTCCACGCTGTGGCTGCGGTTCATGGCCTTGAGGATGCGATCGCTGCCCGACTGTACCGGCAAGTGCAGATAGGGCATCAGCTTGGCCACTTCGCCATGCGCTGCGATCAGCCCGTCCGTCACGTCCATCGGATGGCTGGTTGTGTAGCGAATTCTTTGCAATTCCGGTATTTTGTCGAGCGATCTTATCAGATCATCGACGCCAATGGCCGTGCCCCCGGCATCCTCGCCGCGCCAGGCATTCACATTCTGCCCCAGCAGCGTGATTTCGCGCGCGCCATTTTCAACCAGTTTGCACGCTTCATCGACAAGATCATTGAAAGGGCGGGAAATTTCTGCGCCGCGTGTATAGGGTACAACGCAATAGGTGCAGAATTTGTCGCAGCCTTCCTGAATGGTCAGGAAGGCGCTGGCGGCCGCCCGGCGACGTGCCGGCAGCACGTCGAACTTGGTATTGGCGGGCATATCCGTGTCCGTCGCCCGTTCGCCCGCACGCGCGCGTTCGATCATTTCAGGCAGGCGGTGATAGGCCTGTGGACCAACCACCATGCGCACCGAAGGGGCGCGGGCCATGATTTCCTCGCCTTCGGCCTGGGCGACGCAGCCAGCTACCGCGATCAGCGGGCTGGAACCGTCCTCGCGCCGCAGGCGACCGATATCGGAATAGACCTTCTCCGCAGCCTTTTCGCGGATGTGGCAAGTGTTCAGTACGACCAGATCGGCATCAACACCGTCCGCCGCGGCGGACATCCCCTGGGCTGACAGAAGTTCAGCCATCCGTTCACCATCATAGACATTCATCTGACATCCGAAGCTCTTGACCCGATAGGTCGCGGGAGGGGCGGTTTTTTGCATGACCGGGCGCCGATAGGCCAAATGCGAAGGCTTTTGAAGGGGCCGCGGCGAATACGCGGTTCAGCCGTCCTGCATGGCGTTGTTGATGGCCGCCTGTGCGGCAGCGGCAATGGTCTTGCGGTTTTCCAACGCCGCGCCTTCCAGCGGCTCCAGAAAGTGCAGCGTTGCGTGCACCGGCCGCCAGCGGGCCAAGATGCGGAAGGCGTTGCGCAGCCCCGGTTCGTCGCCCAGCCATGCGATCTCTTCCGCCTCGTCATAGGCCAGCAGCACGGGTTGAACCACCGCTCCCGGTGGCAGCGGTTCGATGGCCGAAAGCAGCGCCGACTTGAACGGCAACAAGGTAACCCCGTTGCCCGTGGTGCCTTCCGGAAACAGGGTCAGCGCCCCGGTGTCGTCCAGCGCATGACGCAGTTCCTCCACCTGCCGGGCCACGCTGGTCCGGCGGTGACGGGCCACGAAAACCGTATCGTTCATCGCGCACAGGCGACGCAGCAACGGGTTGGCCGCCAATCCGTCATGCGCGACAAAAGCCGTGCCACTGCCTGTGGCGATGGCCGGAATGTCGAGCCAGCTGACATGATTTGCCAGGAACAGCGCGCCGCGCCGGTGCCTGCCACGCACGGACAGGTTGAGGCCGGCAATCATGCCGATCCCGGCCAGGAAAACGCGCGGCCAGAACCGGCGGCGACGCAGCAGGCGCCAAAAATAGTAGAGTGGGAGGCAGGCCAGCAGCAGCGCAATCATGGAGATCACGCGAATGGCGATCAGCAGCCCGCCGAACGCCCCGGTCCGGTTCTGCTTCATCACCGAGTCAATGTTGCTCAATCCTCGCGGTCGATGCGCACACCGTAAAGTTCCATGCGGTGATCGACCAGGCGATAGCCCAGCTTTTCAGCGATCTGGCGCTGCAGCGCCTCCAGTTCGGGGTCCACGAATTCCAGCACCTTGCCCGTTTCCACATCAATCAGATGGTCATGATGCGCTTCAGGCGCGGCTTCATAGCGGGCGCGCCCGTCACCGAAATCGTGACGGTCCAGGATGCCGGCTTCCTCGAACAGGCGCACCGTTCGGTAAACCGTGGCGATGGAGATGCCGGAATCGATTGCCGATGCCCGTTCATGCAGTTTTTCAACATCTGGGTGATCGTCACTCTCGGACAGGACGCGGGCAATGATTCGCCGCTGCTCGGTGATCCGCAGACCCCGGTCATGGCAAAGCTGTTCGATGTCGATCGCCTGGTGCACCTTGATCCCCGAAAAAACAAACGCTCCGCCGTGATACCCCGGCAGGGCGCATGTCACAAGTCTGCGAGGCCGGGATTCAGGCGGTTTTTGCCTTGGGGCGACGACCGCGCTTCTGGCCGGGCTTGCGCCCGAGGCCGATCTTCTTGGCCAGTTCGCGCCGTTTCTCGGCGTAATTGGGGGCGACCATCGGATAATCGCCGGGCAGGCCCCAACGCTGACGATAATCTTCGGGCGTCATGCCGTAATGCGTCATCAGGTGACGCTTGAGCATTTTCAGCTTCTTGCCGTCTTCGAGACACACGATGTAATCGGGCTTGATCGATGCGCGGATCGATACGGCGGGTTCGGGGCGCTCAACCACGGCTTCCGCCTCATTACCCAACGCGGACAGTGCGTTGAACACGGTGGAAATCAGCGTAGGAACATCACTGACTTCGACGTTGTTGTTCGATACGTGAGCAGCCACGATATCGGAAGTCAAAGTGATCAGTGTTTCTTTGGAATCAATCGAGTTCTGGTCCATTGTCTTTCTCTTCTTTGGATTGGCGACCTACGAGCCTGTAATGCAGGCTGCGTTATGCAGGCTGATGCTGGTATTTTCTGCCAAATGCAAGGGATATACTAAAGCGCATAATGCCCTGCCAGCGCATGATCTATTTGAAAGTGACTTAAGTGATATGAAAAGTTCAACGTAATGAAAGTTCAAAGGTGATTGCATCCAGTCGGGTACCGTCGGGCCCCGAGTAATAGCCCGGGCGGCGTCCGATTGGCGTGAAACCCGTCCTTCGATAAAGATGTTCTGCCCGGTTGTTTTCCCGCATTTCCAGCAACAGGCGCTGCGCCCCGCGAGCCCGCGCCTGTTCGGCAAATCGCCGGAGCAGGCTCTCGCCGATGCCCAGTCCGCGCAGGCCCGGCAGCACTGCGACGAGCAGCAGCTCTTCCTCGTCGTAGGCGAAGCGCGACAGGAAAAAGCCGGCTGCGGCCTCGCCCGCATCGGGTTCAGTGCAGCGGGCGTTCAGCAGTCCATAATGACAATTGCCGAGCATCAGCGCATCCGTCAGCTGGCGGCGGTTCCACGCCTCGCCGAACACCGGATCGAAGGCGCGCTCCATGATGGCCATGATCCGGTCGATATCGTCTGCTTGCTGAATATCCGTCACTGGCGGCGATCCTGACTTACCCCCGCGCCGCCCGGCAATTTGGCGTCGGGCGCCCGGCCATAAAGCGGCGCCGGGTGCGGATCGAGCCAGTCAGGCGCCAGCAGCGGGAACTGGCGCGCATCGGGCCAGAGCGCCAGCGCAGCGCCGCTTCCGCGCTGCGCAACCAGCGCTTCTGCCTGACTGCCTGCGGCTAGCGGCGCGTTGAGAGTGCTTGCGGCCTGTTGGGGCGTTATCGAGGAGAGCGGGGCCAGCGCATGGCCAGCATGGTCGAAGCCCTGCACGAACCATTCGCCGTGCCCGCCCGTCATCACCACATCGACCGGCTGGCTTGCCGCGCCTGAATCCCGCGCGGCCAGTGCCATCGCGGCCACCAGCGCGAGAGTGGGATAGCCCACGACCTGCGCGTCCCACACGAGTGCGAGCGCGCGCGCGGTCGCCAGACCGATTCTGACACCGGTGAAGCTGCCTGGCCCCATCGCCACCGCGATCCTTGCGGCTTTTCCGCGATCGGGCAGGGCCGCGATCATCGGCACCAGCCGTTCGGCATGGCCGCGCCCCAGCATGCGATGATCCGCCGCCAGCAGTCGCACCCCGTCGAACAGGGCGACTGAACAGGCTTCTGTCGCGCAATCGATGACCAGCGTACGCATCAGCGTGGGGCGCCTTCAGGCGATGCGGTTGAACAGTCCGAATTCCGGGCGCGGGCTGCGCGGAAAGACGGTGGTGTCGTCACCATAGCCCAGGGTGGAGATGAAATTGCTTTTGACTTGCGGCGTATCAGCGAAGAATTCCCTGTCCACGCCATCATTGTCAAAGCCCGACATTGGTCCGGTGTCGAGGCCGAGCGCGCGCGCGGCCATGATGAAATAGGCGCCCTGCAGGCTTGCATTGCGGAACGCGCTTGCGCGGCGCAGTTCTTCATTGCCGTCAAACCAGCTCTTCGCGTCGGCATGCGGGAACAGGGCGGGCAGATGTTCATGGAAATCGATGTCCATGCCGATGATGACCGTGACCGGGGCGCTGCGGACCTTGTCGGCGTTGCCAGGTGCGCACAGGCTGGCCAGCCGCTCCTTCGCTTCGGGTGTCACACACCATACCAGTCGCGCGGGCAGCTGGTTGGCCGAAGTCGGCCCCATCTTCATAAGTTCCCAGATCTGGTGAAGCTGGCTCTCGCTGACCGGTTTGTCGTGATAGCCATTATAGGATCGCGCAGTGCGAAACAGCTGGTCGAGTGCCGTTGCGGGCAGCGCGGTCTTGTCGGACATGGGCGGGTCTTCCTTGTCGGATCAGGCCGCGCGTACTTCGCTGACCTCGGGGATATAATGCTTCAGCAGGGATTCGATCCCGTGCTTGAGCGTAGCGGTAGACGAGGGGCAGCCAGAGCAGGCGCCCTGCATCGCCAGATAGACCACGCCTTCGCGGAAGCCGCGATAGACGATGTCGCCGCCATCGCCGGCCACTGCAGGCCGCACGCGGGTTTCCAGCAATTCGTGAATCTGCGCGACAATGTCGGCATCGGCCGGATCATCGGCGATGGTATCTTCTGCCGGCAGGGCGATCGCCCCGGCATCGCCGCCGCTGAACAGCGGTGCTTCGGAGACGAAATGATCGAGCAGGATCGAAACGACCTGCGGTTTGAGCGGTGTCCAGTCGACCCCCGGTGCGGCGGTGACGGAGACGAAATCCGCGCCGAAGAACACGCCAGTGACATCGCCCAGATCGAACAACGCCGAGGCAAGGGGCGAGCCTTCCGCCGCTTCGGGCGAAGTGAATTCGCGCGTGCCCGCCTCCATCACTGTCCTGCCCGGCAGGAATTTGAGCGTGGCGGGGTTTGGCGTGGTTTCTGTTTCGATGAACATGAGTTGCATGTAGGCCACCTTTGGCCGTGGTCAAGGCGCAGAGGCGTTAGTGCGGCATGGCGCTGTCGCGGCCTATTCACTGTCCCTTCATCCTTTCAGCATCTATAGAACGGTCATGCACGCTCACAAACGCGCCTTCGGCACGCTCGCCCTGCTGGTCTCCCTTCCACTGCTGGCCATGCCGATCCCGGCGGCGGCGAAGCGGGCTGAAACGCCAGCAGCAGCGGCGCCTGCGGCAGAAGCGCCTGCCGCATCCATGCCCGCATCAGTTCAGGGCGCGGATAACTGGCTCTATCACGGTACGGATATCCCGCAGGATCCGGAATGGGTGTTCGGCGCATTGCCCAACGGGGTGCGCTATGCCGTGCGCCGCAACAATGTTCCGCCGGGACAGGTTTCGATCAGGGTGCGGATCGATGCGGGTTCGCTTTACGAGCGGCCCGGTGAAGAAGGTTATGCGCATCTCCTCGAACATCTGCTGTTTCGCGAATCGAAATATCTCGGCCCGGCTGAGGCGATTCCGACATGGCAGCGTCTGGGTGCGACCTTTGGCAGCGATACCAACGCTGAAACCAGCCCCACCCAGACGGTGTACAAGCTGGACCTGCCCAATGCCACGCCCGCCGCGCTGGAGGAAAGTCTCAAGCTGTTGTCGGGCATGGTGCGCGAACCTGTCCTGAGCAAGACCAATATCGCCACCGAAGTGCCCATCGTGCTCGCCGAAATGCGCGAACGGGGCGGAGCGGGTAAACGGGTGAGCGATGCCACCCGCCAGCTATATTTCAAGGGCCAGCCGCTGGCCGAACGCGCGCCGATCGGGACGGAGGAATCGCTGCGCGGGGCCAGTGCCGAAGCGATGCAGGCGTTTCATGCGCGCTGGTACCGGCCGGAAAATACGGTGGTGGTGGCCGTGGGCGATGCCGATCCGGCGGAACTTGCGCGGCAGGTGGAAAAATGGTTTGCGGACTGGGCAGCTGATGGCGCGCCTGCTCCCGCGCCCGATTTCGGCCAGCCTGAAATGCCCAAGGGAGCCGATCCCAAAAACCCTGTCGGTGACACGCAGGTCATGGTCGAACCCGACCTGCCCCGCAACATCAGTTTCGCGGTGCTGCGCCCCTGGGTGCAGGTGGTTGACAATCTCGAATATAATCGCGGGCTGATGCTTGATGTGGTTGCGCAGGCGATCATCAACCGACGCCTGGAAACGCGCGCACGCAGCGGCGGCAGCTATCTGGTCGCGCAGGTCAGCCAGGACGATGCCAGCCGGTCGGCAGACGGCACTTTCGTCAGCGTGACCCCGTTGAGTGAGGATTGGGAAACCGCGCTCAAGGAAGTGCGGGCGGTGATTGCCGGCGCACTTGCCAGGCCGCCAAGCCAGGAAGAAATTGACCGCGAAGTGGCCGAAATTGACGTCTATTTTGCCAGCCAGGTCGCCGAACGCGAAGTGATGGCTGCTGCCAAGCTGGCCGAAGATATCGTGCAGGCGTTGGATATTCGCGAAGCGGTGGCATCACCCGAAACCGTGCTCGATGTGTTCCGTTCCATGCGCGAGCGGTTTACCCCTGACGCCATTCTGGACCATGCGCGCGCCCTGTTCGACGGCAAAGTCATCCGTACCATGATGATCGCCCCCAACGCCGGAGAGGCGAGCGCAGCCGCGCTGGGCAAGGCAATGAAGGCGAATGTTCGCCCGGACAATGCGCAGCCCGCGCCGGTCCGGCATGTCTCCTTTGCCGATCTGCCGCCCATCGGCACGCCGGGCGCGATCGATGTCGAATTGCCTACCGGCGTGCTGGAAGTGGAGGCGATCAAGCTGTCCAACGGCGTGCGCGCGCTGATCTGGCCCAACAATGCCGAACCGGGCCGCGTCAATGTGCGGGTGCGTTTCGGACCGGGTCGCAGGGGCTTTGCTGCTGACGATGCGCCTTATATTGCCCTGGGGCGGATGGCGCTGATCAGCCAGGGGCTTGGCCCGCTGGGTCAAGACGAGCTGGACTGGATCTCCACCGGCCGCAAGATGGGCTTCGATTTCTCGATCGATGACACAACGTTCCGGCTTTCGGCTGAAACCCGCGCCGAAGATCTGGCTGACCAGCTGTATCTGTTCGCGGGCAAGATCGGTATGCCGCGCTGGGATGCAGCACCGGTTGAACGCGCGCGTGCCGCCGCCCAGTTGCAATATGAAAGCTATGCGTCCCAGCCGTCGGGCGTGCTCGGTCGCGATCTGGACTGGCTGCTGTCTGGCAAGGATCCGATATTTGCCACACCGGACCCGGCGATGCTGGAAAAAACCACTCCGGAAGATTTCCGCCGGGTTTGGGAACCGCTGCTGAAGCAGGGGCCGATCGAGGTCGAGATTTTCGGCGATTTCGATCGTGCGGCCGGGCTTGCCGCGCTCCAAAAGACCTTCGGCGCGCTGCCCGCTCGCGAACCGATCCCGCAGGATGTGCTGGAGCGAAAGCCATCCTTCCCGCCTGCCAATGCCGAACCGGTTGTCCTGTATCACCGTGGCGATCCCAATCAGGCGGCGGCGGTCATTGCCTGGCCCAGCGGTGGCGGGTCGGAAAACCTGCCGGAATCACGCCAGCTCGAAATTCTCATCCAGCTGTTCAACAATCGGCTGATGGATGCGATGCGCGAACATGCCGGGGCCAGCTATGCCCCGCAGGTCATATCCGACTGGCCGGTGGACAGCCCGGGCGGCGGGCGGATCCTGGCAATGGCCCAGCTCGAACCGCAGGCGGTCCCGGCCTTCTTCGAGGCGGCGGAACAGATCGCGCAAGATCTGGCCAGCACGCCGCCAAGCGAGGATGAACTGGCCCGCATCACCGAACCGCTCAAGCAGATGGTCAGCCGCGCTTCCACCGGCAATGGCTTCTGGATGGTCAATCTGGAAGGCAGCACGTATGACCCGCGCCGGGTGACCGCGATCCGCAGCCTGCTGTCGGATTACACTCAGACCACCCCTGCGGCGATGCAGGAACTGGCCCGGCGCTACCTCACGGCGCGGCCCGGCTGGCGGCTGGAAATATTGCCGCAACAGAGCGATCTGGCGGGTGGTTCGCGCTGATCATCGAGGTGATCCGGCCCCGCCCGCGAGCCTGCGATCACTCTGAGCGATTTTCCGCGCTGGAAATGGGCGGCCCATGGGGGTAAGGGCGCCCGCTCAAGGAGTATTTGACGTGGCACAGAACTGGAACCCGGGCAGCTGGAAGAACTTCGAGGCGAAGCACCTGCCCAGATATGAAGACCCCGGCCTTCTCGCCGACACCGAAGCGACGCTGTCGACTTATCCGCCGCTTGTGTTTGCGGGCGAGGCGCGCGCGCTGAAATCGGAACTTGCAGAGGTTTGTGCGGGCAAGGGCTTCCTGCTGCAGGGTGGCGACTGTGCGGAAAGCTTCGCTGAATTCCATCCCAACAACATCCGCGACACGTTCCGCGTGCTGTTGCAGATGGCGGTGGTGCTGACCTTTGCCAGCAAGCAACCGGTGGTGAAAGTGGGGCGCATGGCCGGGCAGTTCGCCAAGCCGCGCAGCGCACCCACTGAAACGCTGGAAGGCAAGGAACTGCCCAGCTATTTCGGCGACATCATCAACGGCATTGATTTCGACGATGTCAGCCGGGTCAACGATCCGCAGCGCATGTTGCGCGCTTATGCGCAGGCGGCGGCCACGCTCAACCTGCTGCGCGCCTTTTCGACCGGAGGCTATGCCAATCTGCGCCAGGTGCATCAGTGGACGCTGGACTTCGTGGGCCGCAGCCCCTGGGCCGAAAAGTTCAAAGATATCGCTGACCGCATCGGGGAATCGCTGGATTTCATGGCCGCCTGCGGCATCGATCCCGAACGTGTCCCGCAATTGCAGGGCACCAGCTTCTTCACCAGCCACGAGGCGCTGCTGCTGCAGTACGAACAGGCGCTGACGCGCGAGGATTCGCTGACCGGCAAATGGTACGATTGTTCGGCGCATATGCTGTGGATCGGTGATCGCACCCGCTTCGAAGGATCGGCTCACGTCGAATATCTGCGCGGGGTCGACAATCCGATCGGGATGAAGTGCGGACCGAGCCTGGAACCCGATGCGCTGCTGAAAATGCTGGATACGCTCAACCCCTCGCGTGAGCCGGGACGGATGACGCTGATCAGCCGTTTCGGCCATGACAAGGTGGAAGCGGGCCTGCCGCGGCTGGTGCGCGCGGTGGCGCGTGAAGGCCATCCGGTGGTGTGGTCCTGCGATCCGATGCACGGCAACGTCATCAAGTCGGACAGCGGCTACAAGACCCGCCCGTTCGATCGCATCCTGACCGAAGTGAAGGGCTTCTTCGCGGTGCATCGCGCAGAAGGCACGCATGCCGGCGGCATTCACATCGAAATGACCGGCCAGGATGTGACCGAATGCGTCGGCGGCGCGGTGGCGATCACGGACGAGGCTTTGGGCGACCGGTATCACACCCATTGCGATCCGCGTCTTAACGCGGCGCAATCGCTGGAGCTGTCGTTCCTGCTGGCCGAAATGCTCAACCTTGAAGCGGAACAGCGCCAGGCGGCTGCGGCCTGATCGCCGGACGGGTCGATGAATTTCGACCTGTCCTGGCAGTCGCTGGCCAGCAGCCTTCACGCCCTGCCGCAATCGGGGCTGATGATCGGTACTGCGCTGGCGGTGCTGACGGGCATCGCCGGTTCGCTGCTGATCCGCGCCTTTCCTGCGCTGGGGCGCTTGCTGCGTGCGGGCAGCACCCTGATCCTGGCCGCGATTCTGGTGCTGATCGTGGTGCAGCTGTCCCGCTTCGATTCGCGCTTCGGCCTGGCCTTGCCGGAAGCCGGACTGCCGCGGCAGGAGGTGTCGGGTGATGAAACCCGTATTCCCATGGCGCGCGACGGACATTTCTGGATCGATGCGCAGGTCAATGGCACGCCGGTGCGCTTCATGGTCGATACGGGCGCGACGCTGACTGCCGTTTCGCAATCAACCGCCAAGGCTGCGGGGCTGGAACCGCGGTCAGGCGGCCTGCCGGTGCGCCTTACCACTGCCAATGGCACGGTCTCCGCCGAACTGACCAGCATTGGCGAGATTCGCTTTGGCAATGTGCGCGCGGAAGGGCTGGACGCGGTGATCGCACCCAATCTGGGGCCGATGAATGTGATCGGGATGAATTTCCTGTCGCGCCTGCAAGGCTGGCGGGTGGAAGGCCGGACGCTGATCCTGGTTCCCGGCACACGGGCAGCGGAAAATTAGGAAGACTGGCTGGGGCGGCAGGATTCGAACCTGCGCATGCCGGTACCAAAAACCGGTGCCTTACCGCTTGGCTACGCCCCAGCAGACGGCGCCTCTATAGCGGCGCTTCGCCGGAAGGGAAGGGGGCAGGGGCGCTTTGTGTCAGTCCGCCGCCAGCAGCTCGAAATCACTGGCGTTGTGCCGTTCCTTCAGCCCCTCTTCCCGATTGACCAGCAGCCCGCGCTGCACCGCCGGACGCGCGGATATCTCGGCCACCCAGCGGCCGACATGCGTATATTCATGCATGGCAAGAAAGGTTGCGGCATCATTATAGGCTTCGCCCGCATGCAGCACGCGCAGCCAGGGGAAGGCGGCCATGTCGGCAATCGTGAAACTGTCCCCGGCCAGAAAGCGGCTCTCTGCCAGACGCTTGTCGGCCACATCGAAGATCCGCTTGGTCTCCATGGCATAGCGGTTGATCGGGTATTCCCATTTTTCAGGGGCATAGGCGTAGAAATGACCAAATCCGCCGCCAATGAACGGGGCGGTTCCCATCTGCCACATCAGCCATGAATAGACTTCCGCCCGCTCTGCCGCAGGCCGTGGCAGGAAGGCATCGAACTTCTCGGCCAGATACAGCAGGATCGCGCCGCTTTCGAAGACTCGCACCGGTTCGGCTCCGCTGCGATCCACCAGCGCCGGGATTTTGGAATTGGGATTGATCGCAACATAGCCGCTCGAAAACTGGTCGCCCGCCAGAATGTCGATGTACCAGGCGTCATATTCCGCCCCCGCATGGCCCGCCGCCAGCAGTTCTTCTAGCAGGATGGTGACTTTCTGGCCGTTGGGCGTGCCCAGCGAATGGAGCTGGAGCGGGTGGTTGCCGACCGGCAGCACCTTGTCATGGGTGGCGCCCGAAACGGGCCGGTTGACGCTGGCGAAGCGGCCACCGCTGGCCTTGTCCCAGCTCCAGACCTTGGGGGGCGTCCAGGTGGCATCAGTCATGGCGGCGCTCCTTGTTGCAAGTGATGTGCAATTTGGGCTGCGGCGCGGCAAAGCGCAAGGGTGCGCCTGCTCACGCGATGGCCGCGGCAAGTGCGCCTGCAGTAACGGCGGCAAGGCTTGCCATGGCCACCCGCAGGCCGATGGCGCGCCCGCCGACCCAGCCCGCCATCACCGCCTTGGTCAGCGTATTGACGGCAACCGTGACGGCAATCGCGCTCGCCGCAGTGGCCAGCGCGATCTGTTCGCCGCCCATCCGGGCCATGGACAGCGTCACCGCATCGATATCGACAAGACCGGAGACCGCCGCCAGCCCGAGCACCCCTGCCGCGCCTGCCCAGCGGTGCAGCAGCCCGCTGGCCAGCATCAGCACCGCGATCAGCAAGGCGAAGCGGAGTGCGATGCGCAGGTCAAGCGGGCTGGAGAGCACCAGCCGGGGGTGGACCGAAGCGCGCTGGCGAAACAGGAACAGCGCGGCCACTGCCAGCATCGTCCCACCCGCAGCGATCAGGGGCGGGGCCAGCGCGGGCAGCAGTGACGGGTTGAGGAGGCCCGCCACGATGCCGACGCGCGCGAACATCACCACCCCGGACAGAAGAATACCGCCTGCCAGCAGGTGCGGGGCATCGCCATTGTCCCGGCCCATGCGCGCCAGGGTGAGTGTGGTTGCAGTGGATGAAGTCAATCCGCCGGCCATGGCGGCCATGATGATTCCCAGCCGTTCCCCGAACAGGCGGACCAGCACATATCCCCCGAACGAAATGGCCGCGATCATGATCGCCAGCAGCCAGATTTCCGCAGGGTTGATCGTATCCCAGGGGTCGATGTTGCGGTTGGGCAGGATCGGCAGCAGCAGGAAAGTCATGGCCAGCAGCACCAGTGCCGCGCGCAGTTCCTCCCACTTCAGTGCGGCGACCCAGCGGTGCAGCGGCTGGCGCAGCGCCAGCATCAACGTAACCGCCACCGCGCCGCCCACAGCAACGGGCTGGTCGCCCAGCACTGCATAGGCGCCAAGCAGGAATGTGGCGATTCCGGCGATCATGGTGGTTGCGCTGAGATTGCGGACGGATCGCGCTTGCAGCCATTCGAAAGCGCCAAATACGCCGATGAAGCCCAGCACCGCGGCAGCCAGCACAACCTCGCCTGACAGCGGCGTCAGTGCGCCAGCCAGCCCGCCGAGAAAGCCGATCAGGGCAAAGGTACGAAAACCTGCGGCGCGCTGGTGATCTTCGATGGTGCGCGTGCGCCAGCCGCGCTCCAGCCCGATCAGGAGACCAATGGCCAGAGCCAGGGCAAGGCGAAAGGGAAGGCTGTCCATGGTTCTGCTATGATAGGTTGTAACGAGAGTGTAATACAGAGACTTGCAGCATCGCAGGGCATATTATGGCGTACCGGATTGCGGGGGATGATCGATCGGTCGAACTGGCCGTGCGCCGCATCGCTCACGAGCAGATCGGCAAGGCCATCCGCTCGATTGACCGGCGCGACGAAGCGCGGGCGGTGCATGATGTGCGCCGCCGCTGCAAGAAGCTGCGCGCGCTGGTTCGGTTGGTCCGCCCGGTATTTGCGGAATATGAACGGGAAAATGCGGCCTTTCGCGATATCGCGCGGATCATTTCCGGCTCGCGCGATGCAGCCGTCATGCTTGCGACTCACGATCTGCTGGCCACCGAACTCGGCAAGGGCCAAGATCGCCGCATGCTTGGTGCTGTGCGCCGGCGCCTGATCCAGCGGCGCAAGGCGAAGACAGCGCTGGTCGATCCCGCGACCTTTCTTGACCTGTGCCGCGATCAACTGGATCATGCGCGCGAACGGGTGGCGGGCTGGCAACTTGGCGCCGAAGGGTGGAAAGCCATTGGACCGGGGCTGGAGCGCAGCTTCAGGCGATTGCATCGTGATGCCCGCTGCGCGCTGGCTGACAGCAGCCCTGAGAAGTTCCACGCCCTGCGCAAACAGGTCAAGTATCACGGGTTTCACGCCCGCCTGCTCAGTCCGCTCTGGCCTGAAGCGATGGCTCCGCGGCTGGCCGTGGCCGAACAGCTTGGCGAAATGCTGGGGCTGCATCACGACCTGTGGGTATACGAAACCCGGATCGCGGCGGCCCCAGATGATTTCTGTGCCGGACCTGCGCTGGACGCACTGCTATCGCTGGCGCGGTTGAAGCAGGCGGAACTGGAGGCATTATCGGCCCCGCTGCTTGACCGGCTATTGTCGGAAACGCCCTTTGCCCTGGAAGAACGCTGGGGCGCATTATGGAGCAGCTGGCGGGGCAGGCAGATCAGCTGATCTTGACCACCCAGCCGTGCCGGTCCGCGACCGTGCCGCGCTGAATGCCGACCAGCCGTTCGCGCAATTTCTGCGTCAGCTGGCCGGGGCCGCCCGAACCGATGGTGAATTCGCCATCATGGCCAGCAACCCGGCCGACCGGGGTTACGACCGCCGCCGTACCGCAGGCGAAGCTTTCCACCAGTTTGCCGCTGGTCGCATCGTCACGCCATTGCTGCAGGCTGTAGCGTTCTTCCGAAACCTCCAGCCCTTCTTCGCGGGCGAGGGTGATCAGGCTGTTGCGGGTGATGCCGGGCAGGATCGTGCCGGTCAGCGGCGGGGTAACCAGCCGCCCGTCATCGAACACGAAGAACAGGTTCATGCCGCCCAGTTCCTCGATCCACTTGTGCTCTTCAGCGTCGAGGAAGACGACCTGATCATGCCCGCGTTCGATCGCTTCGGCCTGTGGCACCAGGCTGGCCGCGTAATTGCCGCCGCATTTGGCCGCGCCCGTTCCGCCCGGCGCGGCGCGCGCATAATCGCGGCTGACCCAGATCGACACGGCAGGTGCGCCGGATTTGAAGTAGTTTCCGGCCGGGCTGGCAATGACCAGATATTTGTACTGCTTGGCCGGGCGCACGCCCAGAAATGACTCAGTCGCGATCATGAAGGGGCGCAGATAGAGTGAACCGCCTTCCACGGTGGGGAACCAGTCCCGGTCAGTTTCCGTCAGCAGACGGCAAGATTCGACTAAGGCTTCTTTCGGCAATTCGGGCATGGCCAGGCGCTGTGCCGAGGCGTTGAAGCGTGCGGCATTGGCATCGGGCCGGAACAGCGCCAGCGAACCGTCAGCCTGCTTGTAGGCTTTCAACCCTTCGAAGATTTCCTGCGCATAATGCAGCACTGCGCAGGCGGGATCGAGCGTCAACGGGCCGCGCGGGCCGATTTGCGCATTGTGCCAGCCCTTGCCCTCCGTCCAGTCAATCGAGACCATGTGATCGGAAAACAGCGTTCCGAAGCCGGGGTTGGCCAAAGCTTCGGCGCGCGCCGCCGGGTCTGCCGGGGCGGGGTGAGCGATGCGGGAAAACGAGATGCCGGGTTGGTCGGCCATGCGCTTGTCAAACCTCTTCAGTCCAGAGGCGCGCGGGTAAGGGCAAGTGCGGTTTCGTGCAAGAGGAACTGCGCAAACAGCGGGCGAAAGCGGAAATGAGAAAGGCCGCTCCGGCCCGCACCGGAAGCGGCCTTTCGCATGGTCAGCGGCCAGGAAGTGCCGCTCACGAAGCCTTTATCGTCTGTGAGGAGATTTAACGATAATGCTCCGCGCGGAAACTAACCGACCTCTCTGCTGAACCATGAGACATCGGATCACCTCCTTTCGCGCTGTTGAGCCAAAGTTGCCGTTTTTTGCGGCTCGACCGGCGTTCCACCGATCTTGAGGCAGAGTGTGAGTCAAGTTGACCGACAACACAAGTCTTGCATTGATTTTTTTGGCGTCAGAATTGAACATTTGGGCCGGTTATCCACACCGGCCCCGTTCTTACCGGCAGTCCTCGATCACGCGGGACAGTTCGACCCAGCTCGGCAGATAGAGCGTGTCCAGTCCGGCAACCTCCACCGCAAAGCGTCCCTTGGAAAAAGCCATGGCGTCCAGCAGCGGATCGCTGGCGGCCACAACGGATGCAGACATCGGCGTGGGCGCGGCGATTGGCCTTGCCCCCATGATCCGTTCGCCCGTTTCCGTGAGAATGCGCATTGGCAATTCCTCAACGCCTTGCCTGGGCAGGGCGCGGGCCAGCGCGATCTGCCTGCGCCCCGCGTCACAGCGTACCATGAACAATGGTGCATCGCCCGGCGCGCGATAGGCCGCGACCGTACCGTTGCCGTCGCGCTGATAGGACCAGTCACCAGCGGTGCGCGGCGCGTCCATCCAGTTTTCGGGCGGCGGAGTTGGCGCGGGTTGGGCAATTGGCGCGGGCGGAGGCGGTGCGGGCGGTGGCGCGGGCGGGCCTGCGCAGGCCGACAGCGGGGCAAATGCGCCGATCATCGTCAGCGCGGCGAGCGGGGCGGAGAGCGGAAAGCTGCGTTTTGCGGTCATGCGCGCAATGATGGCGCGAAGGCGGCGCTGGCTCAAGCGCGATGATGGCGCTATCGCCGGGATAATGGCGAAAAAGCAACGTATCGACCAACTGCTTGTCGCGCGCGGACTGGCGGAAAGCCGCGCCCGCGCTCAGGCGCTGGTGATGGCCGGGCTGGTTTATCTGGGCGATCGCAAGGTCGACAAGCCGGGCCAGCCGGTGGCGGAGGACGCGGCTATCGAGCTGAAGGGGCGCGATCATCCCTGGGTCAGCCGGGGCGGGATCAAGCTGGCTCATGCGCTCGATCATTTCGCGCTGGACCCGGCAGGCGCGGTGGCGATGGATATCGGCAGTTCGACCGGTGGCTTCACTGATGTGCTGTTAAGCAGGGGCGCCGACCATGTCTTCGCGGTCGACAGCGGCACCAATCAGCTTGCCTGGAAACTGCGCCAGGATCCGCGCGTCAGCGTGCTCGAACAGACCAGCGCGCGCATCCTTACCCCCGATCATATCACCCGGTCATGCGGCTGGGTTGTATGCGATGCCTCCTTCATTTCACTGCGCAAGGTGCTGGAAACACCGCTGAATCTGGCTGCCCCGCGATGCCGGCTGGTGGCGCTGATCAAACCGCAGTTCGAAGTGACCCGCGCCGAGGTAGGCAAGGGCGGGGTGGTGCGCGATCCCGCGCTGCATGCGCGCGTCTGCGCCGAGGTGCGGGAATGGCTGGAGGCGGCTGGCTGGCGGATTGACGGGATCGTGGAAAGTCCGATCACCGGCCCGGAAGGCAATGTCGAATTCCTGATTGCGGCGCGGCGCGAAGGGTGATGTGCGCCGTGCGGATCAATCCCGTTATGCAACAGCGGCTGATCGCCAAGTTGCCAGCAGCACCTTCCGCCGCCAATATCCTGTTCCGAATCATGAGGTATTTTCAATGAGCCTACTTGCTTCGCGCAGCCAGTTGCGGGCCAGCTTCGCGCGCTGGGCCTTGCTGCTGGTTCCGGCAGTCCTGCTGGCTGGGTTTCTGTCGGGGACGCTTTCGGGCAGCGGGCCCGGCAATGCCTGGTTTGATTCGCTGGCCAAGCCCGGCATCTATCCGCCGCCCTATCTTTTCGGCGTGGTCTGGACCCTGCTGTACGCGATGATGGGGCTGGCCTTCGCGCTGGTCTGTTCGGCCTGGGGCGCGCGCGGGCGCATGGCCGCGATCGTCGCATTCATCGTGCAACTGGCGCTGAACCTGGCCTGGAGCCCGCTGTTCTTCGGCGCGCATCAGATTACGGCAGCGCTGGTGCTGATCCTTTTGCTCGATCTCGCGGTCGCGGTCACGATTGTCCTGTTCTGGCGGATCCGCACGGTGGCGGGACTGCTGCTGGTGCCCTGTCTTGCCTGGATATTGTTCGCCAGCGTGCTGACCTGGGAGTTCCTGCAACTCAATCCCGGTGCCGATGGCCGCGAAGTGTCGGGCGCGGTGCAACGGATCAAGCTTTGATCTTGCCAGCGCGCGCCGGGCGTCCCAAATAGCCGCCATGCAAAGCGAAAACCCGATCCTGTCCGCCTTCGTCAAGGTGCTCAATGGAGCTGCCGGCACTCTGGCGGGGATGACCCGCGAGGCTCGCGATTCCGCGCGCGAACGCATGAAAGAGGCGATGGGCGGCCTCGATTTCGTCAGCCGTGAGGAATTCGACGCGGTCAAGGACATGGCGGCCCGCGCGCGCGACGAGAACGAACGGCTCGAAGCGCGCATCGCTGCGCTGGAAGCCAAGCTGGGTGGCTGAGCCCGACGCGGGTTTCAGTAAACGTCGATCCGTTGCGGGTTGATACCGCCGGTGAAGGGATGCGTGTCGAAATCCTCGATCCGGACGAGCGTTTCGAACTCGCGCTCGTCTTCCTCGGGGATGGCCAGCACATTGCAGGCCACTGTATGGCCGAAGACATTGCGCGGATTGCCGGCAAAATTCCCCTCGCGGAAAAGGCCGACAAAGCTCCAGTACATGCGATAGCCAAGCCCGTGCACATGCTTCAGCAGCGCCGGTGACAGGTCGGCCCGGTCATTCTCGAAATAGAGGATGGGCCGGTCGCGGGCGATAAGCTGCTCCGCCCCGCGCAGCAGGGCCAGTTCGTGCCCTTCCACATCGGCCTTGATGGCATGGATGCGGGGCAGTTCGCCAATCATCGAATCCAGCGGGACGATGGTGATGTGTTCGCCTTCGCCCGCACGTTCGCCCAGCGACAATGCGCCGAAGTTCCAGTCACCCTCGGTCGGCAGGGCTTCCTCCTGCATCTGGTCGTGCCGTTCACCCAGCCCCAGCCGGAAGGCATGCACATTGGTCATCCCGTTCAGCAGCACATTGGTGCAAAGCATCTGGAACAGCAGGCGGCGCGGTTCGAACGCCAGCACGCGGCCTTCGGGGCAGACCTTGAGGGCGAGAAATACCGTGTGCGCTCCGATGTTCGAACCGGCTTCCAGCACATTCGCATCGCGCGGCAGCAAGCTGCGCAGCTTCAGCACCTCGCCATAACACCATTCGCCATATTCGCGCAGCGACTGGCCAACCGTATTGTCGCTGGCAAGGGTGACGAAGGTGCCCGATGGATGTGCCGTGCGGATGAAAGCCATGGGGTCAGGCAGTTGTCTTGAGCGGGTGATCATTGTCGAAATCGGTTATTTCCGGCTCGCCAATGATGTTCCAGCCTGAATCCCGCGGAATGGAAAGAATGTTGAACGATCCCGTCGCGGCTCCGAAAATGTCGGCAGGCTGGCCTGCGAAATTGTCGGGCCGGAACATCTCGGTCGTATGCCAGTAGGAACGGTAGCCCATGCCATCGATCAGCCGCAGCAGTTCAGGCGACTTGTCTGTCCGGTCGTTTTCCAGATAGAGCACCGGCCGGTCGCGCGCGATCAGCTGGCGCGCGCCGCGCAGCATATCTGCCTCATAGCCTTCGACATCAGCCTTGATCAGCTGGATCGGCGGCAACTGATCGAGCATGGAATCAAGCGTCACCAGTCGCAGGATCTCGCCCTTGCCTTCGATGCATCCGGGCGCAAAACCACCGAAATTCGCATCGAAATTGAGGGGGATCGGCGCTTCCGCGAAGTTTTCCTCATGCGCGCCCAGGCCCAGCTGGAAGGGGTGCACATTCGTCACCCCGTTCAGGACCATGTTGGCACACAGCATCTGGAAAATCAGGCGGCGCGGTTCGAACGCGAACACCGCACCCTGCGGGCACAAATCGCGGGCGATGAACATGGTATGCGACCCGATGTTGGATCCGGCCTCGATGACATTGCTGCCAGGGCGAATGAACTGCCCGATCAGTTCGATCTCGCGATAGGACCATTCGCCATAGGTGCGGATGGATTCGCCGATCACCGTGTCGTTGGACAGGGTCAGGAACTCTCCGCCCCGGGATTTTGTCAGGATCAGGCTCATATCTATCAATACAGCGCCGCGTGAAGCGGCCAGGGAGGCGTGCAAAAGCAGTGGTCTGGTCGCACAGCCCATTGCCTCTGTCCAGCCACTCGGCCATCCCCCGGCCATGCATATTCGTGCCCCGGCCATTCTGCTTTCCGCCCGCGCTTATGGCGAGACGGGGGTGATCGCCCGTCTGCTGACGCGCGATCACGGATTGCTTGCGGCCTATGTCGCGGGCGGGCGGGGACGGCAATTGCGCCCGGTGGTCATTCCCGGCAATCTGGTGGAGGCTGACATCCGCTCGCGCGCAGAAAGCCAGCTGCCCTTCGCACGGCTGGAACTGGTGCAGAGCCGGGGGCCGTGGCTGAACGAGCCGCTGCCCGCCGCCGCTATCGGCTGGGCCTGCGCGCTGGCAACCAGCGTGCTGCCCGAACGCCATGCCTATCCGGCGCTCCATTCGGCGCTGTCCGCTCTGCTCGACGCGATCTGCCATGCCCCGTCCGCGCGCGGCTGGACCGGGGGGATGATCGGCTTTGAACGGTTGCTGCTGCGCGAGCTGGGCTATGGCGGCGAGGGCATGAGCGGCGGCGATGGATGGGCGGCAACCATGGCCGAATTCGACCGGCAGGCGCCGCTGATCGAACGCTACCTGCTTGCCGATCGGCGCGGAGACGTTATGGCGGCCCGCGCCATGCTGCGCGACCGGCTTGCCCGGATCGCCGACTAGACTGCGGGGAATGGAATTATGAAGATTGCGGTTCTTGCCGGTGACGGCATTGGTCCTGAAATCATGGAGCAGGCGCTGCGCGTGCTCGAACGGCTCGCCCTGCCGGGCCTGGAGCTGGCCAGCTGCGATGTTGGCGGGGCCGGTTACAAGGCGCATGGCCACCCGCTGCCCCCGGCCACGCTGGCGGCGGCCAAGGCGGCGGACGCGGTGCTGTTTGGCGCGGTCGGCGATCCCGACTGCGACAATCTGGAACGTGCGCTGCGCCCCGAACAGGCGATTCTGGGTCTGCGCCGGGAACTGGAACTGTTTGCCAATCTGCGCCCGGCCACCATGTTCAAGGGGCTGGAGGATATGTCGGGCCTCAAGCCCGAGATCGCCGGCGCGATTGACCTGCTGATCGTGCGCGAGCTGAACGGCGATGTCTATTTCGGCGACAAGGGCATCCGCACGCTGGATGACGGCCGTCGCCAGGGCTGGGACATGATGGCCTATGCCGAGGACGAGGTGCGCCGCATCGCGCATGTCGGGTTTCGCGCCGCGCAGGGCCGCGCGAAGAAGCTGTGTAGCGTGGACAAGGCCAATGTCCTGGAAACCAGCCAGCTGTGGCGCGATGTGGTGATTGAAACCGCCGCCGAATATCCCGATGTCGAATTGAGCCACATGTATGTCGACAATGCCGCGATGCAGCTGGTGCGCAATCCCGGCCAGTTCGACGTGGTGGTCACCGGCAATCTATTTGGCGACATACTGTCCGACCAGGCCAGCATGTGCGTCGGCTCGATCGGCCTGCTGGCCAGCGCCTCACTCGGCGCGGAGCAGACGCAATATGGCACCAAGGGGCTGTATGAGCCGATTCATGGCAGCGCGCCCGATATTGCCGGGCAGGGCAAGGCCAACCCGATGGCGATGATCCTTTCGCTGGCGATGATGCTGCGCCATTCCTTCAGCCTCGAAGCGCAAGCCGTGCGGATCGAAGCGGCGGTGGCCGGGGCGCTGGGCGATGGCGTGCTGGGCGGCGATCTTGGCGGCAATGCCGGGACTGCGGAAATCGGCGAGGCGGTGCTCACCCGTCTGTGAAGCAGGCGAGGGCAATCGCCCTCGCCCCGCTGCCTGCGCCTTACAGCCCGTCCAGCCCCTTGCTGACGAGGATGTTCACGGAAACCCGGCGGTTCTGCGCGCGGCCTGCGGCGGTGCTGTTGTCCGCCGTCGGGTCCGCTTCAGCCATCCCGGTCGGGGTGAGCATGCGATAGGGTTTCCAGCCGCAGGCCTGCTGCAGATGATTGACCACGCGGCCCGCCCGCCGTTCGCTGAGGACTTGGTTGTAGTCCTGGCCGCCGACCGAATCGGTATAGCCGACCACCAGCAGCAGGGCGTTGTCCATCGCTTCGGCCTGCGATGCGGCGCTGCACAGTTCAGCTTCGGCCCGGGGCGACAGCTTCCACTTGCCGGTGTCGAAATAGACGTTCGTCGTGCCCTTGATATTGTATTTGTCGATATCGCCCATGCGGCCGCGCAGCGCCTCTGTCGCGGCGGTCTGTTCGGCAAAGCCCTGTTCCGTGCCATTGCGGATCATCGAGGCGGTTTTCAGATCCTTGTTCTTGAGGCTGATCTGGCTCGCCACCACGCCGCCTGCCCATTGCACGGTCTTGACCGTGACCGGCAGGCCATTGAGCAGTGAATCCGGGCCGAGTTTGCTGTTGTTGAGGCCAAGGAAGCCGCCGTTGGCCTTGATCACGGTCGCTTCGCTGATGCCGATAACCGTCCGCGTGCCATCCACGCCGGTGACCTGCATCCGATCGCCCTTGCGCGCGGAAATGAAGCCTTTGATCACCGGCCCTTCGGCAAGGCCGGTCAGGTCCGCCGGGGGGATGCCATTCACGGTGATATCGGACCCGATCGGATTCCATTGCTGCGCCGAAAGGCCGCCCGATACAGGCAGGGCAAGCGCTGCGAGCAGGACAAAGCTGCTGCGCCTCATGGAAATGACACTCATAATCCTACTCCTTCAAACTGCATCAGCCGGCGACGACGGTTCGCGGCTGTTCGTTCGGCGCGACACAGGTGCGCCATCGCTGTTCGGTCTGGCGTGCCGGCCATGCGGCGTCATGCCGTCTCGGTGTGCCATGGATTTGCTGGGTGTTCAGGTCAACCTGTCTGGCAGATGAACATGGCGAGGCAGAACGCCTGTTGTGCGGGTGATTCGGGCCATGGGTGCGATGAAACGATCCCGCGGCGGCACGCTCTTGCTGCTTTGCCGCATGCTGCCGGTGCGCCGGGAATCGAACGGCACGGTCTCAGGCAGCGGTCAGGAATCGCGGATGCCGATGGCTGAAACGCTGCCCTGCGGCTGGCTCGCCCGGCCCGCCAGCTTGCGGTAATTGTTGCCGACTTCCCCGAACAGAGCGCGCAGTCGGTCCATGTGATTGGTGGCGGACAGCAGCAGCGCCTTGCCTGCCGCGCTGACCCCGCGTTCCGTGCCGAGGTATTTTTCACGAATTACGGCAAAGCCCTTGCCTTCGGAGGAGGTCATGGCGTTAAGCGCGGCCATCTCCATCGCGTTGTACTCACGCGCCAGCTCGATCAGGGTGAGCAGGATCGCGTCCAGTCCTTCAACCGCCAGATCGGCCAGCGGGCGGGTTGCATCTTCCGCGCTCAGCACCAGCAATTCGCGCCCAAGCTGTTCGAGCACCGCGTTAAGGCTGATCAGGCTGTTGTGATTGTCGAGCAGCGTGTTGATCGTTTCATATTGTGCGAGGGACAGATTGGCCCGGTCAATCACCCGGCGGATGGCGGCTTCGATGATCTCGCTCAGCGCCTTGAACGATTCGTGATAGGCTTTCAGCCGCATCACGTCTTCGCGCTTGCGCATGCTGTTGAAGGACGTCGAGGCGAGGTCGAGCAAGCGTTTCTGTTCCGCTTCGATCATGTGAATCGCTTCATCGGGCGCGGCCTTGTCAACGTCCTTCATATATCTGATTTCGGACGCTTCCTTGGCCAGCAGGCGCGAACGCTGGATCTGGTCAACGATCAGCGTGGCGGTGCTGGTGTTCCCGTCCAGCACCATTTCATGCTCGAAGCTCTCGACCTCGGATTTTTCCTCTTCAGTCGAAACCCGCGCGATCACGCTGATGGTCGGGTCAATCAGGGTGATGGCCGCGCTGGTGCGCTTCACCGCCTCGATATCTTCCAGCGCGATGATCGTGCTCATCGCCTGGTTGATGCCGACGTTGCGCAGCAGCACCCGGTCGCCAGGATCACCGAAGACCGCCATTTTCCCAAGGTCGCGCGCCTTCAAATATTCGTCGGTCCCATCCGTCACCACGACATGCTGGATGCCCGCCTGATCCAGAAAGCGCGAGATCAGCTGGCCCAGATGACCGAAGCCCAGCAGCACGACATGGCCACTGATGAGGCTGAGCGAATCCGACGGATCGGCATCCTTGCTGTTCCGGAACAGGATGCGGATCACGCGATCCATATTGTTGATGAGGAACGGTGTGGCGATCATCGAGATGACCACGGTGACCATCAGTATTTGCACCTTTTCATCCGCCATCATGCGATGCCCCAGCATCAGCGAGAGCACCACCAGCGAGAATTCGCCGATCTGGGCCAGGCTGATCGCGCTTCTGACGGAAATGACCGGCGCGCAGGCTGTCGCCAGGATCAGATAGAGGATGATCGCCTTGATCGCCATCAGCGACAGGCACAGCAGGCCGATCGTCACGAAATTGGCGCCGACGATGTCCAGGTCGATTTGCAGCCCCACTGAAATGAAGAACACGCCCAGCAGCAGGTCGCGGAAGGGAATGAGGTCGGCCTCCACCTGATGCTTGTAGATCGTGTCAGCGATCATCATCCCCGCCAGGAACCCGCCCAGCGAATAGGAAAAGCCGAAGTGGTGGGAAAAATAGGATGCACCGATCGTCGTCAGCAGGACGAAGCCGATGTAGATTTCCTTCGAATTGGTGTTCGAAATGATCCTGAAGAACCATCTGAGGACAAAGCGGCCGAACAGGTAGATCGCAGTGATCACGATGAAGGCGTTGATGACCGTCTGCCCGATCAGGCTTGACGCGCTCTGGCCCGTGGCGGTGACCAGGCTGATCGCCAGCAGGATCGGAATGACGGCGATATCCTGGAAAATCAGTATGCCAACCGAGTTGCGACCTTCCGCCGATTTGATCTTGCCGGATTCGTTTAGGATTTTCAGCACGATCGCCGTGGAGGATAAGGACAGCGCCGAACCGATGATCGCCGCGTTGACCGGCGGTATGCCGAACAGGGCGTAGGCGAGCGCGGAAATCGCGATGGTCGTAAGGCTGACCTGCAGGAAACCGAAGACGAACACCTCGCGCTGCATTTTCTTGAGCTGCGGGAAGGAAAATTCCAGCCCGATGGTGAACATCAGGAAGACGATCCCGAATTCCGCAATATGGTCCAGCGTTTCGCTGCTGCCCGCGTCCACTTTCAGCATGGCGGCCAGAACGGTGCCGGTGATGATGTAACCGACCACGGTGGGAATACTGGACCGGCGCAGCAGCACGTTCAGCGCCGTGGAAATGGCCAGCGCCAGCAGCAGGATGGGGATGATGGCTTGCATGCCCAGTCCCGGGCGGTTGCAAAGCCCTGTCTGATAACGGGGTTTGCCCTGCTTGGCGAGGGGGCCGCGCGGCGCGCTTCCGGCTTGCCCTGTCTTTCCGCCGGGCCTAAAAGCGCGGCCATGAAGAGAGATACCGGACAGAACCGCTCGATCACCGCCAAATGGCGGCCCGCCACGCGCGCGGTGCGCGCGGGCACCTGGCGCAGCGAGCAGGGGGAGACGAGCGAAGCACTGTTCGTCACCTCCGGCTATTCCTATGACGATGCGCATACCCCCGCCGCCCGCTTCGCCGGGCAGGAGGCGGGGATGACTTATTCGCGCACGCAGAACCCCACGGTGCAGATGCTGGAAGAACGCATCGCCATGCTCGAAGGGGCAGAGGCGTGCCGGGTGCAGGCCAGCGGCATGGCGGCGATGACCGCCTCGATGCTGTGCCAGCTTTCGGCGGGCGATCACATGGTGATAGCGCAGGCCGCCTTCGGTCCGACCCGCTGGGTGACGGATAATCTGCTGCCGCGCTTCGGCATTGAAGTGACACCCGTTGACGGACGCGACCTGGATGCGTGGAAGGCGGCGATCCGGCCCAACACCAGGGTATTCTTCTTCGAAACCCCCGCCAATCCGACCATGGACCTGGTCGATATTGCGGCGGTGTGCACCCTCGCGCGCGAACACGGCATCACCAGCGTGGTGGACAATGCCTTCGCCACCGCCGCGCTGCAACGCCCGCTGGAATTCGGCGCGGATGTCGTCGCCTATGCCGCGACCAAGCTGATGGACGGTCAGGGCCGGGTGCTGGCCGGCGCGGTGTGCGGATCGGCCGCATTCATCAATGACAAGCTGCTGCCGTTCCAGCGCAACACCGGCCCGACGCTGTCGCCCTTCAATGCCTGGGTGGTGCTGAAGGGGCTGGAGACGCTTGACCTGCGCGCGCATCGCCAGGCGGACAACGCCCTGGCTGTCGCCCGCTTTCTGGAAGGGCGGGTTCCGCGCGTCCTGCATCCTGGGCTGGCCAGCCACCCGCAGCACGATCTGGCCACGCGGCAGATGATCAAGCCCGGCTCCATCTTTTCCTTCGTGATCGAAGGCGGGCGCACGGCGGCACATGGCCTGCTCGATGCGCTGGAGCTGATCGACATCTCCAACAATATTGGCGATGCCAAGACGCTGATGACTCACCCGGCCTCGACCACCCATTCCAGCCTTGCGCCCGAAGTGCGCGAGACGATGGGGGTGAGCGAGGGCATGCTGCGCATCAGCGTGGGACTCGAAGACCCGCAGGATCTGATCGAGGATCTCGACCATGCGCTGAAGGCGGTGGGTTTGTAAGCTGATCTGCGGAAATCCACCGCAGTGCACTTGCTCCTGCCGTAAACCGCGTTAGGCTCGGGACTCGTAATGGACCAGCTTTTCCAACACGCCGCGATCACGCATGGCATCACTGTCCGGGTGGCGGTGAATTTCCTGCCGGAACAGTCGCATATCGAAGCGGGCAAATGGTTCTGGGTCTATCATATCCGGATCGAGAACGGCTCTGCCGATACGGTACAGCTGGTCAGCCGCCATTGGCGGATCACGGACGGGCGCGGCATGATCAACCTTGTCGATGGTGATGGGGTGGTGGGCGAACAACCGGTGCTGCGCCCGGGGCAAAGCCATGACTATGTGTCCGGCTGCCCGCTGACCACGGCGCACGGCAGCATGGAAGGGCATTACACCTTCCGCAGCACCAGCGGCAAAGTGCTGGAGGTTGCGATCCCCTTCTTCCCGCTGGCTGCACCCGCCACGGCGGATTAGGCGGGGCTAACGCCCGAAGCGAGTGACGTAATCCTTCGCGAAGTCGTGGTAATTCTTGTTCCAGCAGAATTCGCACCAGCCCACGCCCGGCTGCCCGTCAATCTCCAGGACCAGCCCCGCTTCGTTCAGCCAGATCATCGGATCGTAATCCAGCTGGATATTGCCCAGGGCGGTGCTGTCCACCGTGACCTTGCGGCCATCCTCATCCTTGATTCGCGCGACAAAGGCCTTGTGCATCATCTGATCGTCATAAGTGATGTCGTAATCGAATTCGGCCACATGGCTCATCCTGCCGTCCTTCCACAGGAAGCCGCGCAATAGCCTTCGCCCGAAGGAGAGCATTTCGAACACGTGAATCGAGATATCGCCGGTGGTCGCGTGGAACCATTTGTAATGCTGGTTCAGGCCCCACACCCGCGGTCCCCAGCTGTGGTCCCGGATCAGGAAACCTTCATGATGATAGGCTTTACCGTCAATCGTGAAGTCGGCCACCAGCCGCCCGTGCTGTTCGGTGCGGTTATTGCCGTAATAGGGCGGATTGCCGCCCGGATGCATGCTGAAGGCATAAGGTGGGTGGGTGGCTTCGAACCGGCCGGTGAAGGTAAGGCGTTCACCCTGCCAGCCGATATCGACTACCTTGAGTGGTTCCACCACCGCCATGGACAGCTGCTTCATGCGCAGATCCTCGAACCGGGCATCAGGGCTGGTTTGTTCCTCGAAGGTTTCGTGAATTTCCTCAGCAATGCCGGGCCCGAAGATCGAGGCACGCCCCTTGCCGTCGCCATTGGCGCGAATGCTGGGATAGATGAAGCCTACCAGACCGTGTTCGGGCATCAGCAGCATGTGCGCCAGCGATTCCCGTTCGCCTTCGGTCAGCTTGTGGCGCAAACCATGTTCGACCGGGAATTCTGCGCACTGGCGGGTCAGGTCGTTCATTCTGTCAATCTCCCGGTCGGCCGCCGCCGCAGATGGCGCGTCTGGTCTGGCCATTTGCTTGGCGAGCGTTGCCAGGATGTCAAGCGCAACCAGGTTCCACGCTTTGTTGCCGCGCGCGCGCCAGCGAGATAAGGGGACGCGATGAAGCGGACTCATCTGCCCCTCAATGCCCTGCGCGTGTTCGACGCGGCGGCCCGACACCTTTCGTTCACTCGCGCGGCGGACGAACTGGCGGTGACTCCGGCTGCGGTCGGCCAGCAGATTCGCGCGCTGGAAGATGTGCTGGGCGTGGTGTTGTTCCGCCGCACCTCCAAAGGGCTGGAACTGACGGATGAGGCGGCATCCGGGCTGGACCCGCTGCGCGAAGGCTTCCTTCATTTCGAGGAGGCGGTGCGCGCGATGCAGGCAGGGCAGGCCAGCCATCGCTATACCATTGCCGCGCCGCGCGATATTTTCGCGGCCTGGCTCGGCCCCGGGCTGGCCGGATTTCGCGCCGCGCATCCCGAAGTCAGCTTTGCGCTGGTCGATGAAGAGACGACCGATTTTACCGAAGCCAATCTAGATCTTGCCTTGCGTTGGGCGGAGGGGCCGGGCGAACTGGAAGGGGCGATGCTGGGCACGGCCCAGCGGGTCCGCGTGGCTGCTGACGGGGTGGATGGCCCGGCAATTCACTGGCCCGGCGACGCGGCAAGGGATGGTGAAGACAGCGCTTTCAGCGTGGCCGATGCGGGCCAGGCGCTGGCCGCCGCCGCCGCTGGTCTGGGTGTTGCGCGCGTACCAGCGCTGCTGTCGCAAAGCTGGATCGGGGATGGCCGGGTGCGGGCGCTGGGCGAGGCAGAGCCTTGCCGGCGGGCCTATTGGCTGGTTGCGCCCATGCCCCAGTGGCGGCAGAAAAAGGTCAAGGCGCTGGTCGCTCATCTGACGGAAACCGCCGGAGCATAGAATACGCCGTCAGGCGCGGCTATTCGGGCGCGCGCAGCAGCGACCAGTCGCAATCGAGCGCAGGTGCGCTATGCACGGTGCGCACGACTTCGCTCATGAACTGGCCAGCGCGGCGCCGGTGGCCGCATTCTTCCTCTGCATTGGGGGCGCTGAGCGCGAGGATCACCTCTTCACGCGCCTGCCTGAGGTATCGCGGAACATCTTTCGACTGCATGGTTTTGCCCTCCATCGCCGTGATGGCGCCGGTTACCGGGCTGGCCAGCGGGGGGGGATTGAGGTCAGCCCGGCCCGACGCAACATGGTTTATAACACCTTGCGGCGAGTCGCGCCAAACGTGATTTTGCGTATGCGAAGCACACAGGCCATGGAAACGCGTCAGATTGGTGCGATGCGGCGACATTCCATCGAGCCGGAATCCACCTCCAGCCGGTTGCGCCCCTTCGCCTTGGCCAGAAACAGTGCGATTTCGGCGCGCTTGATCACCACATCCAGACAGGCACCGATCTCGGCCAGCCCCGCGCTGGCGGTCAGCGTCACGCCCCGGCCATTTTCCGTCCGGCCCGCCTGCGCCAGCGTATCAATCACCGTCTGACAGGCGTCCTCGGCTTCCGCACAGCCCGTGCCTGGCATCAATACGCCCAGCGTTTCGCCGCCGATGCGCGAGACGATATGTTCACGGCGTAGCGATTTGCGCAACAGGTCGGCAAAGGCCAGCAACACGCGATCACCGTTGCGCTGGCCAAAGCGCATGTTGATCGCCTTGAAATGGTCGATCTTGAAGATGGCCAGGTGCCCGCCGATCTGCCTGCCGGTGATATAGCGCAGCATTTCGATAAAGGCCTTGCGATTGGTGAGGCCGGTCAGCGGATCAGTGAGTTCGGCTGCGAACAGCCGGTCCTCCAGTGCCTTTCGCTCGTCAATATTGCGCATGATCGAAAGGGCGCCGTAAATCCGGCTGGCCCCGTCGCGCAGTGAACGGATCTGGATTTCGAACCAGCGTTCCTCCTCCCCGCGCGTCAGGGCAGGGAATTCCAGCCAGCCTTCGTGCGGCCTGCCGCGAATGGCGGCGTCATGTTCGGCGCGAAGTTCCTCGGCTCGGGCGGGGTGAACGAGGTCCAGCAGATGCGGGCCGATCAGCATGGCGGGAACGGCAAAGCCCAGCTGTTCGATCGCGGGGGAGGCATGGAGGATATAGCCCGCCCGGTCAGTCTTGATGATAATGTCGCTCGTCGTTTCCGCGAGCAGGCGATAGAGCGCCGACCGCTCTTTCAAAGTGAACTTCATGCCCATTGTCGTCAGCCCCCGAACGACAGTTGATCCCCCGCGTTAGCTAACCCCTAGCCAGCGCATGGCCGCAACAATGTCCGGAAAGCCATTAAATATACCAGATCATACATTAAAAATAAAACAAATAGAGTAATATTTGTTAATCAGGTAAATTAAAAAGACTAACTGAATAAGTTGTTTCGAATCTATTAACTATATTTATCGGTGGAAAACTCTGTGAGTCCAGAAAATTGTGAGCTTGACGACAGAAAATATGCCGGGGCGGCGCGGGTGAAGGCTTATAATTCCACCATGATCCGCACCTTTTCCGGGCTGGTGCCGAAGGCGACGGCAATTTCAGCACGGCAGCGCGTTACAATCGCCTCTATTTCCGGATTGGCGGCGGCGTGCAGCAGGTTCTGCTCCGAAACGCCCAGGGCAATGGCCAGGCCCGCCATGCGCGCGTCGACTGGCCGGGCGCGGCCCTGTTCCCAGGCCCAGACCGTGGGCTTGCTGACTCCCAGCCGTTCGGCCAGTTGAGCAAGGGTGAGGCCGGCGTCCTTGCGCAGCCGCTGGATGCGCGCGCTCAATGCCTCATGCGCCAGCCCTTCCGGCATGGTGGGGGCTGTGTTGCCAGCTTCGGAGTGTTCAACCGGGTCCGGCGTGGCCAGGCTGCGCAATTGTGCGGCGCTGAGCGCGGCCGGGGATAGTGGTGTCGCGAAACGGCAGCCGTATAACCCGTCACTGCACCACACGATCTCGGCGCTGGTGCGGCCGGCTTCGGGCAGTTCGATGGCGATCGTCTCGCCCACGGACAGCGTGCCCTGATAATCGAGCAGCAGGCCGGTGGCGGAAATATTGCGAACCAGAACCGGGGCCGCGGCGCGACCCGGCGCACTCCCTTCGGTCGCCAGAAGCAGGGTGCGGCGCGGCGCACCGCGCGCATCGGCGCCGCCGTTCCTGTCTTCCAGATGGCCCTTGATCGGCACGGACTCGTCTCCTTCGCGTGGAGAACAGAGCCTGCTGTGCAGTGGTTAAGACGAGGTTAGCGTGTCGCTCAGCCGCGCCGCTTTTGCGGCGGGCGGTGGCGGCCCGTTGCAACGGTGCGCCTGACCTCAGGCAGCGACCCGGTTTCCGGCCAGCTCGACCGCGAACAGGTTCTGGTCATCCTCGCGCGGGGGGGTGCCGTCGAAATCGGGCAGCGGGACAAAGCCTTCTTCCCGCAGCCGCACGCCGGACAGCCCCGCGAGCTTGAAATGGCCCAGCCGCCGTTCTTCCAGCGAACGCCAGTTCTTGGCCGCGTTGAAGGCGCTGATGTAAAGGTCGCCATGGCGCATGAAGAGCATGTGCGGGGCCAGCACCATTTCGGCGCCGTTGTAACGCGCACAGATCAGGCGCTGGCGCGCGATGGCCTCGATCACGATCTTCTCGGGCGCAATGGCCTGAGGCGGAAGGTCTGAAATTTGCTGCATTGCAACATAATGGCGTCAGGGGGTCGTAATCGCAAGAGGTAAAAAGCCTTTGGCTGCTGGATTTTCCGTGCCGTGGCAGTCAGACAGCGCCTTGACCGGCCTCCCGCTTTAGCCTAATGGCGCGCTCAACCGAGGGCGACGACGGTCGTCCTTGGCCCTTATACAGCTGAACATTGGCGGATTTGTCTCGGTTTCGGGGCGCCCGGCAAAGTAACCCGGCATCATCCGGGTGGAGCGATTCGGCCTGTCCCTGCTTGTGCAGGGCTCTCGCGCCCCGGTCGGCCCTGTGCCGGTTGGGGTTTTCCGGAGCATCTCCGGCCACGCGGGAAACAGGGCGCGTCCTTCACCTGGCCATGCTGCCACTGACAAGGTGAAGAGATTTAATGCCCACTATCAATCAGCTGGTCCGCAAGGGCCGCGTTCCGCAGAAGGCCAAGAGCAAGGTCCCTGCGATGGAACAGAACCCGCAGAAGCGCGGCGTGTGCACGCGCGTCTACACCACCACGCCGAAGAAGCCGAACTCGGCGCTGCGCAAGGTGGCCAAGGTCCGCCTGACGAACCAGCGCGAAGTCATCAGCTACATTCCGGGCGAGGGGCACAACCTTCAGGAACACTCAGTCGTCCTGATCCGCGGCGGCCGTGTGCGCGACCTTCCCGGCGTGCGCTACCATGTGCTGCGCGGCGTGCTTGATACGCAGGGCGTCAAGGACCGCAAGCAGTCGCGTTCGAAATACGGGGCCAAGCGGCCGAAGTGACCTGACGGCCAGGGCGTCAGGTCATCCTGAACTCGTTTCAGGATCCATGGTGCCGCAAGCCCAGGTTTAGGAATTCAAAGGTCAGAGCCAACCGATAGATAGACCCTGAATTAAGTTCAGGGTGACGGTTCGGGAAAGGCCTGACGAGAAGGATAAAGTGCCATGTCACGTCGTCGTCGTCCCGAGAAGCGGGAAATCCTGCCCGATCCCAAGTTTGGTGATCAGGTGCTGTCGAAATTCATGAACAACCTCATGCTGGACGGCAAGAAGTCCACAGCCGAACGCATCGTCTACGGTGCGCTTGAAACGGTGGAAGCCAAGGCCAAGGCCGATCCGATCCAGATGTTCCATGATGCGCTGAACAACATCAAGCCGCAGATTGAGGTCCGCAGCCGCCGTGTCGGTGGTGCGACCTATCAGGTTCCGGTCGAAGTCCGCCCGGAACGCGCTCAGGCCCTGGCCATTCGCTGGCTGATCAGCGCCGCCCGCGGCCGCGCCGAAACCACCATGTCGGCCCGTCTGTCGGGCGAACTGATGGATGCGGCCAACAATCGCGGCAATGCCGTGAAGAAGCGCGAAGACACGCATCGCATGGCCGACGCCAACCGCGCCTTCAGCCATTACCGCTGGTAAGCGCGGGGCGGCCTGTCATCCGGCCGTCACATTGACAAACCTATGGGGAGGCCCGTTTCGCTTCCCCTGACTGAACCGAGGAAACCACCATGGCCCGCAGCCATCCGATCGAACGCTACCGCAATATCGGTATCATGGCGCATATCGACGCCGGCAAGACCACCACGACCGAGCGGATCCTTTACTACACCGGCAAGTCCTACAAGATCGGCGAAGTGCACGATGGCGCTGCGACCATGGACTGGATGGAGCAGGAACAGGAACGCGGCATCACCATCACTTCCGCCGCCACCACGACCTTCTGGAAGGCCGAGGACGGGCAGGGCGAAGAACACCGCATCAACATCATCGATACGCCCGGACACGTGGACTTCACGATTGAAGTCGAACGTTCGCTGCGCGTGCTGGACGGTGCGGTGGCGGTGTTCGACGGCGTGGCAGGGGTTGAACCGCAGTCCGAAACCGTGTGGCGCCAGGCTGACAAATACGGCGTGCCGCGGATGTGCTTCATCAACAAGCTCGACCGCACCGGCGCTGATTTCTATTACTGCGTGCAGTCGATCATTGATCGCCTGGGCGCCAACCCGCTGGTGCTCTATCTCCCGATCGGTGCGGAAAGCGACCTCAAGGGCGTGGTCGATCTGGTCAACAATCGTGGCATCGTGTGGCAGGATGAAGCGCTGGGCGCCAAGTTCGACTATGTCGATATCCCGGCTGATCTCGCTGACAAGGCTGCGGAATATCGCGAAAAGCTGATCGAAACGGCGGTCGAGCAGGACGACGATGTCATGGAAGCCTATCTCGAAGGCAACGAACCGGACGCGGCGACGCTCAAGCGCCTGATTCGCAAGGGCACCATGGGGCGTGCATTCGTGCCCGTGCTGTGCGGTTCGGCGTTCAAGAACAAGGGCGTACAGCCCCTGCTTGACGCAGTGGTCGATTACATGCCGAGCCCGGTCGACGTTCCCGCGATCAAGGGCGTCAAGATGGACAGCGACGAGGAAGACAGCCGTCCGTCGGACGACAACGCGCCGTTTGCCGCGCTGGCGTTCAAGATCATGAACGATCCCTTCGTCGGCTCGCTCACTTTCTGCCGCATCTACTCGGGCAAGCTGTCCAAGGGTTCGGTGCTGAATTCGGTGAAGGACAAGAAGGAAAAGATCGGTCGCATGCTGCTGATGCATTCCAACAACCGGGAAGACATCGATGAAGCTTTCGCAGGCGACATCGTCGCGATTGCCGGTCTGAAGGAAACCACCACCGGCGATACGCTGTGCGATTCGTCGAAGCCGATCATTCTCGAGCGGATGGAATTCCCTGAACCGGTGATCGAACTGTCCGTGGAACCCAAGACCAAGGCTGACCAGGAAAAGATGGGCATCGCGCTCAATCGTCTGGCTGCCGAGGATCCCTCCTTCCGCGTCTCGACCGATCACGAATCGGGCCAGACGATCATCAAGGGCATGGGCGAACTGCACCTCGACATTCTGGTCGATCGCATGAAGCGCGAATTCAAGGTCGAAGCCAATGTCGGCGCGCCGCAGGTGGCTTATCGTGAGTCGCTCGCCAAGGAGGTCGAAGTCGATTGCACGCACAAGAAGCAGTCGGGCGGTTCGGGCCAGTTCGGCCGCGTCAAGGTTGTGGTGACCCCGGGCGAACGCGGCCAGGGCGTGATCTTCGAAGACCAGATCAAGGGCGGCAATATTCCTCGCGAATATATTCCCTCGGTCGAAAAGGGCATGCGCGAGCAGGCTGAAAGCGGCTATCTGGTCGGCTTCCCGATCATCGACTTCACCATCAAGCTGATCGACGGCGCTTATCACGACGTCGACTCAAGCACGATTGCCTTCGAAATTGCCGGTCGCGGCGCGATGCGCGATGTCGCCCAGAAGGCCGGCATCAAGCTGCTCGAACCGATCATGAAGGTGGAAGTGGTCACGCCGGATGATTATCTTGGCGATGTCATCGGCGATCTCAACTCCCGCCGTGGGCAGATCCAGGGCACTGACAGCCGGGGCAATGCCCAGGCGGTCGAGGCATTCGTTCCGCTGGCCAATATGTTCGGCTATGTGAACGAGCTGCGCAGCTTCACTCAGGGGCGTGCGCAGTACACCATGCAGTTCTCCCACTATGACGAAGTGCCCGCAAATGTTGCGGCCGAGGTCAAGGAGAAGCTTGCCTGAGCGGCAAGTTCCGTCTAGGGGCGGCGCCTGATCCAGCGGGTGCCGCTTTTCCCGCAAGTATCAAGACACGAGAAACAGAGGTTTAGAGAAATGGCGAAAGCTAAGTTTGAGCGGAACAAGCCGCACTGCAACATTGGCACGATCGGTCACGTCGACCACGGCAAGACCACGCTGACGGCCGCGATCACCAAGGTCATGGCCGAAGTGAACGGCGGTACCGCCGTTGATTTCGCGAACATCGACAAGGCGCCGGAAGAGCGCGAACGCGGGATCACGATTTCGACCGCGCACGTCGAATATGAAACCGCCAAGCGCCACTATGCGCATGTCGACTGCCCCGGCCACGCTGACTATGTGAAGAACATGATCACCGGCGCCGCGCAGATGGACGGCGCGATCCTGGTCGTGAACGCTGCTGACGGCCCGATGCCGCAGACCCGCGAACACATCCTGCTCGCCCGCCAGGTTGGCGTGCCCGCACTGGTCGTCTACATGAACAAGGTCGACCAGGTCGATGACGAGGAAATCCTCGAACTCGTCGAACTGGAAGTGCGCGAACTGCTTTCCAGCTACGATTTCCCGGGTGACGATATTCCGATCGTCAAGGGTTCGGCTCTGGCCGCGCTCGAAGGCCGCGACGATGAAATCGGCAAGAACTCGATCATCGCCCTGATGGACGCGGTTGACGAATTCATCCCGCAGCCTGACCGTCCGGTCGACAAGCCCTTCCTGATGCCGATCGAAGACGTGTTCTCGATCTCGGGCCGCGGTACCGTGGTGACCGGCCGTATAGAAACCGGCATCGTCAATGTTGGCGACGAAGTTGAAATCGTCGGCATCAAGGACACCAAGAAGACCACCGTCACCGGCGTGGAAATGTTCCGCAAGCTGCTGGATCGTGGTGAAGCTGGCGACAATGTCGGCGCCCTGATCCGTGGCGTCGCCCGTGAAGAGGTCGAGCGTGGCCAGGTGCTCTGCAAGCCCGGTTCGGTCAGCCCGCACACCGAGTTCAGCGCCGAAGTCTACGTGCTGTCGAAGGACGAAGGTGGCCGTCACACGCCGTTCTTCGCCAACTACCGCCCGCAGTTCTACTTCCGCACCACTGACGTGACCGGCGAAGTGATCCTTCCCGAAGGCACCGAAATGGTGATGCCGGGTGACAACGTGACCATCGGCGTGAAGCTGATTGCTCCGATCGCGATGGACGAAGGTCTGCGCTTCGCCATTCGCGAAGGTGGCCGTACCGTCGGTTCGGGGGTTGTCAGCAAGATCACGAAGTAATATAGGCGCCGCGCGGGCCGGGTCCTTTCGGGATGCGGCCTGCCGGAATTTTGGGGGCCGCCCCTTCCCGGACACTTCGCAAGAAGTTCTGGTGAGGCGGGGCGGTCTCTTGTTTTATGGAAGATTTTCGGATCTTCCCGGCTCTTTCGCATCGGTAGTTGGACATGGAAGCTCAGAATATCCGCATTCGCCTCAAGGCGTTTGATCACCGCGTACTCGACCAGGCCACTGGCGAAATCGCGGACACCGCCCGCCGCACGGGCGCGCTTATCCGGGGCCCCATTCCGCTGCCGACGCGCATTGAAAAATTCACCGTGAACCGCGGCCCGCACATCGACAAGAAGTCGCGGGAACAGTTTGAGGTTCGCACTTACAAGCGGCTGCTCGACATCGTTCAGCCCAACGCCCAGACGGTGGATGCGCTGATGAAGCTGGACCTCGCCGCGGGCGTGAATGTCGAAATCAAGCTCGCCTGACCGGGTGAGCTGAACCCCGGAGCTGAATCCGGGGTCCGGGGCAAGAAGTGCTGGGTGCTCCGGGTTCCTGCTTTTGCGGGGATGCACGTCGGGAGGATTTCCTCTCGCAGACATCGGGATACCGCCGGATCTGATCCGGGCCGCGTCCCCCGTCTTGCCTTCCTTGCGAAGGCACTCAGCCCGGACGGGGCGGCGCACGAAAATTTGGGCTGAACACGCCTGTGGGGATGGTCCCTGCAGGCCTCTGTATGAGGAGTCGGATCATGCGCACTGGCGTGATCGCTAAGAAAGTCGGGATGACCCGCCTGTTTCAGGAGGATGGACGTCACATTCCTGTGACCGTTCTCGCTCTTGAAGACTGCCAGGTGGTTTCGGTCCGTACCGGCGAGAAGGATGGCTACACCGCTGTCCAGCTCGGTTCGGGTGAGGCCAAGCAGAAGAATGTTGCCAAGCCGCAGCGTGAACATTTCGCCAAGGCCGAAGTTCCGCTGAAGCAGAAGCTCGCTGAATTCCGTGTCGCCGAAGATGCGCTGGTCGATGTGGGTTCCACCATCGCCGCGTCGCATTTCGTTGCCGGTCAGCTCGTTGACATTACCGGGCACACGCAGGGCAAGGGCTTTGCCGGTGCGATGAAGCGCTGGGGTTTCGGCGGTATGCGCGCCACGCACGGCGTTTCCATCAGTCACCGTGCGCACGGTTCGACCGGTAACCGCCAGGATCCGGGCCGCGTGTTCAAGGGCAAGAAGATGGCCGGTCACATGGGTGATCGCCAGCGTACGCAGCAGAACCTCGAAGTGGTTCGCACTGATGACGAACGCGGCCTGATCTTCGTCAAGGGTTCTGTCCCTGGCGCCAAGAATGCCTGGCTGCTGGTGCGCGATTCCGTGAAGGTTGCCCGCCATGCCGAGGCTCCCTATCCGGCGGGTCTCAAGGGTGCTGCCAACGGCAATGACGCGGCTCCTGCCGACACTCCGGCTGAAGAAGCCGTGGTGGTCGATGCAGCCGAAGCCACTAACTCGAACGGGGAGGGTTAAGCCGTGAAAGTGAAGCTTACCAACCTCGATGGTTCGGCCGGCAAGGGCGATATCGAATTGTCGGATGCGGTGTTCGGTCTTGAGCCGCGCGCTGACATCCTGCACCGGGTCGTGACCTGGCAGCTGGAAAACCGCCGCGGCACCGCGCGTGCCGCGCGCGAACGTTCCGATGTTGCGCGCACCGGCAAGAAGTTCGGTCGCCAGAAGGGCGGCGGTACTGCTCGCCATGGCGATCGCAAGGCCCCGATCTTCATCGGCGGCGGTAAGGCCCATGGCCCGCGTCGCCGTGACTTCGATCAGTCGCTCAACAAGAAGGTGCGTGCGCTCGGCCTCAAGATGGCCCTTTCGGCCAAGGCGAAGGACGGGCTGATCGTGGTCGACACGCTGGATCTCAAGGACGCCAAGACCAAGGCTCTCGCCGGTCAGTTCGCGAAAGCGGGCTTCGGCAAGAAGGTGCTGGTCGTTGATGGTGAACAGGTGAATGCAGCATTCGCCCGTGCCGCCGGCAACCTGCCGGGCGTCAACGTGCTCCCGGCCATTGGCGCCAATGTCTACGACATTCTCAAGCACGATACGCTGGTGCTGACCCGCGAAGCGGTCGAAAAACTGGAGGCGCGGTTCAATGGCTAAGAAGCAGGAAGTGTATGTGCGCCACTACGACGTGATCCTGGCGCCGCACATCACCGAAAAATCGACGCTGCTGTCCGAACATAATGCGGTGGTCTTCAAGGTGGCGGACAGCGCCACCAAGCCGCAGATCAAGGAAGCGGTCGAAGCCCTGTTCGATGTGAAGGTCACTGGCGTGAACACCATCGTCCAGAAGGGCAAGACCAAGCGCTGGAAGGGCAAGCCCTACAAGCGCAGCGACGTCAAGAAGGCGGTTGTGACGCTGGCTGAAGGCCAGTCGATCGACGTCACCAGCGGCATCTGAGGGGCTGAACCATGGCACTCAAGAATTACAAGCCGACCAGCCCCGCACGACGCGGCCTTATCCTGGTCGACAAGTCCGGCCTGTGGAAGGGCAAGCCCGTCAAGGCGCTGACCGAAGGCAAGCACAAGACCGGTGGCCGCAACAACAAGGGCCATGTGACCTCGCGCGGGATCGCGGGCGGTCACAAGCAGAAGTATCGCTACGTCGATTTCAAGCGGCGCAAGTGGGACATGCCGGCCACGGTCGAACGTCTGGAATACGATCCCAACCGCACCGCGTTCATCGCCCTCGTCAAGTATAAGGACGGCGAACTGGCCTATATCATCGCGCCGCAGCGCCTTGGCGTGGGCGACCAGGTGATCGCCGGTGAAAAGACCGACGTGAAGCCGGGCAACGCCATGCTGCTCAGCCAGATGCCGGTCGGCACCATCTGCCACAATGTGGAGATGAAGCCGGGCAAGGGTGGCCAGATCGCGCGCAGCGCAGGCACTTATGTGCAGCTGGTCGGTCGTGACCGCGGTCTGGTGATCGTGCGTCTCAACTCGGGCGAACAGCGTTACCTGCGCGGCGATTGCATGGGCACCGTCGGTGCCGTGTCGAACCCTGACAATTCCAACCAGACTCTGGCCAAGGCTGGCCGCAAGCGCTGGATGGGCCGTCGTCCGCTGACCCGCGGCGTCGCCAAGAACCCGGTCGATCACCCGCACGGCGGTGGTGAAGGCCGCACCTCGGGCGGTCGCCACCCGGTCACTCCGTGGGGCAAGCCGACCAAGGGCGCCCGCACCCGCCATAACAAGCAGACGGACAAGATGATTATCCGTTCGCGTCACGCGAAGAAGAAGAGGTAAGCGAAATGGCTCGTTCCGTCTGGAAAGGTCCGTTTGTCGACCTGCACCTGCTGAAGAAGGCAGAAACCGCCCAGGATTCGGGTGGCCGTGCGCCGATCAAGACCTGGTCGCGCCGCAGCACGATCCTGCCGCAGTTCGTCGGCCTGACGTTCAGCGTCTACAATGGCCAGAAGTTCGTGCCGGTTTCGGTCAACGAAGACATGGTCGGCCACAAGCTCGGCGAATTCGCGCCCACGCGCAGTTTCCCGGGCCACGCCGCTGACAAGAAGGGTAAGCGCTGATGAGCAAGCAGAAAGCTCCGCGCCGCGTCGGTGACAAGGAAGCGCTGGCGGTGGGCACCACCATTCGCGGTTCCGCGCAGAAGCTGAACCTGGTGGCTGGCCTGATACGTGGCAAGAAGGCCGAGGATGCGCTGAACATCCTGACCTTTTCCAAGCGCGCCATGGCGCAGGACGCCAAGAAGGTGCTCGCTTCGGCCATCGCCAACGCGGAAAACAACCATAATCTGGATGTTGACGCGCTGGTGGTCAGCGAAGCCAGCGTTGGCAAGTCCATCACCATGAAGCGGTTCCACACGCGCGGTCGTGGCAAGTCCACGCGCATTCTGAAGCCGTTCTCGCGACTGCGCATCGTGGTCCGTGAAGTTGAGGAGGCCTGAACCATGGGTCAGAAATCGAATCCCATCGGCCTGCGCCTGCAGATCAACCGCACCTGGGACAGCCGCTGGTACGCGGAAGGCCGCGATTACAGCAAGCTGCTGAAGGAAGACATCGAGATCCGCAAGTTCATCATGGAAACGCTGCCGCAGGCCGCGATTTCCAAGGTGGTGATCGAACGTCCGGCCAAGCTGTGCCGCGTTTCGATCTATGCTGCGCGCCCCGGTGTCATCATCGGCAAGAAGGGCGCGGACATTGAAAAGCTGCGCCAGAAGCTCGCCGCGATGACGGACAGCGAAGTGAAGCTGAACATCGTTGAAATCCGCAAGCCGGAAATCGACGCCAAGCTCGTCGCTCAGGGCATTGCCGATCAGCTGGTGCGCCGCGTGGCGTTCCGCCGGGCGATGAAACGTGCGGTGCAGTCAGCCCTGCGGCTTGGTGCCGAAGGCATCAAGATCACCTGCGGCGGCCGTCTGGGCGGCGCGGAAATCGCGCGCGTCGAATGGTATCGCGAAGGCCGCGTGCCGCTGCATACGCTGCGCGCCAATGTGGATTATGCCGAAGCCGAAGCGCTGACGGCGTATGGCATCATCGGTATCAAGTGCTGGATCTTCAAGGGTGAGATTCTGGGCCATGATCCGATGGCACAGGACCGCTTGATGATGGAGGCTCAGACCTCCGGCGTGCGTCCGGCGCGCTGAGGTAAGGGACTAGGGTAAAAGCAATGCTGCAACCGAAGAAAACCAAGTTCCGCAAGGCTTTCAAGGGCCGGATCCATGGCAATGCCAAGGGCGGGACCACGCTGAATTTCGGCTCCTACGGTCTCAAGGCCATGGAACCGGAACGGATCACCGCGCGCCAGATCGAAGCGGCCCGCCGCGCGATCACCCGCCATATCAAGCGTCAGGGTCGCCTGTGGATCCGCGTGTTCCCCGATGTGCCGGTCTCCAAGAAGCCGGCCGAAGTCCGCCAGGGCAAGGGCAAGGGTTCCGTCGAATACTGGGCCGCGCGCGTGAAGCCGGGCCGGATCCTGTTCGAACTGGACGGCGTGCCCGGTCCGCTGGCCGCTGTCGCGTTCGAACGCGCGGCGATGAAGCTTCCGATCAAGACGAAGGTCGTGGCCCGCCTGGGCGACACCTCGCATCTGGAGGGTTAAGGCATGACCACCACCGAAGACCTTCGCGCGAAGAGCGATGATCAGCTCGTTGCCGATCTTGCCGATCTCAAGCGTGAGCAGTTCAACCTGCGTTTTCAGGCCGCCACCAACCAGCTGGAGCGCCCCGCGCGCATCAAGGAAGTGCGCCGCGAGATCGCCCGTATCAAGACGCTGCAGGGCCAACGCGCCCGCGCTGCGGCCAAGTAAGGAGCCCACGATGCCCAAGCGTATCCTGATCGGGACCGTGGTTTCCGACAAGACTGACAAGACCGTGACCGTGCTGGTCGAACGCAAGGTGCAGCACCCGCTGTACGGGAAGATCATCCGCCGTTCGAAGAAGTACCACGCTCATGACGAGGACAACGCCTTTAGGACGGGCGAACGGGTCCGGATCGAGGAGACCAAACCGATCTCCAAGATCAAGACCTGGAAGGTTCTCGACCGGCTCGGCGCCAGCAAGGGCGTGGCGCTGGATGCCAACCTCGATGTCGAGGCTGCAGGGAATTAGGAGTTGATCCCCGTCATCGCGGGGACAGGCGTTTTAGGAACTGCCGGACAGGTTCCGGCAAGCCAGTGAGAAGGAACCGGATCGATGATCCAGATGCAATCCAATCTCGACGTCGCGGACAACAGCGGCGCGAAGCGCGTCCAGTGCATCAAGGTGCTGGGCGGGTCGAAGCGCCGGACTGCTTCCGTCGGCGACGTGATCGTGGTTTCCGTCAAGGAAGCCCAGCCGCGCGCGCGCGTCAAGAAGGGCGATGTTCACCGCGCGGTGATCGTGCGCACCCGCAAGGATGTGCGCCGTCCCGATGGCAGCGTGATCCGCTTTGACAGCAACGCCGCCGTGCTCGTCAACAAGGACGAGGAGCCGATAGGCACCCGTATCTTTGGCCCCGTGGTGCGCGAACTGCGTGGCCGCGGCTTCATGAAGATCATCTCGCTCGCTCCGGAGGTGCTGTGATGTCTGCTGCGAAGATCAAGCGTGGCGATACGGTCGTCATTCGTTCGGGCAAGGACAAGGGCCGCACCGGCACGGTGATGCAGGTCATGCCCAAGGACGGCAAGGTGCTGGTGCAGGGCGTCAATGTCGCTGCGCGTCACCGCAAGCCAACCCAGGCCAATCCCCAGGGCGGGATTGACCGGCGCGAAGCTCCGCTGGCCATCTCCAAGGTGGCGCTGGCCGATCCGAAGGATGGCAAGCCGACCCGTGTCCGCTTCGAAGTGAAGGATGGCAAGAAGGTCCGCGTTGCCGTCAAGTCCGGGGAGACGATTGATGGCTGACAAATACGTTCCGCGCCTTCGGGCGAAATATGACGCTGAAATCGCTCAGGCGATGACCGCGAAATTCGGCTACAAGAACCCGCTGGAAGTGCCGAAGCTGGAAAAGATCACGCTCAACATGGGCGTGGGCGAAGCCAGCCAGGACAAGAAGAAGGTCCAGACCGCCGCGGCGGAAATGGAACTGATCGCGGGCCAGAAGCCGGTGATTACCAAGGCCAAGAAGTCCATCGCCCAGTTCAAGCTGCGCGAAGGCATGCCGATCGGTTGCAAGGTGACCCTGCGCCGCGAACGCATGTATGAATTTCTCGACCGCCTGGTGACGATCGCCATGCCGCGAATCCGCGACTTTCGCGGCCTCAACCCGAAGAGCTTCGACGGGCGCGGCAATTACGCGATGGGCCTGAAAGAGCAGATCATCTTCCCCGAGATCAGCTACGATCAGATCGAGAAGGTGCGTGGCATGGATATCATCGTCACCACCACCGCAAAGACCGACGATGAAGCGCGCGAATTGCTGCGCCTGTTCGGTTTCCCGTTCCCGGCTGAAGAAGCCGCCGAGAAAGAAGCGGCCTGAGGCCGTGCCCGCACGAGGCAAAGGAAAGAGAGCTTAAGTCCATGGCGAAACTGAGTTCCATCAACAAGAACGAGCGTCGCAAGAAGCTTGTGAAGAAATATGCCGGGAAATACGCCCGCCTGAAGGCTGTTGCCGATGACGAGTCGCTGGATGACAGCGAACGGCTGATCGCGCGCCTCAAGCTGGCGGAAATTCCGCGCAATGCCAACCCGACCCGGGTTCGCAACCGTTGCAATACCACCGGTCGTCCGCGTGGGTATTATCGCAAGTTCGGCCTGTGCCGGATCGAACTGCGGGATCTGGCCAACAAGGGCCTGATTCCGGGCGTCACCAAGTCGAGCTGGTAAGGAAGGGATACAGGCAATGGCAATGACCGATCCCCTGGGTGATATGCTCACCCGTATCCGCAACGGCCAGCAGGCGAAGAAGGATTCCGTCCTGTCGCCCGCGTCCAAGCTGCGCGCCAATGTGCTCGAAGTGCTGCAGCGCGAAGGCTATATTCGCGGGTTCAGCGAAGATGACAGCGGCGCGCACAAGGCGCTGCGCATCGAACTGAAATATTTCGAGGGCGAACCCGCTATCAAGCATGTCGCCCGTGTGTCCAAGCCGGGCCGCCGCGTCTATTCGGGTTCCAAGGAACTGCCGGTGGTGCGCAACGGCCTTGGCATCACCATCGTCTCGACCCCCAGAGGTGTGCTTTCGGATGCCGAAGCGCGCAATCTGAACGTCGGCGGCGAAGTGCTGGCGGAGGTGTTCTGATGAGCCGCATTGGCAAGAAGCCGGTGGCGATCCCGGGCGGGGTCACCGCCACGATCGACAACGGCACGCTGAGCGTGAAGGGCCCCAAGGGCACGCTTTCGCTCACCCTGCGCGATGAGATCAGCTATACGGTGGATGGCGACAGCATTCTGGTGAAGCCCGCCAATGATACCAAGCAGGCGCGCGCCTTCTGGGGGATGCAGCGCACGCTGGTGTCCAACCTGGTCGAAGGTGTCAGCGAAGGTTTCACCAAGGTGCTGGAAATCACCGGTGTGGGGTATCGTGCGCAGGCGCAGGGCCGCAAGCTGAAGCTTCAGCTCGGTTTCAGCCATGACGTCGATCTTGACGTGCCGGAAGGTGTCGAGGTGAAGACCCCGGACCAGACCACCATCGAAATCAGCGGGATCGACAAGCAGGCCGTCGGCCAGTTTGCCGCAGAAATCCGCCGCTGGCGCAAGCCCGAACCCTACAAGGGCAAGGGTATCAAATATCGCGGTGAATATATCTTCCGCAAGGAAGGGAAGAAGAAGTAAGATGGCCAGACTTTCCCTTTTCGATCGCCGCCGCCGCCGTGTCCGCACCGCGCTTCGTGCGCGTGCCGGTGGCCGCCCCCGCCTGTCGGTTCACCGTTCGGGCAAGCACATCTACGCCCAGATCATTGACGATGCGCAGGGCCGCACCCTGGCCGCCGCGTCGACGCTGGGCAGCAAGGGCACCAATGTCGATGCCGCCGCTCAGGTGGGCAAGGACATTGCCGATGCCGCCAAGAAGGCGGGCGTGACCACCGTGGTGTTCGACCGTGGTGGCTTCCTGTTCCATGGCCGCGTCAAGGCGCTGGCTGACGCTGCGCGCGAAGGCGGGCTGGAGTTCTGATGATGGCTGACGAG
>Ga0181560_10000068_pt1 | contig 77337 bp, 83 predicted proteins | sample 011ome_20_FD_133751 | JGI IMG/M metagenome (GOLD analysis project Ga0181560, IMG submission 133751) | Coastal salt marsh microbial communities from the Groves Creek Marsh, Skidaway Island, Georgia - 011509CT metaG (megahit assembly) | ecosystem: Environmental > Aquatic > Marine > Intertidal... | reverse complement strand
CGGGCCAGGCGCAGGCAGTGTTCCAGGACCTCCTTGGGGCTTGCCTCCCTGCGAAGGAAGCCTCGCTTGCCCATCAGGAGAGAGATATACACCCGTCCTCCTGACCTTTGCAAGGCAAGCCCAGGGGGTTGAGGGGGGGGTTATAAGGGTGCGCCCCCTGAACGCTGCCGCAGGGCCTCGTAGAGGAGGAGGGCGGCGGTGACGGCCACGTTGAGGCTGTCCGCTCGCCCCCGCATGGGGATCCGCACCCGCACCTGGGCCCGCCGCTTCCAGGCCTCGGGGAGGCCCTTGTCCTCCGCCCCGAGGAGGAAGGCCACCCCTCCCCGGTAGTCCCCCTCCCAGTAGAGCCTCTCCCCCTCGGGGGTGGCCGCCACCAGGGGGAGGTTGTGTTCCTCCAGGAAGCGGGCCGCCTCCCCCTCCGCCACGGGGTAGACGGGAAGGGCGAAGACCGCCCCCGTGGAGTTGCGGATCACCTGGGGGCTAAAGAGGTCCACCCCCTCGGCCACCAGGACGAGGTCCGCCCCCGCCCCGTCCGCCGCCCGGAGGATGGCCCCCAGGTTGCCGGGCTTCTCCAGGCCCAAGAGGACGAGGACCAGGGGGGCGGCCCCGAGGGTCACCCCGGCGAGGCTTCTTCGGGGGAGGCGGAAGACCCCGAGGACCTGGGCGGGGTTCTCCCGGGTGGAGACCCGGGCCAGGGCCCTTTCCGAAAGCTCCAACACCTCCGCGCCCCCGGCCAGGGCGCGGTCCTCGGGGCGGGCCTTGGGCCCGAGGAGGAGGGTCTCCAGGGAGAGGCCCGCCTCGAGGGCCCTTTCCACCTCCCGCCGCCCCTCCACGAGAAAGCGGCCGGTCCGCTCCCGCTCCTTCCGCTCCTTGAGGGCGGCGAGGGCCTTTACCCGGGGGTTTTGCGGGCTTTCAATCCGCACGGAGGCTTATTGTAAAGGCCGCCACCCGGGGACCGGAAAGCTCCAGAAGGAGCCTTTCCACCTGGGGAAGCTCCTCCAGCATCCGGGAGACCCGGAGGACGAGCTCCTTGTAGGCCGGAAGCCCCTCCACCCGTCCCGCGAGGGGGCGGAGGAGCTCCTCCGCGTCCTTGGCGGTGAGGGGGGAGAGGCGCTGCTCCAGCACCTGGTCCCCCAGGGGGGTGGGCAGGACCAGAACCAGGACGGGCCCGAAAAGGGGGTGGGGCTCGGCCAAAAGGCGGAGCCTAAGCCCCTCCTCCTCGCCCAGGGAGAGGCCAAAAGCGCGCAGCAAGGCCTCCCCCTCCTCCTGGGAGAGGGCGCGCTTCCCCTCCACGAGCCTCCTCGCCTCCTCCAGGCGGAGGTCCTGGAAGTCGGGGAAGAAGAGGGGCTCCTCCCGCCACCGCCTGTAGCCCCAGGCCCGGGCGAGGGCGATGGCCGCGGACTCGGGGAAGCGGTAGACGGGGACGGAGCCCAGGACCCGGGCCCGCCCCGAGGAAAGCCCCATGAGGCAGGCCAGGTAGGTCTTCCCTCCCCGCACCTCCCGCAAAAGCCCCAGCACCTCCTCCTCCGGGGCGAAGCCCATGGGCACGAAGAGGAGGAAGACGCTCCCCGCATCGCTCGCCTCCGCCTCGGCGAGGGCCCGGCGGAAGGCCTCGAGGTCGGCCGTGGAGCCCAGGTCCACGTGCTCCACCTCCATCCCCCCTTCCTTCAGGGCCTCGAGGGCCAGGTTGGAGGGGCCGGAGGCGTTGGAGATGAGGCGCACCCGCCCGTTCTCCGGTAAGGGGCCCTGGGCCAAAAGGAGGGCCACGTCAAAGGCCTCCTCCAGGCTGTTGGCCCGCACCACCCCCGCCTGGGCGAAGAGGGCCCTGACCAAGGGGTCGCGGGAGGGGTGGACCGCCAGGATGGGCTTTTTCTTCCCGATCCTGCGGGCGAGGCGGGAGAAGCGCCGGGGGTTGCCGAAGTGCTCCAGGTAAAGGAGGATGACCCGGGTCCGCTCGTCCTCCTCCCAGAACTGGAGGAGGTCGTTGGAGGAGATGTCCGCCTTGGCCCCAAGCGAGACGAAGCTCGCCACGCCAAGCCCCATCTCCTCGGCGAAGGCCAGCACCGCCCGGCCCAGGGTGCCGGACTGGCTGGAGATGGCCAGGACCCCCTCTTTGGGCAGGGGGGCGAGGCCCGCCGCCAGGCGCACCCCGGGGTGGGTGTGGACGAGGCCCAGGGAGCCCGGGCCCAAAAGGCGCATCCCCAGCCGCCTCGCCTTGTCCGCCAGGGCCTGGGCCTCCTTAGGGGTGAAGCCCGTGGTGAGGACGATGGCCCCCCGCGCTCCCCGGCGCCCCGCGGCCTCGAGGGCCTCCGGGACCCGCTCCTTGGGCACGGCCACCACCACGAGGTCCACGGGCCCGGGGACGCTCTCCAGGCCGGGGTAGGCGAGGAGGGGCCCCACGGTCCCCCCCTCCCTCCCGATGGCCTCGTTCACCGGGAAGACCGGCCCCTGGAAGCGGCCGAAGATGAGGTTCTCCAGGACGCGGTAGCCGATGCTCTCCGGGTCGCGGCTCGCCCCCACCACCGCCACCCCCCGGGGGAAGAAGAAGGGGTGGAGGCTGGCGATGGTGGAGACCTTCTCCCGCCACTCAAAGCGCCGGGCCGTCTCCTCCTCCATGAGGATCTCAAACTCCACCTCCACCTCCCCGCCCTCCCGGTGGGCCCGGACGCGGAAGCCGCTTTCCATAAAGACGCTTAGCATCTGCTTGTTCTCCGCCAGGACGAAGGCCTGGAAGCGGCGCACCCCGCGCTTGGCGGCGATGAGGGCGAGCCTTTCCAGAAGGAGGGTGCCGAGGCCCTTCCCCTGGAAGGCGTCGTCCACCAGGAAGGCCACCTCGGCGGTGTCCTCCCCCTTGACCCGGACGTACTCCCCGGTGGCCACGATCCTGGGGGGCTCCCCCAGGAGGACCACCAGGGTCACCTTCTCCTCCTCGGGCTTGGCCGAGAGGAGGAGCTCGGCGGCCTTCTCCGGGGAGATGGGGGAGAAGAAGCGCAGGCGCAAGGAGGTGGGGGAAAGGCGCCTCAGGAACTCCACGAAAAGGGGGAGGTCCTTTTTGGAGGCCCGGCGGAGGAGGGCGGTGCGTCCGTCCTTGAGGAGGACGGGGCCCTCCTCGAGGCCGTGCTGGGGGGTGGGGGGCGGGACGTAGCCCATGCCCCTATTTTCCCCTAAAGGGCTCGTTCCCCCGCACCGCCAGGAGCCGGACCCCGTGGGCCAAAAGAAGGGCCCGGTAGCGGAGGGCCTCCCCCCTGGCTTCCCAGGAGGAAGAAGAGGCCGAGGGAAAGGGCTCAGCCCACGCGAAAGCCGAACAAGGCGTACCTCAAAAGGTGCCTCCAAACGGGCGTGGGCTAGGCCTCAGTCTTCCCCGCCAAGGGGGGTTTGGCAAGGGTGTAAACTGCACTCCATGCTCCGGCTGGACACCCGCTTTCTCCCGGGCTTCCCCGAGGCCCTAAGCCGGCACGGCCCCCTCCTGGAAGAGGCCCGCAGGCGCCTCCTCGCCAAGCGGGGGGAGCCGGGGAGCATGCTCGGCTGGATGGACCTCCCCGAGGACACGGAGACCCTGAGGGAGGTCCGCCGCTACCGGGAGGCGAACCCCTGGGTGGAGGACTTCGTCCTCATCGGCATCGGGGGAAGCGCCCTGGGGCCCAAGGCCCTCGAGGCCGCCTTCAACGAGAGCGGGGTGCGCTTCCACTACCTGGACCACGTGGAGCCCGAGCCCATCCTCAGGCTCCTCCGCACCCTGGACCCCAGGAAGACCCTGGTGAACGCCGTCTCCAAGTCGGGGTCCACGGCGGAGACCCTGGCGGGCCTCGCCGTCTTCCTGAAGTGGCTTAAAGCGCACCTGGGGGAGGACTGGCGGCGGCACCTCGTGGTGACCACCGACCCCAAGGAGGGCCCCTTGCGCGCCTTCGCCGAGCGGGAGGGGCTCAAGGCCTTCGCCATCCCCAAGGAGGTGGGCGGGCGCTTCTCCGCTCTCTCCCCCGTGGGGCTTCTCCCCCTGGCCTTCGCCGGCGCCGACCTGGACGCCCTCCTCATGGGGGCCCGTAAGGCCAACGAGACCGCCCTCGCCCCCCTCGAGGAGAGCCTGCCCCTAAAGACCGCCCTCCTCCTCCACCTCCACCGCCACCTCCCCGTCCACGTCTTCATGGTCTACTCGGAGAGGTTAAGCCACCTCCCCAGCTGGTTCGTCCAGCTCCACGACGAGTCCTTAGGGAAGGTGGACCGCCAGGGCCAAAGGGTGGGCACCACCGCGGTCCCCGCCCTCGGCCCCAAGGACCAGCACGCCCAGGTCCAGCTCTTCCGGGAAGGCCCTCTGGACAAGCTCCTCGCCCTGGTCATCCCGGAGGCCCCCCTCGAGGACGTGGAGATCCCGGAGGTGGAGGGCCTCGAGGCCGCCTCCTACCTCTTCGGCAAGACCCTCTTCCAGCTCCTGAAGGCGGAGGCCGAGGCCACCTACGAGGCCCTGGCCGAGGCGGGGCAGAGGGTCTACGCCCTCTTCCTCCCCGAGGTCTCCCCCTACGCCGTGGGCTGGCTCATGCAGCACCTCATGTGGCAGACCGCCTTCCTGGGGGAGCTCTGGGAGGTCAACGCCTTTGACCAGCCCGGGGTGGAGCTGGGCAAGGTTCTCACCCGCAAGCGGCTTGCGGGGTGACGGGCTTCCCCTCGCCTCGGACAGGGTATACCCTGGCTTTGGAAGCGTGGAAAGCCGCTCGTGATATCCTGAACGAAGGAGGCGAGGCATGCAACGTTTGGAAGCCCTCGGTATCCACCCCAAGAAGCGGGTCTTCTGGAACACCGTCTCCCCCGTCCTCGTGGAACACACCCTCCTCCGGGGAGAAGGCCTTCTCGCCCACCACGGCCCCCTGGTGGTGGACACCACCCCCTACACGGGGAGAAGCCCCAAGGACAAGTTCGTGGTGCGGGAGCCGGAGGTGGAAGGGGAGATCTGGTGGGGAGAGGTGAACCAACCCTTCGCCCCGGAGGCCTTTGAAGCCCTCTACCAGAGGGTGGTCCAGTACCTCTCCGAGCGGGACCTTTACGTCCAGGACCTCTACGCCGGGGCAGACCGGCGCTACCGGCTCGCCGTGCGGGTGGTGACGGAAAGCCCCTGGCACGCCCTCTTCGCCCGCAACATGTTTATCCTCCCCCGCCGCTTCGGCAACGACGACGAGGTGGAGGCCTTCGTCCCCGGCTTCACCGTGGTCCACGCCCCCTACTTCCAGGCGGTGCCCGAAAGGGACGGCACGCGGAGCGAGGTGTTCGTGGGGATCAGCTTCCAGAGGAGGCTCGTCCTCATCGTGGGCACCAAGTACGCCGGGGAGATCAAGAAGAGCATCTTCACCGTCATGAACTACCTCATGCCCAAGCGGGGGGTCTTCCCCATGCACGCCTCGGCCAACGTGGGAAAGGAAGGGGACGTGGCGGTCTTCTTCGGCCTCTCCGGCACCGGCAAGACCACCCTCTCCACCGATCCCGAGCGCCCCTTGATCGGCGACGACGAGCACGGCTGGAGCGAGGATGGGGTCTTCAACTTTGAGGGCGGGTGCTACGCCAAGGTAATCCGCCTCTCCCCGGAGCACGAGCCCCTGATCTACAAGGCCTCCAACCAGTTTGAGGCCATCCTGGAGAACGTGGTGGTCAACCCGGAAAGCCGCCGGGTCCAGTGGGACGACGACTCCAAGACGGAGAACACCCGCTCCTCCTACCCCATCGCCCACCTGGAGAACGTGGTGGAGTCGGGCGTGGCGGGCCACCCCAGGGCCATCTTCTTCCTCTCCGCCGACGCCTACGGGGTCCTTCCCCCCATCGCCCGGCTTTCCCCGGAGGAGGCCATGTACTACTTCCTCTCCGGCTACACCGCCCGGGTGGCGGGGACGGAGCGGGGCGTGACCGAGCCCAGGGCCACCTTCTCCGCCTGCTTCGGCGCCCCCTTCCTCCCCATGCACCCCGGGGTGTACGCGAGGATGCTGGGGGAGAAGATCCGGAAGCACGCCCCTCGGGTCTACCTGGTGAACACGGGCTGGACCGGCGGACCCTACGGGGTGGGGTACCGCTTCCCCCTCCCCGTGACCCGGGCCCTTCTGAAGGCCGCCCTCTCCGGGGCCTTGGAGAACGTCCCCTACCGCAGGGACCCCGTCTTCGGGTTTGAGGTGCCCCTCGAGGCCCCCGGCGTGCCCCAGGAGCTCTTAAACCCCCGGGAGACCTGGGCGGACAAGGAGGCCTACGACCAGCAGGCGCGGAAGCTCGCCCGCCTCTTCCAGGAAAACTTCCAGAAGTACGCCTCAGGGGTGGCCAAGGAGGTGGCCGAGGCCGGGCCCCGCACCGAGTGATGCCTTCCCTCCAAGACCTCTACGCCGCCTTCCGCCGCATCGCCCCCTACACCCACCGCACCCCCCTCCTCACCTCCCGCCTCCTGGACGGGCTCCTGGGAAAGCGCCTCCTCCTCAAGGCCGAGCACCTGCAGAAGACGGGGAGCTTCAAGGCCCGGGGGGCGCTTTCCAAGGCCCTCGCCCTGGAAAACCCCAAGGGGCTCCTCGCCGTCTCCAGCGGCAACCACGCCCAGGGGGTGGCCTACGCCGCCCAGGTGCTCGGGGTAAAGGCCCTGGTGGTCATGCCCGAGGACGCGAGCCCCTACAAGAAGGCCTGCGCCCGGGCCTACGGGGCCGAGGTGGTGGACCGGGGGGTGACGGCAAAGAACCGGGAGGAGGTGGCCCGGGCCCTTCAGGAGGAGACGGGCTACGCCCTGATCCACCCCTTTGACGACCCCCTGGTCATCGCCGGGCAGGGGACGGCGGGGCTTGAGCTTCTGGCCCAGGCGGGGCGGATGGGGGTCTTCCCCGGGGCCGTCCTCGCCCCCGTGGGGGGCGGGGGGCTCCTCGCGGGCCTGGCCACGGCGGTGAAGGCCCTCTCCCCCACAACCCTCGTCCTCGGGGTGGAGCCTGAGGCCGCGGACGACGCCAAGAGAAGCCTGGAGGCGGGAAGGATCCTCCGCCTGGAAGCGCCCCCCAGGACCCGGGCGGATGGGGTGCGGACGCTAAGCCTGGGGGAGCGCACCTTCCCCATCCTGCGGGAAAGGGTGGACGGGATCCTTACGGTGAGCGAGGAGGCCCTCCTCGAGGCGGAGCGCCTCCTCTTCACCCGCACCAAGCAGGTGGTGGAGCCCACGGGGGCCCTTCCCCTGGCCGCGGTGCTGGAGCACGGGGCGAGGCTTCCCCAAACCCTCGCCCTCCTCCTCTCCGGGGGCAACCGGGACTTCTCTCCCTAGGGGGGCGGGGTAAGCTGACCCCGTCAAAAAAGAGCAGGCGCTTTAAATCCCGTGCTGGTCCGCCCGTTGCTTCTCCACGGGAAGCCCCGTGGCCCCGTGGAAGGCCTCCACCTCCTCCAGGAAGCGGCGGAAGAGGTAGAGGGCATCGTGGGGGCCCGGGGCGGCCTCGGGGTGGTACTGGACTGAGAAGACGGGGTAGCGGGCGTGGGCCATGCCCTCGAGGGTCCCGTCGTTCAGGTTCACGTGGGTGGGGCGGAAGTCCTTGAGGGAGTCAATGTCCACGGCGTAGCCGTGGTTCTGGCTGGTGATCTCAATCTTCCCCGTCTGCAGGTTCTTCACCGGGTGGTTCGCCCCCCGGTGGCCGAACTTCATCTTGAAGGTCCGCCCTCCCGCCGCCAGGGCCAAGAGCTGGTGCCCCAGGCAGATGCCGAAGGTGGGCAGAAGCCCCATGAGCTTCCAGATGGTCTCGTGGGCGTAGCGGGGCATGGTGGGGTCGCCGGGCCCGTTGGAGATGAGGAGGCCGTGGGGCTCCAAGGCCATGATCTGGTGGGCCGGGGTCTTCCCGGGGACCACGATGACCTCAAAGCCGAGGGCGGCCAGGTTCTCCACGATGGCGTGCTTGATGCCGAAGTCCATGACCACGATGCGCCGCCCCGACTTCAGGGTGGGCCAGGCGTAGGGCAGGGGGGTGGAGACCTCGGGGGTCATGTCCCGGCCGTCAATGTCCGTCCAGGCCTGGGCCTCCCGGCGCAGGGCCTCGAGCTCCTCCTGGGTGAAGGCGTGGTCGGGGGCGCCGAAGAGGCTCGCGTGGGCGATGGTCCCCTTCAGCACCCCGCCTTCCCGGATCTTCCGCACCAGGGCCCTCGTGTCTATGCCCTCAATCCCCACCACCCCGTAGAACTCCATGAACTCCCCGATGGTCTGCTGGGCCCGGGGGTTGGAGGCCACGCGGCTGAACTCCTTGGCCACAAAGCCCCTCACCCAGGGGCGGTTGGACTGCATGTCGTAGACGTTCACCCCGTAGTTGCCCTGGTGGGGGTAGGTCATGACCACGATCTGCCCGTGGTAGCTGGGATCGGTCATGATCTCTTGGTAGCCGGTCTGGGCGGTGTTGAAGACCACCTCCCCCACCGTCTTCCCCCGGGCGCCGAAGGCGTAACCGTGGTAGACGGTCCCGTCTTCCAGGACCAAAACGGCGCGCTCCTTCACTCCAGCCATTCCTCCTCCTCTATCCCCGCTTGCCTCAGGATGCGCTTTAGAAGGTCCACGCCAATCTCCCCTCGGTGGGATTGGGCAAGACCAGGCGGATGGACCCCCGCACCATGAACTGGTCCTGCCCCCCGTGGAGGGCCCGGAAAACCCCAAGGCCTTAAGCCTGGCCACGAGCTCCCTCCGGGAAACGGGCCTAAGCCGCCTCGCCATGGGGTAGCTCAATGCGAACCTCGCCCAAGGGCGGGGGGGTCTCACCCCGGGAGAGCAGAAAGAGAAGCCAGTCCTCCAGGGCCGCCTGCAGGTTGGCCTCGCACTCCTTTAAGCTCTTCCCCGTGGCCCAGACCCCGGGGAGGTCGGGGATCTCCCCATAATAGGGCTCCTCATCGGCGATGAGCTCGTAGCGGGCCCGGGCCATGGCCTCCTCAAGGTAGCGGGTCAGGGTGCCCATCCCGTCCATTCTAGCCCCCGGAAGCCCCTGGGGAAAACTCCTTGACGACGGCGATCTCACGGCAGTTCTCGTAGAAGGGGCAGGCGTTGCACTCGCTCCAGACCTTGGGGGGAAGGGCCTCCCGGCTCGTGACCCGGTAGCCGAGGGCGCGGAAGAAGTTCACCTGTAAGGTCCAGGCGAAGACCCGGGGAAGCCCCAAATCCCGCGCCTCCCGCTCCGCCCCCAGGACGAGCCAGCGGCCCAGGCCCTGGCCCTGCCTTGTGGGGTGCACGGCGAGGCCGCGAATCTCGGCAAGGTCCCGCCAGAGGACGTGGAGGGCCACGGTGCCCACGATCTGGCCGTCCTCGTCCTCGAGGACCCAGAAGTCCCGGATGTTCTCGTAGAGGTGGCTGTGGCTCCGCACCAGCATCAGGCCCTTCTCCGCCCAGTAGCGGATGAGCCAGTAGATGGCGTCCACGTCCTCTAGCCGCGCCTTCCTAAGCTCCACCCCCGCCTCGCGCCGCACCTCGGGGAGAACCACCGGGGAAAGGGAAAGCCCCCTCACTTCAGTCAAGCCCCACCTCCTTCTTGGCCTCCTCTAGCCTCTCCCGCACCGCCTCCGGGGCCGTGCCGCCATAGGAGCGGCGCCTATGGATGGCGGTCTCCAGGCGGAGGAGGGGAAGGGCGTCCTCGGCGAAGAGGGGGTGGTGGGCCTGGAGTTCTTCCAAGGTGAGGTCCTTAAGGGCCCGCCCCTCCTCCACAAGCCTTCGCACGAGCCTCCCCACCACGTGGTGGGCCTCCCGGAAGGGAAGCCCCTTTTCCGCCAGATAGTCGGCGAGCTCCGTGGCGAGGGTGTAGCCCCCCTCCGCCGCCCGCCACATCCTCTCCCGGCGCCACTTGAGCCCGGGGAGGAGGGCGGCGAGGAGCCTGAGGCTATCCCTGTAGGTGGCGAGGGCGTCCAAAAGGGGCTCCTTGTCCTCCTGGAGGTCCTTGTTGTAGGCGAGGGGAAGGCCCTTCACCACCGCGGAAAGCCCCACAAAGGCCCCGAGCACCCTTCCCGCCTTGGCGCGGATGAGCTCCAGGATGTCCGGGTTCTTCTTCTGGGGCATGATGGAAGACCCGGTGGCGAAGGCGTCGGGCACCTCCACGAAGCCGAACTCCTCGGTGCTGTAGAGGATGAGCTCCTCCGCCATGCGGGAGAGGTGGAGCATGCCGATGTTCAAGGCGGAAAGGACCTCCAGGGCGAAGTCCCGGGAGGCCACCGCGTCCAGGGAGTTCCGCATGGGGGCCTTGAAGCCAAGCTCCCTGGCGGTGAAGTGGCGGTCTATGGGGAAGCCCGTCCCCGCGAGGGCCGCCGCCCCCAGGGGGCTTTCGTTGAGGCGCTCTTTGGCGTCCTCCAGGCGCCCTGCGTCCCGCTTAAGCATCTCGTAGTAGGCGAGGAACCAGTGGGCAAGGAGCACGGGCTGGGCCCGCTGCAGGTGGGTGTAGCCGGGAAGGACATAAAGGGGGTCCAGGTGCTTCTCGGCCTCCCGCACCAGGACCCGCCGGAGCGCAAGGAGAAGGGCCAGGAGCTCGTCTATGGCCCCCCGCAGGTAAAGCCTCAGGTCCGTGGCCACCTGGTCGTTGCGGCTACGGGCGGTGTGGAGCTTGCCCCCCGGGGGGCCGACGAGCTCGGTAAGGCGGGCCTCGAGGTTCATGTGGACGTCCTCAAGCTCCTCCCGCCAGGGGAAGGTGCCCGCCTCAATCTCCTCCTCTATCCGGTCCAGCCCCTTGAGGATGGCCTCAAGCTCCTCCGCGCTCAGGAGGCCCACGGCGTGAAGCATGCGGGCGTGGACCCGGTTCTGCCAGAGGTCCTCCCGCCAAAGGGCCCGGTCAAAGGCAAGGGAGGCGTTGAAGCGGGCCGCAAGGGCATCCGGCCCCTCCCCGAAGCGGCCTCCCCAGGTCCTATGCGCCATGGCCCTCCCTCTCCACAAGGGCCCGCACCCGGAGGCGCAGGGCCTGGATCTTGATGAAGCCCTCGGCGTCCTTCTGGTCGTAGCCCCCTGCCTCGTCAAAGGAGACCAGGTCCTGGCGGTAGAGGCTCTTCGGGGCCTTCCTTCCCACCACGTAGACGTTCCCCTTGTAGAGCTTGAGCCGGGCCACGCCGGTGACGCTTCTCGCCACGTGGTCAAAGTAGGCCTGAAGGGCCTCCCGCTCCGGGGCGTACCAGAAGCCGTAGTAGACGAGCTCGGCGTACTTGGGGGAGAGCATGTCCCTTTGGTGGAGGACCTCCCGGTCCAGGGTGAGGCTTTCCACCGCCCGCCTGGCGTGGTAGAGGATCGTCCCCCCCGGGGTCTCGTAGACCCCCCGGGACTTCATGCCCACAAAGCGGTTCTCCACGATGTCCACCCGGCCCACCCCGTGACGCCCCCCGATCTCGTTGAGCCTCTGCAGAAGGGCCGCCGGGGAAAGCCTCTCCCCGTTCACCGCCACGGGATCGCCCTCAAAAAACTCCACCTCCACGTACTCCGGGGCGTCGGGAGCCTCCTCGGGGTCTTGGGTCATGCGGAACATCCCCTTGGGGGGCTCGGCCCAGGGGTCCTCGAGGACCCCGCCCTCGTAGGAAATATGCAAGAGGTTGGCGTCCATGGAGTAAGGCTTCTCCTGGGTCACGGGGACGGGAATGCCGTGGGCCTCGGCGTAGGCGATCATCTCCTTGCGGCCCTGGAAGCTCCACTCCCGCCAGGGGGCGATGACCTTGATGTCGGGCTTCAGGGCGTAGGCGGTGAGCTCAAAGCGCACCTGGTCGTTCCCCTTCCCCGTGGCCCCGTGGGCGATGGCCTCCGCCCCCTCCTCCTCGGCGATCCGCACCAGGTGCTTGGCGATCAAAGGCCTCGCGATGGAAGTGCCGAGGAGGTAGTAGCCCTCGTACACCGCGCCAGCCCGCATCATGGGGAAGACGAAGTCGCGGACGAACTCCTCCTTGAGGTCCAGGGCGATGGCCTTGGAAGCGCCCGTCCTCAGCGCCTTCTCCCGGGCCTCCTCCACCTCCTCCCCCTGGCCGATGTCCGCGGTGAAGGCGATGACCTCGGCCCGATAGGTCTCCTTGAGCCACTTGAGGATGATGCTGGTGTCCAGTCCGCCGGAGTAGGCCAAGACGATCTTCATGTCCCTCCCAGTCTACCCCTCGAGGGGGCGTGCATAAGTATACATGAACAAACCCGCGCCGTACCCTACCGCTTGACACCCTCCCAAGGCAAGGTTAGGATTGACCCCGGAAACTGCGAGAAGGAGGTACCGCATGACCCATATCTATAGGAGGTCTGGGCCTCGGTCGCAAAGGACGCGTTCTGTTGGAGGTGCTCTATGAGAAAAGCGTTAGGGCTCGGGCTTTTACTCGGCGCCCTCCTCCTGGCAGGCTGCGGCCAGGACACCGTCAAGCCCAGCGTCACCATCACCGCCCCCCAAAATGGCGCCACCGTCAACCAGGACACCCTCACCGTCCAAGGCACCGCCCAGGACAACGTCCGCGTAAACCGGGTCACCTACCAGCTCAACAACGGCCAGGAACAAGAGGTCCCCATCACCCCGGGAACCTCCGTCAACTTCGCCTTCACCCTCACCCTCCCACAAGGCCAAAACACCATCACCGTCCACGCCTACGACCCCTCCGGCAACAAGGGAACCGCTAGCGTCCAGGTCACCTACGACCCGCAAGCCGTCCACACCCTTTCGGGCTACGTGGTGAGGGAGAACGCTGGCGGTCCCGTGGCCTCGAGCACCCTCAAGCTTTATCGGGGAGGTGCCCTCGTCGCCACCACCACCACGGCAAGCGACGGCTCCTTCACCTTCACCAACCTGGCCCCTGGGACCTACCGCCTCGAGGCCCAAAAACCCGGGATGGCGGGGAGCCTCGTGGAGGGCATCCGGGTCCCGGAGATGGCCTCCATCACCCTCGTCCAGAAGCCCGCCTTTGACGCCACCGCCACCACCACCCCGCCCACCCTCCTCATCACCCAAGACGGGAACATCCCGCTGGAAGGGGGAATCTTCACCGACGTCATCCCCTTCCGCGTCCAGGTGGACACCTCCAAGGACTACGTACGCCCCATGCGCTACATTTACGTGGCCTTGGGCCGCACCCCAGGTTCGGCCTTCGTCACCAACTCCGCCACCTGGACGCGCCGCATCTTCACCGACACCGAGGACACCGGCAACCAGGCCCTGAGCGGATCCAACGTGGCGGGCTTTGGGGACGCGGATGGGGAAAACGTCTACCTGGAGGTGGTGGCCTACGACTTCAACGAAAACCGGAGCCACTACATCCTTCCCATCACCTTCATCAACACCAACCCCACCCAGGCCAACACCGTCCAGGCGCCCACCCAGGTGGCCGCCACCGCCATCACCCTCACCCAGGCCGTGGGCTTCTACGGCGTCAAGGCGCCCGCCAAGATCCAGGTTCCTGTGGCCAAGGGCCAAGTGGGCGAGCTTGCGCTGGATCCCATGGCCGTCCCCGAGGGAAGCAACCTCTACGTGGAGGTGCGCTGGTGCTACACCGACACCTCCGCCCCGCCGTTCGCCTTTGACATTGAGCGCTCCACCGACGGCGCCAACTGGGTCCGGGTGGGCACCGTGGGCGGTGGGGCCAGCTCCAGCTGTTCCAGCAACCCCTTCAACCGCCCCTTCTACTTCCGCGACGCCTCTCCCGACCTCACCCCCGGCCAGACCTACCACTACCGGGTGGTGGCCCGGGGCGCGAGTTCGGCCGAAAGCCAGCCCAGCTCCACCACACCCCTTCCGCCCTTCTTCGCCCCCCTCCTCTCCCCCGCCGACGAGAGCGTGGGCGTGTCCAAAACCCCGGACTTCGTGATCGGCCATCCCCAGCTTCAGATCGGAGCCGACGGCGCCGCCTACAACCTGGTCCTCTGGGACACCCTGACCGGGGACGGCGTGGCCTGGCAGACGCTTTCGGGCTACAACCTCTACGTGGAGTTTGGCAACGGAGATAACGGCATCCCCGCGGGAGAGGCCTTGGTCTATGGCTTCCATCCCGCCGTCAACAACTTCGTGATCTTCACCGACACCACCGACCCCAACAACCCCAACCTCGTCCCCGTGGACGTGGCCCAGGGCGAGGTCACCCTGCCCTACGACTTTGACGGCCTGGCCCAGCTTCCCGAGCTCCAAGCCCTCCGCACCTACGCCTGGCAGCTTTACGTGAGCTACGCCTACAAGTACAACCCCGGGGAAAACTACCGCATCTCGGCCTACAGCATCCAGACCTGGCCCAGCTCCACCTCCTTCATCCGCATCAGCCGCACGGGGACCCAGGTCTTTGATTTCACCACCGGTGAGTAAGGAGGCAGCATGAAGAAGCCTTTGATCCTCTCCGCCCTTGCGCTGGCCGCTCTGCTCTCGGCCTGCTCCCAGGCTCCGAGGCCGACGAACGCCTCCCCGACGCCCGGCCTTGTGACCACCTCCGAGGGTGTGCGCCACTACCAGGGGCAGGTGGTGGTGGGCTACGAGGACGAGTCCGGCCTTCAGGAGGCCATCCGTAAGCTGGGGGCCAAGGAGATCGCCCGTATCCCCGAGCTGAAGGCCGCCCTCCTCGAGGTGCCCGGGGATGCCGTCAAGGCGAGCCGGACCCTGAAGGGCCTCCCTGGCCTCCGCTACGCCGAGCCCCACCTGGCCCAGGTAACCCCCCCCAAGGACGACCCCGTGGAGCTCCCCAGGGGCCGGGAAAGCGGCCTCATTCCCTTGGGCAACCCCAGCGACCAAATCCTGGACGAGCTGCCCCAGTACGCTCTGGACCCACGCCACCTCGCCGCCAAGGCGGCCTGGGACAGGGGGTTTGAAGGCGAGGGGGTGGTGGTGGCCATCATTGACGACCCCGCGGACGTAACCCACCCTGACCTCGCCCCCAACTGGGCGGGGAAGGCCTATGACCCGGTCACCGACACCACCTACACCAGCGCCAGCGGCTGGCTGAACTTTATCCAGGGCCTCAACGCCCCCGCCGACCTCTACCACGGCACCTACGTGGCCTCCACGGTGAGTGCCCCCAGGGACGGCCAGGGCATCGCGGGGCTCGCCCCCAAGACCAAGTTCCTCCCCGTGGCCATCTTCCAGCCCGACTACGTGGGGGACTTCTACGTGGCCCGGGGCATCGTCTGGGCCGTGAACAACGGAGCCCAAGTGCTCAACAACTCCTGGGGCGGCCTCGGCTACGGCCAACTGGTCAAGGAGGCCTTTGACTACGCCTTGGCCAACGGCGTGGTGGTGGTGGCGAGCGCCGGAAACTCCTACAAAGACGAGGTGCGCACCCCCGCGGGCTATCCCGGGATCATCGCCTCGGCCGCCGCCGACGGCAACCGCAACAAGACGGACTTCTCCACCTACGGGCGGCACATCTCCAGCGCCGCCCCCGGCTTGGACGTCCTCCTGGCCAACCCCACCTGGCTCGGGGGCGGCTACGGCCTCATCTCCGGAACGTCCTTCTCCGGCCCCTACACCGCCGCGGCGGCCGCCCTGGTGAAGGCCGCCTGCCCTGGCGCCACCCCTTATCAGGTGCGCCGTGCCTTGGAAACCACCACCTGGGAAAAGACCTTCACCCGGGAAAAGGGATGGGGCCACCTGCACGCGGGCCAGCTTGCCGAGCTCCTCTCCCAAGGCTGTGCCGCCTTGCCCGCGAAAGGCGCCGTGGTCCGGGTGAAGGTGGAGTACTTCAACGAGCGGGGCACCTTCCCTGGCCTTCTCGCCGACGTGATCCTGCGGGGGAAGGGCCTAAAGCCGGGGGATCCCACCGACCCTACCCCCGTTTACTGGGCCCGTACGGACCAAAACGGCGAGGCCTGGTTCTACGAGATCGCCCCGGGCGAGTACGATATCTACGTGGCCGGGGCGGACCTGGCCCTCACGGGCGGACCTCCCGAGGAGCGGGGCACCTTCGTGGGCACCCTGGTGGCCACCCCGGGCTCTAGCGCCTTCAGCCCCGACTCCAAGCTCGTCCGCCTCAACGCAAGCGAGGTCAACCTAAACCCCACCGATCCTTACGAACCCAACGACACCCTCTCTCAGGCCAAGCCCATCGCCTACGGCCAGACCACCCAGCTCGCCTATATCTTCGGCCAACCCCAGGACTACGACTACTTCCAGTTCACGGGAAGCGCTGGGGACACGATCAAGGCCCGCGTCTACGCTCGCTCCAGCATCGGAGGGACCCTGGACTCCTACCTCTACCTCCTGGACGAAAACGGGCAGGTCCTGGCCGAAAACGACGACATCATTTTCGGCCAAATCACCGACTCGGAGATCATCTTCACCCTGCCCCAGGACGGCACCTATTACCTTGTAGTGACCAGCTACACCATCGCCAACGGCGGTAGCGACGACAGCCCCTTCAACAAGTACCGCCTCGAGCTCCAGAAGACCAACTAAGGTCCGTAAGCACCCACCCCCCGGGCTTCCCCGGGGGGTGGTCAAGTTTCGCCTACAGGTGAATCGGCCGCTCCCACGCCGCCAGCGCCGCCTCCTTGAGGATCTCGGAGAGGGAGGGGTGGGCGTGAGGGGCGCGGCCCAAGTCCTCGGCGCTCGCCTTGAAGAAGAGGGCCAAGGCGGCCTCGGCCAGGACGTCCCCCACCCGGGCCCCGATCCCGTGCACCCCGAGGATGCGGTCCGTCTTGGCGTGGGCGAGGACCTTAATAAACCCCTCCGTCTCCCCCATGGCCCGGGCGCGGCCCGAGGCGGAGTAGGGGAACTTCCCCACCTTGTAGGGGATGCCCTGCGCCTTCAGCTCTTCCTCGGTGTAGCCCACGGCGGCGATCTCGGGGTGGGTGTAGACCACGCTGGGGATGGCCTGGTAGTCCACGTGGCCGAAGCCCCGGACCATGTGCTCCACGGCGGCGATCCCTTCCTCGCTCGCCTTGTGGGCGAGCATGGGACCCCGCACCACGTCCCCGATGGCGTAGATGTGGGGAACGCGGGTCCTCAGGTGCTCGTCCACGGGGATCCGCCCCCGCTCGTCCGTGGAAAGCCCGGCGTTCTCCAGGGAAAGCCCCTCGGTGTAGGGCCTCCGGCCCACGGCCACGAGGACCCGATCCGCCTCCAAGACCTCGCCCCCCTCAAGCTCCACCCGGGCCCCCTTGGCCTCAGGCACCACGGCAGTGACCCGCACCCCGGTGCGGATCGTGAGGCCCTGCTTCTTGAAGACCCTCTCCGCCGCCCGGGAGACCTCGAGGTCCATGGTGGGGAGGATGCGGTCCATGTACTCCAGGACGATGACCTCCGCCCCCAGGCGGTGCCAGACCACCCCGAGCTCCAGCCCGATCACCCCGCCCCCCACCACGATGAGCCTCTTCGGCACCTCGGGGAAGGAAAGGGCCTCGGTGGAGGTCACCACCCGCTCGTAGTCCACCTGGGCCCAAGGGGGGATGAGGGGGGCGCTTCCCGTGGCGATGAGGATGTAGCGGGCCTCCAGCTCCTCCCCCGTCTCCTCCACCAAAACCTTGCGCTCGGAGAGGAAGCGGGCCGTGCCCTGGTGGCGGGCGATGCCGTTCTTTTTGAAGAGGAACTCCACCCCTTGGGTGTTGGCCTGGACCACCTTGTCCTTGTGGGCCATGAGGGCGGGAAGGTCCAGCTCCACCCCCTTCACCTTGGCCCCGAGGAGGCCCTTCTTCGCCTCGTAGATGCGTTCGGTGGTCTCCAGGAGGGCCTTGGAGGGGATGCACCCCACCCTGAGGCAGGTCCCCCCTAGGGCCTTCTCCTTCTCCACCACCCCCACCTTCATCCCGAGCTGGGCCGCCCGGATGGCGGCCACGTACCCCCCGGGCCCGGCGCCGATCACCAGGAGGTCGTACACGCTACACCTCCAAAAGGAGCCGCGCCGGGTTCTCAATGAGCTCCTTCACCCGGCGGAGGAAGGTGACCGCCTCCCGTCCGTCCACGATGCGGTGGTCGTAGGAGAGGGCGAGGTACATCATGGGCCTTATGACCACCTGGCCGTCCCGAACCACGGGGCGCTCCTGGATGGCGTGCATGCCCAGGATCCCCACCTGGGGCGGGTTGAGGAGGGGGGTGGAGTTCAGGGAGCCGTAGATCCCCCCGTTGGTGATGGTGAAGGTGCCCCCCATGAGCTCCTCGGGCTTGAGCTTCTTGGTGCGGGCCCTTTCGGCGAAGTCGGCGATCTTTTGCTCAATCTCGGCGAAGGAGAGGCGGTCGGCGTCGCGGATCACGGGGACCACCAGGCCCTCGCCTCCGCCCACGGCGATGCCGATGTCGTAGTAGCGGTGGTAGACGATGTGGTTGTCCCGGATCTCGGCGTTGAGCTCGGGGATCTCCTTGAGGGCCTGGACCACGGCCTTGACGAAGAAGCTCATGAAGCCGAGCTTGACCCCGTACTTCTTCTGGAAGGCCTCGCCGAACTCCTTCCTGAGGGCGATCACCGCCGACATGTCCGCCTCGTTGAAGGTGGTGAGCATGGCCGTGGTCTGGCGGACCATGAGGAGGCGCTCGGCGATCCGGCGGCGCAAGGGCGTCATGGGCACGGCCTCGCTCACCCGCCAGGGCTTGTCGGCGGGAGGCTGCGGGGGGGTGGAGGGCGGGGGCGCGGGGCGGGAGGGGGGAGGAGGCGGCGGGGCCTCCTGGGGTTTGGCGGGGGCCCTTTCCTCCAGGTGGCGCATCACGTCCTCCTTAAGGATCCGCCCGCCGAGGCCCGTCCCCTGAACCTCTGCCGGGGAGACGCCCTTTTCCTGCATGAGGCGCTCCGCGGCGGGCATGGCCAAAGGCTCTGGGGAGGGCTCCTTGGGGGCCTCGGCGGGCGCCTGGGCCTTGGGCGCGGCCTCCGCCCTCCCCTCCTCCAGGAGGGCGATGGCCTCCCCCACCCGGGCGGTCTCCCCGGTCCTCTTCAGGATCTGCTTCAGGGTCCCGGCGAAGGGGGCGGGGAGCTCTAGGGTGGCCTTGTCGGTGATGAGCTCCACCAAGGGCTCGTCCTGGGCGAAGCTCTCCCCTTCTCCCTTAAGCCAAGCGCCGATCTCCACTTCCACGATGCTTTCGCCCACGGAGGGCACCTTGAGTTCCTGCACGGCTACCTCCTTACCTGAACGCTTCCTCCAGCAGCTCCTCCTGCTCCAGCTTGTGGACCTTGGAGGAACCCACGGCGGGGCTCGGGGACTCGGGCCGGGCCACCACGGAGAAGGGGTGGCCGTAGATCTCGCCGCAGAAGCGGGCGGAGAGGTACCACCAGGCTCCCTGGTTCACCGGCTCCTCCTGCACAAAGACCACGGGCACCTTCTTGGGGTAGGCGCCGAGGGCCTCCTGAAGCTCGGCCTCGGGGAAGGGGTAGAGGAGCTCCAGCCTCAGGATGGCCACGTCCTCCGCCTGAAGCTCCTTGCGCTTCTGCAGGAGGTCGTAGTAGACCTTGCCCGAGGTAAGGAGGACCTTCCGCGCCCCCTTGACCCTTTCGGGGATCACCTTCTGGAAGCGCCCTTCCGCGAGCTCCTCCAGGGCGGAGACCACCTCGGGGTGGCGGAGGAGGCTTTTGGGGGTCATGACAACCAGGGGCTTGCGGATCTTCCGCTTCACCTGGCGGCGGAGGAGGTGGAAGAACTGGGCGGGGGTGGTGGGGTAGGCCACCTGGAGGTTGTCCTTGGCGGCGAGCTGCAAGAAGCGCTCCAGCCTCGCCGAGGAGTGCTCGGGGCCCTGGCCTTCCAGCCCGTGGGGCAGGAGGAGGACGAGGCCCGAGAGGCGGTTCCACTTGACCTCGGCGCTCGCCAGGAACTGGTCAATGTAGACCTGGGCCACGTTGACGAAGTCCCCGAACTGGGCCTCCCAGAGGACGAGGCCCTCGGGGTAGTCCAGGCTGTAGCCGTACTCAAACCCCAAGACCCCGGCCTCGGAGAGGGGGGAGTTGTGGATCTCCACCTCCGCCTGCCCCTCGGCCAGGTGCTGGAGGGGGATGTAGCGCTCCCCGGTGCGGTAGTCGTAGAGGGCGGCGTGGCGCTGGGTGAAGGTGCCCCGAAGGGCGTCCTGCCCCGTGAGGCGCACCCTGTGCCCTTCCACGGCCAAGGTGGCAAAGGCCAGGGCCTCGGCGGTGGCCCAGTCCACGGGCCGCTTCTCCTCGGCCATCTCCCGGCGGGCCTCGAGGAAACGCTTGAGCTTGGGGTGCACCTGGAAGCCCTCGGGGACCGAGCTAAGCCGCACCAGGAGGTTCTTCAGCCCCTCCTTGGGGAAGGCGGTGTCCGCCTCGGGAACCAGGTGGTCGGGCCCGCCCACGTAGCCCTGCCAGACCCCGCCCAGGGTGCTGTAGACCACAGGGGTGGCCTCGGCCTTCACCCGGGCGAACTCGCTTTCCAGCCGCTCCAGGTAGGCCTCCTGCCAGGCCTTAAGCTCCTCCTCGGAGACCAGGCCCTCGGCCTCAAGCCTCTCGGCGTAGACCCGCCAGGGCTCGGGCTTCTTGGCGATGAGGGCGTACATGCCCGGCTGGGTGAAGGTGGGCTCGTCCGTCTCGTTGTGCCCCCGGCGGCGGTAGCCCACGAGGTCAATGACCACGTCCTTGCCGTAGCGGCTCCGGTACTCCAGGGCGAGGGCGAGGACGAAGAGGAGCTCGTCCAGCGCCTCGGCGTTCACGTGGAAGATGGGCGCCCCCACCATCTTGGCGACGTCCGTGGGGTAGCGGCTGGAGGTGTACTCCGAGGGGAGGGTGGTGAAGCCCAGCTGGTTGTTGGCCACCACGTGGAGGGTGCCCCCCACCCGGTAGCCGGGAAGCTGGGAGAGGTTCAGGGTCTCCTGGACGATGCCCTCGCCGATGAAGGCCGCGTCCCCGTGCACCAAGACGGCGAGGCCCCGCTTCCTCTCCCGGTCGCCGAAGCGGTCCTGCTTGGCCCGGACCCTTCCCAGGGCCACGGGGTTCACGAACTCCAGGTGGCTCGGGTTGAAGTTGAGGGAGACGTGCACCGGGCCCCAGGGGGTCTCCACGTCCGTGGAGTGGCCCAGGTGGTACTTCACGTCCCCCACGTACCCCTCGGGGAAGAGCTCCTCAAACTCGCGGAAGATGGCCTCAAAGGGCTTCTCCACCACGTGGGCCAGGACGTTGAGCCGGCCCCGGTGGGCCATGCCCAGCACCACCTCCCGCACCCCAAAGCGGGCCGCCTCCTGGACCGCCTCCTGAAGGAGGGGGATGAGGCTTTCCAGGCCCTCCACGCTGAAGGTCTTCGCCCCCAGGTACTTCCGCTGGAGGAAGGCCTCAAAGAGGCTCGCCTGGAGGAGGCTCCGCAAGACCCGCCTCCGCACCTCGGGGGCGGGCTTGGGCCACGGGGCCTCAATCCGGGAAAGGAGCCACGCCCTTTCCTCGGGCTCCACGTGGGCCACCTCAAACCCCACGGGGCCCAGGTAGGTGGCCTCCAGGCGCTCAAGGAGGGCCCCTAAGGTGGGCGCGCCGAAGAGGGGGGGAAGGGGCCTCTTTAGGTCCTCCGGGGAGAGGCCGTGGGCCTCGAGGGAAAGCGCCTTGGGCCTCGGCCGCTCCCGGCCCAGGGGGTCTATGCGGGCCGCGAGGTGCCCGAGCTCCCGGTAAGCCTGGCGCAAAGCCTCCACCTTGAGGAGGAAGCCCAGGTCCAAGGCCTCGCCCGGGAGGGGGGCGGCCTGGCGTTCTCGTCGGCCGTCCTCCAGGTCCTCCAGGGTGAGGGCGGAGAAGTAGCGCCGCCAGTCCTCGGGGAGGGAAAGGGGATCCTCCAAGTAGGCCCGGTAAAGGGACTCTAGATAGCCTTGGCTTTCCAGCGTGAGCTCCATGGCGCCTCCGGGGGGTTACCCCCTACCTAAGCTACACCAAAAAGCGGTGTGGTGCGCCACGCCCCGTACAATGGGGGCATGGTCCTGAAGGAACGCCAAGACGGGGTTTTGGTCCTCACCCTGAACCGGCCCGAGAAGCTCAACGCCATCACCGGGGAGCTCCTAGACGCCCTTTACGCCGCCCTCAAGGAGGGGGAGGAGGACCGGGAGGTGCGCGCCCTCCTCCTCACGGGAGCGGGCCGGGCCTTCTCCGCCGGGCAGGACCTCACGGAGTTCGGCGACCGGAAGCCCGACTACGAGGCCCACCTGCGCCGCTACAACCGGGTGGTGGAGGCCTTGAGCGGCTTGGAGAAGCCCCTCGTGGTGGCGGTGAACGGGGTGGCGGCCGGGGCGGGGATGAGCCTCGCCCTATGGGGGGATCTCCGCCTCGCCGCCGTGGGGGCGAGCTTCACTACGGCCTTCGTCAGGATCGGCCTGGTGCCGGACTCGGGGCTGAGCTTCCTCCTCCCCCGGCTCGTGGGCCTCGCCAAGGCCCAGGAGCTCCTCCTCCTCTCCCCAAGGCTTTCCGCCGAGGAGGCCCTGGCCCTGGGGCTCGTGCACCGGGTGGTGCCCGCGGAAAAGCTCATGGAGGAGGCCCTCTCCTTGGCCAAAGAGCTCGCCCAGGGCCCCACCCGGGCCTACGCCCTCACCAAGAAGCTCCTCCTGGAGACCTACCGCCTCTCCCTCACCGAGGCTTTGGCCCTCGAGGCCGTCCTCCAGGGCCAGGCCGGCCAGACCCAGGACCACGAGGAGGGGGTCCGGGCCTTTAGGGAGAAGCGGCCGCCCCGCTTCCAGGGCCGATGATCCGCTACCTCCGGGGCCTGGTCCTCAAGAAGGAGGCGGGCGGCTTCGTCCTTCTCGCCGGGGGGGTGGGGTTCTTCCTCCAGGCCCCCACGCCCTTCCTCCAGGCCCTGGAGGAGGGGAAGGAGGTGGGGGTCCACACCCACCTCCTCCTCAAGGAGGAGGGGCTGTCCCTCTACGGCTTCCCCGACGAGGAGAACCTCGCCCTCTTTGAACTCCTCCTCTCGGTGAGCGGCGTGGGGCCCAAGGTGGCCCTCGCCCTCCTCTCGGCCCTGCCCCCTAGGCTCCTCGCCCGGGCCCTCCTGGAGGGGGACGCGAGGCTCCTCACCTCGGCGAGCGGGGTGGGGAGAAGGCTCGCCGAAAGGATCGCCCTGGAGCTCAAGGGGAAGGTGCCCCCCCACCTCCTCGCCGGGGAGAAGGTGGAGAGCGAGGCCGCGGAGGAGGCGGTGATGGCCCTCGCCGCCTTGGGGTTCAAGGAGGCCCAGGCGCGGGCGGTGGTCCTGGACCTCCTGGCCCAAAACCCCAAGGCCCGGGCCCAGGACCTCATCAAGGAGGCCCTAAAGCGCCTCCGCTAGGAAGACCTCCCTCAGGTCCCCCACCCGGAGGTCGGGGGAGGCCTCCGGGTCCTCCGGCCGCAGGCCCCGGTCCACCCATACGGCCCGCACCCCCGCCAGGCGGGCCCCCCGGACGTCCTTCTGGGGGTTGTCCCCCACCATGGCCGCCTCCTCCGGGGCCACCCCGAAGGCGCAGAGGGCCATGCGGAAGAGCCTGGGGTCGGGCTTGCCGATCCCCACCTCCCCGGAGATGAGGACCAGGGAGAAGTGGTGGGCAAGCCCCGCCCCGACGAGCTTTTCCCGCTGGAGGTCGGGCACCCCGTTGGTGAGGAGGGCCAGGGCGAGCCCGCGGCGCCGGGCCTCCGCCAGGAAGGCCTCCGCCTCCGGGTACAGGGGGTAGCGGCGCCTCTCCCGGAAGAAGGCCTCGGCGAGCTCCCGCGCCCGTTCGGGGGGCCCCCCCGCCTCCTCCAAGGCCTCCCGGAAGACCCGCTCCCGGAAAGGCCCGGCCCAGGCGGCCAGGGCCTCGAGGCCCGGGGTGCTGTACCGGGCCCACAGGGCCTCCAGGGCCGAGTGGCCGATGGCCTCGGCCCAAGGGTAGAAGGGGGCCTCCCGGAAGAGGGCCTCGGCCCGCGCCTTGACCCGGGCGAAGAAGCCCTCCACCCCCGCCTTACGCCCCAGGTCCTCCAGGACCGCGCGGCTTACCGGAAGGTCCTGAAGGAGGGTGTCGTCCAGGTCCAGAAGGAGAAGCTTCACGCCTCCTCCCGCACCAGGACGGGGTTCCCCCCGGGGTCAAAGAGGAGGAGGTGGTCCCCCGCCTCCCGGAAGCCGAGGCCGTACTTGGCGAGGCGGAGCTTCTCGTGGGCCAGGTTGTCCACGAGGAAGACGAGCCGCCCCTCCTCCACCCGGAGTCGGGCGAAGCCCTGCCCCTCGGGCCTCGGGCGCTGGGGGCCCCGCGCCACGCCCCCTTCCCCCGGGCGCAGGAGGAGCAGGGGGCCCTCGAGGGGGGAAAGAAGGGCCTCCCGCTCGGGGAGGAGCTCCTCCAGGGCGAGCCCCAGGGCCTGGTAGAAGCTCACCCCCTGCCCCAGGTCCGGCACGTAGACCAAGAGGGTCTCGCTCATAGGCTCCTCAGAAACCGCCTCAGGTCCTCCTCATCCGCCACCACGCGAAGAAGGCCCACGTCCTCCGGGGCGATCTCCCCGTGGGCCTTGAGGAGGCCGAGCCAGTAGGGGTCCACGGCCAGGGGGCGTCCCACGCCCCGCCTCAGATAGAGGAGGTTCCAGGCGAGGACGAGCTCCGCCAGGGTCCCCACCCCCCCGGGCAAGGCCAGGTACCCCGCCCCGAGGTCCAGGAGGCGGCCGATGCGCTGGGGAAGGGTGGCGGCGGGGAGCTCCAGGTCCACGAAGGGGTTAGGGCCCCTCCGCTCGGGAAAGAAGGCCGGGGCCGTGACCCCCACCACGAGGCCGCCCTTGGCCTTCACCCCCCTGGCCAGGGCCTCCATCCCCCCCTGGTACCCCCCGCAGGCGAGGCCAAACCCCTCCTCGGCCAGGACCTCCCCATAGCGCACCCACCGGGCGTAAAGGGGGTCTTCCGGGGAGAGGCGGGAGGAGACGAAAACGGCGAGCAGGCGCATCTAGCGGCAGCGGACCACCAGCACCGGGACGGAGGTCCGGTGGAGGACCCCCTCGGTCACCGAGCCCAAAAGGAGCCTGTCCAGGCCTGTCCGCCCGTGGGTGCCCATGACGAGGAGGTCGTACTCCTTGGCCGCCTCCACGATGGTGGGGATGGGCACCCCCTCCTTCACCTCCCCCGTGGCCTCCACCCCCTTGGCGCGGGCGAGGTCCAAGGCCTTCTTGATCGCCTCCTCCCCCGCCTTCCTGAGGTCCTCCAAGAGCTCCATCCCGTAGGGCACGCTCTCCGGGGCGATCCAGATGGTCTGGGCCGGGTTTTCCAAGACGTAGAGGAAGTGGACCTTGGCCCCCAGGGTCTTGGCCAGGTCCAGGCCGTGCTCCAGGGCCTGGAGGCTGCACGGGCTCCCGTCGGTGGGCATCAGGATCTTCTGGCACATGGCTCCATCATACGGGCAGGGCGCGGGCGGCGCCAGCGGGTAGACTGGGAGGATGTGGATCTACGGGCGAAACCCGGTCCTCGAGGCCCTGCGGGCGGGCCGGGCCCGGCGCGTCCTCGTGGCGAGAGGGGTGGAGGGCTGGCTCCTGAAGGAGCTGGAAAGGCTCGGGGCCCCGTACACCTTGGTCCCCCGCATTGAGCTGGACACCCTCCTCCGCACCACCCACCACCAGGGGATCGCCGCCGAGGTGGAGGACCCCCCCTACGCCAGCCTGGAGGACGCCCTCCGCCTCGCCGCCTCCCGGAAGGAGCCCCCCCTCCTCGTGGCCTTGGACGGCGTCACCGACCCCAGGAACTACGGGGCCATGATCCGGAGCGCCCTCGCCCTCGGGGCCCACGGGGTGGTCTCCGAGGAGCGCCGGGCCGCCCCCCTCTCTCCCCTCGCCCTGAAGGCGAGCGCGGGGGCCGCCCTGAAGCTCCCCGTGGTCAAGGTGAAGAACCTCCCCCGGACGCTGAAGGCCCTCAAGGAGGAGGGGCTTTGGGTCTACGGCCTGGACGTCCGCGGGGAGAAGGCCCCCTGGGAGCTGGACTACGCCCGGCCCCTGGTCCTGGTGGTGGGCTCCGAGGGGGAGGGGATGCGTCGGCTCGTGCGGGAGACCTGCGACGAGCTCTTCCGCATCCCCATCCGGGAGGAGGCGGAGTCCCTGAACGCCTCCGTGGCCCTGGGGATCGCCCTCTACCAGGCGAGGCTCGCCCGGGGTGTAGGATAGGGGCGTGGACTGGGTCAGGCTCCTCTCCCGCCTCGTCCAGGCGGAAAGCCTCCCCGGGGAGGAAGGGGAGGCGGCGGGGCTCCTCCTCGAGGCCCTGAAGGGGATGGGCCTCGAGGCCACCCTGGACGAGGCGGGGAACATCGAGGCCCTCCTCGGCGAGAAGGGGCCCGAGGTGGTCCTCACCGGGCACATGGACGTGGTGCCCGTGGGCGACCCCGCCCGCTGGCCCTACCCCCAGGGGGCCGTGGCCGAAGGGTCCCTCTGGGGCCGGGGGGCGGTGGACATGAAGGGGAGCCTGGTGGCCATGCTCCTCGCCCTGGAGACCCTGGCGCGGGGGGCCTTAAAAGGGCGGGTCCGCTTCCTCGCCGTGGTCCAGGAGGAGGTGGGGGGCCTCGGGAGCCGCTTCGCCGCGGAAAGGCTTTCCCCCCTGGCCTTCGTCCTGGGGGAGCCCTCCTCGGGGCGGCTCATGCGGGGGCACCGCGGGCGGGCGGAGGTGTGGGCCGACTTTGAGGGCAGGGAGACCCACGCCGCCCTCGCCGGGCCGGAAAACCCCCTCTTTGACCTAGGGGCCTACCTCCTCGCCCTCCAGGACCTCCCCCTGCCCCCCGGGGTGAAGCTCACCCCCACCCGGGTGGACACCCACCCCGGGGCCCGGAACCAGACCCCCGGGGTGGTGCGGCTCTACCTGGACGTGCGCTACGAGCCCGAGGCCGACCTGGACGGGCTCCTCGCCGCCTTGCGCACCCTGGGCCCGGCCTCGGTCTACCTGCCCGAGGAGGAGAGGGCCTCCGGGGAGGTGCGGATGACCCTCCCCGCCCTCTGGCCCCCCTACCGCCTCCCGGAGGACCACCCTCTCCTGCAGGCGGCCCTCCAAGCCCTGGGGCAGGAGGAGGCGGGGCTTTGGCCCTTCACCACCGACGCCCCCTACCTCGGGGCCAAGGCCCCCGTCCTGGGCCTGGGCCCGGGGGACCCCGCCTTGGCCCACACCCCCATGGAGCACGTCCCCTTGCGGGCCGTGGAGGAGGCGGCCCAGGCCTACGTGCGGCTGGTGGAGGCCCTATGGAACGCCGCTTGATCGCAGGGAAACCCTACCGCAGGCTTCTCGTGGCCCCGAGGCCCGTGGCCGAGGGGATGAAGGCCCGCCTCGAGGCCCGGGGCCTCCCGGTCTACCTGGAGACCCCCTTCGCCGGCCTGCCCGAGGCGGCCACGGGCACCTACATGGGGGACGTGGCCCTGTACGTGCCCGAGGAGGTCCTGGGCGAGGCCGAGGCCCTTTTGCGGGAGGACGTGCCGTGAAGGTGGTGGGCCTGGACCTGGGCGGCACCAAGATCGCCGCCGGCGTCTTTGACGGAAAGAGGCTCCTCTCCAAGGTGGTCGTCCCCACGCCCAAGGAGGGCGGGGAGCGGGTGGCCGAGGCCCTGGCCGAGGCCGCGGAGCGGGCGGAGAGGGAGGCGGGGGTCCGGGGGGAGGCCATCGGCCTGGGGACGCCCGGCCCCCTGGACTTCCGCCGCGGGGTGATCCGCTTCGCCCCCAACATCCCGGGGGTCCAGGACTTCCCCATCCGCCGGATCCTGGAGGAGGCCACGGGGAGGCCCGTCTTCCTGGAAAACGACGCCAACGCCGCCGCTTTGGCCGAGCACCACCTGGGGGCGGCCCAGGGAGAGGAGAGCTCCCTCTACCTCACCGTCTCCACGGGGATCGGGGGCGGGGTGGTCCTGGGGGGAAGGGTGCTCCGGGGGGAGCGAGGGCAGGGCGGGGAGCTCGGCCACCTGACCCTCCTCCCCGGGGGGCCCGCCTGCGGCTGCGGACTGGAGGGCTGCCTCGAGGCCCTGGCCGCGGGCCGCGCCCTGGAGCGGGACGCCACCTACGCCTTCCAGCGCCCCGTGGACACGCGGGAGCTCTTCCGCCTCTTCCAGGCAGGGGACCCCAAGGCGGAGCGCCTCGTCCTCCAGGCCGCCCGGTACGTGGGCATCGGCCTCGCCAGCCTGGTGAAGGCCTTTGACCCCGGGGTGGTGGTCCTGGGGGGCGGGGTGGCCCTGAACGCCCCCGAGGGGTACTGGGAGGCCCTCCTCGAGGCCTACCGCCGCTACCTCCAAGGCTGGGAGGCCCCCCCCTTGCGGAGGGCCCGCCTGGGAGCCGAGGCCGGGCTTCTGGGCGCGGCCCTCACCGCCTACCTGGAGGTGAAGGATGGAAGCGGGTAAGGTCCTGGTCTACGCCGGTGCCTTCCTTCTCCTCCTCGGGCTCCTCCTCCTCTACTTCCCCAAGCTCTTCGCCTGGTTCGGCCACCTGCCCGGGGACATCCGCATTGAGCGGGAGGGCCTAAGGGTGTACATCCCCATCACCTCCGCCCTCCTCCTCTCCCTCCTCCTCACCCTCCTCCTCAACCTCTTCCGCCGCTAGCCGGTGGAAGGCGAGGGTGAAGGCCGCGACCACGGGGCCCCGAAGCCCGAGGGTAAGGGGCCCCCGCTTCGCCGGGAGGGCGTAGCGGAACACGGGGGCCAGGTCCAAGACCCCCACCTCCCCTTGGTCCAGGGTGAGGAGGGGCCAGGGGGGGTCTTCCAAGCCCATGGCCCGCCCCTCCAGGCCGAGGACCCCCGCCTCCTCCAGGAAGAGCTCCAGCCGGGCCTCCGCGCCGGGTTCCAGGAGGGCCGCCCGGTACTCCCCTGCCTCCTCCTCCAGGCCGAAGGCCTCCCCGGGAAGGAGGAGCGCCTCCTCCCCGAGCGCCCCAGGGGGCGCCAGGGGAGCCCGTGGAAGGCGCCTCCCCGCAGATGGCGGTGCCGGGGTGCGAACCCCCGCCTCCCCCCACGCCTTGAACCCCGGCGGACCGCCTTATACCCTTAGGGGTATGGTGCGGGTCTACGGCGTCCCCGGCTGCGGCCCCTGCGAGATCGTGAAGATGTTCCTGGCGCAAAAGGGCGTCCCCTTTGAGTTCGTGAACGCCCGGGAAGACGAGGAGGCCCGGAAGAAGGTCACCGCCCTGGCGGGAAGCCCCACCGCCGGGGTGGTCTTGGAGTGGGAAGGGGGCACGGAGGTGATCCGGGGGGTTTCCCCGGCGAGCCTCCACGCCTGGCTCGCCCGCTACCGGGGCAAGGAGGCCTGAAGGGCCTTAAGGTGGTGGGCCTCGTGGTAGGCGGCGGCCCTAAGCCAGCCCAAGGGGTTCAGCTCCCCGAAGAAGGGGTGGGGGAAGGTGGCGGGGTTTTGGGGATCCGCCTTGGCCACCTCCTCCAGGAGGAAGGCCCGGGCCCTGTCCAGAAGGGCCAGGACCTCCTCCAGGGAAAGGCCCCCTTTGGGCCGCACCCCCTCGGGGGCCTGGGGCTTGCCGTCCTTGAACTCCCCGGGCTTCACGGGAACAGGGGGAAGGTTCTCCCCGGCCGCAAGGCGCCTCAAGCGCCTCAGGACCCGGGCGGTGGAGTCCTCCACCAAGGCGACGTGCTCCGCCACCATGAGGGGGGTCCAGGCCCCCTCCCGCAAGGGGGCGGAAAGCCAAGCGGGGTCCGCCTCCCGAAGCAGGGCGAGGAGGGCCTTGCGGCTCGCCTCGAGCCGCTTTAGGGCCTCGTCCCAGGTGCCGTAGTCTTCCAACCGGACCATACCTCACTATAAACTAGCCGAGAAAGCCTCCGCCAATACGGAGCGAGGCCCAAAGCCGGGGCCCGTGGCTCGCCTCAGCCCGGCCCTGGGCTTTGGAAGTTCTTGGAAGACGTTTTCGTGTTGGGCCCTTCGCCTTCGGTATAATCCCCCCATGCTCACCGTGGACCTTTCGGGCAAAAAGGCCCTGGTCATGGGGGTCACCAACCAGCGGAGCCTGGGCTTTGCCATCGCGGCCAAGCTCAAGGAGGCGGGAGCGGAGGTGGCCTTAAGCTACCAGGCGGAAAGGCTCCGCCCAGAGGCGGAAAAGCTCGCCGAGGCCCTGGGGGGCGCCCTCCTCTTCCGGGCGGACGTGACCCAAGACGAGGAGCTGGACGCCCTCTTCGCCGGGGTGAAGGAGGCCTTCGGGGGGCTAGACTACCTGGTCCACGCCATCGCCTTCGCCCCCAGGGAGGCCATGGAGGGAAGGTACATTGACACGCGGCGCCAGGACTGGCTTCTGGCCCTCGAGGTCTCCGCCTACTCCCTGGTGGCCGTGGCCCGAAGGGCGGAGCCCCTCCTCAGGGAAGGCGGGGGGATCGTCACCCTCACCTACTACGCCAGCGAAAAGGTGGTGCCCAAGTACAACGTCATGGCCATCGCCAAGGCGGCCCTCGAGGCCAGCGTCCGCTACCTGGCCTATGAGCTCGGGCCCAAGGGGGTTAGGGTGAACGCCATCTCCGCGGGGCCCGTGCGCACCGTGGCGGCGAGGAGCATCCCCGGCTTCACCAAGATGTACGACCGGGTGGCCCAGACCGCCCCCCTCAGGCGGAACATCACCCAGGAGGAGGTGGGCAACCTCGGCCTCTTCCTCCTCTCCCCCCTGGCGAGCGGCATCACCGGGGAGGTGGTCTACGTGGACGCGGGCTACCACATCATGGGGATGGAGCTGGAAGGGTAGGCCACCCCCCTTTTTCCCACCGGGCCTCGGCTAGCATGGAGGGGATGAGGCGACCTACCCCCACGGTCTATGTGGGCCGCGTCCCCATAGGGGGCGCCCACCCCATCGCCGTGCAGTCCATGACCAACACCCCCACCCGGGACGTGGAGGCCACCACCGCCCAGGTCCTGGAGCTCCACCGGGCGGGAAGCGAGATCGTGCGCCTCACGGTGAACGACGAGGAGGCGGCGAAGGCCGTGCCCGAGATCAAGAGGAGGCTCCTCGCCGAGGGGGCGGAGGTGCCCCTGGTGGGCGACTTCCACTTCAACGGGCACCTCCTCCTGCGCAAGTACCCAAAGATGGCCGAGGCCCTGGACAAGTTCCGCATCAACCCGGGCACCCTGGGGCGGGGGCGGCACAAGGACGAGCACTTCGCCGAGATGATCCGCATCGCCATGGACCTGGGGAAGCCCGTGAGGATCGGGGCCAACTGGGGAAGCCTAGACCCCGCCCTCCTCACCGAGCTCATGGACCGAAACGCCAGACGCCCCGAGCCCAAAAGCGCCCACGAGGTGGTCCTCGAGGCCCTGGTGGAAAGCGCCGTGCGCGCTTATGAAGCCGCCTTGGAGATGGGCCTCGGGGAGGACAAGCTCGTCCTCTCCGCCAAGGTCTCCAAGGCGCGCGACCTGGTGTGGGTCTACCGGGAGCTCGCCCGCCGCACCCAAGCCCCCCTCCACCTGGGCCTCACCGAGGCGGGGATGGGGGTGAAGGGGATCGTGGCCTCGGCCGCCGCCTTAGCCCCTCTCCTCCTGGAGGGCATCGGGGACACCATCCGGGTCTCCCTTACCCCGGCCCCGGGCGAGCCCCGGACCAAGGAGGTGGAGGTGGCCCAGGAGATCCTCCAGGCCCTGGGGCTTCGCGCCTTCGCCCCCGAGGTGACGAGCTGCCCCGGGTGCGGCCGCACCACCAGCACCTTCTTCCAGGAGCTCGCCGAGGAGGTCTCCCGCCGCCTCAAGGAAAGGCTTCCCGAGTGGCGGGCCCGCTACCCCGGGGTGGAGGAGCTCAAGGTGGCGGTGATGGGCTGCGTGGTGAACGGCCCCGGGGAGAGCAAGCACGCCCACATCGGCATCTCCCTCCCGGGGGCGGGGGAGGAGCCCAAGGCCCCGGTCTACGCCGACGGCAAGCTCCTCACCATCCTCAAGGGGGAGGGAATCGCCGAGGAGTTCCTTAGGCTCGTGGAGGACTACGTCAAGACGCGCTTCGCCCCCAAGGCCTGATGGACCCCTTCCGCTTCCAGGTGGAGGCCCGCGCGGGCAGGGCCCGGGTGGGGAGGCTCTTCACCCCCCACGGGGCGGTGGAGACCCCCCTCTTCATGCCCGTGGGCACGGCGGGCTCGGTGAAGGGCCTTATGCCCAAGGACCTCGAGGCCATCGGAAGCCAGGTCCTCCTCACCAACACCTACCACCTCCTCCTCCGCCCGGGCCCCGAAAGGGTGAGGGCCCTCGGGGGGCTTCACGGCTTCGCGGGGTGGAAAGGCCCTTGGCTTACGGACTCCGGGGGCTTCCAGGTGATGAGCCTCGGACACATGCGCCGCATTGACGAGGAGGGGGTGGTCTTCCAAAGCCACCTGGACGGGCGCCTCATCAAGCTCACCCCGGAAAGGAGCATCGCCGTGCAGGAGGCTTTGGGGGCCGACCTCATCATGGCCTTTGACGAGTGCCCCCCCTACCCCTCCCCCCGGGAGTACCTCGAGGCCTCCCTGGAGCGCACCCTCCGCTGGCTGGAGCGGAGCCTCAAGGCCAAGACCCGGCCCGACCAGGCCCTCTTCGGCATCGCCCAGGGGGGGACGGACCCCGAGCTCAGGCGCCGCTCCACCCTGGAGACGATCCGGTTTGACCTCCCGGGCTACGCCATCGGGGGCCTGGCCGTGGGGGAGCCCAAGGAGGCCATGTTCGCCATGGTGGAGCTCTCCACCCGCCTCCTCCCCGAGGACCGCCCCCGCTACCTCATGGGGGTCGGCCACCCCGAGGACCTGGTGGCGGCCATGGGGCTTGGGGTGGACCTCTTTGACTGCGTCTACCCCACCCGCACGGGCCGCTTCGGGAGCGCCCTGGTGCCGGAGGGGCGGCTCAACCTGAAAAACGCCCGCTTCCTCGAGGACAGGCGCCCCCTGGAGGAGGGGTGCGACTGCTACACCTGCCAGACCTTTGGCCGCGCCTACCTCGCCCACCTGGTGCGCGCCGGGGAGATGCTCGGGGGGATCCTCCTCTCCCTCCACAACCTGCGCCACCTCCACCGCCTCACCGAGGCCGCCCGGCAGGCCATCCGCGAGGGGCGTTACGGGGACTTCGCCCGGGAGTTCGCCAGGAGGCGCTTCGGCCGGGAGGTGCCCCCCTGGTTCCGCGAGGCCCTGGCCGCCGGGGGCCACGGGTAACACCACCCCATGCCGGCCTGCGCCGGCATGGGGCCCCGGCAAAAGGCGCCTGGTGGACCGAAGAGGGGATAAAATCTCCCCGGTATGACGCCAAGGCATCTTATCCTGGGCCTCCAGCACACGGTGGCCATGTTCGGGGCCACCGTCTTGGTCCCCCTCCTCACCGGCCTCAACCCGTCCGTGGCCCTCTTCACCGCCGGGGTGGGCACCCTGGTTTTCCACCTGGTCACGGGGCGGATGGTCCCCGTCTTCCTGGGCTCCAGCTTCGCCTTCATCGCCCCCATCCTGGCGGCCAAGGAGGCGGGCTTTTCTTTGAGCGCCATCGGGGGCGGGATCGCGGCCGCGGGGCTCGTCTACGTCCTCTTCGCCCTCCTCGTCCTCCTCATCGGCTCCGAACGGGTCCGCCAGGTCTTCCCCCCCGTGGTCACGGGCCCCGTGATCGTGGTCATCGGCCTCACCCTGGCCCCGGTGGCGGTGGAGATGGCGGGCAAGGACTGACTCCTCGCCGTCTTCACCTTCTTGGGGGCCGTGGCGAGCGCCGTCTTCTTCCGCGGCCTCTTCCAGATGGTCCCGGTGCTCGTGGGGGTGGGGGCGGGCTACCTCCTCGCCCTCCTCCTCGGCCGGGTGGACCTCTCCCCCGTGCGGGAGGCCCCCTGGTTCGCCCTCCCCGCCTTCACCCCGGCCACCCTGGAGTGGGGAGCCGTCCTCCTCATCGCCCCCGTGGCCCTCGTCACGGTGATGGAGCACATCGGGGACATCCTCACCAACGGCCGGGTGGTGGGGAAGGACTTCTTCGTCAAGCCCGGCCTCCACCGCACCCTCCTCGGGGACGGGCTCGCCACAAGCCTCGCCGGGCTTTTAGGCGGCCCCGCCAACACCACCTACTCCGAAAACACCGGGGTCCTGGCGGTGACCCGGGTGTACGACCCCTTGGTCCTCCGCATCGCCGCGGGCTTCGCCATCCTTCTCGCCTTCATCCCCAAGCTCTCCGCCCTTCTCCAGACCCTGCCCCAGGGGGTGCTGGGGGGGATCTCCATGCTCCTCTTCGGGATGATCGCCTCCATCGGCATCCGCACCCTGGCGGAAGCGGAGATTGACTTCACCCAAAGCCGCAACCTCATCGTGGTCTCGGCCATCCTCGTCCTGGGCCTGGGCGGGGCCGTGGCCAACCTGGGGACGGTCCAGGTGGCCGGGGCGGCGGTGCCCCTCAAGGTGAGCGGCATGGCCCTGGCCGCCCTGGTGGGGGTGGTCCTCAACCTCCTCCTGCCCCCCAGGCTGGAGCCCCGAACCCTCCTGGAGGAGGAGGAGCGGCTCCCCTGAGGCCACCCCGTGCGGGCCCAAGCCCGCATGGGAGCCCCGGCAAAAGGGGGCTTCTTTCGGGCCAGCCGAGCCAAGGGAAGGAGAAAGAACGGGAGGACCCTAAAAGGGCCTCCCACGTTGCGAAACCCACGCCCGGGCGCTCAGCCCTCGCGGTAGAAGCGGCTTCCCTTGTAGTAGTCCTCGAGGACCACCTTGAGGAAGGCGGCCGCGGGGACGGCGAGGAGGGCCCCCCAGAGGCCGAAGAGGGTGCCCCCCGTAAGGATGGCGGCGATGGCCGTGACGGGGTGAAGGCGGGTGGCCCGCCCCACGATGAGGGGCCCGAGGACGTGGGCCTCCAGCTGGTTCGCCGCCACCATGACCAAAAGGGCCAAGGCCGCCTTCCCCAGCCCCCCGGTGGCGGCGAGGAGCAGGGCGGGCACCCCCGAGACCACCACCCCCACGAAGGGGATGAGGTTGAAGACCCCGGCCAAAAACCCCAGGCTCGCCGCGAGGGGCACCCCCACGAGCCAGAAGCCGAGCCCCACGAGAAACCCCACGCAAAGGGCCACCAAAAGCTGCCCCCGCACGTAGCCGCCCACGCTGGCGTTGAGCTTGGCGGCGAGGTCTTGGGCCAGGGGCTGGTAGGGCTCGGGGAAGACGGCGAGGGCCGCCCGGCCCAGGCGGGGAAGGTCGTAAAGGAAGTAGGCGGAGAGGATCAAGGCGGTGAAGAGCTGGAAAACCCCGCCGAGGAGGGAGGTGAAAAACCCGAGGAGGCTTCCCCCCTGGGCCAGAAGCCCCTGGAGCCAGCGGACGAGGGCCTCCAGAAAGCCCTGGAGGAGGCCCCGGAGGTTCCGGGTGAGCTCCTCCAGAACGGGCCTCAGGCTTTCGGGGACGGGCACGGCCTGGGCCCGGTCGGGCAGGGCCACGAGCCAGGCCAAGAGGGGGTCCAGAAGCCGGGGCAGGTCCCGGGCCAGGCGGGAGAGCTCCACCACCGTCTGGGCGGCGAGGAAGGAGGCCAGGGCGAGGAAGAGGCCGAGGAGCAGGTAGACGAGGACCACCCCGACCGCCCGCGGCAGGCGGCGCCTTTCCAGGGCCTGGACCAGGGGGTGGACGAGGTAGGCGAAGGCGAAGGCGGTGAGGAGCACGGAAAGGGCGGGCCAGGCCCGCGCCACCAAAAGGAAGAGGCCGTAGAAGAAGAGGAGGTAAGCGGCGACCCGCACGTACGGGTTCTCCCAGACCTTGAGGAAGGCCTCGCGCATGGCCCATTCTTACACCAGACCCGGGGGGCTTGTGCCATAGGGGTGGCGGGTATTACCCTGGGTGGGGTATAGCGGGGGTAAGGGACAAATGTACCCACCCACGCGGAGGGTCCCTGTGGCAGAATGGGAGCCGCTGACGGGAGCGTAGGGATGAAGACCCCTGCTTGGTCCAGACTCGCCGGCTACGCCTGGGGCGTCCTCCTCTGGAACGTCCTCGTGGCCCTCTTCGGGGCCTACGTGCGGGCCACGGGCTCGGGGGCGGGGTGCGGGGCCCACTGGCCCACCTGCAACGGGGAGGTGATCCCCCGCGCGCCCCAGGTGGAGACCCTCATTGAGTTCACCCACCGGGCCACCTCGGGCCTGGCCTTCCTCTCCGTCCTCGCCCTCTTCCTCTGGGCGCTCCGGGCCTTCCCCAAGGGGCACCCGGCCCGCTTCGGCGCCGGGCTTGCCCTCTTCTTCATGGTCACGGAGAGCCTGGTGGGGGCCTCCCTGGTCCTCTTCGGCTGGACGGCGGACAACGTAAGCCGGGAAAGGGCCGTGGTCCAGATGGTCCACCTGGCCAACACCTACTTCCTCCTCGCCGCCTTGGCCCTCACCGCCTGGTGGGCCTCCGGGGGAGGCCCCTTGCGCCTTCGGGGACAGGGGGCCGTGGGGCTCGCCCTCTTCCTCGGGCTTCTCGCCCTCCTCTTCCTGGGGATGAGCGGGGCGGTCACCGCCTTGGGAGACCTCCTCTTCCCCGTGGGGAGCACCCTCGAGGCCCTGGAGCGCTCCCTGACCCCGGCGAGCACTTCCTGGTGCGCCTCAGGGTCCTCCACCCCCTGATCGCCGTGAGCGTGGGGCTCTACGTGGTCTTCGCCGGGTATTTGGTGGCCCACCTGCGGCCCTCTCCCCTCACAAGGCGCCTTGCCCAGGGGCTCGCGTACCTCTACGGGGCCCAGCTCCTCGCCGGCCTCATCAACGTGGCCTTAAAGGCCCCGGTCTGGATGCAAATCCTCCACCTCCTCCTGGCCTACGCCATCTGGCTCCTCTTCGTCTTCCTCGCCACCTCCGCCCTGGAACGGGGCGCGAAGCGGGTGGAGCTCGGCGAGGGCGGCGAGGCGGTCCACCGGGGCACGGGCGGGGCCACCTGGCGGGACTACCTCGCCCTCACCAAGCCCAGGGTGATCAGCCTTCTCCTCTTCACCGCCCTCTTCGGCGCCCTCATCGCCGCCAAGGGCTGGCCCGGCCTCGGGGTCTTTCTCGCCGTGGCCCTGGGAGGGTACATGATGGCCGGGGCGGCCAACGCCATCAACATGGTGGTGGACCGGGACATTGACGCCCGCATGAAGCGGACCGCCAAGCGGCCCACCGTAACCCAGCGGGTCTCCAGCCGGGACGCCCTCCTCTTCGCCTTCGCCCTCGCCGTCTTGGGGTTCGCCGTCCTCTGGTGGGGGGCGAACCTCCTCGCCGCCACCCTCGCCCTCATGGGCCTCATCTGGTACGTGCTGGTCTACACCCTCTACCTCAAGCGGCGCACCTGGCACAACATCGTCATCGGCGGGGCCGCCGGGGCCTTCCCGCCCCTCGTGGGCTGGGCTGCGGTCACCGGGGAGCTCAGCCTCTTCGCCTGGTACCTCTTCGCCCTCATCTTCTTCTGGACCCCGGTGCACTTCTGGGCCCTGGCCCTCATGATCCAGGACGACTACCGGGCGGTGGGGGTGCCCATGCTCCCCGTGGTCCTGGGGGAGCGGGCCACGGTGATCCAGATCGCCCTCTACGCCCTCCTCACCGCCCTGATCTCCCTGATGCCCCTCCTCCTCGGGGAGCTCGGCCTCCTCTACCTCGCGGCGAGCCTCCTCCTCAACGCCCTTCTCCTTCTGAAAAGCCTGGCCCTCTACCGCCGGCCCGAGCGGAGAACCGCGGTTTCCCTGTATAAATACTCCATGCTCTACCTGGCCCTGCTCTTCGCGGCCATGGCGGTAGACCGGGCAGTGTAAAGGGAGGTAACGGGATGCAGAGAAGCTTCGCGGCGCTAGGTCTTTGGGGTCTGTCCCTGGCCCAGGAGGCCCACCGGGTGGCCATCACCCACCCGGGCGGCTCCTTCAACCAGGAGGTGGCCTTCCTCTTCCCTTGGGTCTACTTCTTCTCCTTCCTGATCTTCCTGGTGGTGGCCGGGTCCTTGGCGTACGTCACCTGGAAGTTCCGGGCAAGGCCCGAGGACCAGGAGGAACCTCCCCAGATCCACGGGAACGACCGCCTCGAGGTGGTCTGGACCCTGATCCCCCTGGCCATCGTCTTCGTCCTCTTCGGCCTCACGGCCAAGGCCCTCATCCAGGTGAACCGGCCCATCCCTGGGGCCATGAAGGTGGAGGTCACCGGGTATCAGTTCTGGTGGGACTTCCACTACCCCGAGCTCGGCCTGCGCAACTCCAACGAGCTCGTCCTCCCCGCCGGGGTACCCGTGGAGCTGGAGATCACCTCCAAGGACGTGATCCACTCCTTCTGGGTGCCGGGCCTCGCCGGGAAGCGGGACGCCATTCCGGGACAAACGACCCGGATCTCCTTTGAACCCAAGGAGCCCGGCCTCTACTACGGCTTCTGCGCCGAGCTCTGCGGGGCGAGCCACGCCCGCATGCTCTTCCGCGTCGTGGTCCTCCCCAAGGAGGAGTTTGACCGCTTCGTGGAGGCGGCCAAAGCCTCCCCGGCCCCCGTGGCCGATGAGCGGGGCCAGCAGGTCTTCCAGCAGAACTGCGCCGCCTGCCACGGCGTGGCCCGGAGCATGCCCCCCGCGGTCATCGGGCCCGAGCTTGGGCTTTGGGGCAACCGCACGAGCCTGGGGGCGGGCATCGTGGAGAACACCCCGGAAAACCTCAAGGCCTGGATCCGCGACCCCGCGGGGATGAAGCCCGGGGTGAAGATGCCCGGCTTCCCCCAGCTCTCCGAGGAGGACCTGGACGCTCTGGTGCGCTACCTGGAGGGGCTCAAGGTGGAGGGGTTTGACTTCGGGGCCCTGCCCAAGTTCTAAGGGAGGTGCGGGATGGCGATCACGGCAAAGCCGAAAGCGGGCGTTTGGGCGGTCCTTTGGGACCTGCTCACTACGGTGGACCACAAGAAGATCGGCCTCATGTACACGGCCACGGCCTTCTTCGCCTTCGCCCTGGCGGGGGTCTTCTCCCTCCTCATCCGCACCCAGCTGGCCGTGCCCAACAACCAGTTCCTCACCGGGGAGCAGTACAACCAGATCCTCACCCTGCACGGGGCCACCATGCTCTTCTTCTTCATCATCCAGGCCGGGCTCACCGGCTTCGGTAACTTCGTGGTGCCCCTGATGCTGGGGGCGCGGGACGTGGCCCTCCCCCGGGTGAACGCCTTCAGCTACTGGGCCTTCTTGGGGGCCATCGTCCTCGCCCTCATGAGCTACTTCTTCCCCGGCGGGGCCCCCAGCGTAGGCTGGACCTTCTACTACCCCTTCTCCGCCCAGTCGGAAAGCGGGGTGGACTTCTACCTGGCGGCCATCCTCCTTCTGGGCTTCTCCAGCCTCCTTGGTAACGCCAACTTCGTGGCCACCATCTACAACCTCCGGGCCCAGGGGATGAGCCTCTGGAAGATGCCCATCTACGTCTGGAGCGTCTTCGCCGCCAGCGTCCTCAACCTCTTCTCCCTGGCGGGGCTCACCGCAGCCACCCTCCTGGTGCTTCTGGAGCGGAAGATCGGCCTCTCCTGGTTCAACCCGGCCGTGGGCGGGGACCCCGTTCTCTTCCAGCAGTTCTTCTGGTTCTACTCCCACCCCACGGTCTACGTGATGCTCCTCCCCTACCTCGGCATCCTCGCCGAGGTGGCCTCCACCTTCGCCCGGAAGCCCCTCTTCGGCTACCGGCAGATGGTCTGGGCCCAGATGGGGATCGTGGTCCTGGGGACCATGGTCTGGGCCCACCACATGTTCACCGTGGGCGAGTCCACCCTCTTCCAGATCGCCTTCGCCTTCTTCACCGCCCTCATCGCCGTGCCCACGGGGGTCAAGCTCTTCAACATCATCGGCACCCTCTGGGGCGGGAAGCTGCAGATGAAGACCCCCCTCTACTGGGTTTTGGGCTTCATCTTCAACTTCCTCCTCGGGGGGATCACCGGGGTCATGCTCTCCATGACCCCCCTGGACTACCAGTTCCACGACTCCTACTTCGTGGTGGCCCACTTCCACAACGTCCTCATGGCGGGCTCCGGCTTCGGGGCCTTCGCCGGCCTTTACTACTGGTGGCCCAAGATGACGGGCCGGATGTACGACGAGAGGCTGGGCCGGCTCCACTTCTGGCTCTTCCTCGTGGGCTACCTCCTCACCTTCCTGCCCCAGTACGCCCTGGGCTACCTGGGGATGCCCCGGCGCTACTACACCTACAACGCCGACATCGCCGGCTGGCCCGAGCTCAACCTCCTCTCCACCATCGGCGCCTACATCCTGGGCCTGGGCGGGCTGGTCTGGATCTACACCATGTGGAAAAGCCTCCGCTCCGGCCCCAAGGCCCCCGACAACCCTTGGGGCGGTTACACCCTGGAGTGGCTCACCGCCTCGCCTCCCAAGGCCCACAACTTTGACGTGAAGCTTCCCACCGAGTTCCCCTCCGAAAGGCCCCTTTACGACTGGAAGAAGAAGGGGGTGGAGCTCAAGCCCGAGGACCCGGCCCACATCCACCTGCCCAACAGCTCCTTCTGGCCCTTCTACTCGGCAGCCACCCTCTTCGCCTTCTTCGTGGCGGTGGCGGCCCTCCCCGTGCCCAACGTCTGGATGTGGGTCTTCCTCGCCCTCTTCGCCTACGGCCTGGTGCGCTGGGCCCTGGAGGACGAGTACAGCCACCCGGTGGAGCACCACACCGTCACGGGCAAATCCAACGCCTGGATGGGGATGGCCTGGTTCATCGTTTCCGAGGTGGGCCTCTTCGCCATCCTCATCGCGGGCTACCTCTACCTGCGCCTCTCCGGGGCGGCCACGCCCCCTGAGGAAAGGCCCGCCCTGTGGCTTGCCCTCCTCAACACCTTCCTCCTGGTGAGCTCCTCCTTCACCGTGCACTTCGCCCACCACGACCTCCGCCGGGGCCGGTTCAACCCCTTCCGCTTCGGGCTTCTCGTCACCATCATTCTCGGCGTCCTCTTCTTCCTGGTGCAGTCCTGGGAGTTCTACCAGTTCTACCACCACTCCAGCTGGCAGGAGAACCTCTGGACCGCGGCCTTCTTCACCATCGTGGGCCTCCACGGCCTGCACGTGGTGATCGGAGGCTTCGGCCTGATCCTCGCTTACCTCCAGGCCCTAAGGGGCAAGATCACCCTCCATAACCACGGCACCCTCGAGGCCGCCAGCATGTACTGGCACCTGGTGGACGCCGTCTGGCTGGTGATCGTCACCATCTTCTACGTCTGGTAGTCAAGAAGGCCGCAAAGCCCCCCGCTTAGGCGGGGGGCTTTGCTATGAAAAGGGAAGGGATGCGGCTTTTGGTGGTGGACTTTGACTACTTCTTCCCCGTGCCCCAAGACCCCAGGGACCCCTTGGCCCCCCTCTTCGCCTGGGCCCACTTTGAAACCCCCTACTACCTCCTCGAGGCCTGGGAGGAGCGGGCCTTGGCCTTCCTCCTCCGGGGGCTTTCCCTGCCCGAGGCCCGGGGTTGGGAGGGGTTTTGGGGGCGCTTCGCCTTCGCGCGGGAAGCGGTGCTCTACTACGCCGAAAGCAACGCCCTCGCCTTCCACCCCGAGGTGCGCCGGGGCGTGGAAGAGGTGGTCCTCTTTGACGCCCACCACGACGCGGGCTACCGCCCCTTGGGGGAGGAGCCCGCCTGCGACGACTGGATGGTCTTCTACCACCGCCTAGGGGCGAGGCTTCGGGTCTACTACCCCCCTTGGCGGGACCCCTCCTTGGAGCCCGAGCCAAAGGTGCCCGTGGCCCTCGAGGTGGACCCCGGGGGGAGGGTGGAGGGGGTGTTCCACCGCGTCTTCGTCTGCCGGAGCGGGGCCTGGGTGCCTCCCTGGGCCGACCCCGGCTTCTTCGCCTTTCTGGAAGAAGCTCCCTTGCCCAAGGTGGCCCTCGAGGCCCTCCTTCCCAGGCCCTTTTCCCTGGAGGCCCTGAAGCGGCGGGTGGCCCTCGAGGGGTTCGGCCTGCGCTTCATGGAGCGCCTGAAAGGCAGGGCCGGCTAAGCGGTGGACAACCCTCTCCCCTTGGCCTATAATCACAAAGGCTATTGGGCCGTTAGCTCAGCTGGCAGAGCAACCGACTTTTAATCGGTAGGTCGCAGGTTCGAATCCTGCACGGCCCACCAAGCCGAGGCCCCATCGTCTAGCGGTTAGGACGCGGCCCTCTCAAGGCCGAAACGGGGGTTCGATTCCCCCTGGGGTCACCACGGGCGGCTAGCTCAGCTGGCCAGAGCACTCGCCTTACAAGCGAGGGGTCAGAGGTTCAAGTCCTCTGCCGCCCACCAGGCGGGGCGGGCCCTTTGGGCCCGCCCTTTCTTTCCCCGCCCCGGGACCCCACCCTTTCTCCCTGCATTCTTCGCTCGGCTAGCCCCTTGAGAACCCTTTACCGGGGCCCCCATGCTGGCGCAAGCCGGCATGGGGTGGGATCACACCTCCGGAAGCCGCCGGACCGCCCAGAGGCCCAGGACGGCCAGGCCCGCGGAGAGGAGGAAGAGCGCCCCGTAGCCCCAAGCCCCCACCACCCACCCTCCGAGGACCGGGGAGAAGGCGAAGAGGCCCAGGAAGCTGTTGGCGAGGCCCACGGTGGCGGTCCGCTCCTCGGGCGGGGCCAGGTTGAGGAGGTAGGTGTTGCCGGCGATGCCCAAGGCGGCAAGGTAGGCCCCCTGCAGGAAGAAGACCAAGGCGAAGGCCCCGGGGGGAAGGGCGAGGGCGAGGAGGGGCGTGGCGAGCACCAGCACCCCCCCTCCGAGAAAGACGGCCTTCGCCCCCCTCCGGGCCAGGGCGGACCAGAGGGCGTTGGAGAGGATGAAGGCCAGGGCGTTGAGGGCGAGGTAGAGGCCGAGCTCCGCCTCCTTCCCCAAGACCCGGACCGCGTAGGCGGCGTAGAAGGGCTCCACCATGCCCGCAAGCCCCAGGAAGAGCCGGGCCGTGAGGTAGGCGCGAAACCCGGGGCGCCTCAGGGGAAGGCGGAGGTCGGTGCGCCCCACCGCCACCTCCTCCTCGGGCTCCTCCACCCGCCCGAAGACGTACCACGCCGCCCCGTAGGCCAGGGTCCCCAGGGCGAAGAGGAGGGCGTAGCCCAGGGGAAAGGGAAGGTCCAGGCCCAGAAGGGCCCGCACGCCGAAGCCGGCCAGAAAGGCCAAAACCCCGCCTCCCATGTAGATCGCGGCGAAGAGCCCGGGCCGCTCCTCGCGGGGCACGGCCTTGGCCAACACCTCCCAGTAGGGCAGGCTGGCCACGGCGGTGAAGAGGGCGAAAAGAAAAAGCCCCGCCAGGAAAACGCCGAGAAGCAGGCCCGGCCACGCCCCAAGGAAGAAGGCCCCAAAGACGAGAAGCAAAAGCCCCGCGAAGCGGAAGGCCGAGGCCCTGCGGTAGAGGGGAAGCTTCCGCCCGTGGCGCGCCACCCACCCCACCAAAAGGGCCTGAGGGAGCAGGCCCCCCGCCAGGGGAAGGGCGGGGACGAGGCCGATGAGGACCGGGGAGGCCCCGAGGCGGGCGGCGAAGCTCGCCAGGATGATGTTGGGGTTCATCAGCGTGTCCCCGAGCCAGATCAGCCAGCCGTTGAGGAGGATCCGGCCCCGGTTCCCGCGAAGCCCGCCTAAAATGCTAAGGATGATCCTCCTGCCCTCCCTCGGTCCCCTCCACATACTCCACCCACGCTACAACGCCGCCACGGTCCTGGCCATCCTCGAGGCGGCCAACCCCCCCGTGGTCTACCTGGCCTCCCACTCCGAGGCCTCCCTCGCCGAGGGCACCTGGCGGGAGGAGGACCCCCTCCTCTTCCACCTCCTCCCCTGGGCGGAGGCGCGGGGCGTGCCCGTGGTGCCCGTGGACCGGGAGGCCCACCTGAAGGGGGAGGCGGAGGCCTTCCGGGAGGCCTTGGCCCAGTACCCGGCGGCCCGGCCCCACCTGGAGCGCCTGGCCGCCTTTGACCGGGACCTCTCCGCCCTCCTGCAAAGGCCCCTCACCCCGGAGCGCCTCTACGCCCCCGAGTTCCTGGGCGAGCTCGGCGCCCTCTACGAGGGCTTCGTCCGTGCCTTCGGCGAGGGCCCGGCCACGGGCTTCCGGGCCAGGCGGGTGGCGGGGGTGGTGGAGGCGCTGAAGGGCCGGGAGGGGGCCGTGGTGGCGGACCTTTTGGACTTCCTCCTTCTCCTCGAGGCCTTCCCCCAGGAAGGCCCCCCGCCCCACCGGCCCACGGAGGCGGAGCGCGTCCGGGCCCTTTTGGACCGGGCCTGGCTCCTTAAGGAGGAGGACGACTGGGGCGCGCTTGTGGAGCAGCTCTTCGCCATCGGCTCCCCGGAGGCCCTGTACCTTGCGGCCCAGGTCTACCTGGCCTCGGGGCAGTGGGAGGACGCCCTGGCCCTCATGGAGGAGGTCTTCCGCATGGACTTCCAGCACCCAGGCTACCTCCCGGGGTACGTCCTGGCCCGGATGGGGCAGCTTCTGGACCTCGCCGGGGAGCGGGAGCGGGCCTTACGGGCCTACCGGGGGGTCCTGGCCCTCTCCTGGGCCCCGGAGGAGGCGAGGGCCGTGGCCCTGGCGGGGCTGAAGACGCCTTTCCGCCTCTAAGCGGAAGCCGCGGTGGGGGCTCTCCAACCAGGGCATTTGTCCCGGAAGCGGGGGGCTATCCTTAGGGCATGGAGGTCCAGCTCCGCAGGGCCCGCCGCGCCATGTACCTCCGCCTCGCCGCCTGGCACGCGGGGCCCCTGGGCCTCGCCTGGGCGGGGCGGCCGGAGCTCGCCCCCCGCTACCCGGAGGCCTACGCCCGCTGTGGCGGGGCCCCGGGGCTGGCCTGCGCCGGCGTGGGGGGGGAGCCCCGCGTCTGCCTGGTCCGCCGCCTGGAAAGGCTCGCCCGGAGCGCCGAGCGGGGCGGAAGGCGGCGCCGCGCCCAGGAGAAGGCCTTGGTGGAAGAGCTTCTCCTCTGCGTGGGCCACCTCCAAAAGGAGCTTCCCCCCGAGTTCCTTCCCCTCCTCGAGGCCACGGAAAAGGCCCTGCGCCAAGACCTGGACTACCTCCGAAGCGCCGCCTCAGCGCCCCTTTCGCCCGAGCAGAAAGGCCAGGACCAGGGACAAGGCCCCTAGGCCGAAGGCGGCGAGGCTTGGGGCCTCCAGGGCGAACCGCTTGGGGCGCAAGGGCCTGAGCACCCCCTCCTGGTAGGCGGCCCTTGGGTCCTCGGGGCGGAGGGCGAGGACGTCCACCACTGGGGGCATGCCCAAGGGGGCCCCCAGGACCCAGGCCCCCCCTTCCGGGGAAACGGGGCGCAGGTACCAGGGGGCGAAGGGGTCAAAGAGCCCCACCGCCCCGTAGTAGCCGTACTCCCCCGGGGGAAGGCCTGTGGACCAGACCACCCACTCCCCCTCCCGCCAGGCCCCCACCGCCTCCCTCTTCCCCTCGGGGCTTTTCCGCTCCACCCCGAAGCCCGTGACCACGAAGGCCGCCTCCCACCCCTGGCCCGGGGGGGTGCGGAGGCCGGGAAGAAGGGCCTCCTCCCCGCCCGGGGCGAGGTCCAGGTAGACCAGGGCCGTGGCCAGGCTGAAGCCCAAGGGCCCGCCCAAGGGGTTGGGGTAGCGGGCGAGCCGCAGCTTGAGGACGAGCTCCCCCTCCCGAACCTCCCCGGCCAAGGCGGTGAGGTCGGCGTACCCCTCCCCGGCCTCCCGGTAAAGGGCGGCCTGGGGATAGAGGTAGGCGAGGCCGTGGGCGTCCCCGAGGGGGTCTTGAAAGAGGAACAGCACGGGCCCCTTTATACCAGCTTCAGCACCGCCCGCGCCAGCTTCTTGGGGTCGTGCTGGGCAAGCTCCCCCGCCTCGCGGAAGTCCCCCTCCAGCACCCGCACCCCGTCCACCCTGAAGGGACGGGGGTCGTAGGCCACGGGGTGGCGCCCCTCGGCGGCGTAGCGCCGGAGCACCGGCTCGGGGATGGGGGCGGTGTGGACCACCACCACGTCCGGCCTCCGCCCCAGGTGGTGGGCCACGGCCTTGTAGTGGTCGTAGGCGGTGTACCCGTCCGTCTCCCCGGGCTCGGTCATGAGGTTGACCACGTAGACCACAAGGGCCCCCGACCGCCGCACCGCCTCGCGGATGGGCCCGGGGAGGAAGCTGGGGATGACGCTGGTGTAGAGGCTCCCAGGCCCCAGAAGGACGAGGTCCGCCCGGCGGAGGGCCTCGAGGACCTCCCCCATGACCACGCTGGGCTCAGGCTCCAGCCCCACCTCCCGTACCCGGCCCCCGGCCTCCCTCAAGGCCACCTCCCCCACCACCCTCCGCCCGTCCTGGAGGCGGGCGGCGAGGCGCACCGCCTGGGGCGTGGCGGGCAGGACCTGGCCCCGAAGGTTCAGGATGGCGTTGGCCTGGCGCACCGCCTCGGCGAAGTCCCCGCTCGCCTCGTACAGGGTGACGAGGAAGAGGTTGCCGAAGGTGTGGCCGGAAAACTCCCCCCGGTGGAAACGGTAGGCAAGGAGGCGGGGAAGGGCGGGGTGGTCGGAGAGGGCGGCCAGGCAGTCCACCAGGTCCCCCACCGCCGGGAGGCCGTAGGCGAGCCTGAGCCGCCCCGTGGAGCCCCCGTCGTCCGTGACCGCCACCACGGCGGTGAGGTTGGCCGTCCCCTCCTTGAGGCCGGAAAGGGCCCGGGAAAGCCCCGTCCCCCCCCCGAAGGCCACGACCCTAGGCCCCCGCTCCAGCCGCCTTCGGACGTAGACCCGTTCCGGCACCTCCTCGGGCCGGGTGAAGGCGGAAAGCATGCTCCGGTTCATGGCCCGCACCCCGAGGACCAGAAGCCCCCCACCCAGGGCGGCGACCCCCCAGGCGGCGAGGGGCGGCAGGGCGGGCAAGGGGAGGGCCTGGCCCAGCCCCCAGGCCGCCATACCCACCCCGAGGCCCGCCAGGGCGGCGTAGCGCTTGACCCGCATCCCGGGGTGGAGCCAGCGCCACGCCGGGTGGGCCCACACGCCCCTACCCTTCCCGCTCCACATCCCGGTGCACCACCTCCACGGCGAACCTGCCGGAAAGCTCCTCCGCCAGGCGCTCCGCCACGGCCACGCTCCGGTGCCTTCCCCCGGTGCAGCCCACGGCCACGGTGTAGAAGGCCCGCCCCTCCGCCCGCGCCCCTTCGGCCGCGAGCCCGGCCACGGCGAGGAGGGCCCGGTAGTAGGGCTCCGCGGCCTCGGAAAAGACGTAGCGCCGGACCTCGGGGTCCAGGCCCGTCCGGGGCCTGAGGGCCGGGTCGTAGTGGGGGTTGGGCAGGGGGCGGACGTCCAGGACCAGGTCCGCCTCCTGGGGGGGGCCCCACTTGAAGCCGAAGGAGACCAGGCGGAGGAGGAACCCCCCCTCCTCGCCCAAAAAGCGGGCCAGGGCCTCCTTGAGCCCTCGAGGCGAGAGCTCCGAGGTGTCCACCACCAGGTGGGCCCGCCCCCTAAGGCCCGCCAGGGCCCGCCTCTCCTCGGCGATCTCCCGCATCAGGTTCCCCGCCCCCAAGGGGTGGACCCGGCGGGTGAGGTTGTAGCGGCGGAGGAGGACCTCGGGCCGGGCCTCGAGGTAGACCACGGTGGGCCGCAACGCCTCCAGGACCTCCTCCAGGTCCTGGAAGAAGGCCAGGGCCCGGGCGTCCACCACCACCCCCACCCGGGCGAGGCCCCGGGCCGCCGCCTCCTGGAGGAGGGGGAGCCAGAGCCTGGGGGGGAGGTTGTCCACCATGAAGTAGCCGAGGTCCTCCAGAAAACCCCGGGCCGTGGTCTTGCCCGCCCCGGAGAGGCCCGTGAGGACGAGGAAGCGCATCTACCTGACTATACCTGGCCGAGCCGGGTCCCCGGGGCCACGCCATAGCCCCGGGCCCAGTCGGCGGCGGGCATGGCCCGCCTTCCCTCGGGCTGGACCTCCAGGAGGAGGAGGAGGCCCGAGGCCGTGCCCACCACCACGCCCTCCGGCCCCACCCGGGCCACCACCCCGGGCTCCCCTTCCCCGGGCTCGGGGCGGAGCCTCAAGGCCTTGACCCGCTGGCCCCGGTGGAAGAAGTAGCTCCCGGGCCAGGGCTGGACGGCCCGGTGGCGGCGGTAGAGGGCCTCGGCGCTCTCCCCGAAGTCCAGCCGTCCCTCCTCCTTGGAAAGGGGCGGGGCGTAGGAGGCCTCCCCTTCCTGGGGCCTGGGGGTGAGCTCCGGGAGGCGCTCCAGCACCTCAAGAAGGAGCTCCACCCCCTTGTCCCTGAGCCGGTTCCCCAGGGCCACGGCGTCCTCGTCCGGCAGGATGGGCGTCCGCCAGACGGCGTAGAGGGGGCCGGTGTCCAGGCCCTCGTCCAGGCGCATGATGGAGACCCCGGTCTCCCGTTCCCCGGCGAGGAGGGCCCGCTGGACGGGGGCCGCCCCCCGGTACTTGGGGAGGAGGGAGGGGTGGAGGTTGAGGAAGCCGTGTGGGGGGATGTCCAAGGCCTCCTTGGGGATGAGCTTCCCGTAGGCCGCCACCACCGCCACCTCGGGCGCGGCCTGGCGCAAGGCCTCGAGGAAGGCCTCCTCCCTAAGCCGAGCCGGGCGCAAAAGGGGAAGCCCCTCCGCCTCGGCGTAGCGGGCCACGGGGCTCGGGGCGGGCCTCAGGCCCCGGCCCTGGGGCTTGTCGGGCTGGGAGACCACCAGGACCACCTGGTGGCGCTTCCGTAGGGCGTCCAGCACGGGGACGGCCCAGAGGGGGGTGCCGAAGAAGGCCACCCTCATCCCTGGGAAAGCTCCTTCAGCAAGGCCCGGGCCTCCTTCTGGAAGCGGACGAGCTCCGCCCGGTTGGCCTCCAGGAAGGCCTCCCGCTTGGGCTTGGGCAGGCGCTCAAAGAAGAGGATCCCGTCCAGATGATCGATCTCGTGCTGGAAGACCCGGGCCATGTACCCCTCGAGCTCCAACACGCGCCCACGGCCCTCCTCGTCCTGGTACTCCACCCGGATGCGCTCCGCCCGGGGCACCTCCTCGGAGTAGAGGCCGGGCAGGGAGAGGCACCCCTCCGTCCCCTCCACCAGCCCCTCCCGGTAGGTGATCACCGGGTTCGCCACCACGTAGACCCGGCGCACGAGCTCCCTCAGGGGCCTCTCCTCCTCCCCCTCGGGCTCGTCGGCGTACTCCACCGCCACGAAGAGGCGCTGGGAGAGGCCGATCTGGGGGGCGGCAAGCCCCACCCCCTTGGCCTCAAACATCGTCTCCAGCATGTCCTCCGCCAGGCGCTTAATCCCCGAGAAGTCCTCCACGGGCCGGGCCTTGCGGCGGAGGACGGGGTCTCCGTAAAGCCGGATGGGGTAGACCATCCTTGCTATTCTAGCGCAACCCGCACCCGAACCGGTCCCAGGGTCTGGACCCCCGGGGGGAGGTCCGGGGCCACCGCCACCTCCACCTCCCCCGGGCCCAGGGCCTCCTGGAGGGTGGCGGCCACGCCCGCAAGGCCCTCCAGGGCCTCCCGCGGGCCCACGAGGCGCACCGTCTTGGGGGCATAGTCCAGGAGGCGGCGCCCCGGGGGGGGCTTGAGGGAGAGGGGCACCTCCTTGAGGAAGAGGGCTTCCCGGCGCTCCACCACCCGGACCCGGTTAGGCCGGAGCTCCACGCCCTCCAAGGGGCCCTCTGGGCCGAAGGGGAAGAGGACCACCTCGTCCCCCAGGTCCAGGCCCACGGCGCTCACGGCGGCCTCCACCTGGCTTTCCGGCCCCACCGCCTCCACGAAGGCGGGGTCGGTGAGGACCCAGGCCCCCTGGGCCAGGACCTCCACGGGGATCTGGCGCTGGGCCTCCACCTCCACCACCACTCCCACCCGGGCGGGCACCACCTCGAGGACCTCCACCCCCTGGGGGGCCGCCACCCGCACCTCCCGCACCACCTCCCCCTCGGCCCCGGAGAGGTCCAGGTAGGCGGAGACGGGAAGGGCCCGCCCCTCCAACAAGGGCGCAGGCCCCCTAAGCCTTAGGAGGACCTCCCGGGGAAGGCCCAGGGCGCGCCGCCCCTCCCCGAGCCCCACCACCTGGAGGGGGACCTTGAGGCTCCGCTCCACCACGGGGGCCCGCTCCTGGAGGCTGTACCAGAGGGCGAAGGCCACGAGGAGGGCCAGCAGGAAGGCGGGCCAGTCACGCATCCCGCACCACCTCCTTCAGGCGCGCCCGCAGGGCCTCGAGGGAGAGGGGCGGGGAGAGCCTCCCCCCCTCGGCCACCCGGATGGCCCCCGTTTCCTCGCTCACCACGATGACCAGGGCGTCGGACACCTCGGAGAGGCCCAAGGCGGCCCGGTGCCGGGTGCCGAGGCCCATGCCCACCTCGGAGAGGGGGAAGACGCACCCCGCGGCGAACAGCCTCCCCTCCCGCACGATGGCCCCCCCGTCGTGCAGGGGGGTGCCCGGGTAGAAGAGGGTCTCCAAAAGCCGGGCGGAAAGCCGGGCGTCCAGAACCTCGCCGCTCGCCGCGTACTCGCCCAAGGGGGTGCGCCGCTCCAGGGCGAGGAGGGCCCCGTGGCGCCGCTCGGCCAGGCGGCGAAGCCCGAGGAGGAGCTCTTCCATCTCCAAGGCCACCGGGGGGGGCCTAAGCGCCCCCTGGCCCCGGCCGAGCCGCTCCAGAAGCCCGCGAAGCTCAGGCTGGAAGACCACGATGAGGGCGAACGCGCCCAAGGTGGCGGCGTTCCCCAGGATCCAACTCAGGGTGGAGAGGCCGAGGAGGCTCGCCAGGAACCAGGTGGCGAGGTAGATCAAAACGCCGCGGACGAGGTTCAGGGCCCGGGTGCCGGCGAGGATGCGGTAGAGGGAGTAGAGGAGGACGCCCACCAGGAAGATGTCCAAGAGGTCGCGCCAGGTGAGGGACATGGCTCAGACGAGGCTCGTTCCGGGGCCGTCCCAGGCCAGGCCGAAGAGGCGGGCCCAGGTGGCCCCGAGGTCGGCGAAGGTCTCCCGGGTGCCGAGCTCCCCCTCCACCCCCGGCCCCACCCAGAGGAGCATCCCGTACTCCCGGGTGTGGTCGGTGCCGAAGAAGGTGGGGTCGTTGCCGTGGTCCGAGACCAGGAAGAGGTGGTCCTCGGGCCCCAAGGCGGCAAGAAGCCTCGGGAGGAAGGCGTCCAGCTCCACGAGGGCCCTCCCGTACCCCTCGGGGTCGCGGCGGTGGCCGTACTTGGAGTCAAAGTCCACCAGGTTGGTGAAGACGAGGCCGGAAAAGGGCTCCCCCATGAGGGCCAGGGTCTTCTCCAGGCCGTCTCGGTTGTCCTTGGTCTTGACCTTCCGGGTGAAGCCGCGCCCCGCGTAGATGTCGGGGATCTTCCCCACCCCCACCACCTCGAGGCCCCCCTCCTTGAGGACGTCCAGGACGTTCCTCGGGGGCTCCAGGGCGAAGTCCTTCCGGAGGTGCTCCAGCCGGTAGAACCTCCCCGGCTCCCCGGCGAAGGGCCGGGCGATGACCCGGGCCACCTGGAGCTCGCCCACGAGCCTCTCCCGGGCCACCTGGCAAAAGCGGTAAAGCTCCTCCACGGGGACCACGTCCACGTGGGCCGCCACCTGGAAGACGCTGTCGGCGGAGGTGTAGACGATGGGGTAGCCCGTCTTGAGGTGGGCCTCCCCGTGGTCGCGGATGGCCTCCGTCCCCGAGTAGGGGCGGTTCAAAAGCCACCCTCCCACCCCGATGGCCTCGGCCCACTCCCGGAGAACGTCCTCGGGAAACCCGTGGGGAAAGGTGCGGAACGGCTTTTCCAGGTGGATCCCCACGAACTCCCAGTGCCCCGTGGTGGTGTCCTTGCCGGGGTTCACCTCCCGCATGCGGCCGAACCCGCCCCGGGGCCGCTCGGCGCGGGGCAGGGTGTGGACCCCGGGGACCCGGCCGAGGCCGAGGCCGGCCAGGTGGGGGAGGGCGATCCCGGTCTTCAGGACCGTGTGGTCCAAGGTGTCCGCCCCCTCGTCGCCGAAGAGGGGGGCGTCGGGCAGGTAGCCCAGGCCCACGGAGTCCAAAACGATGGCCACCGCCTTCAAGACCTGAGGCCCCCCTCGTCCTCCTCCTCCTCCTCGGCCAGGGCCATGAGCTCCTCCGGGGCCATCTCGGAGAGGGCCCGCACCGCCTGGAACTCCTCCACGAGCCCCTGGATCTCTTCCATGGCCTCCTTGAGGGTGAGCTCCCCGTCCTTGTACTCGTCCAAAACCTCCTCTATGGCCTCCAGCACCCCCACCGCGGCGCTCGCCTGGGAGAGGGCCTGGGCCAGCTCGGAAAGCTTTTCCGCCAGGTCCATGCCCCCATGCTACCCCAAAAGCTCGGCGAGCCGGGAAAGGGCCCGGCCGTACTTCTTGGCGAAGGCCCCGTGACGGTAGCTTTCGGGAAAGAGGTCCTTCAGGGGGGCCCCGGAGGCCTTGAGGTCCAGGCCCAGGTTGTAGAGCTGGTCCACGAAGTGGACGAAGCGGAGGGCGTCGTTCTGGTCGTGGAGGGGTTCTAAGCCGCGGAGGTAGACGGCCTTCAGGCCGTCAAAGAGGTAGCGGTAGCGGATGGGGTGGAGCCGCCTCAGGTGGGCGATGAGCTCGGGAAAATCGTCCAGGCTCTTGGGCCTGGGGTCCTCCCGGTAAAGGGCGAGGAGCCTTTCCTCGGGGAGGGGGTCAGGCAGGCGGTCCGGGTCCCGGTGGCGGAAGTCCTCCCCCTCAATCCGCTCCACGGCGAAGCGGCGGGCGAGGCTTTGGATCTGGTGGCGGAACTGCTCGGCGTTGAACCGCCCCTCCCCCAGGGCCCCGGGCGGGGTGTTGGAGGTGGTGGCGACCCTCAGGCCCCGGTCCATGGTGAGGGCGAGGAAGTGGGTGACCATCTGGGCGTTCCCCGGGTCGTCCAGCTCAAACTCGTCCAGGAAGAGGTAGCGGAGCCCGGAAAACCGCCTCGCCCCCTCCCTAAGGCCCAAGAGCCCCAGGGTGTAGGTGAGCTCCTCAAAGGTGAGGAAGGCCTTGGGGGAAGGGGCCTCGAGGTAGGCGGCCACCAGGAGGTGGGTCTTCCCCACCCCGAACCCCCCGTCCAGGTAGATCCCCTGGGGCCCGGGAAGCCGGGGACGGAGGAACCCCCGGGGGCGGTCGTGCACCCAGCGGCGGAGCCGCTCCTTGACCAGGGCCTGGGAGGGGTACCGGGGGTCGGGCCGGTAGGTCTGGAAGGTGGCCCCAAGGAAGCGGGGCGGGGGCACGAAGCCCTGGAGAAGCCGGTCCAGGTCCACCTCGGGGGTGCGCTCCACAAGCCGCATGGCTCTAAGGCTAAGGGCCCGCACCTGGGTCCTGCAACACAAAAAGGGGCCGCACGCGGGTCGCGCGGCACGGGGCGCCCGAAACAAGAGGGCCCCCACCGCGGCGAAAGCCGCTTAGGGCTGCCCCGAGGCGGGGCGGAGGCCCAGGCGCTCCAGGACCATGCGGGTGGCGGGGCTTTTGTTCAGGGTGTAGAAGTGGACGCCCTCCACCCCGGCCTCCAAAAGCTCCGCCACCTGGCGGACGGCGTGCTCCACCCCGATCTCCAGGACGGCCTTGGGATCGTCCTGGTGGCGCTCCAGCTTGGCGAGGAGGGGCCCGGGGATGCTCGCCCCGCAGACCTCGGTGAAGCGGCGGAGCTGGCGGTAGCTGGTGACGGGCATGATCCCGGGGAGGATGGGGATCCCGATGCCCGCCCGCCTCGCCCGCTCCAGGAAGCCGAAGTAGTGGGCGTTGTTGAAGAAGAGCTGGGTGATGGCGAAGTCCAGCCCCGCCTCCACCTTGGCCTTGAAGTGGCGGAGGTCGGCCTCGAGGCTCTCGCTTTCCGGGTGCCCCTCGGGGTAGGCCGCCCCGCCCACGGAGACCCGGTCCCCGTACCGCTCCCGGATGAGGGCCACGAGCTCCGCCGCGTAGCGGAAACCCTCCGGGTGGGGGCGGAAGACCCTTTCCCCTCTTGGGGGGTCGCCCCGGAGGGCGAGGAGGTTTTCCACGCCGCTTTCCACGAAGCGGTGGAGGACCTCGGCCACCTCCTTCCGGCTCTGGCCCGCCACGGTGAGGTGGGCGAGGGGGTTGAGGCCGAGGCTCTGGATCCTCTGGGCCCAGGCCACGCTCCTCTCCCGGGTGCTCCCCATGGCCCCGTAGGTGATGGAGACGAAGGCGGGGCGGAAGGCCTTGAGCTCCTCCAGGGTGCGGAAGAGGGCCTCCTCCCCCTCCGGGTCCTTCGGGGGGAAGAACTCAAAGGAGAAAAGCGGGCCCCGCCGCGCCTTGAGGAGGTCCCGTATTTTCATGCGAACGAGTGTAGCCCCCCTCCTCCCCGGGGTCAAGGCGGCCGGGGTACCATGAGGGCATGGTCCAGGTGCCCGAGATCCCCAAGGTGGAAACCGTGGAACTCCCCGCCAAGGAGACGGCCCTCATCGTGGTGGACATGCAGAACGACTTCGCCCACCCCAAGGGCGCCCTCTTCGTCCCCGACGCCCCCCAAAGCGTCCCCGCCATCCGGCTCCTCCTGGAGAGGGCGCGGCAAGCGGGGGCCAAGGTGGTCTACACCCAGGACTGGCACCGGGAGGACGACCCCGAGTTCCAGATCTGGCCCCGGCACGCCGTGGCCGGGACCTGGGGCGCGGAGATCCTGGAGGAGCTTAAGCCCGAGCCCGAAGACCTCGTCATCCGGAAGGTCCGCTACGACGCCTTCTACGGCACCCCCTTGGACCACTACCTGCACCTCTTCGGGGTAAAGCACGTGGTGGTCACGGGGACGGTGGCCAACATCTGCGTCCTGCACACGGCGGGGTCCGCGGCCTTGCGCTGGTACAACGTGGTCCTTCCCGAGGATGCCACCAGCGCCCTCACCCCCTTTGACCTGGAGGCCACCTTGCGCCAGGTGACCTTCCTCTACCAGGGCAAGGTCACCCGGGCCGAGGGGGTTCGGTTTGTTTGAGCACCCCGTCCTCGCCGCCTTTTACCGGCGGCACGGCCCCGCCCCCTTCGCCCCCAACCCCTTTCCCCAAAGGCCCCCCTTCCGCGTGCTCGCGGAGAGCGTGGTGGCCCAGCAGCTCTCCACCCGGGCGGCCGCCCGCCTCGCCGAGCGCCTCTTCCGCCTCGTCCCTCCTACCCCGGAGGCCTTCCTCGAGGCCCCCTTGGACCTCCTGCGGCAGGCGGGCCTCTCCCGGGCCAAGGCCTTGGCCCTGAAAGACCTCGCGGCCAAGGCCGAGGAAGGGCTTCTGGACGGGCTTGACCGCCTGGAGGACGAGGCGGTGGTGGAGCGCCTCACCCGCGTCCGGGGGGTGGGGCTTTGGACCGCGGAGATGTTTTTGATGTTCGGCCTGGGAAGGCCCGACGTCTGGCCGGTGCGGGACCTGGGGCTTCGCCGGGCCGCGGCGCGCCTTTTCGGCGTGGCCCCCGAGGCCCTTCCCGCCTTCGGCGAGGCCTTCCGCCCCTACCGGAGCCACCTCGCGTGGTACCTATGGCGAAGCCTGTCCTCCCCCTAAAGGAGGCCCCGGCCTCGGGCGAGGTGGCCCTCCTCCGCCTCCTCGAGGCCCGGGGCCAGGAGGTGGTCCCCACCTGGGTGGTGGACCTGGAGGCGGAGTTCTACCGCCTGGCCAACCTCCCCGAGAGGATCACGGCCCTCTTCCAAGGGGTCTTCGGCGTGCGCATAGACGAGGAGCGCCTCCTGGTGGCGGCGGAGGAGGCCCGGCGGGCGGTGCGGGAAAGCTACCTCCTCCCCGAGCGGGCCGAGGCCTTCCTGGAAGCCCTAAAGGGGCGCGGGCCCTTCCTCCTCCGCTACGCGGGGGAGGCCGAGGGGGAAAGGGCCTCCACCCCCCAGGAGGCCCTCTTCGCCCTGAAGCGGCTTTGGGCCCGGCGCTTTGAGGTGGAGGCCATCCTGGAGCGCTACCCCGCCCTCCTGCCCCCCTTCACCCCCGTCCTGGTCCAGGAGGTGGCGGGGGAGGTGGCGGAGGACCCCTTCCTCTCCCTGGACCTCTCCCGGGCCCTGGGACGGGAGGTGGTGGCCTACGCCTGGGCGGGGAAGCTCGTGCGGGTAGAATCCCCCCATGGTGGATAGCCACGTCCACACTCCCCTCTGCGGCCACGCGGAGGGCCACCCCGAGGCCTACCTGGAGGAGGCGCGGGCCAAGGGGCTTAAAGGCGTGGTCTTCACCGACCACAGCCCCATGCCCCCCTGGTACGACCCGGAAAGCCGGATGCGCCTCGAGGCCCTCCCCTTCTACCTCCTCGCCCTGGAAAGGGTGCGGGAACGGGCCCAGGACCTCTACGTGGGCATCGGCCTCGAGGCGGACTTCCACCCCGGCACCGAGGGCTTCTTGGCCCAGCTCTTGCGCCGCTACCCCTTTGACTACGTCATCGGGAGCGTCCACTACCTGGGGGCCTGGCCCCTGGACCACCCGGACCACCAGGAGGAGTACGCCTGGCGCGACCTCAAGGAGGTCTTCCGGGCCTACTTTCAGGAGGTGGAGAAGGCGGCCCGAAGCGGCCTCTTCCACGCCATCGGCCACCTGGACCTCCCCAAGAAGTTCGGCCACCGCCTCCCCGAGGAGGCCCTTTTGGAGCTCGCCGAGCCCGCCCTAAGGGCCGTCGCCGAGGCGGGGCTCTTCCTGGACGTGAACACCGCCGGCCTGAGGAGGCCGGCGAAGGAGGTCTACCCCGCCCCCGCCCTCCTCAGGAGGGCCCGGGAGCTCGGCATCGGGCTCGTCCTCGGCTCCGACGCCCACCGCCCGGAGGAGGTGGGCTTCGCCTTCCCCGAGGTCCAAGCCCTCCTCGCCGGGCTCGGTTTTCGGGAAGCCTACTACTTCGTGGAAGGAAGCCCCGTGGCCTACCCCTTGTCCAGGGCCTCGTAGACCCGTTTCCGCTCCCGGCCCAGGTCCAGGTCCTCCCGGCTTCCCCCCGCCGCCTCGTAGGCCCGCACCGCCTCCACGAGGCGCAGGAAGGCCTCGGCGCAGGGGTCGGGGGCCGGGGCCTCGTACTCCATGAAGGTCACCCGCTCGTACTCGGGGCCGTACTCCTCCACCTCCGCCTCCACGCAGCGGCGGTAGGCGGAAAGGGCCTCGTCCACGGCGATCCGGGCCTCTTCCAGGCGCATGCCCTCACCTCTCCCCAACATTTTAACGCCCAGGTTTGTTGCGCGCCGCAAACCGGATCCGGTGGGCGGGGACCGGCCCCTCCTGGAAGCGCTCCTCCTTCCAGGGGTCCCCCCGCCAGTGGTAGCCCAGCCGCTCCCAGAAGCCGAGCTCCAGGTGGTCCAAAAGCACGATGCGGCGCACCCACTTGGCGCTCTTCCAGGCGTAGAGGTGGGGCACGAGGAGGCGGACGGGGCCTCCCCTTTCCGGGGGGAGGGGCTTGCCGAAGAGGGTGTGGGCGAGGAGCACGTCCTCCCTAAGGAGGTCCTCCAGGAGGAGGTTGGTGGTGTAGCCCCCGTAGCTTTCCACCAAGGCGGCCACGGCCTCGGGCCTGGGGCGGGCCTCTTCCAGGAGGTCCCGCGTCCGCACCCCCTTCCAGGTCACGTCCAGGCGGCTCCAGCGGGTGACGCAGTGGAAGTCCCGGGTGAGCTCCACCTGGGGCCGGGCGAGGAGGTCCTCGTAGGTGAGGACGAGGGGCGTTTCCACGAGTCCCGTGACCTCGAGGCGCCACGCCTCCTTGGCGACCTTTGGGGTCTCCCCGTAGGTGAGGATGGGGAAGCGCTCCGTGACGAACTGGCCCGGGGGCACGCGGGGGTCCATACGCTCAGGATAGCCCCAAACCCCGAGGGAGAAAGCGGGCCAGGTCATACCCGTTCCCGGGGAGGCCGTTTTGGGGGATCACCGGCTCCGGTAGAGGAGGACCCGCACCTTCTCCAAGGTGACGAGCCCCTCCCGCACCATCCCGTCCAGCACGGGGAGAAAGGCCTGGATCTTCTCCTCCGTGTCCACGATCTCCACCACCACGGGGAGGTCCTCGGAGAGCTGGAGGATCTTGGCGGTGTGGATGCGGGAGTGGGCCCCAAAGCCCATGAAGCCCTTGAGGACCGTGGCCCCGGAAAGGCCGCGGCGCCGGGCCTCGAGGACGATGGCCTCGTAAAGGGGCCTCCCTTCATACCGGTCCGACTCCCCCAGGAAGACGCGGAGGAGCAGGGCCTCGCCCTCCAAGCGCATGCCCCTAGCCTACCAGGGCCCCGCCCAGGCGGTAGCCCAAGAAGGCGAGGAAGAGGCCGAGGAAAAGGCTCCCAAAGGCGTAGAGCAAGGCCTTCCCCACCTCGCCTCCCTGGAGGAGGGCGAGGGTCTCGTAGCTCAAGGAGGAGAAGGTGGTGAACCCCCCTAGAACCCCCACGGCGAGGAAGAGCCGGGCCTCGCCGGAGAGGGCCCCTTCCAGGGAGAGGCGGAGGGTGAGGCCGATGAGGAAGCTCCCCAGGGCGTTGACGAAAAGCGTGCTCCAGGGAAACCCCGCCCCCAGGCTTCCCTGGACCAAGGCCCCGAGGCCGTAGCGCAAAAGCGAGCCCAACGCCCCGCCCAGGGCCACCAGGAGGTATCGCTCCACCCCCAAAGTATATTGGGGCCATGAAGCCCAAGACCCTCTCCCCCATCCTCACCGCCAAGGGGGTACGGCTCGCCATCGCCGTGGGCCGCTTCAACGAGCGGGTGACCAAGCTCCTTTTGGAGGGGGCCCTCGAGGCCTACGCCCGCCTGGGCGGGGACCCCGCCGAGGTCCTGGTGGCCTGGGTCCCCGGCTCCTTTGAGCTTCCCCTGGTGGCCAAGCGCCTGGCCCAAAGGCCCGACGTGGACGCGGTGGTGGCCCTGGGGGCGGTGATCCGGGGCGAGACCCCCCACTTTGAGTACGTGGCGGGCCAGGCGGCGAGCGGCCTCATGCAGGCCATGCTCCAGACGGAGAAGCCCATCGTCTTCGGCGTCCTCACCACCAACACCCCCGAGGAGGCCCAGGAGCGCGCCGGGGGCAAGGCGGGCAACAAAGGCGCCGAGGCGGTCTTCACCGCCATTGAGATGGTGCGCCTTCTGGAGGCTATTTCCCGGTGAAGAGGGCGCGGGCGTAGCGGAGGTGGAGGTAGAGGAAGCAGCCGAGGCAGAAGCCGAAGGCCAGGTTGACGAAGGCGAGGAGGGCCACGAGGAGGGCGAGGGCGTAGCCCAAAGGCTTCAGGCCGAGGAGGAGGGCCAAGGAGGCAAGCCCCAGGAAGACCGCCCCCAAAAAGCGGGCGAAGCGGTGGGGCCTCGGGTCCTCGTCCACCATCTGCGGGGGAACCCGGAGGAGGCGCTTAAGGACCGCCATCAGGTCCAGGGGGGTGTGCTGGCTCGCCATGAGGAGGAAGAGGAGGTAGACGAGCCAGGGCAGGTCCAGAAGCGCCGCCAGGGGCAGAAGGAGGACGAGGAGGGCCTGGTTGAAGCGGAGCTGGTTCCGGTCCGTCCGCATGCCCCCAATATACGCCTGAGCCTGTATGTGTCAGGGGTAAAAGGCACAATCCCCGGGCCCCCACCGCGGCGAAAGCCGCTTGAGGTGCCTAGAGGAGGCGGACGGGCATCCCCTCCTTAAGCCCCAAGGCCTCCCGGGCGCTCCCCCGGTTCACCGCCACCTCCAAAAGCCCCGCGCTCCCCAGGTAGGCCACCGGGGCCCCTTCCGGAACCTCCCCGAAGGTGCGGCGCACGGGCACCCGCCTTCCCCCCACCTCCACGAAGCCGCCCACCGGCGCCCGGAGGAGGGTGGTGATGGCGTTGCCGAAGCGGTCAAAGGTGAGGACCTCCCCTTCCGGCCCCTCCGTGAGGGCGAGGGGGAGACGGGCCAGGGTCTCCACCGGCACCTCCGGCCCAAGCCCCTCCGGGGGGAGGCCCAGGGCCAGGTGGGCGGCCGCGGGGGCGAAGACGTCCCGGCCGTGGAAGGTGGCCTCCCCGGGGGCCCAGCCCGGGAGGGCGGCCTTGGGCCGGGGCCTGGGCGGCTCCAGGAGGAAGGCCCGCCGGGGAGGGTCCAGAAGCCAGGCCAAGGTGAAGAGGCCGTTGTCCGGGCCCACGTAGGTCCACCGCCCCAGGGCGGCCACCGCCCGGCGCGCCGTCCCCACCCCCGGGTCCACCACGGCCAGGACCACCGCCCCCTCGGGGAGGTAGGGCAGGGCCTCAAAGAGGGCGTAGGCCGCCCGCCTCAGGTCCTGGGGCGGGAGGGCGTGGGCCAGGTCCACCACGGCCGGCCCCGGGGCCCGCTCCGCCAGCACCGCCTTCACCACGGCCACGTAGGGGTCCTCGAGGCCGAAATCCGAGAGGAAGTAGACGGGCCGCACTAAAACCTCCTAAGCCAGGCCGAGGGGAAAAGCCCCATGACCACCCCGGCCACGACCCAGCCCAGGGCGAGGCCGAGAAGCCCCCCCGTGCGCTCCTTCAGCCGGAGGAGAAGCCAGCCCACGAGGAGGAGGAAGAGGGCGGGCCCGGGCCAGGCCACGGCGAAGAAGAGGGCGGCCAAAGGCAGGGCAAGGTCCCGGTACCGCTCCCGGAAGACCCAAGGCACTAGGCCCCGGAAAAAGGGTTCCGCCAGGGCGAGCCCCAGGAAGGTGAGGAGGCTTGGGGGCAGGCCCCCAAGCCCCAGGAAGCCCCGCACCTGGCCGTAGGCCCAAAGGAGCCCCAGGAGAAGCGGCCCCACCCAGAACCCCTCCACCCAGGCCTCCTTGGGCCCGAGAAGCCCGGGGAAGCGCCTCCGCTGCCAGAGGTAGAGGCCGAGGAAGAGGTAGAGGCCGTAGGCCAGGTGGAAGAGGGGCAGGACCACCCCCTGCTGGTAGGGGGTGAAGAGGGCGAGGGCGTTGCCGTAAAGCCCAAGCCCCGTCGCCACGGAGACCAGGAGGGCCACCCCAAGCCCCCCCAGGGCGAAGAGGTAGAGCCGCCCCGGGCCGGGCAGGGGGTCCTCCACCACCTCCACGGTGCGCAAAGGCTCAATGCGGCTTTCCCCGTAGACGAGAAGCCCGAGGAAGGCCACCGCGCAGAGGAGCCAGGGCCAGAGGCGGGCAAGCCCCAGGCCGGGGAGGTTCTCCACCTGGGCGAGCTCCCCCAGAACGGAAAACCCCCCCTGCCCGTCCAGCCGCCCGAAGCGGGCGAGGACCAAGGCGGCGAGGGCCTCCCGGTAGAGGGGGCTTTCCGGGGAAAGCCGGGAGCGGACCTCCTCCAGGAGGGAGGCCGCCTCGGCAAGCCGCCCCCCGGCCAGGAGGAGCCGCCCCTTGAGGACCACTTCCTCCGGGGTGTCCCCCAGGTAGGCCACCCCCTCCAGGGGCCGGCCCAGCTCCAGGTAAAGCCGCCCCAAAAGGAGCCGCACCTCCCGGTCCAAGGGAAGGCCCCGGGCCAGGGCCAACGCCTCCTCGAGGCGCCCGAGGCGCTCCAAGGCGAGGGCGCGGAGAAGCCTCCCCTCCGTCCCCTCGAGGCCCAGGGCCAGAACCTCCCGGTACCGCCCCTCGGCGAGGAGGGCCCGGGCCCGGAGGTAGGGGGCCTCCGGGTCCTCGCCCAGGCGGTCCAGGTAGGCCTGGGCCTGGGCCACCTCCCCCTTGTCCAGGTGGATGCGCACGAGAAGCCGCAGGACCTCCCGGTCCTGGGGGGCGACCACGAGGCCCAGCTCGCAGGTGGCCTGGGCCGCCTCCAGCGCCCCCTGGGCGTAGAGGCGGGCGCACCGGGCCGCGTAGTCCCCCCCTTGGCCCCAGGCGAGGCCCAAGGCCACCGCCAGCGCCCAGACGCCGCGCATGCCCCGAGTCTACACCCACGGGGTGGTATCCTGGAGCGGATGAGAACCATGCGCCAAGCCCTCTTCGCGGCCGCGCTTCTGGCCGTGGCCCTGGCCCAAGGGGACCTCGCTGGCCTCATCGCCCAGGGGCGCTTCGCCGAGGCCTACGAACGGGGCGTCCGGGAGGCCACCCCCCAGGCCCTGGTCCTCGCGGCCCAGGCGGCGAGCTACCACGCCATGTACGTGGCCAAGCCCGAGGAAAAGCGGGCCTGGTTTGAGCGGGCGGAGAAGGCCGCCTCCCAGGCCATCGCCCAGGACCCTGGCCTCGCGGAGGCCCACTTTGAACGGGCCCGGGCCCTGGGACGGCTTTCCCAGTTCAAGGGGATCCTCGAGGCCCTGGCCGAGGGCCTCGCCCCCCGGATCCGCGCCGACCTGGAGGAGACCCTGAAGCGCAAGCCCGACCACGCGGGGGCCATGGTGGCCCTGGCCCTGTGGCACTTTGAGCTGGTGCAAAAGGGCTGGCTGGTGGCCGCGACCCAGGGGGCCGACCGGGCCCGGGTGGAGCCCTTGATGCGCCGGGCCATTGAGCTGGAGCCCGAGGCCATCGTGCACCGGGTGGAGTACGCCAGGGTCCTGGCCGCCTGGGGAAGGAAGGAGGAGGCGAGGAAACAGCTGGAAACCGCCCTCGCCCTCCCGGCCCGCACCGCCGCGGACCGGTACGAGAAGGAAAGGGCGCAGAAGGCCCTCGCCGAGCTGCGCTGAGGGGCCATGTTCCGCGTGGGCATCCTCACCGTATCCGACAAGGGTTTCCGCGGCGAGCGGCAGGACACCACCCACCTGGCCATCCGGGAGGTCCTGGCCGGGGGGCCCTTTGAGGTGGCGGCCTACGAGCTCGTGCCCGACGAGCCCCCCATGATCAAGAAGGTCCTCAGGCTCTGGGCGGACCGGGAGGGCCTGGACCTCATCCTCACCAACGGGGGGACGGGGCTCGCCCCCCGGGACCGGACCCCGGAGGCCACGCGGGAGCTTCTGGACCGGGAGGTCCCGGGCCTCGCCGAGCTCATGCGCCTCGTGGGGCTCAGGAAGACCCCCATGGCCGCCCTCTCCCGAGGAGTGGCGGGGGTCCGGGGAAGGACCCTGATCCTGAACCTCCCGGGAAGCCCCAAGGGGGCGAGGGAGTCCTTGGAGGCCGTGCTCCCCGTTTTGCCCCACGCCCTCTCCCTGGTGACGGGCAAGCCCTGGAAGGAGGGGCACCATGAGTAGGGTGCCGGAGCCCTCGGTTTTTCTGGTGGTGGACGAGGCCAAGCGGAAGGCCCGGGAACGGGGCGTGGGGCTCATTGACCTCTCCATCGGCTCCACCGACCTCCCGCCCCCCGAGGCCCCCCTGAAGGCCCTCGCCGAGGCCTTGAACGACCCCACCACCTACGGCTACTGCCTGAAGAGCTGTACCCTCCCCTTCCTGGAGGAGGCGGCCCGCTGGTACGAGGGCCGCTACGGGGTGGGCCTGGACCCCAGGCGGGAGGCCCTGGCCCTCATCGGAAGCCAAGAGGGCTTAGCCCACCTCCTCCTCGCCCTCACGGAGCCCGAAGACCTCCTCCTCCTCCCCGAGGTGGCCTACCCCAGCTACTTCGGGGCGGCCCGGGTGGCCTCCTTGAGGACCTTCCTCATCCCCCTAAGGGAGGACGGCCTCGCCGACCTGAAGGCGGTGCCGGAAGGCGTGTGGCGGGAGGCCAAGGTCCTCCTCCTCAACTACCCCAACAACCCCACGGGGGCCGTGGCCGACTGGGGCTACTTTGAGGAGGCCCTGGGCTTGGCCCGGAAGCACGGCCTCTGGCTCATCCACGACAACCCCTACGTGGACCAGGTCTACGAGGGAGAGGCCCCCTCCCCCCTGGCCCTCCCCGGGGCCAAGGAGCGGGTGGTGGAGCTCTTCTCCCTCTCCAAGAGCTACAACCTCGCGGGCTTTCGCCTGGGCTTCGCCCTGGGGAGCGAGGAGGCCCTCGCCCGCCTGGAGCGGGTGAAGGGGGTCATAGACTTCAACCAGTACGCCGGGGTCCTGCGCATGGGGGTGGAGGCCCTGAAGACCCCTAAGGAGGTGGTCCGAGGCTACGCCCGGGTCTACCGGGAAAGGGCCCTGGGGATGGCCGAGGCCCTAAAGGGGGTCCTAAGCCTCCTCCCCCCCAGGGCCACCATGTACCTCTGGGGGCGGCTTCCCGAGGGGGTGGACGACCTGGAGTTCGGCCTCAGGTTGGTGGAAAGGGGCGTGGCCCTGGCCCCGGGAAGGGGCTTTGGCCCTGGAGGAAAAGGGTTCGTCCGCATCGCCCTGGTGCGGCCCCTGGAAGAGCTCCTCGAGGCGGCCAAGCGCATCCGCGAGGCCCTGGACTAAGCGCCCAGCCTACTGCCAACGCTCCTCGGCGGGAAGCCCCTCAAGGCGGCGGAGAACCTCCCCCACCAGGTAGAGGCTTCCCGCCACCACCACCCGGCCCTCCCGGGAGAAGGCCTCCTCCAGGGCCTCGAGGGGGTCCTCCACCACCTTGGCCCCCGGGAAGAGGGGAAGGAGGGCCCTGGGGTCCTCGCTTCTCGGGGAGGCGTAGCGGGTGAGGACCACGGGGCCCAAGCCCCTCAGGGCCTCGGCCATGGCGGCGTGGTCCTTGTCCCGGCTGAAGCCCAGGACGAAGGCGGCGGGAAGCAGACCGTGGAAGCGTAGGGCCTCCCTCAGGGCCAAGGCCCCCTCCGGGTTGTGGGCCCCGTCCAGAAGGAGCTCCCTCCCCCGCCAAAGAAGCCGCTGGAGCCTCCCCGGGTTTTCCGCCCGGGCCACGCCCCGCTTCACCGCCTCCCAGCCCGCCCCGAGGAGGCGGCCCGAAAGGGCGGCCAGGGCCAGGTTCTCCGCCTGATGGGGGCCGAGGAGGCGGGCGGTGAGCCTCAGGGCCTCCCCCGTCCTCTCCAGGCGCAGGGTGAAGGCGAGGCCCTGGGGCAGGGCCTCCACCCCCTCGGCGTGGAAGTCCTCCCCCAGGACCCACAAGGGGGTCTTGCGGGCCAAGGCCTCGGCCCGCAAGACCCCAAGCCCCTCCCCCCGGGCGGCGGTGAGGGCGGGGACGCCCCCGCGGAAGATCCCCGCCTTCTCCCGGGCCACGTCCTTCAGGGTGGGGCCCAGGACCTCGAGGTGGTCGTGGCCGACGTTGGTGACCACGGAGAGGACGGGTTCTGTGGCGTTGGTGGCGTCCAGGCGCCCCCCCAGGCCCACCTCGAGGACGGCGAACTCCACCCCCTCCCGGGCGAAGTGGAGGAGGGCGAGGGCGGTGGCAACCTCAAAGAAGCTCGCCTCCAGGCGCTCGGCGTGGGGACGGAGCTCCGCCAAAAGCGCGAGGAGCTTCTCCTCGGGGATCGGCCTTCCCTGGACCTGGATGCGCTCCCGGAAGTCCACCAGGTGGGGGCTGGTGTAGAGGCCCACCCTAAACCCCGCCTCCTCCAGGATGGCGGCGAGGGCCCGGGCGGTGGTGCCCTTCCCGTTCGTCCCCCCCACGAGGGCCACGGGATAGGCCTCCTCGGGGTGGCCAAGGCGGGCGAGGAAGGCCCGGATCCGCTCCAGGCCCGGGGCAAAGCGGCCCTGCCGGGCGTAGAGCCAGGAGAGGGGGTCCATCTAGCCCTTGAGGGCGGCCTTGCAGGCGGGGCAGAGCCCCTTGAAGGTCACCTCGGCCTCCCGCACCTCCACCCCGGGGTGGGCCTCCCGGGCGAGGGCGCGGAGGTCGGGGAGGTCCACCTCCAGGTCCACGATGGCCCCGCAGGCCTCACAGACCAGGTGGTGGTGGGGGTGGAGGTTGGCGTCGTAGCGGGTGGCCTCCCCCGCCTTGGTGATGGGGACGAGGTAGCCTTCGGCCACCAAGGCCTCGAGGTTGCGGTAGATGGTGCCTAGGCTCACCTTGGGCACCCGCTTGCGCACCTCCTGGTAGATCCAGGCGGCGTCCGGGTGGTGCCGGGCCTGCCGCACCACCTCGAGGATGGCCTTGCGCTGGCGGGTAAGACGCTTCAGCGCCATCACCCCCACTATACCCCACGGGGGAGCAAAACTCCAGTAAACCTATCGGATTTGGGCGAGGATCTCCCGCCCGCCCTGCTCCAGGACGTCCCGGGCCAGGTCCAGCCCCAGTTCCTCGGCCTCGGAAACATCCCCCTCAATCTCCGCCCGGATGAAGCTCTTCCCGTCCGGGGTGAGGAGGACCCCCTCAAGCCGCAGCGTCCCGTCCTCCTCCACGTGGGCGAGGGCCCCCACGGGGGCCAGGCACCCGGCCCCAAGGCCCCTAAGGAAAGCCCGCTCCGCCCGGACCCGGTGGTAGGAGGGGGGGTGGTGCAGGGCGTAGCAGAGCTCCTCGGCCAGGTCGTCCCCTTCCCGCACCTCCAGGGCCAAGGCCCCCTGGCCGGGGGCGGGGAGCACCTCGCCGGGGTCCAGGAACTCGTCAATGCGGTTCCTGAGGTCCAGGCGGATGAGCCCCGCCGCCGCGAGGACGATGCCGTCGTACTCCCCGTTGCCCAAAGCGGCGAGCCGGGTGTCCACGTTGCCCCGGAGGTCCCGCACCACGAGGTCCGGCCTCAGGGCGAGGATCTGGGCCTTGCGGCGCACGGAGCTCGTCCCCACCACCGCCCCCGGGGGGAGGTCCTTGAGGCGCTTGGCCGCCTTGCCCAGGAAGACGTCCCGGGGGTCCTGCCGCCGGGGCACGGAGGCGATCTTGAGCCCCCGGGGCGACTCGGTGGGCAGGTCCTTGAGGGAGTGAACGGCGATGTCAATCTCCCGGGAGAGCAGGGCCTCCTGGATCTCCTTGACGAAGATGGCCTCCTCCCTCGGGCTCGCCCCCTGGTCCCCCCGGGTCTTAATCGTGCGGATCTTGAACTCCGTCTCGGGCCAGGTCTCCTTGAGCCTCTCCACCACGAAGCGGGTCTGGGCCAGGGCCAGGGCGCTCCCCCGGGTTCCCACCACGACGACGCGCATACCACCCCATACTACAAAAGCCCCGGCGAAGGCCGGGGCCCTGCCCTTTCTGCGCCCTTAGTGGGCGTGGCCGTGCAGGAGTTCCTCGGGGGTGGCCTCGCGGACCTTCACCACCTCCACCTGGAAGTCCAGGTCCTTGCCCGCCAGGGGGTGGTTGAAGTCCACGGTCACCTCCTCCCCTTCCACCGCCACCACGGTGAGGGGCATGGGGTTCCCCTCCATGTCCTGGGCGTAGAACTGGGCCCCGGGAACCACCTCGGCGTCCTCGGGGAAGGCGGAGAGGGGCACCACCTGGACCCCCTCGGGGTCGTGGGGGCCGTAGGCCTTCTCGGCGGGGACGTGGGCCTGGAAAGCCTCCCCCTCCTCCCGGCCCTCCAGGGCCTCCTCGAGGCCCGGGATGAGGTTGCGGTGGCCGTGGAGGTAGGAAAGCTCCCCCTGGTCCAGAACCTCACCCTCCACCTGGAGGGTGTAGCGGATGGTCACAACCTTGTCCTGTCCAACCTTCATTGCACGTTCCTTTCGCAAGCCTTGCTTGCTCCTCCTAGGGTAGCAGACCTCGGCCCAAGAGGGAACCCCCACCCCTCCGAACCCCTTCCCAAGGGCTATAGTGGGGGCATGCGGGTGGAGGGCGCCATCGGCAAGACCCCCGTGGTCCGCCTCGCCAAGGTGGTGGAGCCGGATATGGCCGAGGTCTGGGTCAAGCTGGAAGGGCTGAACCCTGGGGGCTCCATCAAGGACCGCCCCGCCTGGTACATGATCAAGGACGCCGAGGAGCGGGGGATCCTGAGGCCGGGCTCGGGACAGGTCATCGTGGAGCCCACGAGCGGCAACACCGGCATCGGCCTCGCCATGATCGCCGCAAGCCGGGGCTACCGCCTCATCCTCACCATGCCCGCCCAGATGTCCGAGGAGCGGAAGCGGGTCCTCAAGGCCTTTGGCGCCGAGCTCGTCCTCACCGACCCGGAAAGGCGGATGCTCGCGGCGAGGGAGGAGGCGCTAAGGCTCAAGGAGGAGCTCGGGGCCTTCATGCCGGACCAGTTCAAAAACCCCGCCAACGTCCGGGCCCACTACGAGACCACGGGGCCCGAGCTCTACGAGGCCCTGGAGGGCCGCATAGACGCCTTCGTCTACGGCTCCGGCACCGGGGGGACGATCACGGGGGTGGGCCGCTACCTCAAGGAAAGGATCCCCCACGTGAAGGTCATCGCCGTGGAGCCCGCCCGCTCCAACGTCCTCTCCGGAGGGAAGATGGGCCAGCACGGGTTCCAGGGCATGGGCCCGGGCTTCATCCCCGAGAACCTGGACCTTTCCCTCCTGGACGGGGTGATCCAGGTCTGGGAGGAGGACGCCTTTCCCTTGGCCCGGCGGCTCGCCCGGGAGGAGGGGCTTTTCCTGGGGATGAGCTCGGGGGGGATCGTCTGGGCCGCCCTCCAGGTGGCCCGGGAGCTCGGCCCCGGGAAACGGGTGGCCTGCATCAGCCCGGACGGCGGCTGGAAGTACCTCTCCACCCCCCTTTACGCCGAGCCCTAGGATCCTCAGGCCATGCGGAGCCTCTTCGCCCGCCTCCTCTTGAACACCGTGGCCCTCTGGTTCCTCACCCTCCTCTACCCCGGGGTCTACTTCCGCGCTGGGGCGGGGCTTCTGGACTACCTGGTGGCGGGGGCGGTGTGGGGCCTGGCCAACGCCCTCGTGCGCCCCGTCCTCCTCTTCCTCACCCTCCCCTTAAACCTCCTCACCCTGGGCCTCTTCACCCTGGTGGTGAACGGCCTCGTCCTCTTCCTCGTCGCCGCCGTCACCCCCTTGGAGGTGACGGGGTTCGGGGCCGCCCTGGTGGGGGCCTTGGTGCTGAGCCTGGTGAGCCTGGTGCTCAGCTGGGCCCTGAGGGACTAGCGGTTCTCGCTCACGTAGCGGGAAAGCTCCGCGATGAGCATCCCCTGGTGGGTGATGATGGCCTTGACCAGGTCCCCGATGGACACCACCCCCACGACCCGCTCCCCCTCCACCACGGGAAGGTGCCGGGTGCGGCGCTCGGTCATGAGGCGCATGGCCTCCTCCAAGGAGGCCTCGGGGGCCACGGTGGGGACGTCCGTGGTCATCACCTCCCGCACCTTGGTGTCCTTGGAGAAGCGCCCCAGGAGGACGAGCTTGCGGGCGTAGTCCCGCTCGGTGAAGATGCCGAGAAGCCGCTCCCCCTCCATGACGAGGAGGGCCCCGATGTCGTGCTCCGCGAGCTTCCTCAGGGCGTCCAGCACCGTGGCCTCGGGGTGGATGGCGTGGACCCCACCCCCCTTGTGCACGAGCACCTGGCGAACCGTCATCGCTCCCCCTTTCCCGTTTGGGGGACAGTATACCACCCCGGGGCTAGCGGGCGGTGAGGACGGGGCCCTGGGCGTTGCGGATCACCCGCTCGGCGGTGCTGCCGAAGACGAGCCGCCGCACAGGCGCCCCCAGGGCCAGGAGGTCCCCGGGGCCCTGGAGGCGGAGAAGGTGATCGGCCGCGTCCCCCCCCAGGACGAGGGCGCTCGCCTCCACCCCGTGGTCCCGGAGGTAGGCCTCGGCCTCGAGGGCCCAGGCCTCCGCCCGGGCCGGGTCCTCGTGGACGCTCACCACCCGGACCCCAAGCCCCAAGGCCCGGGCCAGGGGGGCGAGGGCGTGCAGGGCCCGGACGGCGCTCTCCGAGGCGTCGTAGCCCAAAAGGGCGCCCTCGAGCTCCACGGGCTCCCCGGGGGCGAGGAGGACGGGGACGGGGGAGGCCCGGAGCACCCGGTCCGCCGTGCTGCCGAGGCCGCCGAACCCGTCCCCGTGGGCCTCCCCGCTCCGCCCCAGGACCAGGAGGTCCGCCGCCCGGGCGCGCCGCAGGATGGCCTCGTGGGGCACGCCCTCCTCCAGGACCGCCTCCACCGCCACCCCCGCCGCCAGGGCGCTCTGCCGCACCCGCTCCAGCACCGCCTCCCCCCTAAGGGCCAAGGCCCGCTCCAACTCGGTCCGGAGGACGGGCACGGGCACCGTGAGGGCCCCGAAGTCCAAAAGCTCCGGGATGCGGGCGAGGCGGGTGTCCACCACGAAGAGGACCGTGAGGGGGGCGGAAAGCTTGTAGGCCAGCCACTCGGCCAAGGCCTCCGCCCCCCGCGCCTGGGGCGAGCCGTCGGTGGCGAGGAGGATCCTCATACCCCCATTGTACGGGCAGGCTCCCGCACCCCCCGGGCCAGGGCCCAGGCGGGCAGGAGCAACACCCCGAGGCCCAAGAGCACCGGCAGGACCCCGAAGGCCTCAATGAGCCGCCCGATGGGGGCGTAGAAGAGGCCGGCGAAGCCCCAGGTGAACCCCATGAGGAGGCCCGAGACCGTGGCCGTCTGCCCCGGCTCCAGCTCCTGGGCCAGGGCCACGGCCACGGGGATCCCCGCGTTCATCAGGGCCCCGGTGGCGGCAAGGAGGAGGAGGTACAAAGGGTTTTCCGCGGGGAAGAAGAGGAGGCCCAGGTAAAGGGGCAGGCCCAGGGTGAGGGTGCCCACCAAGACCGCCTTCCGCCCCAGCCGGTCCGACAAGGTCCCGCCGACGAGGATGCCCAAGGTGGCGGAGAGGCTGTAAATGGAGAGGGAGAGGGCCGTGTACCCGTCGGGAAGGCCCTTGGTGGCGTACCAGTAGGGCAGGGTGGTGGAGAAGCTGAGGAAGACCAGGCTCCGCAGGGTGGCCATCCCCCAAAGCCGCGCCACGTCCCCCCGGAAGACGCGCAGGAAGTCCCGGAAGCCCGCGGGCCTCCCCGCGCGGCGCACCGGGGGCAGGCGGAGGAGGACGAGGGCGGGGAGGAGGACCAGGGGGGTGAGCCAGAAGAGGGCCTCGAGGCCCCACCGCCCCGCCACGTACAGGGCCACGATGGGCCCCAGGGAAAGCCCCAGGTTCCCCGCGGAGCCGAAGAAGGAAAGCCAGAAGCCCCTCCTTTCCGTGGGGGCGTACTCCCCCACGAGGCTCGCCCCGGAGGCGTGAAAGAGGGCGGAGCCCACGCCCGCCAGGGCCAGGACGAAGAGCAGGGCCTCAAACCGGGGCCAAAGGCCCATGGAACCCATGCCCAAAGCCACCAGCACGGGGCCGAGGGCCGCGAGGAGCCTCCGGTCCACCCGGTCGGCCACCAGGCCGGCGAAGGGCTGAAGGAGGCTCCCCGTGAGGGAGTAGGCGGAAACCAGAAGGCCCGCCGTCCCTAGGCCGACCCCGAAGCGGTCCATGAGCTTGGGCAGAAGGGGGGTGAGGAAGTTGGAGAAGAGGTCGTTGGTGGTGTGGAGCCAGGCGAGAAGGAGGGGCAGCACCCCCCCATGCTATTACGGCTTCTCACGGAAGGTGTGCTACAATCCCTTCGTGCGCAAGGATCTCGCTCGGATGCCCAAAGGCTTTGGGGAAAAAAGAAAAATGGCGCGCCCGAGAGGACTCGAACCTCTGACCTTCGGCTCCGGAGGCCGACGCTCTATCCAGCTGAGCTACGGGCGCATACAGCAAGAGCTACTTTAGCACCCGCAAAGGAGGCAGTCAAGTGTTCGGTCTCAGCAAACGCGCCATCACCATCCTCTTCGGCCTTCTGGCCCTGGCCTTCGCCCTGGGGGCCATCCTCCTCTTCACCCCCCAGGCGGCGCAGCAGACCCGGGGCAAGCCGGTCCTTTGGGTGAACGGCAAGGCCCTCTACGAGCTGGACCTCCTCCGGCTCCAAGGAAACGACCCCCTCTACGCCGCAAGCCCCGAGGGCCTGCTCAAGACCTTGGTGGACACCTACTTCCTGGAGCAGGTCATCCTCACCGAGGCCCTGAAGCAGGACGCCGCCCGGGTGCGGGTCTCCAGCGCCGAGGTGCGCCAGGAGGTGAACCGCATCCGGGAGCAGTTCGGCCTAAAGGACAAGGCGGCCTACGAGCAGTTCCTCAACCAGGTGGGTTACACGGACGCCCAGCTTAGGGCCGAGGTCAAGACCCAGCTCCAGATCCAGAAGCGTCTGGAGCAGATCCGCTCGGGCGCTAAGCCCACCGAGGAGGAGGTGCGGTTCTACTACGAGGTCTTCAAGGAGAACTACAGGACCGAGCCCCGGGTGAAGGCCCGCCAGATCGTGGTGGACGACAAGGCCCTCGCCGAGGAGCTCGCCGCCAAGGCCAAGGCCGGGGAGGACTTCGCCGCCCTGGCCCGCCAGCACTCCAAGGTGGGGGCGGAGCAGGGGGGCGCTTTGGGGGCGGGCCCCGGGGAGGCGGAGCCCAAGCCCGTGACCCAGGTGGTCTTCCCCACGGAGGTGGGGGAAGCGGTCTTCGCCCTGAAGGGGCCGGGCGTGGTGGGGCCCATCGCCGCAGGAGGCCGGTACTACATCGTGAAGGTGGAGGAATACCTCCCCTCTACCCTCCCCGCCTTTGAGGAGGTCAAGGACCGGGTGGCCCAGGACGCAGAGAGGGCCAAGGGGAACGGCGTCCTCGAGGCCTACCTGGAAGAGCTCCGCAAGAAGGCCCAGGTCCGCTTCGCCGAGGACAACCCCTACGCCTACCAGAACCCGCCCGTGGCCAAGGTCAACGAGAAGGAGATCCTCCTCAGCGAGGTGCTCCAGCCCGTCTTCTCCAACCAGCAGACGGTGGCCCTGGTCCAGCAGGGCCTGGGGGAGCTCGCCGTCCAGTTCTTCCTTCCCCAGACCCTGGAGAACCTCATTGACCGGGAGCTCCTGGTGGAGGCGGCCCGAAAAAGCGGCAAGCCCTTCATCGGCTCCAAGGCGGAGATCGCCGAGGCCTACCTCCGCTACGAGACCCGGGACGTGACGGCGAGCGAGGAGGAGGCCCGGGCCTTCTACAGCGAGAACCCCGCCCTCTTCACCGTGCCCGCGAGCGCCAAGGTGATCGGGGTGAACTTCAAGGAGGAAGCCCAGGCCAAGGCCTTCCGGGCCGCGGCCCTTAGGGGCGGGGACCTCGAGGCCCTGGCCAAGGCCCAAGAAGGCACGGTCACCGACTACGGCACCGTGAACCCCAACCAGCTCCCCGCCGTCCTGGACCGCCTGGTCTTCAAGATCACCGAGACCTTCCCCCAAGGCCCCTTGGGGGAGGTGAGCGAGGTGATCAAGATGGAAGACGGCTCCTACACCGTCCTCCTCATCTCCGACCGCAAGGCGGAGGAGCTGAAGGGCTTCGCCCAGGTGGCCGAGGAGGCCCGGCAGGGAGCGGTCAACCGGAAGCGGAGCGAAAAGGCCCAGGCCCTGATCCAGGCCCTGCGCGAGGAGGCGAAAATCGAGAACCGGCTGGCCGAGGTGCTGCAGGCCCTCACCCCCAAAACCCCCTCCCAGGACCAACCCAACTCCCAGGAACAACCCCAGCCTGAAGAGGCCCCGGCCAACAACCCCTAACCCTGGGGCCCGGAGAGAAGGGGCGGGGGCTTCCCCGCCCTTTTACAATGGCCCCATGGAGATCACCCGGCTCCTCACCCTCTACTACGAGGCGACCCCAGACCCCCAAAACCCCTTGGAGGGGGTCCGCTTCGGCACGAGCGGCCACCGGGGAAGCAGCCTCAAGGCCACTTTCACCGAGGCCCACGTCCTGGCCATCGCCCAGGCCATCGCCGAGCTCCGGCCAAGCTTCGGGGCCACGGGGCCCCTCTTCCTGGCCAAGGACACCCACGCCCTCTCCGAGCCCGCCTGGGCCACGGCCCTCTCCGTCTTCGCCGCCCACGGAATAGAGGTCCGCGTGGAGGCGGACGGGGACTACACCCCCACGCCCCTCGTCTCCCTGGCCATCCTGGAGCACAACGCCCACCACGAGGCCAAGGCCGATGGCGTCCTCCTCACCCCGAGCCACAACCCCCCGGAGGACGGCGGCTTCAAGTACAACCCCCCCACGGGGGGTCCGGCGAACGCCCGCATCACCCGGGCCATAGAGGAGAGGGCCAACGCCCTCCTCCAGGAGGGCCTCAAGGGCGTGAAGCGCCTCCCCCTCCGGGAGGCCCTGGCCCGGGCCAAGCCTTTTGACTACGCGGGGCTTTACGTGGAAAAGGTGGCGGAGGCGGTGGACCTCGAGGCCATCCGGGCCTCGGGCCTTAGGATCGGGGTGGACCCCTTAGGGGGGGCGAGCCTAAGGGTGTGGGAGCGGCTCGCCGAGTCCCACGGGCTCCCCCTGGAGGTGGTGAACCCCACCCTAGACCCCACCTTCCGCTTCATGCCCAAGGACCACGACGGCAAGATCCGCATGGACTGCTCCAGCCCCTACGCCATGGCGGGCCTCCTCGCCCTCAAGGACCGCTTTGACCTCGCCATCGGCAACGACCCCGACGCCGACCGCCACGGGATCGTCACCCCGCGGGGCCTGATGAACCCCAACCACTACCTGGCCGCCGCCCTCCACCACCTCTACACCACCCGGTCCTGGCCCGGGGCCAAGGTGGGGAAGACGGCGGTGACCAGCGCCCTCCTGGACCGGGTGGCCCAGGCCCTGGGGCGGGAGGTGTACGAGACCCCCGTGGGGTTCAAGCACTTCGTGGCGGGGCTCCTCGAGGGGTGGCTCGGCTTCGCCGGGGAGGAGAGCGCCGGGGCAAGCTTCCTCCGCTTTGACGGGAGGCCCTTCTCCACCGACAAAGACGGGATCCTCATGGGCCTCCTCGCCGCCGAGCTCATGGCCAAGCGAGGCCAGGCCCCGGACGCCCTTTACGAGGCCCTGGCGGAAAAGCTGGGCCGCCCCTACTACGCCCGCAAGGACCTCCCCGTCTCCCCCGAGGCCAAGGCCCGCCTGGCCCGGCTCTCCGCCAAGGAGGTCCATCCCTCCACCCTCGCCGGGGAGCCCGTCCTCCAGGTCCTGGACCGGGCCACGGGCAACGGGGAGCCTCTGGGCGGGATCAAGGTGGTGGCGGCCAACGCCTGGTTCGCCGTGCGCCCAAGCGGCACCGAGGACGTGGCCAAGGTCTACGCGGAAAGCTTCCTCGGGGAAGCCCACCTGGAAAGGGTCCTGGAGGAAGCCACCGCCCTCCTCCACAAGGCCCTCGCCTGAACCCCGGCTTTCGGGCCCCTAGCCCTTCACCGCCCCCGCGGTGAGGCCGGCGACAATCCTTTGCTGGAAGACGAGGACGAGGACCACCAGGGGCACCGTGACCACCACGCTCGCCGCCATGATGGAGCCCCAAGGGATCTCAAAGGGCGTGGCCCCGCCGAAGCTGGCGATGGCGGGGGGCACGGTCTTCACCGAGTCCCCCACGGTGAAGGTGAGGGCGAAGAGGTACTCGTTCCAGGCGGCGATGAAGGCGAGGAGGCCCGTGGTGACGAGGCCGGGCCCCGTGAGGGGGAGCATCACCTTGAGGAGGGTCTGGAGGGGCGTCGCCCCGTCCACGTAGGCCGCCTCCTCCAGCTCCCTAGGAAGCCCGCGGAAGTAGCCCACCAGCACCCAGACCGTGAAGGGCAGGGTGAAGAGGAGGTAGGTGAGGATGAGGCCGAGGTGGGTGTTGAAAAGCCCCGTCTGGCGCAGGAGGAGGAAGAGGCCGCCCAGGACCGCGATCTGGGGGAACATGGTCATGGAGAGGACGATGTACATCACGGCGTTTTTGGGCGGGAAGGGAAGCCTCCCCAAGGCGTAGGCGGCGAGGACGCCGAGGACCAAGGAGAGGAGGGTGGCCCCCCCGGCCACGATGAGGGAGTTGAGGAGGTTGCGGCCGAAGTTGGCCTGAAGGAAAACGTTCTCGTAGTGCTCCAGGGTGAAGGGCACGGGGAGGAAGCTGGGGTCGGGGGAGAAGAGGGCGTCCGAGGGCTTGAAGCTGGAGATCACCGCCCAGTAGAAGGGAAAAACGCTGTAGACGACCACGAAGACCACGAGGAGGTAGAAGAAGAGCCTTCCCAGAAGGCGGCTTGCACGCCTCACTTCAACGCCTCCTTCCCGACGGTGCGCATGTAGAGGAGAACGAAGGCGAAGATGATCACGAGGATGGCCACGCTGATGGCGGAGCCGTAACCCAAGTCCTGGAAGTCCACCAGGGTCTGGCGGTTGTAGACGGCCAGGGTGCGGGTGGCGGGGTTCACGCCGCTCATGACGAAGACCACGTCAAAGACCCGGAGGGCGTCCAGGGTCCGGAAGATGAGGGCCACCACCAAGGCGGGGGTGAGGAGGGGCAGGGTGATGCTCCAGAACTGCTGCCACCTCGAGGCCCCGTCAATGCTCGCCGCCTCGTAAAGCTCCTCCGGGATCATCTGCAGGCCCGCGAGGAGGAGGAGGGCCATGAAGGGCGTGGTCTTCCAGACGTCCACGGCGATGATGGAGGGCAAAAGGAGCTCGGGCCGGGCCAGGAAGGCCACCTTCTGGGAAAGGAGGCCGAGCTTGACCCCGAGGACGTTGATGACGCCGTAGACGTCGTTCAGCATCCACTGCCACATCTTGGCCGAGACCACCGTGGGGATGGCCCAGGGGATGAGGATGGCGGTGCGCACCAGGCCCCGGCCACGGAAGTTGGAGTGGATGATGAGGGCGATGGCCAGGCCCAAAACCGTCTCCAGGCTCACGGAGACCACGGTGAACTTGAGGGTGTTCCAAAGGGCCTGGCGGAAGTCCGGGTCCTGGAAGAGGTAAGCGTAGTTCTCCAGGCCCACGAACTCCGGGGGCTCCACGAAGGCGATGTCGGCCTTGAAGAAGGACCAGTAGAAGACCTGGGCCAGGGGGTAGCCCGCCACCAGGACCACCACCAGGAGCGTGGGCAGGACCAGGATCCAGGCTAAACGGACCTGTCTTAGGGTGAGCATGGCCTTGGGGTGAACCCGGGGAGGCCCAGGCCTCCCCGGGAAGGCATGGGGCTAGCGCAGGATGCGGCGGATGCGGGCCTCGAGGTCCCGCACGGCCTGCTCGCCCTTCTTCCTGCCCGTGAGGACGCTGTGCACCTCGGTCCAGATGGCCTCGGACACCTGGTTGTACCGGGCCCCGGCCACGTCGGAGGGACGGGAGACGGCGTTCTGGAAGACGGGGAGGAGGTCCCTAAACCAGGGGTTCCTCGCCAAGACGTCCCGGTCGGTGTAAAGGGCGGGCCGGGTGGGCAGGCGGGAGAGGCGGACGGCGTTGTCCTTCTGGACCTCGTAGGAGGCCAGGTACTTGACCAGGTCCACGGCCTCCTTGGGGTAGCGGCTGTAGGCGGAGACCATGAGCTGCCAGCCGCCCAGGGTGGCGGCGTTGGGGGCGTCCGCCGAGGCCTTGGGCAGGACCGTGACCCCGAACTTGCCCCGGATGGGGCTCCCCTCCGCCTGGCCCAAGGCGTAGGCGTAGGGCCAGTTGCGCATGAAGAGGCTGTTGCCCTGCTGCCAGACGTTCCTCGCCTCCTCCTCGGCGTAGCTGGTCACGCCCTGGGGGGCGATCCTCCCCACCCAGCCGTGGGCCCGGTTCAGGGCCAGGGCCGCCCGGCCGTTGTTGACGCTGATGGTGCCGTCGGGCTCCACGATGCGCCCGCCCCCGTGGGAGTAGATCCACTCCAGGGCGTCGCAGGTGAGGCCCTCGTAGGGCTTACCCTGGAAGACGAACCCCCAGAAGTCGCGGTTGCCCGCCCGCCTCTCCCCTTCCATGACCCGCTCGGCCATCTGCTCCAGCTCGTTCCAGGTCCGGGGCGGGCTCGTATAGCCGTACTTCTCCAGGAGGTCCTTGCGGTAGTAAAGGATGCCGGCGTCGGTGAAGAAGGGCAGGGAGGTGAGCTTGCCCCGGATGGTGTTGTTCTGGACGATACGGGGGAAGAACTCCTTGAGCTCCGCCTCCGTGAGGTAGGGCTTCAGGTCCAGGGCGTGGGGCGCCACGATGCCCGGCCAGATGACGTCAATCATGTAGACGTCCACATCGGGGCTCCTGGCGGCCCAGTACTGCTGGTAGAGGGCGAGGCGGTCGTTGGTGTCGGCGGGGGAGTCAATGTACTCCACCCGGGTGCCCGTCTTCTTCCCCCAGGCCTCCACCATCTCCTTCATCCAGCGGCCGCCCTCGCCCACGGCGGTGGAGTCCCCGGCCACGCGGATCACGGGGCCGGACTGCGCCCGCACCAGGGCGGGGCCCAGAACGAGGCTTGCCGCCACGCCTACGCCGAGCTTCTTCAAAAAGGTCCGCCTTTGCATACCGTACCTCCTTTGGAAGCTATTCCACAGCGATTATAAGGGGGCTTTTGGGGGAGCGTCAAGGGGGGAGGGGTGGGCTTGCCTTGCAAAGGTCAGGAGGACGGGTGTATATCTCTCTCCTGATGGGCAAGCGAGGCTTCCTTCGCAGGGAGGCAAGCCCCAAGGAGGTCCTGG
>Ga0181560_10000067_pt1 | contig 77792 bp, 72 predicted proteins | sample 011ome_20_FD_133751 | JGI IMG/M metagenome (GOLD analysis project Ga0181560, IMG submission 133751) | Coastal salt marsh microbial communities from the Groves Creek Marsh, Skidaway Island, Georgia - 011509CT metaG (megahit assembly) | ecosystem: Environmental > Aquatic > Marine > Intertidal... | reverse complement strand
TTTGATCTTTGATCTTTGATCTTTGATCTTTGAACCTTGTCCCTGCCTGAAAGACGCGGCACTTTATCCAATCACCGCCCTAAACTCAAGTTCTACCCTGCCCACTCCTTGAAATAATCCTCGATTTTGTTTTCAGGCACTTCCCGCTTGGCCGTCGGCGTACCCACATAGAGCAATCCCACAATCTCATCCTTTGCCTTGAATCCCAGCGCGTCTTTCACTCCTTCATGGAAGGCGACTGCGCCAGTTCGCCAGATCGATGAATAGCCCAATGCATGTATGGCGACTGACATATTCTGTATCGCAGCCGCAGTGGCCCCTATCTGCTCTACTGGAGGCACCTTCGGATGCTCCTGGATTTCAGCGACAGCAATGATGATCATTGGGGCCCGCAGAGGCGCATTAAGCAGCTTTGTTTTTGCCTCTTCGGTGTCAGGATCCATACGCTCGACAAACATCTGGCCAAGCTTTTCCCTGGCCTCGCCCTTTACTACCAGGAAACGCCACGGGCGCAACATACCGTGATCCGGGGCACGCAAACCTGCCTTGTAAATGGATTCCAGTTCATCATCCGACGGCATGGGCTCATCCAGCCTTGGTGATGCTGTGCGTTGCTGCAATGCTTCGAGTGCGTCCAAAAATTCTTCCTGCTTTTATCTGTATGTTACTGTCGAATATACCGCGGAAACGCAGCGTAGTTCAGACTTGGCTCAGTTGTTCTGATCGGGTTGATATCCAATCCACCCCTTCTTAGAAAATTTGCCTCAACAGTCAACGACTGCGGTTCATAGGCATTTTTTAAATCACGAAAGATGCGTTCAATACAATTTTCATGATAATCATTGTGTTGGCGATAGGAAACCAGGTATTTCAATACGGCTTCATGAGTAAACTTGCGCCCATGATAGCTGATGGTAACCGTTGCCCAATCGGGCTGATTAGTGATGGGGCAATTTGAGCGAAACAAATTGGTATAGAGCACTTCCTCAGTGATTTCGACAAAGGGAGCCTCTTCATTCAATGCCAGGTGATCCACAGACAGCGTGTAATCGTTCATCTCAAGATCCAGTTCATCCAGGCAGGCGCCGGCGGGTAAATCTGGAATAGGCAGATTGTTTGACAGGGAAAGCATGACTTCTACGGGAGCGCCCGCCACTTCACTCAGGTCTTCTCTTATCGTGGTGGTTATGTCTTCCAGTCCCGCATAAGACTCCATGTTCAGTGAATTAAAATAAAGCTTCATGGATTTTGATTCGACGAGGTTTTCAGAATCTGCTGGAATAATCAGCCTGCCTACCAGGGAAACCGGTTTGCCTTTGGGGTCAAGGCAGGACAACTCGTAGGCATTCCATACATCTGCCCCGTGGAAAGGTAAATCTTCATCGTCTATTGAAAGTGCGCTTCGATTGTCTGATCGGGGAATGGCCACAAGAACTTCCGGCGCATAACGTTCTGGCGTGGCAATAGTTTTACCCAGTGGATTATCAGCCATGGCGTAATTCCCGGCTCAATGCCTCAGACCCTTACCCCAGTTCAGCAACCACAGGGAAATGCTAAACAGGATAACGGTGAAACCCACCAGCATGGAAAAAGCAAACACCACGTTAACATCGGAAACACCAAGAATCCCGTAACGAAACGCATTGACCATATAAAAAATAGGATTGAGCTGTGAAACCGCTCGCCAGAAATCGGGCAGCAGTTCGATGGAATAAAATACGCCACCAAGGTAGATCAAGGGAGTCAGTACAAATGTAGGGATAATGGTGATGTCATCAAACTTGTTGGCAAAAACGGCATTGATAAAACCACCCAGTGAAAACACGATGGAAGACATCAGTACCACCATCAAGGTGATAAAAATGTTATGCATATGCAATCCACTGAAGAACAGCGACATGATGGTAGCAATTACACCAATTGCCAGGCCCCTGGACACACCACCAATGACAAAGCCGGACAGGATGATGTAATTGGGCACGGGAGATACAAGCAACTCTTCAATACTGCGCTGATATTTCTGACTGAAAAAAGATGAGACCACGTTGGCGTAGGAATTATTGATCACCGCCATCATGATCAGACCTGGCACGATGAATTCCATATAGGTATAACCGCCCATTTCACCGATACGACGACCAATCAGATTGCCGAAAATGACAAAATACAGCGAGATCGTAATCACTGGCGGCACCAGTGTCTGTACCCAGATACGCAGGAATCGCCTGACTTCCTTCCAGACAATGGTTTTAAACGCAGTAAACTTGTAATTCATTGACGTGTCAGACATCAGGCTTGTATTCCTTTGAATGTTTCATCAGATGCTGACGATAAAGTCTTCTGCTCTACTTCCGGTTTCTGCAACAAGGAGAGAAATAACTGCTCAAGGCGATTGGACTTGTTGCGCATGCTTTTGACATGTATTCCCTGAGCCTGCAACGCGGCAAACACATCATTCAGGTTCTGGTGACTTTCCAGCGCCACTTCAATTGTGTTGGTATCCAGCAGCTCGCATGGATACCCCGCCAGTTCTGGTGCCTGCGCAAGATCATTACGCACATCCAGGACAAAATGTTCCTGGTGCAGTTTCTGAAGCAGAGATTTCATGCTGGTGTTCACCACAATTTCCCCGGCATCAATCATGGCGATGTTACGGCAAAGGTTCTCGGCCTCTTCCAGGTAGTGGGTGGTCAACACAATGGTAGTCCCGGAACGATTGATTTCCTGAAGGAATTCCCAGGTGGAGCGCCGCAGTTCAATATCCACGCCGGCGGTGGGCTCATCCAGTAACAGCAGCCTTGGCTCATGAACGAGCGCCCTGGCTATGAGCAGCCGTCTTTTCATACCGCCCGAGAGATTCCTGGCCTGTTGCTGGTTTTTATCCCACAGCCCCAGTTGCCTCAGGTATTTTTCTGCCCTCTCCTTGGCCAAACTTACGGGCAATCCGTAGTAGCCGCCCTGTGTCACGACGATATCGAAGACTTTTTCAAAATGATTGAAATTCACTTCCTGGGGCACCAGCCCCAATGAAAGCTTGGTTTCATAACTGTTGGTGCCGACATTCTTGCCAAATACCTCAACCTGACCCGATGTTTTACGTACCAGGGTTGAGAGTACGCCGATAGTGGTGGATTTGCCCGCACCATTGGCCCCGAGCAAGGCAAAAAAGTCACCTTCCTGGACATCCAGGCTGATGCCCTTGAGTGCCTGGAATCCGTTATCGTAGGTTTTATGCAGATCCTTGATGGATATTGCAGATGTCATGCAGAAACTTCTTGGAAGAGTCAAAATAAAGGCGCAGATTATAGCAAAAAAGCACCAGGCCTTGCTGTCACTTTATCGTTTTAGATTCGTACCTTAACCCCGGGAAAAGTGGGTGATTTAAAAAATGGCTTCCGGAAGCCGGCACATCCATGTGCCTGCAGTCAGATTAGTATAGATTGTGGTGAATACAAATATGATCATGTCGAGCTTTCTCGACCGACAGGCAAGGCCTTGCTAGAATCCTCAACCCGGTTAACCAGGTAGTTACAGCCATGTCCATAGTCCTATTGCTCATTGCCATGCTCATCCTTGCAGCAGTATTGAGCATCACTCTGCGAAAAAATGAGCAGAAAAAGACTATGGAATCAGCCGAGTTGCACACCCCACTCCCTCCCCTGGAGATACCGGAGAAATCCCGTGGAGAACCTGTTGGCATTGCCGAGGGTCTTACGCCTGGTTTCAAACCCCTTTCCTGGCAGGAGGAAGTCAGGAATCTGCGCGATGCTGGCCTGTTCCAGGAAGCAATTACACTTTGCAAACGCCAGTACCCAAGGATCCTTGCCTTTCGGCAGACCCTGATCACACTCAGGGCCAGTATCCGGGAAGATGAAGCCATTGCAGATGAAACACTGCTGAGCCTGTATAAAACCGCCATACTTGGAAGTGCTGCCAAAGCAGATCACGGTGCAGGGGCAAAACTGTCTGCGAACAGGTCCTTGCTTGAAGACCCAAGGCAGCATTGGAACTCACTGGGTTACCGGCACCTGGAGTTTCTCAACAAGACTGACTGCAAACTGCTGGAAAAACACTGGGGTAAACCCAAGACTCACAGTAACATTGACTCGCTTTTTTCCAACTAAACCCCCAAAAAGACTCTGTATCAACCCAACCCTGGATATCGAAAACAATGCTGAAAGAAAAACAAGCCCAAATCATGCTGGAACTCCAATCTGGAATGAATGCCAAGGTAAACCCGCAGTGGGTTGAAGCTGCCTATCCCTACTTACGGGCTGTGGTCGTTGAGGGCGCAGAAGCTATTGAGCATCATGGCTGGAAATGGTGGAAAAAGCAGGAATGTGACCTGGAACAGCTTCAGATGGAATTGGTGGATATCTGGCATTTTACCCTCTCCCACCTGCTTCTGGAGGCTGGTGGTAATGAATCAGCCGCACTTGAGCAACTGATGTCGCTTTGCAATGGCAGCGGTACAGTGACTTTTGATGGCCAGACAGCCCAGATCAGCACCCTGGATACCGTATCGAAGCTGGAGTTGTGTATTGGTCTGGCCTGCGCCAAACGCGTCAGCATCCCTCTGTTTGAAGCCCTGTTGTCTGACTGCAAGATGGACTGGAATGAGCTGTTTTGCCAGTACGTGGGCAAGAACGTGTTGAATTTCTTCCGCCAGGACAATGGTTACAAGGAAGGGACATACCGGAAGATGTGGGATGGCAAGGAAGACAATGAGCATCTGGTCGAAGCGATGACCGAACTTGATTCAGAACACAGTGAATTCAAGCATATGCTGTATGAATCACTGAGAGACAGGTACCAGCGAACAACCTGAGGGGTTGCCTGCCTGGAAAATCAGTATTTATTTAGCAGATAACGCGCTTTCTGACAGCGCAAGTTCACCTTCGTGAACAGAAAAGTCAGCCAGGAGGCAGTCTTTCTCACTGGACTTTGGGATATTGTCCTGCATGACACCAAGGTTCGCCATGAGTTCTTCAAGGTTCGTTTCCTGGTTTAATTCAAGGGTCACCTTGACGGAAGATCCATTTTTCAGCATTTCTGCGATCCTTTCCTGCATTTCCTGCAAAATATCCGCTTATTAATACCTGAATCAGACTTTTGTATGGAATCAAAGTAAAAGCCGTTCCAGAACTATCAAAACAGATTTATATATGCACCAAATAAGGGCGTCAATTGATAATTCTGCAGGAATTGAATTTCTTTTTTGCAACTGGGAAAAAGGCTAATATAGACATAATTTCAAAAATGAAATTCTTTATTTTTTTAAATATTTCAGATGGTTAGAAAGATAAAGAACTTAGAGAAGTATTTGAATGGTAATTAATGGACAATCAAAAATTTCGGGAGTTGGCGTTTTTTTTTCCCTCCCAAATTGTCACATCTATAAGCCTTATGGAGGAAATTCAATCTGATAAGAGATTTGGAATCCCTCTTAATTGGGTAGATAAAAAAATAGGGATTGAAGAAAGAAGAGTTGCCGCTGAAGGAACTTTGCCATCAGACATGGCAACTTCTGCATCCATTGAAGCTTTAAAAAATGCTTCTATTAACCCCGGTCACTTATCGCTGATCATTTACTGCGGTATAGAAAAAGACTTTATGGAACCTGGAACAGCGCATGTAGTACAAAAAAATCTTGGATCAAATGCTGTCTGTATGGATGTAACGAATGCATGCCAAGGGATAATTTCAGGAATATCAGTGGCTGATTCTATGATAGGTTCGGGTTGCATTGATAATGCTCTAATCTGTTCTGGTGAATTAGCAAGCAAGTCAGTCAAGAAATTTCTTAACAAAATAAAGAATAAGGATGCTTCGTATTTGCGAGACCGCCTAGGTGTGATGACTGTTGGTGATGCCGGCAGCGCAGTAATCTTAACCAGAAAAAAAATGACTCTGGAATATAAAATCTCATTTTTGATTCAAGAGGAGAGTATGCCGAATTTTGCTATTTTAAATATAATGAAAATTCCTTTTTCAAAAGAAAAGCAATCAATCAATCAGATCACCAAAGAAATACAAAGTTTTATCATATCTGCAGAATTGTTTGACTCAATGTCAAACGAAAAGGAAAACCTGTCCTTGAAGTCACTTACAACTAAAGTAGAAAAGTTAATAGTCGACCATGCTGTTGAAATTACTAATGGTAGCCAAGTGCAAGCCGCTTCATTGCTAGGCGTGTCGACTAGTAGTATTTGCAGGAAAAAAAATCATGAAATAAAAAAGCCCGCATAAGCGGGCTTTTTTATTCAAGGTTTTTCACCTGGAGATTTGGGGTGGCCGATGGGGCTCGAACCCACGACAACCTGAGTCACAGTCAGGGGCTCTACCAACTGAGCTACGGCCACCATTACTTAAAGTATTAACCGTTTTTACTATCTGATCAGCCAACCTGTGACGTTTTCCGGCTGATATCCTGTATGACTGGCACGCCCGGCAGGACTCGAACCTGCTACCCTCGGCTTAGAAGGCCGATGCTCTATCCAGATGAGCTACGGGCGCTCTCATCAGGTTCTTCACAGTACTGGAAAAATCCGGCACTGGCAAAAATGGTCGGGGTAGAGAGATTCGAACTCCCGACATCCTGCTCCCAAAGCAGGCGCGCTACCAGACTGCGCTATACCCCGAAGAATCGTTCCCACGAAAAGGACGGCATCATACTCATGAGAGTCATTTTCGTCAATAAATTCTGCATTTTCAGGCCATTATGAAAGGCCCGAATTACCCCGCTATTTCTCAAAACGCCAGCTGGTCACCCCGTCTTTATCCTCAAGAATGACATTCAGGGCTTTGAGTTCGTCACGAATCTGATCAGCCAGAGCCCAATCTTTTTCCTCCCTGGCCAAATTACGTTTATTGATCAGCTCCTCGATATACGCGGCGTCTATATCTTCAGATCCCCGGCGCAGGAAGTCTTCAGCCGACAATTGCAGTATACCCAGCACAGCGCCCAGTTTAACCAGCAGAGCAGCAAGGCTGGACGCTGCTGCCATATCTTCCTGCTTAAGCCTGTTGATTTCCCTGGCAAGATCGAACAAGACACCAATGGCTTCCGGTGTATTGAAGTCATCTTCCATGGAGGCAGTGAAACGGCGTTCAAACTCAGTATTTTCCGCTGAAGCCACTTCTGTGTAATCAATCCCTTTGAGGGCGTTATAAAAGCGCTCCAGCGCGCCACTGGCCTGCCCCAGGTTGTCTTGGGAATAATTAATGGCACTGCGGTAGTGGCTGGAGATCAGGAAATAGCGGATCACCTCGGGTGAATACTGCTCAAGAACCTGACGGATAGTGAAGAAATTACCCAGGGACTTGGACATTTTTTCATCATCGATGCGCAGCGGCCCATTATGCATCCAGTATCGGGCAAATTCCTTTCCTGTAGCGCATTCTGACTGTGCAATCTCGTTTTCATGATGGGGGAAAATAAGATCACTGCCTCCCCCATGTATATCAAAGGTCTCTCCCAGGCACTGGGTTGACATGGCCGAGCATTCAATATGCCAGCCAGGGCGGCCAAAACCCCAGGGTGAATCCCAACCGGGCTCATCCGGTTTGGCCGCTTTCCAGAGCGCAAAATCACGGGCATCGCGCTTTGCCTCATCCACTTCCACACGTGCCCCGGCAAGCATCTCATCGAGGTTGCGTTTACTCAGCTTGGTGTAATCCGCAAACTTGCTGACAGAAAAGTAGACATCGCCGTTATCAGCCGCATAGGCATATCCCTTCTCTACCAGTGTACCCACCATGTCCAGGATTTCCTGCATGTGATGAGTGGCACGGGGTTCAATATCCGGCGGCAGGATATTCAGCGCCCTTTCGTCCTCGTGCATGATATTGATAAATTTTTCGCTGAGTTCATCAAAGGCAATCCCCAGCTCATTGGCGCGGTTGATAATCTTGTCATCAATGTCCGTAATATTGCGGACATAGGTGACATCAAAGCCGTTGAATCGCAGGAATCGCGTGATGACATCAAAGACCACCAGCATACGTCCATGACCCAGGTGGCAGTAGTCATAGGTGGTGACACCGCACACATACATGCGAATCCTGCCCGCATCGATGGGCGCAAAGTCTTCCTTTTTCTGGGTAAGCGTGTTGTATAGCTGAAGCACGTTGAAACCGTCAGTTAGCTTTTCTGGCCCAGGTGTCTCGCAGGGTCACCGTCAGGTTAAACACAAGATTGCCTGCACAGGCATCTTTTCTGTCTACACAGAAATAGCCCTCACGTTCGAACTGGAAACGATCCTCCGGGCTGGCATCAGCCAGGCTGGGTTCAGCCTTGCAGCCGGTTTTAATGACCAGGGAATCCGGGTTTATGTAATCACGGTAATCCCCTTCAGCCGCATCGGGGTTTTCGTGGGTAAAGAGGCGATCATAGAGCCGGACTTCCACATCAAGTGCAGAATCGGCAGGGACCCAGTGAATGACGCCCTTCACCTTGCGGCCTTCAGGTTTTGCACCCAGTGTTGCTTCATCACAGGAGCAACGCAGTTCTGTGACCTGGCCGCTGTCATCCTTGATGACATCCTCACACTTGATCACATAACTGCCGCGCAGACGAACTTCTCCACCAGGAATCAGGCGTTTGAATCCAGGCGGTGGTTCCTCTTCAAAATCGGCATGATCGATATAGATTTCGCGGCGGAAAGGGATCTCCCTGACGCCCATACTTTCATCCTTGGGATGTTTAGGCAGGGTCAACAGGTCAGTCTTGTCCTCAGGATAATTTTCAATGACCACCTTCAGGGGATTGATCACGCACATGGCGCGTGGCGAGGTTTTATCAAGATCATCCCTCAAACTGTGTTCAAGCATACCCACATCCACGACACTATTGGCCTTGGTGACACCCACCATGTCGCAGAAATTACGTATTGAAGCAGGGGTATACCCACGTCGGCGCATACCATCGAGTGTCGGCATTCTGGGATCATCCCAGCCGCCCACCAGGGCTTCATCCACCAGCTGCTTGAGCTTGCGCTTGCTCATAACCGTGTAATTGATATTCAGGCGTGCGAATTCAATCTGCTGCGGGTGAGGCAGAGACTCGAGCTGATTCAATACCCAGTCATAAAGGGGACGGTGATCTTCAAATTCCAGGGTGCACAAAGAATGGGTAATATTTTCCAGGGCGTCAGAGATACAGTGTGTGTAGTCATACATGGGATAGATACACCAGGTATTTCCAGTCTGGTGATGCTCTGCACGACGTATCCTGTAAAGCACGGGGTCCCGCATATTCATATTGGGAGAGGCCATGTCGATCTTTGCCCTGAGCGTATAGGCACCGTCATCAAATTCGCCGGCTTTCATCCGCGTGAACAGGTCCAGGTTTTCTTCAATAGTGCGGTCACGGTCAGGACTGTTTTTACCTGGCTCGGTCAGCGTGCCACGGTACTCCCTGGCCTCCTCCTGGTTGAGTGAGCACACGTAGGCATTACCCTGGTTGATTAGCTCCACAGCAAAGTCATACAGTTTCTCGAAATAATCCGAAGCATAGTACTGTCGATCTTCCCAGTCGAAACCAAGCCAGCGAATACTTTCCTGGATGGAGTCCACGAACTCCATGTCTTCCTTTTCCGGGTTGGTATCATCAAAGCGCAGATTGCAGAAGCCGCCAAACTCATTGGCCGTAGCAAAGTTCAGGCAAATGGATTTTGCATGCCCAATATGCAGGTAACCATTGGGTTCAGGGGGAAATCGGGTATGAACCCGACCGTCATTTTTATTATTCTTCAGATCTTCGCGAATTATCTGGTGAATAAAATTAGTGGGGGCTGCCGGGGATTCGCTCATGAAGACGTCGGTTTACTCTTTGACTTTCTACCTGTTGTTGCCTGTGACTATCGGCCGCTGCTTTTCATAAACAGCGGCTATTGGCAGTTATCAACTTTCGAAAGGAATACAAAGGACGTATTATAGCCTTTCTCAAAATTACACACTACATACGATAGTAAAAAGATCAGCAAAAACAAGGAATTCTCATGATTGTATTACACACCTCCGCCGGCGATATCACCCTTGAACTGGATTTCGACAATGCCCCGGTTTCCAGCGCCAATTTCATGGAGTATGCAAAGGCCGGTCACTATGACGGCACCATCTTTCACCGGGTCATTAACAATTTTATGGTTCAGGGTGGCGGCTTTGAGCCGGGCATGAAACAAAAAGAGCCTGGCAACCCGATCCAGAACGAAGCAGACAACGGGCTGAAAAATGACACAGGCACCATCGCCATGGCCCGTACCATGGATCCCCACTCAGCGACGGCCCAGTTCTTTATTAACGTTAATGACAACGCCTTTCTCAACCACACCAGTAAGGATCCCCAGGGCTGGGGCTATGCCGTGTTTGGCAAAGTGACTGATGGAATGGACGTCGTAAACAGCATCAAGGAGTCTGACACCGGCTCCATGATGGGCCACCAGGATGTCCCGGTGGAAGATATTGTTATTAATTCCGTCACTGTCTCAGAAGCCTGATCCAAATTCACTAACCTGATGGCTTCTCCAGAAAAGGTATTGTGCATTTCCGACCTGCATCTGAGTGCAGAACACCCTGAAATTGCCAATGCCTTTTCGGCCTTCCTTCAAAATACAGCCGTTGAAGCCGATGCCCTGTTCATTCTTGGCGACTTCTTCAACGTTTGGATCGGCGATGATGATCCCGATCCTTTCTCCGCTGAAGTAAAAACACAGCTCAAAACACTTTCCTGTTCAGGTGTGGCCGTGTTCATCATGCACGGCAACCGCGACTTCCTTCTGGGAGAGACCTTCTGTTCACTCAGCGGTGCTACGTTGATCAATGAACCCTATACGCTGCAGGTTGGGGAGTCCGAATACCTGCTCATGCATGGGGATGCGCTCTGTACTCGTGATACCGATTACATGGCCTTTCGCGCCATGGTCAGAAATCCCGATTGGCAGGCTGACTTCCTGGCTAAACCACTAGAGGAGCGTCAGGCCTTTGCTGCCCAGGCACGAGAACAGAGCAAGGCCATGTCGAGCAACAAGGCAGAGGACATCATGGATGTCACTGAGGATGAGGTAACGAGATTGCTACAGCAAATGGAGCAAACTCTTCTGGTCCATGGACATACCCATCGCCCGGCCGAACACGACCTCACCATTAATGGCATTCCCGGCAAACGCATTGTACTGGGTGACTGGAATAACCGCGGCTGGATGCTTGAAATAACACCACAGGGATATTCACTGAGGGATTTTCCCATTCTCAATTAATGCAGATTGTTCAGTATCGCCAGCCTTGATACAGGTCAATACATCAAGGTGTTAAGTGACTAGGATTATAAGAATGATCACTTAACAAGGCCGCTGAATTAAAATTGCCAAACTCAAAAACCATTCACTTTGAAACCTTTTAATGTGGTCAGTTCGGCTTTTTTTGGGTTTATTCAATGAGCGGATTGATCCAGAACAAATCTGCCATCAGCTATATATCGGAAAATTAAAAATAAAAGCGAAAGTCTTTTATTGGTTCATATGAATAAAAATATTGGAAATTTTGTTATACCCAAGAGCAATAATTCATTTATTGATGAAAACCACTCAGATTTACTGCTGCACTTATCCGGTATCACGGAAAAATATAGTGAAGCAAAGCAGGTTGACCGAAGTGAATTCTCCACAGAGATGGGCCATTTCTGCGCAAATATTGAAAATCACTTTAATCATGAGGAAGTCATTTTGCAGGGAGCCGGTTTTGATCAACTGGATGAACATCGGGTTCAACACAGAAAAATTTCAATGGCTCTCAGGCAACTAACGGTCGACATACAGTCGGCTTCGGATTTAGGGGAAATCATAGAAAAGGTCACTAGTGAGTTGGTTGACCATGAATTATCACACGACCAGCAATACTGGTACTTGTTTGAAGAAGACTGGAAAGAAGATGAATTACTGCTGCGCTGGAGTAAGGACCTTGAGACAGGAGTAGCCGAACTTGATACTCATCACGTGGCATTGATGAACCATATCAACCGTTTTTACCTCGGAATGATCAAGAATAATGATCTGAAGCATGCCGGCCAGGAATTGAAAATTCTGAAGCTCTATTCACACTACCATTTCCAGGAAGAAGAAAAAGTCCTGGGGGAGCATTTTCACCACGGTCATAAAGTTAATCACGCTAAATTGTTATCTGACCTGGGTACGCTGATAGAAGAAATCAATTCCGGGAAATTTGTTCTTGCAAACCTGAGCCACTATATGGATTTCTGGTTTTTGAACCATATCAAGCAGTTTGATGTGCCGGCCGCTGCAAACCTTAAACCCTGTTAAAGGCTCCAGCTTAAAATATTTGATATTCCTGAAAATCATCACCTTCGTCCTGAAGGTTTGATCCTGGCCGTTGAGTTTCAGCGCCTTTCTAATGGCGGCGTTTCAGGGGTGAGATCAGTTTCCAGTTATGGGACTCGCGTGCCCCTGAAGAAGAGAGGCGATCCATCGGCAAAGGAGATATCACGTCCCACAGCCTTCATGCTGCGGTCGCGGGCCTGGTAGCCAAACACATTCAACTCGGCACCGATAGGAATGGAATCCCTGGTGACCCCCTGTCGGAAGAGCGAATTGGGACTGCCCCCTTCGATCATCCAGCTCTCTTCCTCTCCATCTTCATTAACCACAGCAATATGAATCCAGGAATGGGGATTGATGAGCTCCACCTTGGTGACAATACCGTTAAGATTCACAGGAAGGTCAACACTGAACTCTTGCGAAAAGGCATGATGGGCCATTGCATTCATTGAAGACCCGATTGAAAGCAGAAGGATTATTAACAGTTTTTTCATGTCTTACTCCGTAATACCATTTTCAGCTTTCCATGCATCGTGCTCTTCAACGCGTTTGCCGCTGAGAATATTTTCAATTCCGTAATTACCTTCATGACAAGCATATTCGAACATTGGACCATCAATGCTCTGAAAAGGATAAGAGCCTGAGAATTGAGCCTGCCATACCGAAGGGTCATTCACTGTGAATTGGTATTCCACTGTTTCATCGTCTACGCGAGTGAAACGCTCGGTGACGCGCGCATCCGGACTCATAGGCGCACCGCGCAGGCCTGGCATATTGGTTCGTCCTGAATAACCCGTACTTTCCACGACCAGGGTATCCCCTTCCCAGTGTCCCCTGGAATTTCCCAGCCACTGCGGAATGGCACCTTCGGTCGGATCTCCTCCATCAAGGGGAATGATGCGCACATCATGAATCATTTCCAGCTGGATAATAACGAAGTCTTCGGTTTGCATGAACTGGTAAGTACTGTTGTATCCCAGAGGCAGAATGGGAGGGCCTTCCTGGTCCCAGATCAGGCAACGCTCGGACTGAGTCCTGTTCCGAGCTCTTTCCCACTGATGATCGCGACGAAAAGTATTGTAGGCTTCCCTTGATGCAAGGGCCGCTTCTGTCAGTGCCGGGTAACGGCCATTAGGAGGATCATAAATGATTGAGGTGCGCGTATTGTCAGTTATGGTATCCGCCTGCTTGTTCATGAGGTAATCATCAAACTGGTAGTGCACATCTGCAGCAGTGCCAGCCTGTGTTTCACCGTACTCTTCTTCAAATTCCAGTCTTAATTGCTCACGATACTCATCCGGCGTAAAAAACTCCTTTGTCCCAAGGCTCTCAGGGCGTTGCAGCGGAACCATGGTCGAATTGGTCCAGTATCCTTGGATAAGCGGGTCGCCCCAGGAGGTACGCGGCAATTCCCAGGTTTCCTGTTGAGCCATTGCTGGACCTGAAGACAACACCAGGCCAATGATACTAGCTGCAAGTAATGTGGACTGCCTCATTGCGCGTTCCTCACTTCATCGGGATCAATCCCGAGATTGCGAAAATAATTATCCTTGTCCAGGTAGTCGTACATAATTTCTTCGGCGAATTCGGGACATTTAAAATCATACAACCTTGCCCCCTCTTCCATTCGGCGGTACAGCGGCATACTGATAGTCCAGGGCTCTTCAAATACAGCAGGGTCCTCTATAGTGGCTTCATAATGAAGATGGTACGCCGACATTGGAGTATAGCGCTCTGTGATAGTGGCAGTATTGGTATAGAAGTTGCCGGATCGATCCAGCCAATTGGGGTTCAGACCCTGCACTTCCACCACCAGCGTGTCGCCGTCCCAGTGACCATTTGACCAGCCCATCCAGCTATCGATTGGGGCATTCATATGGTTACTCATATAGATAGTACGGACAGCCCCGGCATACTGGTAGGCCATCATGATATCGGTATCAGTCTGGAAAATCTGGAAAGGCTGTGGCATGTAAGTGGCACGGGGAATACCCGGCATAAAACATTTTGCTTCGGGATCTTCAACTCGCCGGCTGGCAAAGTTGTCTTTACGCTTCTCCAAAGCCTCTGACCGGTAAGGAATACTGCCACCTTGAATAACGGACTGTCCCGGAGGAATAGCCCCGATAGCACCAAGACTTTCTACTGCCCCCTGCTGCGCCACCTGGTCCTCGAGGTTCCAGTTGGCATTGTTCAGACTCTGCCAGATACCATTGATATCCGGGGTACCATTCTGAAGACGCGGAAAATCCGTCTCCTGAGCATGCATTGCCACTGGAAACGTCATATTCACAGCACAGAAGAAAAAGACTGCAAGTCGGTTTCTGAACTTCATGAACCCCCCCTTATCCGAAAAAGAATAAACCGGGGGCCCTGAAAAGTCTATGTTAGCCTGTTACTCGATACTGAATAGCGTGAACAATCGAAATAAACGGCTATGGAGAGGAACAAGCCCTATTTGTAGCTTTCAAAATAACGCTGGAAATGAGCCTCGCTGAGGGTGAAAAGTTGCTCATTGATTTCCAGCAAAATGTCTCGAATATCTTTTCCAGCGAAGTCTCGATGCAACTCAACTCCAAGGTCGTCAAGAGAAGAAATCAGGTGCAAGCGTTTCTGAAGCAGGTTATGCAGCCAGCAGTATGGCGACATCTCCTGATCATAGAAAAAGCGGTAATCATCCAGGGCCTGTTGAAGCTTTTCTACAGAAAAAATTACAAAGCGTGCTGCCATAATCTGGCTCGTCAACTGGTCTATTCGGCGAAGAACGGCTCTTTTTTCGTTCTCACCATACTGATTCCAATTGATAACCTCGTAATTGAATCGTTTGCAGCCACGGCAGATTTTATCGCCGAGGGATGTCGTGGAGCAGATTCCTATACAGGGCGTTTTTACAGTATTCATGGCGTGAATTGTAACGTGGAGCCCCTGCGCGACCTAGTCTTGACTTGCGATTTCGAGTAAAATTGCGCCCTCTTTTAATCGCCATGTCGCCCCGTTAAGCCGGGACAGACATCCCCAACACATAATCTTATCGTGAGGAATCTGAAGTGCTAGAAGCGTATCGTCGCCATGTGGAAGAACGGGCCGAAATGGGTATTGTGCCCAAGCCACTGGATGCTGAACAAACTGCGGGGCTTGTTGAATTACTAAAAAACCCACCGGCAGGAGAAGAAGACTTTCTTCTTGACCTGATCAGAAACCGCGTCCCCGCTGGTGTCGATGAAGCCGCCTATGTCAAAGCCGGATTCCTGTCAGCACTGGCCAAGGGCGAATCAGAATCTCCCCTTATTTCCAGGATTGATGCTGTCAAACTGCTTGGCACCATGCTGGGAGGCTACAATATCAGTACCCTGGTTGAGATGCTCGAGGACAGTGAATTGGGTGAGGAAGCTGCAAAGCAGCTTTCCCATACCCTGCTTATGTTTGATGCCTTCCATGATGTGGCTGAAAAAGCCGATGCAGGCAATGCCAATGCGCAGACCACCATGCAGTCATGGGCTGACGCAGAGTGGTTTACCAGCAAAACCAAGGTGCCGGAAGTAATCACCACAACAGTATTCAAGGTACCCGGTGAAACCAATACTGACGACCTTTCCCCTGCGCCAGATGCATGGTCCAGACCCGACATTCCTCTGCATGCCCTGGCGATGTACAAAATGCCGCGTGAAGGTATCACCAATGCTGTAGAACAAGTGGAAGAGCTCAAACAGAAAGGCCATCCTGTTTCACTGGTAGGCGATGTCGTGGGTACAGGCTCTTCACGTAAATCTGCGACCAACTCGGTGCTATGGCACATGGGTGATGATATTCCTCATATTCCCAACAAGCGTGACGGCGGTATCTGCCTGGGCGGCCAGATTGCCCCCATCTTTTTCAATACCATGGAAGATGCCGGCGCTCTGCCGATCGAATGTGATGTCAGCAATATGAATACAGGCGATGTCATCGATATCTATCCCTATGAAGGTAAAATTACCGTCCATGGCAGTGACGAAGTCCTGAGCACTTTTGAACTAAAGACTGACATGTTACTGGATGAAGTCCAGGCTGGCGGACGCATCCCCATGATTATAGGTCGAGGCCTGACAGATCGTGCACGTGAAAAAATGGGACTGGAGCCTACCGATGTCTTTCGTCGTCCCAAGGCACCTGAAGCCAGCAATGCCGGTTATACCCTGGCCCAGAAAATGGTGGGCAAAGCCTGTGGCGTCGAAGGCGTTCACCCCGACACCTACTGCGAACCCAGGATGACCACTGTGGGTTCACAGGATACAACGGGACCAATGACAAGGGACGAACTTAAAGACCTGGCCTGCCTTGGTTTCACAGCAGACCTGGTGATGCAGTCTTTCTGTCATACAGCGGCCTATCCCAAACCTGTGGATATCGATACACAACATTCACTGCCGGATTTCATTCAAACCCGTGGCGGCGTTTCTCTGCGCCCTGGTGACGGCATTATCCATTCGTGGCTCAACCGTATGCTTCTGCCTGATACCGTAGGAACCGGCGGTGACTCCCATACCCGCTTCCCAATAGGTATCTCATTCCCCGCAGGCTCAGGTCTGGTGGCCTTTGCTGCTGCAACCGGAGTGATGCCCCTTGATATGCCCGAATCTGTGCTGGTGCGTTTTAAAGGCGAAATGCAGCCAGGCATCACATTACGCGACCTGGTCAATGCAATTCCCTATGCCGCTATTCAAAAAGGGCTTCTTACAGTAGAGAAAAAAGGCAAAAAGAATATTTACTCAGGACGCATCCTGGAAATTGAAGGATTGCCGAATCTCAAGATAGAACAAGCCTTTGAGCTATCCGATGCCTCAGCAGAACGTTCCGCTGCCGGCTGTACTATCAAGCTGAACAAGGAACCCATCATTGAATACTTCAAATCCAATGTGACGCTGTTGCGATGGATGATTGCTGAGGGTTATGGTGATCCGCGTACGCTGGAACGCCGTGCAGCCGCTATGGAAGAATGGCTGGCCAATCCTGAACTGCTGGAAGCCGATGCCAATGCAGAATATGCCGAAGTGATCGAGATAGATTTGAACGACATTAAAGAGCCCTTGCTGGCATGTCCAAATGATCCGGATGATGTTAAACCGCTTTCCGAAGTACAGGGCACCAGGATCGACGAAGTCTTTATCGGTTCCTGCATGCTGAACATTGGCAATTTCAGAGCTGCAGGTAAGGTACTGGAACAGGTAGAAGGGGCTATCCCAACGCGCCTCTGGCTGGCACCGCCAACAAAAATGGACCAGCACCAGCTGACTGAAGAAGGCTACTATTCCATCTATGGTAAAGCCGGTGCACGCACAGAAATGCCGGGCTGTTCACTGTGTATGGGCAACCAGGCACGTGTAGAACCCAACTCGACAGTGGTTTCCACCTCCACCCGCAACTTCCCCAACCGACTAGGTGATGGTGCTAATGTCTATCTGGCATCTGCTGAATTGGCGGCAGTGTGTTCCATTCTGGGCAAGATTCCCGATATGGAAGAATACATGGGTTACATGAACAGCCTGAATACAATGGCCGATGATGTGTACCGTTACATGAATTTCAACGAGATAGCAGACTACATGGAAGGGGCAGAGAATGCGAAGAACATTCCTCTGACCAATATCCAGGAAGTCCGACAAGACTGACTCTCAACCAGGCATAAAAAAACCGCTGCAATGCAGCGGTTTTTTATTGTCCGAAATTAGCGATTACATCAAGCGGACGACGGATTCTCCGTGCTGCCCTCGACAGCTGAAGAATTTTTCTCTTCACTTTCTGCTCCTTCAAAACTGTCACCTGAATCCAGCTTCAAAAACAGTAATAGAATAGCTGCAATAACCGATCCGCTGCCCATGATGATTGATAATGTCGGTAAGTCCAGGCCAAACTCCAGCAGGAACCCGGCAATAATTGGCGACAAGACAGCGCCGCCCCTTCCGATTCCAATAGCAAAACCCGTACCTGATGCTCTTGCATGGGTAGGGAAGACCTGAACAAAGATCGCGTACGCTCCAACGATACCTGCATTAACAAAGAATCCTGCCATTGCCACATACAGCTTGATCATAGCCAGTTCACCAGGCGCGCGGCCAAATATGGCAGTAAAGACCCAGGCCATGACAAAGGTGAAGATGGTCAGTGACTTCAAACTGAAACGGTTGCTGAGCACCCCGAAAAATACACAACCCAGTGCGCCACCAATGCTTGCCCAGGTTAATGCCTCGCCTGCCAGGTAAGGTGGATAACCCATGCCCACGACCAGGTTAGGTGTCCACTTCAATATAAAGTACAACGTAATAACGTGGAGGAAGTAGATTGCTGTAATCAGGATTGTGGTGGCAATCATCGTCCTGGAAAACAGGAAAGAAGTTGACACTTTTCTCGCTGCCTCTTCAATGTTTGGCAGCTGATCCACTGCAGCATGTCCAAGCCGCTTCATGGTGGCATTGATTTTGTCCAGGGCACCTTCGGGTTGCTTCCTGGTTAACCAGTGCACCGATTCAGGCAAAATGAAGTGAATGAGCGGGATGAAAACGACTGTGACTGCAGCACCAAAATAAAACACCACGCGCCAGTCAAAATACTGCATCAGCTGAGTAACTATGAAGCCGCCTATGACACCACCCATTGGATAACCAATAGTCATAATGGCAATCATTCGTGGCCGCTCTTTCAAGCTGGAAAATTCTGCTGCCACCGCATTGATGGCTGCCAGCATACCGCCTATTCCCAGACCGGTGATGACGCGCCACACCGATAATTCCGTCAAACTCGACGTAGTGGTCACCATGAACATACCAATGGCCATGGCAAACAGACACCCCATAATAGTGGGTTTCCGCCCTATCCTGTCAGCGACTCCGCCCAGGAAGACAGAGCCTACCGCCATGCCAATTAACTCCATGGATAACACGAAACCCAAACCAGCAGGTCCGAGCTCCCATTCCCCTGCAATACCTGGCCCCGCAAAACTGATGGCAAGGACATCAAAGCCATCCAGGGCATTCAGGCCAACAGTGAGCCCGATGATAATGTACTGCAATCGGCTCATGGCCGAATGATCGAGAACCTGGCGCGGATCAGTGCTCATATTTCCCCCCGGAAAACTAACCTGGATTTATTCTTGTTTTAATTGCTTCGTTGATAAAACTGCGCACAAGCTTAATTCAGTGCCATTTCCATTACAACTTGGCATCAGACAACTGATTACTGCAGGCTCTTGCTGACTACTTCATACACGTCCTTGGACAGGCCAGGTAAGTCCATGATCCTGCGCAACGCCGCCTGCATCAATTGCTGCCTTTCCACACTGTATTTCTTCCAGCGGGTTAATGGCGTCAGCAGCCTTGAGGCAATCTGGGGATTAATGTCATTCAGTTGTATGACCTGCTCGGCAAGAAAATCATAGCCACTACCGTCCAGCTTGTGAAAACCCACAGCATTGTTATGGCAGAATGCTCCTATTACACTCCTGACCTTGTTGGGGTTCCTGATATCAAATGCGGGATGCGCCATAAGCGCTTTAACATGATCCAGGTTGTCCGGAATACTCGCTGCACTTTGCATGGCAAACCACTGTTCCACCACAAGGGTTTCATGTGCCCAGTTATTGTAGAAGTGATCGAGAAGTTCGGTTTTCAGATCATTGCCGCTGATTGAAGGATTATTCACTACGGCTCTCAATGCGGCACTGGAGTCAGTCATATTGGTCGCGCTGTCATACTGGTTTCTTGCCAGTTGCAAATAGACTTCCTGATCGAGACATACCAGATAATTAAGCACAGTATTCTTCAGGCTGCGCCTGGCCACTTCATCGGCATTGAATACATAGTCATCACTGTTATTGCAATGCTCATAAACGGCCAGGAACTGTGATTTCAGTTTTTCTGCCAAATGGCGGCGCAATGATTCACGCGCATGATGAATGCCATCCACATCAACCACCTCTGCAAGTTCTGCCAGATAAGCTTCCGTTGGCAGGATTAACAGATTGGCCAGCATGGCTTTGTCTTGCCTATCATCTTCAACTGCCACATCAAGCACGCTTGAAAATGCCCCCACCAGTCTTTCATCCACCTCGGTCTTTCCCGACTGCAAATCATCAAGCACCAACAATGCCAGCTGCTGAGAGGCTTCCCAGCGAGCAAACCCATCTGGTTCATATTGCATCAGCAACATCAACTCATCACGTGCATAAGGGTAATGGAGTTTGACAGGAGCAGAAAAGCTACGCAGCAATGCGGGCACAGGGGGCTGAGCAACTCCTTCAAAAACAAATTCCTGTTCAGCCTCGCTGACATGAAGCACTAATTCATCACCACTGGATTCACCATCAACAGTTAACGGGAGGCACTCTCCGCTCTCCCCGATTAATCCAACCGTCAGGGGAATATAAAATGGCTCCTTCACGGATTGTGATGGTGTTGCCGGACAGGATTGGTTTACCTTCAGAGTGAACGTGGCTGCCTCAGCGTTATAGTCACCAGTGACATCCAGACGTGGTGTGCCAGCCTGGGTATACCATTGTCGAAACTGGGTAAGATCCAGCCCAGACACTTCTTCCATGGTACTGACAAAATCCTCGGTAGTGACTGCCTGCCCGTCAAATCGATCGAAATAGAGGTCCGTGCCTTTTCGGAACAACTCAGGGCCAAGCAGATTGGCCTGCATCCTCACGACCTCTGCTCCCTTTTCATAGACAGTCACTGTGTAGAAGTTGGAAATCTCCATGTAGGATTCCGGGCGGACAGAATGCGCCATCGGACCGGCATCTTCTGCAAACTGCACGGTACGCAGAAAACTGACATCTTCAACACGTTTAACCGACCTGGAGCCCATATCAGCAGAAAACTCTGAATCCCGGTACACAGTAAAGCCTTCTTTGAGACTCAACTGAAACCAGTCGCGGCAGGTCACCCTGTTACCTGACCAGTTGTGAAAATATTCATGGGCGACGATGGCCTCTATGCGCTGAAATGCCTGGTCTGTGGATGTTTCCGGTTTTGCCAGCACACAGGAAGAGTTGAATATATTCAGCCCCTTGTTCTCCATAGCACCCATATTGAAATCATCGACTGCCACAATCATGAAGATATCCAGGTCATATTCACGCCCATAAACCTCTTCATCCCAGCGCATAGCTCTTTTCAACGAATCCAGTGCAAAGTCGCATTTATCCAGGTCTTTTTCTTCGACGAAAATCCGCAACTCCACATCACGACCAGAGCAAGTCGTATACGTGTCATCAACCGGCTTTAAATCTCCTGCAACAAGAGCAAACAGATAGCTTGGCTTTTTAAAGGGGTCTTCCCACTGCACCCAGTGTCGGCCATCCTCCAGATCGCCACTGCCAATGTTGTTTCCATTGGAAAGCAGTACCGGATAAAGCGCCTTATCTGCTTCAATTCGGGTGGTAAAACTGGACAGCACATCCGGGCGATCCAGGTAGTAAGTGATCTTGCGAAACCCTTCTGCTTCACATTGTGTGCAGAACATGACCCTGGATTTGTAGAGACCTTCAAGACTCGTGTTTTCCTGGGGCTTGATTTCTGTAATGCACTGCAGTGTAAACGTGTCCGGCACTTCATGAATGGTGAGGGAGTCTTCTGAAACAGAATAACCGGAGGCAACCAGTGTCTCGCCATTGAGCAAGACCTTACTTAGTGTCAACTCAGCGCCATCGAGCACCAGCGTATTGTCTGACCCTTCTGCATCAGGATTCCTTCGCATAACCAGTTTCGAGTGCACCAGGGTATGGTCTTCATAAAGCTCGAAGGTCAGATGGGTTTCATCGATCAGATATTCCGGAGGCCTGTAATCTTTCAGGTATATGGTTTTGCCCTGGCTTTCTTTCATGGAGATTCCTGCTTTAATTCCTTGTAAACAACGACACTTTTAATTCATGCAGCAAAAGAGACTTCGTATCCCGTAAAACGCCTCAGATTGATCACACCGGTATCAAGGATGAGGTACTGCCCCTTTATACCAGTCAATGTCCCCGTGACCTCTTTCGTTTTGTCCAAGTTGAAAGAAGTGACTTTCTCAGGATAGTTTTTAACAGGATAGTCAATGGAAACAGGATCGACACCATTGATAACGCTAATCGCATGTAATCCGAATTGCTGCTCAAGTGATTCCAGATCCTTGCTACATAATTCCAGCAGACGGCCTTTCTCCATTACGAGATCTATTTCTTCCACATTACCCTTCAACATATTTCGCCAGTTTGTTTTATCTGAAACATGTTGCTTGAATATAACTTCCGCAAAGCCTGACTGCTGACGGGATCGTGCGCGTAATATGGGCATGGCCTGAACCGCGCCCTGATCAATCCAGCGTGTAGGTACTTGCGATGCACGGGTAATACCCACTTTCAGACCGGAAGAATTGGCGAGATAGACAATATGATCCTGCATGCAAAACTCATCACCCCAGACAGGCTCACGACAGGTGCCTGAATCGTAATGACATTTTTCAGGAGAAATAATACAACTGTCACACTGGGCAAGTTTCTGGAAGCATGGATAACAATATCCCTGATTGAAACTCTTGTTGGTATTTCGGCCACAATGGATGCAGGTAATCTTGTCTTGAAAGGTAAGCGTGATGGACTTGCCAATAAACGGATTCAGCCCGATCTCTTCATCGCCCAGTACCATGAAGTACGACACCGGGCTTTCCAGCCTGGCGCGCATCTTATGTAATTGACCCACTGTTTTTTCTGCCATCTGCTTTATATTCTTTTCGTCAATTCTCAACTTTGTTTCTGCCAGGTTTACAGCTGTCTTTCCCGACAATAAACCCGACACGCTGCTCGGGATCCATGTATTGTCGGTCATAGGCAATCACTGCCTGCAAACAATTGGCCTTTTGCAGTTCGGTGAGTTTTTCACCGTTTTCCCAGCGACCAAGTTCAACCGCTGTTTTCAGTTGCTGGTGAATTTCAGGTGTCATGCTATCAAGCAATTCCTGCAAGGTGTTTGGAATATTGTCCATGTGTATTATTTTGCCACGTTTCTGCGCAACCGACTGAACAATGCTGCAGCAATCCCACACACCATACCGGTAGCAAGGCCGCCGATATGTGCCTCGTCAGCAATAAATTCAATGTTCATTGCTGTCATGATGGCAAGGCTCAGCAGCAGGAAGAAAACCAATGCTCCCGGAAGCGATAGCCCTTTTGCAGGATCAATGACTTGCCACATCCAGATATACCCAAACAGCCCGTAAACAACTCCCGACATACCGCCAAAATAAATAGACCCGCCATAAAGAAACTGGGCAGTGTTTGAAAAAAGCGCTACGACTGTGATCAATAGTAACAATGCCCAGCTTGTCTGAACTGCCTCAACCCGCCGGCCAAATTCCCATAGCCAGAGCATATTGAAAGCCAGATGCAGCAGCCCCCCATGCAGCAGTATCGGTGAAATCATTTTCAGTAGCGTCACGAAGGAAAAACTCTCCAGCACCCTGTCCAGATTTATAATCCGCGTCCCGAAACTGAAGTCAGGAAACAGCATACTGCGCACGATATCCGTCATGTCATTCAATGGTGCAATGAAGAGTAAAACGCAACACACAACTACAAGGGTTAATGACAAAGGTGCTTTTAAAAAGGCGGCAAGCATACTGGTAGCCAGGTCTGACGGCCTGAAATACGCACTAACATCACTGGAATCGTCTTCATCAGGCTGAATCTCACCCTGCAGCCATTGCCGGTAAAGCCCGCTAGCCTCATAGGCCTGCTCCTGGTTTGCTACCAGAAGATACTGTCGGCCATTTTCTTCATGCATTCGATGAGAGATTTTCCGCTGCCACAAGAGCCTGGAAAACTGAGAAATATCTTCTTCTGCTGATATATCCAGAATAGAAATCATTGCTTGGCCGGAATTTGCAAACCTGTCCTGTCCCGCTATCGGTTGGTTGGTCTGTTTGACCAGCCTAATTTACTGCGGCAGGTTTCGTAGTAATCGTAATCAGCGGGATGAATAATTTTCAAACTTTTGGGTTTCTTACGTACGGTAATACGGTCACCTGGGGTGCAGCTGTGGCTCATGGAGCCATCACAACTCAACTGGGGCAATATCTGGTGGCGGTCACCAACGATCAAGGTCAACTCGCTGCTACCCTCGATGACAATCGGACGAGAACTGAGGCTATGAGGATTAATGGGAACAAGCACCATGGCATCAAGCCCCGTGTGCATGATTGGCCCGCCAGCTGACATGGCGTAGGCTGTAGAGCCCGTTGGTGTAGCAACAATGAGTCCGTCAGAGGCCTGGTTGTATACAAACTCCCCGTCAATGTAGAGAGCAAACTCAATCATCTGGACCGCTTTACCCGGATGAAGCACTACATCATTAAGCGCCGATCCCAGGTATTCATTATTATCTCCTATAAACAAATCGAGCAGGAAACGGGACTCCACTTTGTACTCGCCTGCAAGCACCTGCTCCAGAGTACTTTCAAGCTCATCAGGCAGAATGTCTGTGAGGAAACCAAGTTTGCCCCGGTTAATTCCAACCACAGGTAAATCGTGTTCAGCCAACATCGAGGCTACCTGGAGCAGACTTCCATCACCTCCAACCACGATGACCAGGTCACACTGCTCCGCCAGTTTCTCAATCGGGCTGACCGGATAATTTTTATCCTTGAGCAGATCGGCAATATTCACATCAAGCACGATGTTGATATCAACATGATCTTCCAGGAAATTGGCGACAGCATAAAGGGAATCAACAATTTCCTTGTTGTTCCTGCCAGTAAGACCAATTGTTGAAAACTCTGACATTTATTGCCGCCATACCCATTTAAAAAAGCGGTTAAGTATATCACGCCAATTCTGTTGCAAATGATTTATTCTATGTAAATCAGCGCATTATCCATGACCATTGTTTATAATGTGCCGTTGCTATGAGGAGTGCTGTATTGGAATTACAAGAGAGCAAAATTGCCATTATCGGCCTGGGTTACGTGGGACTCCCTCTTATGGTGGAGTTTTCAAAGCACTTCCCTACCCTGGGCTTTGATATCAACAAGCAACGAGTTTCTGAACTCATTGCCGGCAATGACATCATGAAGGATTTGAGCGGCGAGGAACTGGCTGCCGCAACACACGGCTCTTATTCATCTGACCAGTCAGACCTTGGCGACGCCAATGTTTATATCGTTACAGTCCCGACTCCAGTAGACAAACAAAACAGACCCGACATCAGCGCATTAACAAACGCATGCGAACTTGTTGGCAGATCCCTTTCTGAAGGGGACACAGTAATCTTTGAATCCACTGTTTATCCCGGTGCCACTGAAGAAGCCTGTATACCTGTTCTCGAAAAAATCTCCGGCCTTGTTTTCAATGACACATTTTTTGTGGGATACAGCCCTGAACGAATCAACCCTGGCGATAAAAAACGCCGCCTGACCAATGTTATCAAAGTGACCTCAGGCTCCAATGAAGATACTGCGAAATTCGTAGACAACCTTTACAGTACGATAGTCACAGCAGGCACTCATACTGCCAGCAGCATCAAGGTGGCCGAAGCATCAAAAGTCATTGAAAATACACAGCGAGACCTGAATATCGCACTGGTAAATGAACTGAGTATTATTTTTCATCGACTTGGCATAGATTCAGAAGAAGTCCTTGAAGCTGCAGGCACGAAATGGAATTTTCTGAATTTTCGCCCCGGTCTTGTCGGTGGTCATTGTATTGGTGTTGACCCCTACTACCTCACTTACAAGGCACAGGAAATAGGCTACCACCCGGAGGTCATCCTGGCTGGACGTCGAATCAATGATGAGATGGGCACATATATCAGTGAGCGCGTCGTGAAGGAAATGACACGCAAACGCATTCATGTGGTTGATTCCAACATCCTGGTAATGGGCTTGGCTTTCAAGGAAAACTGCCCGGATATTCGTAATACGCGTGTTGCTGAACTGACCAGGGGCCTTGAGGAATACCACGCCAATGTAGACATTTATGATCCCTGGGCCAACAAAGAATCCGCAAAAGAAGAGTATGGGTTTAACCTGGTAGAACAGCCTCCCAAAGATCACTACGATGCAATAGTTATTGCAGTCGCCCACGATTGTTTCAAAGACGCCGGACTTGAGACTATTCGTGCATGGGGACGCAAGCAGCATGTGCTGTTTGATGTGAAGTATCTTTTTCCGAAGGAAGAAAATCTGGCCAGACTGTAATTTACCTTGGCAAATTACTGAGTAAGCGTTACCGAGAAAGGCGTCCTGCCGTAAACCAACTCGTCACTCTCCACCATGCGATAGGCTACATAGATATTCAATCTTGAATTACCCAGTCCTGCCTCGTCAAAATCCAAATCAGTCACAAGGTCTATCATCTCGTTGTCACTCATCACGTGAGCTTCCGAAAGGGGCTCAAGGGTTTTCAGAGATCCATTCCACGGGGTAAAAGACCCGTCACTTGAAACCTGGTACAGCTCACTCCTGTTTTTGATGACGACCATGTGGGTTGTATATTGCGCTCCTATCTGTCTTGCTAGTGGCGAGATTGCCATTCTGAAGCTCAAGGCATTCCCACTTGAAAATACAGTACCGAAGTCAATACTGTAGGAGGAATAAACGCCCAACCCCAGAGTAGCTTCAACCGTCCCTTCCAATGAAGAAAAGCCGACAGTGGTGCTTATTCTTTCTTCCTGGCTGGAATAATAATTTTCAACCTGGTATTTCACCAGGTTAAGAGAAGCCACGGCATCAGCTCCGTCTGTTTCGTCATCCTTGTTTGTGCCACAGGCAAACGGACCACAAGCCCGTGCTGGATCGGAAAAGCGGTATAACCTGTTCACCACTGCATAGTCTTCAGGAAATGCCATGACCGTGACAAATCGCGTATCAACGCCAAAGCCTGCCGAATGCGGGAAAGTACCTCCGGCTTCATCTTCCCGACGTGAATGCACCAAGCCAAGGTTATGTCCGATTTCATGAGCCAGAACACTGTCATCCTGGCAGTCAATATTTATCACTGACACAGCTAAATCTCTCTGGTAATCCGCGGAAAGGTCTCCTTCTGTCCCGCTACCGCCAAGGTTGGCCAGCCCACATAATCCATTGATCCCACCTGTCCGAAACAGGACCACGAGGTCGCCGCCAAAGAGCCTACGTTTTCGATTCAGATCCGTGAGGGTCTCGTCATCCTGAAAGGTGACATTGCTGAGATCATCAACCAGGCTATCCAACGGTGTATAAGCCACTTCATGCACACCCACGGGTCGCAGTTGGATACCGGCCTGGCTATCGGAAAAGATTTTGTTGGCCACATTGAACAACTGATTGATTCGGGTATTCACCTCACCCCTGTAGTAACTGTCGATCTCTGCTGTGTAGGCAACAAGCACATCGATAACAGCATCCCTGTCATCTTTATCATTACTGTCCAGGCTGCTCGTTCCCAGCAGTGACTCATTAAAGTCACTAATGCCATCTTCATCAGTATCTGTTACGACATCTCTATAGATTCTTACTATATTGTCGCTGCGGATATCACCCACAATTGCAGTGCTCTCCACGAAGGGATAGGACTCATCAGAAGTTGATACAGTAAATGAAAGGTTCTTAGTATCGCCTTCAAAAAAATCACCAAGATCACAACTCAGTACAGGCTGGCCATCAGTCGATTCGAGGATGGCACAACCCTCGGGAGTCTCAACAAGCGTTGTGTTTTCTAGCACAAAGAAAATATCCACAAACTGTGCCAGCTGTGTATCCGACCCTATCAGACTGAATTCAAGGTCATAAGTGAGATTGGCTCCCACAGGAGCAACAGCGCGGGATATCGTCTGGGATACCTGGATATCACCATTAGAAAAAAACGCTGGAGGCTGTCCAATAACAATGTCGGTATCGATGACCTCATCCCTGACATACTCCAACCGGTTAAAAGCGCCGGTATACCTGTCTTCACCAGTCCTTGTCCCGAACAGCTGAAAAATACCGGAAGGTGACGTCAGTACCAGGTGAGCGGTTAATTCACCCACCGTGATCACCATGGCGTAATCAAGCCCGGTATCCTGAATGGATCCAAACCAGGTTAGGTCACCATTTTCGGCCATACCCGTCGCATCAATTCTGATGGTATATATAAAATCCTTATCTACCCTTAGCTCAAAAGTATCTCCAATCGACAGCGTTTTAAGAACATCGACATTAAAACTGGCTGCAGCAGGATCAGTGGCAATATCCAGTGTCCAGACCTTTTGAGCGATAGCGCCCTGTACAAAAAACAAGCACAGAAAAACACCCGAAAATAACTTTCCGAGTACCGAAATCGTTCTACAAACATGTAGTTTCGCTTGTTTCATGTGCTTGAATCTACTGAAGTGTAGATATTAACTATCTGAAATATATGAACTTAATTGATATAGCCTCGACGTCCCTGCAAGCCACCGCCATGTATTGCCAGTATACTGCATTTTTGTGGGAAAAAATCCCTTTTTTTCGCAAGTGCAAAAATTCCATACAAAAGCTTTCCGCTATATACCGGTTCCAAAGGTATACCATGTCTTGATTCAAATTCTGTTAAAAAGGCCATAAATTTATCGTTTGTTTTGGCATAACCACCAACATGGTATTCATCATTGATTGTCCATTCACAGGTGGCTTTTAAACTTGTTTTGGTCAGAAATTGCCGGACTTCTTCCGCAAGATAACCATCCCCTTTGAGCACCTGGAAGCCCAGTATAGGAAGACAGGAAACACTCGCGAGTCCGGCCAACGTTGTTCCAGTTCCGCAAGCAAGCGTGACAAGATCAAAATCATTCTCAGAGTAAAGAGAGGCTATTTCGGCACATCCCATTGCGCCTTCAAGGTTCCCTCCTCCTTCGGGGATGAGATGAAAATCACCATACAGTTCTTTTAATAATGAAATCAGTGTCGAATCTTTGTTCCTGTAGGTAATTCTATCCACGGGGTGCAGGATCATTCCGGCCTCTTGGGCCTCTACCAGGCAAGGATTAAGTGTGGTGGGTAATTCACCGCGTATGACACCCACAGTGCAAAAATCAAATATCCTGCCTGCATGAGCAAGTGCGTGCAGGTGGTTAGACCAGGCACCCCCAAAAGAAAGTAGTGTCTTTTTTTCTTTCTGCCTTGCGCTGATCAGGTTATGTTTAAGCTTGAACCATTTGTTTCCGGATATGACTGGATGGACAAGATCTGTACGCAATATCGACAGGGATACGCCGGCAGCATCAAGGACAGGGTCTTTTATTGCCTGAACGGGAATATCGGGTAAATCGAAGGAAAGGGGTGAAGTCATAACCAGGCACATCTGAAAACCTGATTATGACCTTTATTTCCTTTTGTCAGCAATTGCCTGGTAAACGAAGCCAGTTAATTCAATACGAGATATCCCCTGCCAAGAAGGCAGTTCCTGACTACACGTTGACGTTCCTGCATGACATTTCCTGTACCACTGAGCGTGCCACTGGCCGCGCCAACGCCAGCGCCGCGCTTGGCCGTTTCACTATTTCCGGCCGCCGCACCTATCACGCCGCCAACAACAGCACCCGTGGCGGCACCAGTCAGGATTTTTCGCCCCGCCTGAACGTCATCGGCAAATACGTAACATTCCTGCAAATCTTCTTCATAGACCTCTGGATCTATCCCCTTGGTATCAACAATAGGGCGATTACCGGTAATTTCATCTACCTGTCGGCAGGACACCAGCAGGCTGGTAAGACATAACATGGTGACAACGAATTTCATGGTTTCCTCCTTAGTGGGTCCCGATACTTAGAACGGGCATGGATCAAGGAGGTTGACTTTAAAAACGAGTCAGAAGGAGCCGGTTCATTTTCAATTCAGCCACGTAGGAAAATTTGCATTATTGATGAAATAAGTGCGGGCTAAATAAGGGGAAATAAATGGCGGACCGGACGGGACTCGAACCCGCGACCTCCGGCGTGACAGGCCGGCATTCTAACCAGCTGAACTACCGGTCCGTAGAATGAAGGGTACTAATTTCAAAAAACTTTCGAAAAACTTTCAAAAAACGCTCTGGTGGGTGAAGAGGGACTTGAACCCCCGACATTCGCCTTGTAAGGGCGACGCTCTCCCAACTGAGCTATTCACCCAAAGCGCTAAGGGTGCGCATTTTACCCACTTATAAATCCTTGTCAATAAAGCCTTTACGCGGGCTCCAGCAGGATTGCTATTTAGTGCTGAACCGGTACGTGCCGTCCCAATCCGGCTCCAATTCTTCATGCCTCAGGGTGCCTATCCGCTCCAGGTAAACATCATAAAGCATCATATCGGGGTCGAGCTCTTTCAGCCGGGAAAACATGCGTTCAGCTTCATCCCATCGCTGGGACACATAAATTTCTTGTGCCCTGTGATAATCATCCACCAGTGTTTTGAGGTCTTCCGAGGCCTCTGATTCCAGGCAAACAGGCTGATAAATCCTAATAGACTCATCCTTTCCTTTCACCTGTACCTTGTCGACTAGACGGCATAAATAGCCATCCAGATGATCATAGGTTTCCTGTCCTATAAGCAATTTCAGTCCATATATCTTGGTAATCCCTTCCAGACGGGAACCCAGGTTAACGGCATCCCCCAACACAGTATAGGAACGCCTGTAAGTGGATCCCATATCCCCCACATTCATGAACCCGGAGTTGATACCCACCCCGATATTCACTTCAGGGAGGCCCTGTTCTGCAAATACCGGTTTCAACTCCTCAACTTTTTCCAACATTTTCAGGGCTGCCTCAACCGCATGTCGACGATGATTCGGGTCATCAAGCGGAGCACCCCAGAATGCCATCACCATATCGCCTACATATTTATCAATCGTCCCCTGATAATCGAAAATAATGCCTGTGATGGGCGTGAAAAAATCATTGAGCATTGTTTTCAATTGGGTTGCAGAAAGGGATTCAGAAATCGTGGTGAAGTTTCGAATATCTGAGAACAGGACAGACAATTCCTTGCTCTCCCCTTCAAAATTGTAATTATCAGGGTCATTTAACATAGCATCGATATGTGCCGGCGGGACATACTGGTCAAACATGCCTTTGATAGCCTTCCTGCTCAATCCCTCTTTCAGGAAGCCATAAGTAAGGTTGGTCACGGTAATCACCAGGATAAGGAACAGGATGATAACCAGCGATATATCCAGATTGAAATCTGCCCACATCTTGAAATTCAACGCGGTCAGTCCAAGCATGAAAGTCAGACTCGACAGTAACAGCAATGCCGGACCAAGCAGTGGATAAACAAATGAAAGGAATATCCCGGTAATGATCATACTGGCAATAACAGCTCCTTCTTCCCAGTCTGGCTTGGACGGAAAAGGATCATTTTGTGCTTTAAGGAGCAGGTTTACTGCCGAATCCATGCCCACTTCTGAATCAGCATCACCAGAATTATCGACCGTAAAAGTAGGTGCTGCACTCAGCAGCGCATTCAGCACATTCGCATGAACTTCCACCCCAGGGTAAACAGGTTCCATTGGCGCAGAACGTAAATCAAACAAGCCCGTGGCTGTTGTTCCAACAAGGACAAGGCTGTTAATAAGGGCCTCTTCCTGTTCTGGAGTAAGTGTCCCGTTGAGTACATCTGTGGCACTGATATAGGTAAAAGGACTGTCCCTGCCCAGATTTGACCTTCCCGCATAGGGTATAAGCACCTGTCCGCGAGCATCCGTTGGAATAAAAATCTGCCCTATGTTGATGCCGGTCATCTGGTTATATAAACCGGTCAAATCACCTTCAGTAATCAGGTTAAACGTATCCTCAAAGTAATAAAGGCGCATCATTTCCAATGCCAGGGAGGGATAGAGATTGTTTTCGTAACGCATGACAAGTGGCGTCCTTCTGAGGACGCCATCAGGATCAGGATTAGTATCAAAAAATCCTGCTCCTCTGGCACCGTCGCCAAGAATATCGACATTACCCTCAAACCCGACCGCCAAAAGTACATTAATGGCCTGTAATTTCTCCTGATCGAGTCTTATTACCGGCCGAGGTAATTCACCGTACTCAATTGTATCGCTGGATTTAAATGAAACTCCCAGCACCACATCTCCGTAATTCATTTGCTCCGCAAAATGCTGGTCTCCATTGAGCAGATCACTCCACTGGCGCAGCTGCTCTTCAGGAGGGAGACTTCCAGTTGACTCATCCTCTCCAAGCCTTTCTTGTAGCTCCAGCATGAGATTGCGTTCAGGCTCGGGAAAGAAATAGTCAAAGCCAATCACAATGACACCATAATTAAATAGCTGTCCGACCAGGTCCCCAAATTTGAAACGGGACCAGGGCCAGCGCCCCTCTTCCTCCAGGCTGCGCTGATCAATATCAATAATCACAATCTTGTGATCTGTTGCTTCGGCTGACTCCAGCATGAATGCAAATCGCTGGTCATAGATGAGGTTGTCAAGACGGGTGATCAAACCATCAAGAGTTGGGTTATTGCTGGTGAAAACAATAAGAACAAGAATCGTGCCCAGCAGTCCCAAAAAAACTGGCAACCTTGAACCTTTGAGCAGTTCAAACTGGAGTCTTTTCAGAAATTTAAGGACGAGAGAAAATGCTTCCATACAGATAAATACGGGCTGTTTTTCTCATTATAAGCGAAAGCACTGTACATGACAGGGCCCAATCGTTAACATCACGCTCCTTTCAAGACACTGATTAACATGGAAATATTCAAGAAATTTACATTTGAAGCCGCCCATCAGCTTCCCAATGTCCCGGATGGCCACAAGTGCGCGCGCCTGCATGGGCATTCCTATTCTGTTGAGGTCCATATCCAGGGTGAACCAGATAGTCATACCGGCTGGCTGATGGATTTTGCTGATATTACAGCGGCAGTCGACCCCGTGATCGCAACGCTGGACCACTATTTCCTGAATGAAATTGAAGGCCTGGAAAACCCTACCAGTGAAAATATCGCACGCTGGTTATGGCCAAGGATCAAGGACGTGTTGCCCCCTCTTTCGAAACTTGTAATCAGTGAAACCTGTACAAGTGGATGCAGTTACTCAGGTGAATAGCCACAAACTGCTAGCAACTAGTGGCTCATAGCTATTCATCTGGTAATGCCCAATTAATCACCCCAGCACCTTTCATTTCCAGATAAGCATTGGCTTGTGAAAAATGCCGGCATCCGAGGAAGCCGCGATGGGCTGATAAAGGCGATGGATGCGTTGATTCCAGGACATGATGCCTGTTTCGGTCAATGATCTTCCCCTTCTTTTGCGCATAACTTCCCCAGAGCAGAAATACCAGATCCTGTCTCTGTTCATTGAGCACTTCAACTACCCTGTCAGTAAATGATTCCCAGCCTTTTCCCTGATGCGAGGCTGCTTTAAAACGTTCCACTGTCAGCACCGCATTGAGTAGTAAAACGCCCTGCTCAGCCCAGCTTTGTAAATAACCGTGACTCGCAGGTTCAATTCCCAGGTCTGCTTTCAGTTCCTTGTAGATATTCTTCAACGAAGGAGGAATCTGGACCCCTGGCAAGACAGAAAAACAAAGGCCATGGGCCTGGCCCGGCCCATGGTAGGGATCCTGACCCAATATGACGACTTTTACCTTGTCCAGGGGTGTACTGTTCAGGGCATTGAAAATGAATTCACCGGGGGGGTAGATTTGCTTGCCCTGTTTTTTTTGCTGTTGCAGGAAGCTTTTCAGCGACAACATGTAATCCTGACTGAATTCACTTTCCAGGAACTGCAGCCATGAAGCATCCAGCTGAATTTTTCTCTCACCGGTTTCTTGCGAGATTTCATCAGCCATAAAAAGACATTTAATCTTGCTGGGGACGCATGTGCGGAAATAACAGGACATCCCGAATCGACGGCGAATTCGTGAACAGCATGACAAGGCGGTCTATCCCAATTCCTTCTCCAGCTGTTGGGGGCATGCCATATTCCAGTGCAGTGATGTAGTCCTGATCGAAATGCATGGCTTCCTGATCCCCGGCATCCTTTTCAACTACCTGCGCACTGAAGCGCTCAGCCTGATCTTCCGAGTCATTGAGCTCGGAAAAACCATTGGCAATTTCACGGCCGGCAATGAACAGCTCAAATCGGTCACTGATCTCGGGGTTATCGTCGTTTCTTCGGGCAAGAGGCGAAACTTCAGTTGGATATTCAGTAATAAAGGTTGGCTGCTGCAGGTTCTCTTCCACCCTGTCTTCAAAAATCTCCAGCTGGATTTTACCAATACCCCAGCTGTCCTTGACTTCGATACCCAGCTCTTTCGCCAGAGCCCTGGCACTATCAAAATCTGTAAGTTGATCCATACTTACACCATCCATTTGTGCAACGATAGCATCCAGGAGCGTGTGCACAGCAAACGGCCTTTCAAAATCAATGTCAGTGCCTTCGTAGTTGACCTGCCCCGTTCCTAATACATCATTAGTGATGTTGCGTAGCATGGCTTCGGTGAATGCCATCAGGTCACGGTAATCTGCATAGGCCTGGTAGAACTCCAGCATCGTGAATTCAGGATTATGGCGGGTGGACAGACCTTCATTTCTGAAATTCCTGTTCAGTTCATAAACACGCTCAAACCCACCGACTACAAGTCGTTTGAGAAAAAGTTCCGGTGCGATACGCAGATACATATCCTGGTCAAGGGAATTGTGATGGGTGATAAATGGCCTGGCTACAGCACCCCCTGGAATCACCTGCATCATTGGCGTTTCAACTTCCATAAAATGATGTTCATTCATAAATTTGCGAATGGCATTGACTACTTTTGAACGGATAATGAAAGTATCTCTGGATTCCTCGTTCACGATCAGGTCAACATAACGCTGCCTGTAACGCACCTCGGTATCAGTCAGACCACGGTACTTGTCGGGCAAAGGTCTCAGTGATTTCGTCAGCAGACGTATCTGCTCCACTCTCACACTCAACTCACCTTTATCCGTTCTGAAAACTTTCCCACTTGCTCCAATAATATCGCCTAGATCCCAGCTCTTGATCTCAGTCCGTTCTTCTTCAGGAAACTCTTTGACATTGAGATATAACTGAATCTGGCCACTCACATCCTGTACTACCAGGAATGGGCCGCGCTTACGAATTATCCGGCCTGCCACGCAAGCAGGAATCGCCTCCCCCGCGAGTGTTTCCTTGTCCTTATCCCCATGAGCTGTATGAATATCGGATGAAAGATCGTTACGACGAAAATCATTCGGAAAAGCATTGCGTTTTTCACGCAGCGCATTCAGTTTTTCTCTGCGCTGTGCAATCAGCTTGTTTTCTTCTTCCGCTGTGACTGGCTCTTGGTTATCTTCGCTCATGGTGTTTCTCTTGTTATTCAATTATTACGCTTGCTGTAAATCCTGTTTAGGTTTGTATCACCGGGTCAGTGATAAGTTATAAACCCATTTTCAGGCTGGCTTCCATGAATTTATCCAGGTCGCCATCCAGGACAGCCCCGGTATTACTCGTTTCAATATTGGTCCGTAAATCCTTGATCCTGGATGAGTCGAGTACATAGGACCTGATCTGACTGCCCCACCCAATATCGGCTTTTTCTTCCTCGATTTCCTGCATGCTTTCTTTCTTCTTCAGCTCTTCCAACTCATACAGCTTCGCTTTTAACTGCTTGATAGCCATATCCTTGTTCTTGTGCTGTGAGCGCTGGTTTTGGCATTGCACAACAATTCCGCTGGGCTCATGGGTAAGTCGAACAGCAGAATCAGTCTTGTTCACGTGCTGGCCCCCAGCACCACTGGCGCGATAGGTATCAATTCTTACCTGACTCATATCAAGGTCTATTTCGATTTCATCATCCACTTCTGGCGATACAAAAACAGAGGCAAAGGATGTATGCCGGCGATTCCCCGAGTCGAAAGGAGACTTCCTGACCAGTCTGTGCACGCCCGTTTCCGTACGCAGCCAGCCAAAAGCAAACTCTCCCTCGAAATACAGTGTAGCGCTTTTAATGCCGGCCACTTCACCTCCGGATACTTCCACCAATTCAGTCTTGAATTCTTTCTGCTCTCCCCATCGCAGGTACATTCGAAGAAGCATTTCAGCCCAGTCCTGGGCTTCAGTTCCACCGGAGCCTGCCTGGATATCCAGATAAGCATTGTTACTATCCATGGCACCGGAAAACATGCGCCTGAATTCGAGCAATTCCAGGTTTTTGATAGCTGCTTCAAGATCAGACAGCGATTCCTGCAGCAAACCATCGTCATTTTCCTCACGGGCAAGATCAATGATCTCCTGGATATCAATGAAAGCCTTATCCAGGTTGCGGATTGTAAGTACTATTTTTTCGAGATCAGAGCGTTCCTTGCCGAGCGCCTGGGCATATTCAGGTTTTTCCCAGACAGTGGACTCTCCCAACTCCAGCTCTACTTCAGCGAGACGTTCCTGCTTATGGTCAAAGTCAAAGATACCCCCTCAGCACCTTGAGGCGCTCCTGGCATTCCTTGATCGTTTGGAGATGAATATTTACTTCTAACATGTGTACTGCTCAAAAAAGGCGCTATTTTAACTGAGATTCCGGTGATAGTCCCTACCTTGGAGCCTTGCTGACGGACTATACTTCCCATCCTTGTGAAAACAACCGGTAACACCAAGATCAACACCTCAATTCTTCAGCCAGCCACTATATCGTGGAATGCAAATGGTCTCCCTGAATCCACTGAATATGGGGATATCTACTTTTCAGCCGCTGATCCTGTTGCAGAAAGCAGACATGTATTTCTCCAAGGGAACGCCCTGAAAGAACGATTATCAGATCAAAAAAGTACACGCCTCGTGATTGGTGAGTGTGGATTTGGATTTGGATTAAACTTTCTTCTTACTCTTGATCTGTATGCCAGTACAAAAACCCAGGTCACTACCCTGCATTACATCAGCAGTGAATTACATCCCGTTAGTAAAACAGACCTGGAAAGGCTCTATTCAAAGCTATCTCTTACCTTTCAGGAACACATAACCAGGTTGATGGCTGTCTATCCTGAACAGGGAAAAGGCATACATCGAATGACGTTCACTTTTCCGAAAGGCCTGGTCATTCTGGACCTGCTGTATGGCGATGCCGCTGAAATGTTTTCAGCACTGGAAACTCCGTCATCCGGTATTGATATATGGTACCTGGACGGATTTTCACCGGTTCTTAACTCAGTCATGTGGGAAGCAGATCTTTTCCTGAACTTCGCCAGGTTAAGCAAGACTGGTACAACATTGAGTACCTACTCGGTTTCCGGCAACGTCAGGCGGAACCTCGAGCGCGCAGGATTTGACGTTGTAAAAACCGCAGGCTTCGGCAACAAACGTCATATGCTAAAGGGTAGTTTTAAAGCAAAAAGATCGTTGCAAACTGAGTTTCCCTGGCACCGGCCATGGTCAAAAGAGGAAACGCTTCCGCAAAGGGTCGCAGTGATTGGTGCAGGCATGGCGGGCTGTGCAACAGCGCATGCACTTGCCAGACGGGGGTATTCGGTCAGCCTTTTTGACAAGGGGAAAAACGAAGCCAGTGCCGCTTCGGGCAACACCAGAGGGGTCGTCCATTTCAAGCCCTTCCGGCGCCTCACCCCTGCCGGGCAACTTCATTTACACGCGTTTCTTCATGCCTGCCGTTTTTACAGCACTCACCCCAAATCCAGCGCGTTTGACTGGCAAAATTCTGGAGTGCAACAACTGGCATTGAGTGAGGATGAACAATCCCGCCAAAAAGCATTACTGGAATGCGGTATTTACGACCAGGAGCTGATCAGGGAGTCAGAAACTTTCCATGGCTTCCTGGTGCCAGCCGCTGGCAGCCTGAATCCTGCATCCTTGTGCCGGATCCTCAGTGACCATGAACATATTGAAAAATTCTATTCCCATGAAGTAAGCGGATGTAAATACACCGGATCATCATGGGAGCTTCAACTTGACACCAACAAGCGTCAATTGGAAAGCAGTTACGATGCCGTGATCATATGCACCAATCAGGATGCGGAAAACCTGGATGTTTTACCTGACTATCCATTGGTCTACAACCATGGGCAGGTAGATAACTACGCATGTGATGCCGCCATGGCCAGGCTGGATAATATCCTTTGCCACAAGGGATATGCCATACCCTGGGAAGACTCCGGTCAGCCTATGGTAACTATTGGCGGAAGTTACATGCAGGGCAAAACCCCCGACCCCGATTTGGAATTACTCCGCAGGCGAAATCTTTCCCTTGCAAAAAATTTTCCTGGCAACCTGTTCACGGCATTATCAACGCATAATCCGGTAAGCAGTCGATTGGGCATTCGAAGTACTACCAAGGATTACCTTCCTCTCGTAGGGCCTGTTGAAGACAGATCAGCCTGTGCATTGTTTTTTGCCGACCTTAAAAGAAATGCCCGGAAAACTATTCCGGGTCAGGCGCCATTGCTTTCTGGCTTATACATCAATACTGGTCACGGCTCCCACGGTCTGACAACCACTCCCCTGGCTGCAGAAATTCTTGCCTCCATTATCAATCGTGAAAGCCTGCCAGTAACAAGTGAGGTTTTTGCAGCAATACATCCGCTACGTTTTCTGATCAGAGATTTGAAAAAACAGAAATAAATTAAATTGAAATAGTCGAAAGCATTTTCAACCACCGAAAGCTCTTTGCTTTTTAGCGGTTATAAAACGCCTTTAACGAGGCTGCCAGATAGTCAGTATCTTTACTGCCTGCCATTTCCCTGATGGAGTGCATGGCAAAGGTCGGCACACCAAGATCCAGTGTTTTAATACCAAGCTCACCGGCTACCACAGGCCCGATAGTGGAGCCGCACCCCATGTCATTGCGGACTACAAAGGATTGAAACGGCACATCTGCCTGATCACAGAGTTGCCTGAAATAGGCAGATGTCTCGGACGATGTGGCGTAACGCTGGTTGCCATTAATCTTGATGACAGGCCCCTGGTTTATTATTGGCCCGTGTTTATCATCATGCTTGTCAGCAAAATTTGGGTGAATGCCATGGGCATTATCTACTGAAAAGAACATGGAGTTTTCCAACATACGCCGCTTTGATTCAGCACCAGCGGCACCAGCAGCTTCCATAATCCTTTCAAGAACGGCTTCAAGAAACGGACCTTTGGCGCCAACCGCAGAAACACTGCCAACTTCTTCATGATCTGAGCACACCAGCATACTTCCATGGCCGCCATCGCTGGCCAGGAGGCTTTGCATTCCGACATAACAACTAAGCAGATTATCCAGTCTTGCTGCCATGATAAATTCATTATCAAGACCCATCTGCGACGGTGGCTGGACATCATAAAAGCGCAGGTCATAGGCCAGCACTTTTTCAATGTCTTTTATTTTTGCTTCCTTTTTCAGGTGTTCGAGAAGAATCTTTTTGAAATCAAACCCCTTGTCTTCCAGGGTCTGGGAAATGATTGGTGGCAGATAGGTTTGTGCATTGACCGACCGGTTTTCATTGGCGCTTCGATCAAGGTGAATCGCAAGACTGGGTATCACCGCAATGGGGCGATTGAAATTGATCAGCGTATGTTTGAGCTCACCTTTTTTGCCCTGGTAATCCACACGTCCTGCCAGTGAGAGATCCCTGTCGAACCAGGGGTTAAGTAAAACGCCCCCGTAAACTTCCACACCAAGTTGCGCATATTTATGGCGGTTGATTTCCGGTTGTGGTTTTACTTTCAGGCACGGGCTATCAGTATGCGCGCCCACTATATGGAAACCTGAAGCTTCCAGATCCTGCTTTCCTGTTTTGAATGCAACGATGGAAGAGTCACCGCGGGTCACATAGTAGGCACCCTTTTTATCAAGCGCCCAGGATTCTGACTCATTCAGACGCACGAATCCTGCAGCCTCGAGTTCGGCTCCAAGACTGGCTACAGCATGGTAAGGGGTCGGAGAGGCCTGGATAAATGCTGCCAGGCCTTCGTTGAGGGTTTGCTTGCTCATCGCTTGATGCAAGTTTAGCGGTATATTTTTACTGGACGTCCAGCAATTCAACATCAAATATCAGAGTGGCATTGGGGCCAATCATTCCGCCGGCACCTGCTTCTCCATACGCAAGTTCGGATGGAATATAAAAACGATACTTATCACCAACCTTCATAAGTTGCACACCTTCTGTCCACCCTGCGATTACCTGGTTCAGGCCGAATGTCGCGGGCTGGTTTCTTTCAACCGAACTGTCAAATACAGTGCCATCAATAAGTGTGCCATGATAGTGAACAGTCACAGTATCACTGGCACTTGGGCTGCTGGCGCCAGCCTCTCCTTCTTCAAGAACCTCATATTGCAAGCCTGAAGAAGTCACGGTGACTTCAGGTCGCTGTCCATTGTCTACAAGGAAGTTTTCGCTAGCCCGAACGGCTTCAGCTTGAGCGGCCTCCAGCTTTGCCTGCTGAGCAAGAGAAAAAGCCTGGATAGCATTCATAATTTCCTCTTCACTCATCTGTAACTGGCCATTCAGCGCATCGCTCACACCCTGGATCAATGACGCGGTATTCAGATCATCCATGGGCATCTGGGTAGCCAGGTTCATCCCGATATTGACACCAATACTGTATCCGGCTTTGCCTTCCTCAGATTCCAGGTCTAAATTCTGTGCCAGCACAGTGCCTGTCAGGAAAAGTGTAGAAAGTGTCATACCCCTGAAGGCAAGTTTTGATAATCTCATGTTATTTGTCCTTACTTTTTCTCTGCTGTTTCATTACTGTATAGGTATATATGGTAAAAATAGTGTTCGAAAGAGCCCGCAATACTACCGGGACTAGGGTTGAAATACTACCTCTGACAACCTTGGCTGATAGTTGAAAGCGACCCTGGTAAATAAAATTTTTGGTAGTTTCTTTTACGAACTTCTTAACGTTTCTTTACGTATAAGCTGCCAGAATAGATGTGCAGGTAAACCAGGAAAACCCAAAAAGCTGAGGAACAGCGACCATGAAAACATCATTTTCAATAACCAGTTTGATCCTAGTATTGTTCGCAACAACAGCTTGCAGCAGTTACCAGGTGGTCCTGAATAATAATGTGCTTTACACGCCATCAAACATGCCTCCACCTTCACTGCTTTCAGACCCCAATCTCCAGGGATGCCTGAACCAGCAATTTTCGATTGCCGGTAGTGATGACCCAGAAAGCATATCATTACTGGCCTGTCCTTCTTCCGGCGTACAAAGTCTTGATGGAATTGGAGAATTACCTAATCTCGAACAACTGGAACTCAGTGACAACCAGATTAGCGATCTCAGTCCATTATTGGGTCTTAAAAAATTGAGAGTTCTTAGTGTGCGAAATAACCGCGTGACGAATATCAATGCATTAATGTCATTACCCATCCTGCGCTTTGTAGCCCTCCAGGGAAACAACGGCATAACCTGCAGACAACTGGATAATCTGGAAGAGAAAGTCGGCAATTCCCTGAACAGGCCTGCCAGTTGCAATAACTAGGTGTCAGCTGGCAGCAGGAATGCCACTATGAAACCTGAACTCATTATCCGGCGTTGAAACCAGTTCCGCTTCCAGTTCTGCAAAGAATCGAATTCTATCGTTAAGCTCAGTGGGTGAGGTTTCATCATATTGCCTTGCCAGACCCAGGTAGTCTTCATAATGACGTGATTCCGACCGCAAGAGGGAGTTATAAAAACGTGAGGTTTTATCATCCAGTGAAGGGGCTATTGCAGAGAAACGCTCACAGGACCTCGCTTCTACGAAAGCGCCCACAATCAATGTGTCCACAAGCCTTGCGGGCTCATGGGTTCGCATCTGATCCCTGAGACCAGATGCATACCGGGATGGCGAAAGATGAATATACTCAATGTCCTTTTCTTCCATGAGAGTGACTACTTGCTCGAAATGAAGCAATTCTTCTCTTGCCAGTTGCGACATTTTTTTTAATAGATCAGATTTGTCCACATACCGATACATAAGATTCATCGCGCTGGCTGCTGCTTTCTTCTCGCAGTTAGCATGATCAATCAACAGCAAGTCTTGATTATCCAAAGCCCAGTCGACCCATGCTGAAGGCGTAGGACATGAAAGGAAATTCTTGATATGGGAAATATCGATCACGAGAAAACCTTTACGGCATTACTCTTTATCATCCGGAGAATCATCGGATGGCAGCTGGTTTTCAGGCTGAGTATCAGACAGTGATGCTGGCATATTCTTGCTGGCACGTGCGCCCAGTGTTTTTAGTTGTTCTACACGGGAAACCAGGTTCCCACGCCCGGATGTCAGACGCTTGTGGGCGTTGTCATAAGACTCCTGGGTCTGATCAAGTCGCTTGCCTATATCTTCCAGGTCTGTCGCAAAGAGAACAAACTTGTCATAAAGAGCGCCAGCACGACTGGCGATTTCAAGCGCATTTTTATTCTGATGTTCATATCGCCAGATATTCTGAATTGTTCTGAGCGTCGCCATCAGGGTGGTAGGACCAACAAGCGCTATATTCTTGTCAAAGGCTTCAGTAAAAAGAGACTGATCATGCTGTACTGCCAGTGCAAAAGCTGCCTCAACGGGCAGAAACATGATTATGAAATCCAGTGTTCTTACTGATTCGAGGTTCTGATAATCTTTTTTGGACAAATCACGAATATGATTGCGAATTGACTGAATATGCTCCTTCAGCGCTTTAGCTTTTTTCTCAACATCATCTTCAGAGTAATACTGCTCATAGGCTTTGAGGCTCACTTTTGAATCTATAATGACATCCTTGTTTTCAGGCAGGTGCACAATCACATCAGGTTGACGACTCCCCCCTGCTTCAGTTTTCAGGCTGACCTGGATCGCATATTCACTGCCCTTTCGCAAACCTGACTCTTCAAGCAAGCGTTCAAGCACGAACTCACCCCAGTTACCCTGGGTTTTACTCTCACCCTTGAGGGCATTGGTAAGATTTATGGCATCTTCACTAATCTGACTATTAAGCTCCTGCAGACTCTTGATCTCCTTGGCCAGTGAAAACCGCTCCTTGGATTCCCTGTCGTAAGTCTCTTCCACCTTTTTCTCAAACTGCTGTATTTTTTCCCGCAGCGGTTTGAGAATAGACTCCATGTTTTCCTTGTTGTTTTCGGTAAAATCCTTGCCTTTTTTCTCAAGGATTTCATTGGCAAGATTTTTAAATTCCAGGCTCATTTTTTCTCGGGCATTTTCCAGAAGCTGCAATTTTTCCTTGCCCTGGTTTCGCTCCTCTGCAAGCTGGGTTTCAAGACGGGTAACAGCCTCTCTCAACGAAGTAATTTTTTCATTGGCTTCTCCAAGATCACGCTGTGAGTTATTCAACTGTTCTTCCAGCCGTTCATTTTCCTGTTGACGGAATTGGAGACGCTCTTCCAATACATGACTGGATTTGCCGGAATTTCTGATCTGAAGGTAAGCGGAATAAGCGGCTAGCACTATGAGCACTGATAGCAGGAGAATAATTACCAGTGTGCCAGTTGCCATAGGGTAACCCTGAGGAATGATTGATTATTTAAGGGTGCTTAACCGAAATCGATGCCCAGCCGCGCCCCGACTTCCTTATAGGTTTCGATGACATCACCGAGATCCTGTCGAAACCTGTCCTTGTCCATTTTATTACGAGTCTGCGCATCCCAGATACGGCAACCATCCGGACTGAATTCATCACCCAACAGTAACTCGCCATCAAAGAGCCCGAACTCAAGCTTGTAATCCACAAGAAGCATGTTTCCGGCTTCAAATAGTCCTTTGAGTACTTCATTGACACGAAAGGTCTGTTTTTTCATTTCCTCGATATGGGCAGGATCTGCCCAGCCAAATGATGCAATATGATAATCATTGATCATTGGGTCGTGCAGCGCATCGTCCTTCAAAAAGAATTCAAAGGTGGGCGGATTAATTTCACGCCCTTCTTCGATGCCGTAGCGTTTACAGATGCTGCCTGCTGCCAGATTTCTCACTACACACTCAACTGGAATCATGTCGAGGTTTTTAACGAGGGATTCAGTCTCTGAAAGACGTTTTACAAAATGGGTTTTAATCCCTTCATCTTCCAGCTTTTCCATGATGAAGGCGTTAAAGATATTGTTAACCTTGCCCTTATCTTCAAGCTTTTCAACCTTGGTACCATCAAAAGCAGAAGTATCATTGCGAAAATGAAGAACAAACAAGTCAGGATCATCCGTCTTGAATACGGATTTAGCCTTGCCAGAATACAATTCTTCACGTTTTTCCATAAATAACTCCGGATTACGGCTGGCTGTTCTGCAACCGTATTTCAATCACTACTCAAATATAGTCGGCCAGGGACAAACTACGCAATAAAGTTACGGATCAGACGCAGCAGAGAATTTTCAGCGTCTTGCTGCCCTTCAATCACCACCGGCAATAATTCTTGTGATTCAATGAGCACCTCTACTTCACCGTCCAGGTCAATCAATTGAATTCTTAGTGGGAAATAGCTGGATGGATCTTCCCGGCTGAATATGCCGTTTAACGTAATAACCTTTTTGAAAAAGCCGGGTTCCTCTTCCTCTTCTCCAGAATTTATTACGTAATCAACTTCAATGATGCCAAGTTCCTGGCTCTGCTCAACGATATCCACCCCGGCCCTGTTGAGCGCCCTGACCACTGCGGCATAGCTTCTGTTGTAATCAGCCTCCAGCCTGAGGATTTCCCTGCCGCCTGGTGTTCTGACAAGTGAAGCCTTGCCCCGGCTGCTGATATTTTCTGCAAGAAAAGATACTGTTGATGCCTGGTACAGTCCTGCAACATCAGCCAGATAGGTGGACATATCAGTGAGAAAATCATAGGCCACTTCAGGATCATTGGACTCTTCCGGCCAGTTGACCATTCCTATTGTCGGGATTGCCTGATTTGCCGACTGATGCAGAAGCCGAATTTCGGAGCTGTCGTTTTGAAAACCAGTCTCAACAAAGACTCGCATTTTTTCCTTGGTGAGATTATTGCCTTCAAGAACGAACCAACCGGTATCCAGAACACCACCAGTCGGGTTTTCAAATTCAACACCTATACTTTTACTGGTCCAATAGTCTCGGATTCGTGGCCAGACCTCACTGGGACTAACATCCACGACAATCCAGCTATCTTCATTCATACGCTGGATAATTACACCTCTTTCAGTGCGACCACTAAATCCTCTTGGCCTGGGCGCCCGAAGAAATGCCTGTGTGTTTTCCTGTGTAATTTCAGGAATGACCATCAGGTCATCAATGATATAGCTGTCGTAAGCTGCAGGGATACGTGTTGGAGGCAACACCTGAGCATCAAGATAATCTGCCTGTCTGTCTCTTAACAAACCTTCTTCACCGGCAATGTAATCCATGCCGGGGATAGGTACGGCATCCAGTAAGGAGCAACCCGAAAGTAAAAGACAGGTCAATATGCCTGCCAACCTTGCTGACAATAAGTTTTTTTCTGAGTTTACTTCCGACATTTAATATCTTCTTTAAGGTTTCTGGAGTATTACCTTACAGGGCGCCTGAGTCTCTGAGCGATTGGCGCAGCTGTTCATGACACGCTGGATCCAGCTCAACAAGTGGCAACCTTATCCCGGCACCAATTCGCCCCATTTCTTTCAATGCCCATTTCACAGGGATGGGGTTGGCTTCCAGGAATAGATCCTTGTGTAAACAGGCTATCCTGTCATTGATCTCAGCAGCAGCCTCAGCCTCTCCTGACATGGCCAAACTGCACATCCTGTGGAGATCTCCTGGCACAATATTCGCCGTTACCGAAATCGACCCTACGGCACCCGCCAGAATCAATTCCAGGGAAGTATCATCATCCCCCGAATATACGGCAAAATCCTTGCCGCAAAGTTCCATGACTTCTTTACCCCTTGCTATATCCCCGGTTGCCTCTTTCACTCCGACGATATTATCTACGTGCGATAACTCTTTGATGGTCTCAGGCAACATGTCACAAGCGGTCCTGCCCGGAACGTTATAAAGAATCTGCGGAATATTGACCGAATCAGCAATCTTGCTGTGATGAGCTATCAGGCCTCTTTGGCTTGGCTTGTTGTAATAAGGAGTGACCAGCAGGCAAGCATCTGCACCAGCATCTTTTGCCGCATGCGTAAGTTCGATAGCTTCCGTAGTTGAATTGGCGCCAGTGCCAGCAATAACAGGAATGCGGCCGCCTATAACCTTAACCACATGGCTGACTACAGCACAATGTTCATCAACATTGAGAGTGGCTGACTCACCTGTCGTACCTACCGCGACGATGGCATCGGTTCCTTCAGCGACATGCCACTCCAGCAGACTGGACATGGCCTCCATGTCGATGCTGCCATCATCAAGCATCGGGGTGACTATTGCGACGATACTGCCTTTGATCATTGCCTGAATTCTTGATTCTGTAAGATAGCCTAAGCTATTGAGATTATTTACTTAACCGATTTCAAAACCGGCCGGGAACAGTCCCGGAAAAACCGGTAATTTTAGCCTAACGTGACGCAACTTAATACAGGTCTTATCAGGAAGGATTTAGCTCTCCAGGGCTTCAGAACTACCCTTGATTGGCCAGGCCCGTATCACTGCCTTGATAAAAGTTGCCAGAGGTATCGCAAAAAAGACGCCCCAGAATCCCCAGAGGCCGCCAAACACCAGGATAGCCGTAATGATGGAAATCGGGTGCAGGTTAACTGTTTCTGAAAAGATCAGTGGCACCAGGATATTACCGTCAATCATCTGCAAAACCGCATAGGCAATGAGCACCTGGACAAGATCTCCGGAAAATCCCCACTGAAAGAATCCCACCAGGAATACGGGGATGGTGACAACAGTGGCGCCCACATAGGGAACAATCACTGAAAAGCCGATCAGGACAGAAAGCAATAACGGGTAATTGAGTCCAAATATGGACAACATGATATAGCTGGAAATACCCACGATAATGATCTCAACGGCTTTACCACGGATATAATTGGCTAGCTGGTCATTCATCTCATGCCAGACCTGAGCCATGATGGGACGTTTTTCAGGCAACCACTTTTCAAGGAAGTTCAGGAGTTTTTCCGAGTCACGCATCATGAAAAACACCATAATCGGTACCAATACTGTATACACAACCAGTGTTACAAAACGGGTAATACTGGTTACAGAATAGGACAGTACAACCTGACCCAGTTGCCCGATTTCTCCCTGCATATTTTCCATCCATTGCTCTACTTGGCTTTGGGTAAAAAGCTCAGGGTAATTTTCTGGCAAGACAAACAACAGAGACTGAAGCTGATCTACCATGCTGGGCAGTTCATTTAAAAACAATGTCAGCCGACTCCAGCTAAAAGGCAGGAAAAACAGGAGAGTGATGAGTGTTGCGCCGAGAAAGAGCAGGTACACCAGGTAAACTGAAACGGTGTGAGAAACATTCAATTTTTCAAGGGAATTTACAAGCCCCTGTAAAATGAATGTAATGATAATACTCCACAGCAAAGGAGCAATCACACCTCCGATCGTCAGCATGATTACAGTGCCAGCAACAAGGAGAAATGCAAATATGATTGCCTCTTCTTCGGAGAAGTAGCGCTCATATAATCCGCTGAAAACTTTTAACATGTCATTATCCGTGTAAGCACTTTAACTGTCCTTGGAATATCTTTAAATTGTCCCTGCTCTGCTCTACTGACTTTCTACTGATCCTCAAAGTCAATTTTTACGTATCCAGTAACCAAAGGTTCCTTCGCAATTTTCAAATTCCAGAAGGTTGTTACCGCTTTGTTCAGCGAATACCTGGAAATCTCTTTCTGAACCGGGGTCAGTTGCCAATACCTTAAGAACCTGGCCCGACTCCATTTTGTTTAAAGCCTGTTTGGCTTTGAGGAGAGGCATTGGGCAGGTTAGCCCACTTAGATCCAGCTCAATATCTACCACGATTTGCATGGGCTTATTTTACCCCGCAGCCATTGAAAAACCGAGTTATGGGGCGGAATAATGTGTATTATTATTGGTCTAAGTTGATATACCTGACTTCTTCTGACTATTTCATGACTATTTTCCCTAACAGACACCATTCCAGCCTGAATTCAGCATTTAGCAGGCTATGTTGTGCTGTAGCCGCATCGCTGCTTGCTTTGTGCCTGGGGGCTTCTGCATATGGTCAGGTCAAGCTGCCAGTACTTGGGGATTCCGTTTCCGGTACTATCTCCACACAGCAGGAATACGAGTTTGGCAGGGAGTTACTCCGACAAATCCGTCGTGAAACACCCATGCTCGACGATCCCCTGATCATGGAATACATTGTCAGTCTCACTTATAAACTCGCGGTTAATAGCGAGTTGACTGACCATCGCCTTGAATTCGTTTTGATCGATAGCAATATATTGAATGCCTTCGCCGCGCCAGGTGGCATTATTGGTGTTAATGCTGGACTGTTTCTTTTTGCACAGAACGAAGGCCAGTTTGCTTCCGTGCTTTCCCATGAGTTGGCACATATCAGCCAACGGCACTATGCCCGACGCGTTCAACAGGCACAACGAAATGCTCTTCCCAGCATAGCCGGGCTTCTTGCAAGCCTGGTGATTGCAGGTGTTGCCGGCGGTGATGCGGGACAGGCAGCCCTCATGACAACCCAGGCAGTAGGACAGGAAAACCAGATGCGCTATAGCAGAAGCAATGAGCAGGAAGCTGACCGCATAGGTATAAGGACGCTCTACAACTCCGGGTTTGATCCGTTTGACATGGCGGGCATGTTTGAACAAATGATGCGTATGAACAGCTTCTCGCAACGCATGCCAGAATTTCTGTCAACGCATCCACTGGATGAAAACCGAATTGCAGACAGTAAGAATCGATCCAATGCCTTACCCCCTGTTAATCATATCCAGAACATAGAATTTATGCTTATGAAGCATCGCGTCAACATTCACTACAGTAACGATATGGACGCCTATGTTGCATCACTTGAACGGGCGCTACCCCAGTTAAATGGTCTTGAAGCTGATGCGGCAATGTATGGAATCGCACTTGGTCAGCTTGAGAAAGGACAGTTTGTTGAGGCTACGCAGTCATTGCAGGGCATCCTGTCAAAGGAACCTAACAGAATTACCTACGTTAACCTGCAGGCAGATATCGCCAGGGAAGCAGGCAATCTTGATAGAGCCCTGGATATCCTCAATGATCATTTGCGCATCAATCCTGAAAATCATCCGCTGACCATGTCGCTTGCCGATACGTTTGAAGCAGCAGGCAGGTACCAGGAAGCTGCTGCTGTTCTTGAAAAGCATGCACTGATCAGGCCAAATGACCCGCAGGTATGGTATCAACTGGCTGAAATCCAGGGACAGGCAGGCAATATCAGCAAGGTGCACCAGGCCAGGGGAGAATATTTTATTACGATCGGTGATTTCACAAGGGCAAGGAGTCAGTTCAACCTTGCACTTGAACAGGAAAGAGATCGCCTGGTGAGAGCAAAAATCCAGCAACGGCTGGATTTTATCAGAAGCCTGCAAAACCGTTTCTATCGATAAGTTCTATCGTTTACTTTTAAAGTAATTTAAAGCGGTTCTGTGGGATTAGGAAAGCCACTCTGACACCTTCAGGCAGCTTGGGTATTTTTGAAATCCAGCATTCGCTGCAATGGAAGCATGGCTTTTTCACACAGGCCTCTATCAACATCCACCTCATTGCTGCTGTTAAGCAAAGAAAGATAAAGATTTTCCAGGGTATTCATGCCCATCCAGGGGCAATTCGCACAACTCCTGCAGGTTGCACCCTCTCCTGCGGTAGGCGCAAGAATTAACTCTTTGTCCGGCGCCATCTGCTGCATCTTGTAAAAAATTCCTGCGTCAGTTGCCACAATGAATTTCTTTTCCGGTCGCTCACAAGCTGCCTTGATGATTTGCGTCGTTGAACCGACCATATCCGCCTGATCAAGTACCGCCATCGGGGATTCAGGATGAGCAAGAACAGCCGCATCCGGGTGCAGGTGTTTCATATCATCAAGTGCCCTGGTTTTAAATTCTTCATGGACAATACAGGCACCATCCCAGATCAGCATATCTTCAGCGCCGGTTTTCTTCTGGATATAGTTGCCGAGGTGTTTATCAGGTGCCCAGATTACGGGTTTGCCTTCTGACACCAGGTAATCCACTACATCCAGGGCTATAGCTGATGTGACAACCCAGTCAGAGCGTGCCTTCACTTCAGCAGAAGTATTGGCATAAACCACCACTTCATGATCCGGATTTTCATCACAAAACTGCCCAAATATGTCCGCTGGACAGCCAAGATCAAGGGAGCATGTTGCTTCCAGGGTTGGCATCAGGATGGTTTTTTCAGGATTCAGGATCTTGGCCGTTTCTCCCATGAATTTTACCCCTGCCACGACAATGGTGCTGGCATCTGACTGATTGCCAAAACGCGCCATCTCCAGTGAGTCAGCTACCATCCCCCCTGTTTCCTCAGCAAGCGCCTGCAATTCAGGGGAGGTGTAATAGTGGGCAACCAGGACAGCATTGCGCTCCTTCAGGAGCTGTTTGATCCTGGCTTTGTAGTCCTCTGACTTTTCATCAGGCATAGCGCAGGTAGCAGGTACCCTGTCGAGATACTCTTTGACAAAGGTGCGCTCTGCTGCAAATTCAGATTCAGTATTTTTGTTGAGGATGGCCATAACGGAAGATGTCACTTGGAAGGTTGAAAATTATACCATAAACAGCTGTTTTCTATTCATTTCTCTCCCTGAGGGCTTGCTATTTCCTTGGTTTTGAGTAGTATGTGCGCCTTCTTTTTGGCGCCATTTTGTCTTTAAGAAGTAGACCAAATTTAGATAGGTTACGTATAGCTCAGTTGGGTGAGGCGAGCGCTTACAGAGCGAAGCTCTGTGCGAAGCCGAACGCTAACAATCTTGGATTGTTAGCCGGGCAGAGCAGTTGGTCCGAAGGCCCTGCTCAGTAGATTCAAATGTCTACAAGTACAAAACCAGGCCGTAGCTCAGTTGGGTGAGGCCAGCGTTTTCAAAGCGACAGCTTTGAGCGCAGTCCGAACGACAACAATCTATGATTGTTGGCCGGGATGAGCAGTTGGGCCGAAGGCCCTGCTCAGTAGAGTAAAAATTCTACCTGCGGAAAATTAGAATACCCGAAACAAATTCGGGCCGTTAGCTCAGTCGGTAGAGCAGTTGGCTTTTAACCAATTGGTCGTGCGTTCGAGTCGCACACGGCCCACCATTTTTGAAGATAGCAAGAAATAAAAAGGCTGCCCCTGGGGCAGCCTTTTCTTTTTCACTTATTTGTCTATCTAGTTTTTTTCTAATCACGCATAGTGAGTGGGATCATCCAATCCCGCATCTGCAAAGCCTTTTTTACGTAATCGGCAGCTATCACAAAGCCCACATGCCCTTCCCTGGTCATCCGCCTGGTAACAGGAGACTGTCTGGCTATAGTCGACCCCCAGTTGAGCTCCAATAGTAATGATTTCAGCCTTGGTTTTATCGATCAAAGGCGTCTCAATTGCAATGTGCCGGCCTTCTACAGCCTGTTTTGTTGCCATATTAGCCATGGCCTGGAATGCACTGATGAATTCAGGTCTGCAATCCGGATAACCTGAATAATCCAAGGCATTAACCCCTATAAAAATTGCATCTGCAGCGAGCACTTCAGCCCAGGCGAGCGCATAGGAAAGAAAGACGGTATTCCTGGCCGGAACATAAGTCACAGGAATCCCTTCAGTTTCCTCTTCCGGCACATCAATCGAAGCATCAGTGAGTGCAGAGCCCCCTATGCCCCGCATATCGATCGGAATTACCTTGTATTCCTCAAGGCCCGCAATACCGGCCGCCTTTTCAGCAAAGTCCAATTCACTTCGGTGTCTCTGGCCATAATCAAAACTAAGACCGAAGCACTGGTAGCCCTGGCTTTTTGCAATTGCCATACAAGTGGCCGAATCCAGCCCGCCGGAAAGCAAAACCACGGCTTTTTGTTCGTTATTATTATCCACTCAATTCAAGATTGCCTGCTCAATGACCAGGCTCATCCCCCCAAAGGTATTTATGTAATTGAAGCTGCATACGCACATTTAGCTTGTCCCGCAGAATCCACTGCGCAAGCTGCCTTGGCTCAAGCTCATCCTTACTGGGCGAAAACAATACATCGGAGACCTTGTCCTCAAGCGCATACTCCCTACTCAACTCCCTGGACCACTGGTAATCCTCTTCATTGCAAATGACAAACTTGACCTGGTCATGGCTGTTCAGTTCAGCGATGTTATCAAGCAGATTTTTGTTCATTTCATTGGAACCAGGTGTTTTAAGATCCATCACCCTGACAACTCTTGGATCCACTTCAGAGATATCCAAAGCACCACTGGTTTCCAGTGACACTTCATAACCCTGGTCACACAAAGCTTTTAACAGGTGAACACAATCAGGTTGGGCCAGCGGCTCGCCTCCGGTGACGGTGACATATTTAGCACTGTGGCTTTTGACTTCCTGCAAAATTTCATCCAACTGGTAAATCATTCCGCCACTAAAAGCATAGGCTGTATCACAATACTGACACCGCAACGGGCAACCTGTCAGACGGATAAAAACAGTAGGCAACCCTACAGTGTTGGCCTCACCCTGCAGGGAATAAAAAATTTCTGTGATTCGCAGGGAAGCGTTCATGTGTTTGTGGTGAGACGCAGGTGATAAATCTGAATTAGTGGATCAGTTACTTAAATCGCGCAGGTTTTCATTGGCAATTTCAATTTCAGACGTCGCATCAGGGTAGATTTCACTGATTTTCTGCCAGTTAACAGCTGCCTGGGCGTCATCACCCATTTCATGATAGACCGTACCCAGCCTTAACATGGCTGTTGGCGCTTTAGGATCACCCGGATATTCATTAATCAGTCGCTGCAAGACAACAATAGCCTGGTTGTAATTACCCACAAGTTCCAGTGCTGCACCCTGCCAGTACAGGGCATTAGTCAGATATCGACCATCAGAATAGATATCCAAATATTGTTGAAACAGGTTAATGGAATCCTGGTATGCCTCATCTTCCAGCAACAGATTCAGTGCCTGCCTGTATAGTTCCTGTTCGTTTTGAGGCGCAGAAGCAGCTACAGCAGCACCTGACGCAATAGTGGATGATTCGGATTGTCCATCAGAATTGTTTCTGGAGCTGGGTAGAACCGTACCGGAAGCAACATTATTTTGAGAACCTGGTAAGGGCGGCTGGCCTATCGGTAGCTGAGCAGGTATACCCTCTCCAGCATGGTAAGCCTGTATTTGGTTATATAACTCGGTAAGGCGTGAGTCGGTATCCAGGTAGCGATCTCTTTGCTCCATTTGCATACGACGAACCAGGTAGGACTGTTCCTCAACGATCCCGCGCAAATTCTGAATCTCTGCCTGGAGCGCTTCAAGCTGCATGTACATGTTGATCATGACTTCATTCTGGTTATTCGCTGGCGTCGTAGTGGTTGCCTGGGACTGACCTACCTCAACAACCGGCACATCGACCTGGGCCATCAAGTAAACGGGTGACAAAAGCACCAGTATCAGAGTTCCTGAAATTCCCGGCCAGAATATCTTTATCATGTTCAGCATAAGATTCAATTTTCCCAAAAAAATAAGCCGGGCGAACCCGGCTTTATTTTCTTAACTTGTCGATTCTGCTTTAGTGAACTTCAACTCTGCGGTTCCGGGCATAGGCTGATTCTGATGTGCCTGGATCAACAGGATTCTCTTCACCGTAGCTGATGGTTTCAAGCTGACTGGAAGAAACACCCTGCACCTGAAGGTAACGCTCAACTGCCTGGGCACGACGCTCGCCAAGGGCAAGGTTGTATTCGCGGGTGCCACGTTCATCAGCATGACCTTCCAAACGGTAACTTGCAGAAGGATTTTCTTTCAGGTAGTTGGCATGATGAACAAGAGCCGCACGTGCTTCGGCGCTCAGGTCAGAGCGATCAAATTCGAAGTAGAATACAGTCATGTCCATGGCTGCGTCTCTTTCCTGCATCTGGGCAGAAGTTAAACCGCCACTTCCTCCAGCACCCGAGGAAGTCGCTGAACTACCATTACTATCGCTGGAGTCGGCGCTGCTTGAAGAATCCATACCATCGGAATCGTCCATGTCATCAGTATCGCTGGAAGCACATGCCGCTAGGGTCAGTGCCAGCAGCAGAGCCATTCCAAATTTGAATACTTTTTCAGTGTGCATACCTACTCCTCTTATTCACTTTGCATTCTATATATAAACAGAAAAAAACTTCTTACGCCCGAAGGCTGAAACCCGCTAATTTTCTATAATTTTGCCGGTTAAAACAACATATTAATAGAGATATTTAGAGATTAATCGCAAAAAGGCGACCAAGCGGGCTCACGAACATCACCTTGCGCGGATGGTAGCCGGAACTTTACGCGTCCGTCAATGGATACCGCATTCAGAATCCCCCGGTTTCCGGCCTTTGAGGCATAAATCACCATGCTCGCATTCGGTGCGATACTTGGGGATTCATCCAAAGCCGTTTCGGTAAGGGTACGGATAGTGCCCCTGTCTATATTCATGATGGCCAGGTGATATTCATCTGATGTATTGAATCGGTGGATCATAAGCAGATTGGAGCCATCAGGCAGCAACAGCCCCTTGGAATTGTAGGTTCCTTCAAATGTCAGCCTTTCTACCCATCCACTCTCAAGGGAGACCTGGTACAGTTGTGGCCTACTGTTACCTCCCCTTTCAGAAGTAAAAATCAGCGATTCGCCGTCAGGAGTCCAACTGGGTTCTGTATCAATGGCAAAGTGATTTGTCACCCGGCGCAGATCGCGCGTGCGCAGATCCATGACATAAATATCAGGATTGCCGTCCTTGGAAAGGACCAATGCCAGCTTCGTTCCATCCGGTGAAAATACCGGCGAGCTGTTGATGCCGGTGAAATCTGTTAACTGCTCCCTGGCACCTGTACTGAGATCCTGCAAAAAAATACTCTGTCGTGAAGTTTCAAACGAGGTATAAACAATCTGACGGCAGTCCGGTGACCACTTGGGAGACATGATCGGTTCCTGCGAGGTCAACAAAACCTGTGGCCTGCCACCATCGGCATCTGACATGTTCAGTTGATAGTTGGTCAGGTCCGCACTAATTCTGTCAGCGGTAATGTAAAGTAGCTTGGTACCAAAAGCACCACGCACGCCAGTGACTGTTTCAAAAATCTTGTCACTGATATTGTGTGCCACATCGCGCATTTGAGAACGCGTTCCATTTAATACTTCTCCCAGCATACGTTCTTCGCGAAGCACGTCGAAAAATTCATACTGAACCTGCATCGTGCCACCGGTTTCAGTCACTTTACCAATTAGCAGGTAATCTGCACCCAGGAACCGCCAGTCCCTGAAAAATACTTCGCCCTGTTCATGCGGCGTACTGAGCATGTTCTCTTCAGCAATCGGTGAAAACTCGCCACTGTTGTTGAGATTACTTGCCACAATGGCCGTAATATTTTCAGGCGCAACACCGAACCCGGCCCACTCGAAAGGCACAATGGCAATCTGCACGGGATTATCTACACCCTGTGTAATCACAATCTGAAGCTGGGCAAAAGCGCTCACAGGTAAAAAAATGACTGTCAGCAAAAAAGCGCGCATACAACCTATTACAGGTCTGCTCATCGCAATAAATCCTCTGGTCTGAAAACTAATGTAAAGGTCCTGAAATTTCGTTCAAATACACCTGTATCAAGTTCCTGTAATTCCGGAAATCGCTCCGCCCTTTCCACTCCCTGGATGACAGAGCGATCAAATGCCAGGTTACCACTGCTATCTGCAACAGAAGCCCCGACCACCTCCCCTGTCGGTACCACCTGCAACTGCACAATCGCTGTCATACCATTGCGGGCGCTGGGTGGAATTACCCAGTTCTGGCTGATAATTCTTTTAATTAATGCCGCATATTGAGCCACAACCAGTTGCTCTCCTGCCAGCTCCCTGGCCTGGGACTCGCGGTTAGCCTGTTCCCTTGCTAGACGCTGCTGCTCCTGCAACAAGGCTTCTTCTCTTGCCCTTTCCTCCGCCAGCCGCTGTCTTTCTGCGTCTTCTTCCAACTGTCTCTGGCGTGCCAGTTCTTCCTGCCGTAATCGCTCTGCTTCAGCTTCCTGCTGCCTGCGCTGTTCGGCTTGCTGACGTTCCTGCGCCTCACGCTGTTCCCGTAACTCTCTTTCTCTTCTGACCTGTTCAAGACGATCAGCTTCTGCCCTTTCCAGTTCCAGTCTTTCCAAACGGCGCAATCTTTGCGGGTTAATATCTATTGCAGAGGCCGCAATGATGACCGGATCTTCAATCGTGACAAAGTCCGTCCGCTCCACTTCCCTGCCAAAAATAAACAGTATTAAACAAAGGTGCATAAACAATGATGCAATGACGGCTGGCGGATAGCCTTCATTTTTGAGCAACAAAGTCATGGGATGAAATTTTTTCATTGCCGCTTTATATCAGGTCGACCGTTCAGTTTCCGACTGAAGGAGGCTGTGTAATCAAATTTACGTCAGCGACACCAGCATCCCCCAGTGTCGACATCAGGTTCATGACCAGGCCATAACTCACTGACTGGTCTGCTTCCAGAAATACCGGTACTGCAGGATTCTGATTCATGATTTTGGACACATCTTCCCCAATACGCTCCAATGGCACCGGTTCAGGATTATCTTCCTCACCAAGACTGATAAAGTAATTGCCTTCATCATCTATAGAAACCACCAGGGTCAATTCATCACTGTTCTCAACGGGTTCCGCATCTGTCTGGGGAAGATCAACCTTGACGCCCTGTGTAATAAGAGGCGCAGTGATCATGAATACAATCAGCAGCACCAACATGACATCAATCAACGGGACTACGTTGATTTCAGCCATTTGTTTTCTTCTGCGGTGTCTCTCCATGAATGCTTACCTGATCAGTCTTCGCTTTTCCGCGTATGGGCCTGGCGATGCAGGATGCTGGAAAATTCATCCATGAAAGTTTCATAGCTGTGAACCACGGAATCCACATTCGCGGCATACCGGTTATAGGCAATGGCCGCAGGTATTGCGGCAAACAGCCCCATCTCTGTGGCAAGCAGTGCATCGGCAATGCCCGGGGCAACGACAGCGAGACTGGCCTGGCTTTGGTTAGCCAGGCTGACAAAGGTGTTCATGATTCCCCAGACCGTCCCGAACAGTCCCAGATATACTGAAACAGAAGCGACTGTTGAAAGAATAGGCAAATGGCGCTCCAGGACTTTTTCTTCCCTGGACAATGCTACGCGCATGGCTCGCTGGGCTCCTTCCATCACTGCATCGGAATCAATACCCGGCTGCTGACGAAGTCGTGTGAACTCCTTGAACCCTGAGCGAAACAGGTTTTCCATGCCAATAACACTAGTGCCTCCCTGTTTGCCCGTACCATCACGATATAACTGGCTCAGATCCATGCCGGACCAGAAACGCTTTTCAAACCCAAGCACTTCTTTCTCTGCATCAGAGATGATTATCCATTTCTGAACGATAATGACCCATGACATCACGGAGATCACAAACAGGCTGAGCATGACAAGCTGGGCAAGCCAGCTTGCATTCATAACCAGACTCCACAAATTCAATGACTCATTCATTCACTTATTCCTTTAACACTGCTTATTACTATTTACTGTTATCTAATTCTTGGTCTTCACTGCTAAACAGATCTACAGGGGCTTCTTTCACACTCATGCCGAAGTGCCGGTAGGCAAACTGTGTAACAACCCTGCCCCTGGGCGTGCGCTGTATAAAACCCTGTTGAATCAGATAGGGCTCCAGGATGTCTTCCACAGTCCCTCTTTCTTCACTGATAGCAGCCGCAATACTGTCGACACCAACCGGCCCGCCATCAAACTTTTCAATCATCGTCATTAGCATCCGGCGGTCCATATGATCAAATCCGTTTTTATCGATACTGAGCATATCCAGTGCTATGGATGCTACTTCTCCGGCGATTTTGCCATCACCCTTCACTTCCGAATAATCTCTCACCCTACGTAGTAGACGGTTTGCAATCCGTGGAGTTCCTCTGGAGCGACGGGCAATTTCCATGGCGCCTTCTTCGTCACAGTCAATTTCCATAATGCTTGCCGAACGCTGGACGATACTGCTCAGCTCGACCATGGAGTAAAACTCCAGTCTCTGCACGATACCAAAACGATCTCTCAATGGAGATGTCAGCAATCCCGCACGGGTTGTGGCCCCAACAAGCGTAAATGGTGGCAACTCAAGTTTCAGTGATCTGGCTGAAGGACCCTCACCAATCATGATATCCAGCTGATAGTCTTCCATCGCTGGGTAGAGGATTTCCTCGATAGCTGGATTCATGCGATGAATCTCATCGATGAAAAGAACATCCCCTTTTTCAAGGTTAGTGAGCATGGCTGCAAGGTCCCCGGCTTTTTCCAAAACGGGCCCTGCGGTGCTTTTCATGGTTACACCCATTTCATTGGCAATGATATGGGAAAGCGTTGTCTTGCCCAGGCCAGGCGGCCCAAAAACAAGCGTGTGATCCAGTGCCTCGCCTCTTTTTCGAGCAGCACTGATAAAGATACCCATCTGTTCCTTGACGGCTTCCTGGCCAACGTAGTCAACGAGCTTTGCCGGGCGAATAGCATTGTCCTGGAATTCTTCACCGCCCAGACCATCATTCGAAATAATACTGTCTTCTTCGCGCATATCCTCTGTATTCCTAGAGAGTGCCTTTAAAACCCCTTTCAGGACATATTTCTCAAGGCAGTCCTGATGAGATTTTCACTATCAGTTACCTGACCGGATTCTTCAAGTATTTTTGCAGCTGTGACCACAGCTTTGCTTGCTTCCTGGGGTTTGTAGCCAAGTGATATCAGGGCCGTTTCAGCTTCTTCAAGGCTGCCTCCGGATGATGGCTGCCCGCTACCTGCCGCCGGGGTTTCAGTACTGCCTTGCCACTCACCAAGTTTATCCTTTACTTCAATGATGAGACGCTCTGCTGTCTTTTTTCCCACGCCTGGCATTTTAACAAGTGCACTGACATCATCTCGCTGGATTGAGGAAACAAATTCATCCACTTCCATTCCTGAAAGCATGGCCAGCGCAAGCTTGGGACCTACCCCGTTAACCCGTATCAGGATTCGAAATAACGTTCTCTCCTGCTCCTCAAGAAAACCAAACAGGAGCTGGGCATCTTCACGCACAACAAAATGCGTATGCAGGACAACGGCTTCACCAGGTTCTGGGAGGCCAAAAAAAGTATTCAGTGGCACTTCCACTTCGTAGGCTACACCCTGGACATCAATCAGTGCCTGCTGATTATCCTTGCCAAGAAGAACACCTGTAATTCTTCCAATCATTTTGCTACCAGCCTGCCTCGACGTGATGACTTAACGCCAACCATTCGACCCAGTGTGTTTTCCATGTTGGCATGACAGACAGCCACAGCCAATGCATCTGCCGCATCTTCCGGCGGCACACTGGAAAGTCCAAGCACGGATTTAATCATCTGCTGAACCTGCTTTTTATCTGCGCCACCTTTCCCCACCACTGCCTGTTTTACCTTGCGAGCGGAATATTCATGCACGTTCACACCATTGATCATGCAGGCAACTATAGCAGCTCCCCTGGCCTGGCCCAGCTTGAGAGCTGAAGAGGCATTCTTGCCCATAAAAACCTCTTCAACAGCAGCCTGGTCCGGTTTGTTTTCGTCAATAATGTCGTGAATATCTGAATAGATAATATGAAGACGCTCATTAAAAGGCAGGGAGGCTGTTTTGATTAATCCGCTTGCAATATAGTCTAGCTTGTTGCCGCTGACCCTGATCAGGCCGTAGCCGCAAACTCGGGAGCCGGGATCAATACCAAGTATGATGCTCATCCCTTCCCCTGTTGAGCCAAGTTGAAATGATCTTGAATCGTCAAACCGGATTGCTTATTGCCCATGTATTTCGCTGGATTAATCGCTCAGTGGCCAGGCAATAGTGTATTACAGAAGGCCTCAGGATGCTTCGCTCAATTGCGACATTACCTCGGATGAAATACTGGCATTTGAATAGACATTCTGAACATCATCCAAGTCTTCCAGTTGCTCAACCAGGCGCATCAGTTTTTCTGCACTGTCCAGGTCAAGGTCAACTTCGGTAGATGCAAGCATGGTGACTTCAGCATTGGCCGACTCAAGACCTGCTGCATCTACAGCATCCTTGACCTGGCCAAAGCTTTCAAATGAAGTATGAACATCTATGCTGCCATCATCATGATTGACGATGTCATCGGCTCCGGCCTCCAGCGCAGCGTCCATGAGCGTTTCTTCATCCACTCCTGGCTCATAGGAAATAACGCCGGTTTTACTGAACAGATAGGCAACAGAGCCACTGGTACCCAGGTTGCCCCCAAACTTGGTAAAGCAATGCCTGACCTCTGCTACAGTTCTGTTTTTATTGTCAGTGAGGGTTTCCAGAAGAATGGCTACACCGTTTGGACCATAGCCCTCATAAACCAGTTCTTCGAGGTTTTCGTTTTCACCGGTGCCTGCCCCGCGCTCAATGGCCCTTTCAATGGTGTCCTTGGTCATATTGGCACTAAGTGCCTTGTCCACCACTGCACGTAATTTGGGGTTGTCTGCTACGTTGCCTCCGCCTTGCCGGGCCGCAACAGTTAACTCACGTATGATCTTGGTAAATATCTTGCCACGCTTGGCATCCTGTCCTGCCTTGCGGTGTTTGATATTTGCCCATTTACTGTGACCTGCCATGTAAAACCTGTCCTGTTTTCCTCTCCGGTAGTTTGAAGCGTATTTTACTCGCTTCCTTTGCCTGCTTCAGCCGTTTCAGCAGGTTTTTCCCGCAGACGAATATTCAACTCTCTAAGTTGCTTGTTGTCGACAGTGCCGGGAGCATCTGTCAGCAGACAGCTGGCTGACTGGGTTTTTGGAAAAGCGATAACATCGCGAATTGATTGTGACCCGGTCATCATCATGACCAGCCTGTCCAGGCCAAAGGCAATACCACCATGAGGCGGGCAGCCATAACGCAGGCCGTTCAGAAGAAAACCGAATTTTTCCTCGGCTTCCTTTTCATCGATACCCAGGACCCTGAACACAGCCTGTTGCATATCAGGCTTGTTAATACGAATAGAGCCTCCACCCAGTTCCGTGCCATTGAGTACCATGTCATAGGCGCGGGATAATGCCGTTGCCGGAGAAGATTCCAGCTCTTCCGGTGAGCAGGAAGGCGCAGTGAATGGATGATGAACCGATGTCAGGGAGCCATCCTTTTCATCCTGGTCGAACATGGGAAAATCCACTACCCATACAGGAGCCCATTCACTTTCAAGCATTCCCAGGTCTTCACCCAGCTTCACGCGCAATGCGCCAATAGCCTCATTGACGATGCCGGCTTTATCAGCGCCAAAGAAAAGTATGTCGCCATTTTTGGCATCGACCCTGCCAAGCACACTGGAAATGACTTCATCCGGCATGAATTTAAGGATCGGTGACTGCAGCCCCTCGGTGCCAGCATCAATATCATTCACTTTGACCCAGGCGAGTCCCTTGGCACCGTAAATGCCCACAAAATCAGTGTAATCATCAATTTGCTTACGGCTGAGTTCCGCACCGCCATCGACTTTCAGTACTACCACACGGCTGGCCGGATCATTGGCTGGCGCATTGAATACCTTGAATTCGACTTCTTTCATCAGGTCCGCAATATCAATTAACTGCATCGATATGCGCAGATCAGGCCTGTCGACACCGTATTTTTCGACTGCCTCGTGGTAAGTCATGCGGGGAAAAACAGGTAATTCAACTTCCAGATGCTGTTTGAATACTTCCCTGATCATGGTTTCGGAGATTTCCATGATGTCATTTTCTTCAAGAAAAGAGGTTTCTATGTCGATCTGGGTAAATTCAGGCTGACGATCTGCCCTGAGGTCCTCGTCGCGGAAACATTTCGCAACCTGGTAATAGCGATCCATCCCCGACACCATCAGTAATTGTTTGAATAACTGTGGCGATTGAGGCAATGCAAAAAACTGGCCCGGATGTGTCCGGCTGGGAACCAGATAGTCGCGCGCGCCTTCAGGGGTGGCACGGGTAAGAATGGGCGTTTCGATATCCAGGAACCCATTATCATCTAGATAGCGACGGATACTACTGGTTATCTGCGAGCGCATTTTCATGCGATTTAGCATTTCAGGGCGGCGCAGATCAATAAAGCGGCTTCGCAGTCGCACATCTTCACTTACGGACATGTGTTCATCCAACTGGAATGGAGGCGTGTCGGCGGCATTGAGAATCTCGAGTTCCTTGCCAAGAACTTCGATCTTGCCGGTTGGCATTTCTGGGTTTTCAGTGCCTTCCGGCCTGGCCCTGACCCTGCCCTGAATACGAACCACGAATTCATTTCGCACTTGTTCTGCTGTGGCAAAGCTTTCTACCGTGTCCGGATCATAGACAACCTGCGTAATCCCATCTCTATCACGCAGATCCAGGAAAATGACTCCCCCATGGTCACGGCGTCTGTGCACCCAGCCGCATAGAGAGATAGTCTGGTCTATGTGGCTTTCATTCAATTCGCCACAATAATGAGTTCGCATAAATTTTCCTGCCTGTTAAGTTATTTGTTCAGGTATCTATTCCGAACAGGATATATTCGGATTCCATATTGGCCGCGATACCAGAGAATTGTTCCTGCTTCTATATATCCAGATATCTCGCCTAAATACCTGGTGAGAATTTACTCTGTGCCTGTTTTTTTGCTCTCACCTGATTGACTGCTGGATGTCTCTTTTTTGTCACCACTTTTGGTGCTATTGGTGCCTTCTACTTTGGTAGATCCACCTCCACCCTTGCTATCCGGTTTCTTTTTATCCTTGAAGTCAGTTTCATACCAGCCTGAACCTTTAAGCCGGAAACTGCTGGCTGACACCAGTTTTTTAAGCGCCGGTTTGCCACACTCCGGACAGTCAGTCAGAGGCGGATCACTGATCTTTTGAATTTTTTCCAGTTCGTTCCCACAGGACTCACACTGGTACTCATATATAGGCATGACTTATTTACCCCTTTTTATAACAGGGCCCGCAAAAAAGGCGCGTATTGTAACTCATTTCACTTTACTCTGGCATTCCTGATTAGTAATCCAAAATCAGTCTCTAGTGACCCAAAATAGTGCCTGCTGACTCAATTACAAGAATGGAAGTTGTTTTTTCTTAAAGCAAAGAAATAAGTCGTAAAAAACAGGCAAAAGATGAGCGAAAGCTCTTGCCCGTTAACAACGATTCCTATATAAATAGCACCTCGCTGAGCACGTTAAATACAGTTGCTTTTCGGCACTGAAACGCAGAACAAATTTCAATATTCAAATTCATTAATCACGCATCGACTGATAACTTTTTTTTCATTTAATCGGTGGCGATTTGATTTTGAACAGCACTTTGCAAGATGAACATCTGCAATAGGACTGTTGGAGAACCGGATCAGGATCAATGAATTGTTTAAGGAAAAACTGCTATAGCAAATGTACGTTAAATTACTCAGTCGAAATTAGTACCAGCAAGTAGTTCCCGAATTATCCGGGGTAATGTTTAACCAAAAAAAGAATTCGAGAGAGAGCAAAGTATGGCTGCAAGAAAACCAGCTAAGAAGGCATCCAAAGCACCTGCCAAAAAGTCCGCCGCGATCCAGGATAAATACACCAAGACCCAGATTCTCAACACTATTTCCGAGAATACTGGCCTGACAAGGAAAGAAGTATCTTCTGTACTTGATGAGCTTGGGGATCTTATTGAAAGACACATCAAGAAGCGCGGTGTAGGCGAGTTTACCCTTCCCGGCCTCCTGAAAATCAAGGCTGTTAAACGCCCAGCCAGACCTGCTCGCAAGAATGTGCCTAACCCTTTCCGTCCGGGTGAGTTTATGGATATTCCCAAGAAGCCGGCTACAACAAGGGTTAAAGTACTACCTCTGAAGAAACTGAAGGAATTTGCCCTTTAAGACTTCTTGCTTATCTTCTGATAAGCCGGTAGCAAGATAGATCTGAAAAGCAGCCCCAGGGCTGCTTTTCTGTTTCAACGCCAGTCACCTGCTCCATTCACTGTCGAATACTTGTAAACTACTCCTATGCGCACTTCCAAATACCTTATTGCAACAACCAAGGAAACACCCGCAGATGCCGTGGTGATCAGCCACCAGCTTATGCTCAAAGCCGGGATGATCCGTAAACTGGCGGCCGGTTTGTACAACTGGCTTCCACTCGGACTGCGTGTCCTGCAAAAAGTCTCTCGGATCATTCGAGAGGAAATGGATAAATCAGGCGCCCTGGAAGTATCCATGCCAGTGGTACAGCCCGCGGAATTGTGGGAAGAATCAGGTCGATGGGACGTGATGGGTGATGAGTTGCAACGCCTGAAGGACAGACACGACAGGGATTTTTGCCTGGGCCCAACTCACGAAGAAGTCATCACTGACATCGTGCGCAATGAAATCAGCAGTTATAAACAGCTGCCAATGAATATCTACCAGATACAGACCAAGTTTCGCGATGAACGACGTCCCCGGTTCGGTGTCATGCGCTCACGGGAATTCATCATGAAAGACGCCTACTCTTTTCATGCCAACAAGGATTCACTGGATGAAACATACCAGTTGATGTTCGATACCTACAGCAGGATATTTGACCGCTTCGGCTTCAAGTTTCGCGCAGTAGAGGCTGACTCGGGCAATATCGGGGGCAGCAGTTCCCATGAATTCCATGTCCTGGCAGATTCTGGTGAAGATCAGATCGTTTTCAGTGACCAGGGTGATTATGCTGCCAACCTGGAAATGGCTTCGGCCATGGCCCCGGCTGGGGAACGCCAAACTGGCCAGGAATCGCTGAACAAGGTAGCAACTCCCGACAGTAAAACTATTGAAGAGGTATCCGCTTTTCTGGATGTACCGTCATCACGAACAGTCAAAACCCTGATTGTGCTCGGCGAAGATGAATCGCTTGTTGCCCTGGTGCTGCGCGGTGACCATCAGCTCAATGAAGTGAAAGCGAGTAAACTGGAAGGAATAGCCTCTCCCTTTTCCTTTGCTAATGATGACCAGATTCGTTCAGCATTTGGTTGCGAGCCAGGCTCCATAGGACCAGCACAGAGTCCTATCAAGGTGATTGTCGACCGAGATGCTGCTGTATTGTCTAATTTCGTCTGCGGAGCCAATGAAGAAGGACATCACCTGACCGGCGTCAACTGGGAACGGGATGCACGAATTGATGATGTAGCCGATCTTCGAAACGTCATCGAAGGTGACCCAAGTCCCGATGGTCAGGGCACACTGTCCATTAAACGTGGTATTGAAGTGGGTCATATTTTCCAGCTTGGCAACAAATACAGTGCCGCCATGAATGCTACTGTCCTGGATGAGAATGGCAAAAGCACCATCATGGAAATGGGCTGTTATGGCATCGGAGTCAGTCGTATCGTCGCTGCAGCCATAGAGCAGTGTCATGACGACAAGGGAATAATCTGGCCAGACAATATTGCCCCTTTCCATGTGGTAATCATTCCACTGAATGCCCACAAATCAGAAAAAGTGACTGAAATCAGCGAATCACTTTATGCGCAAATTCAGGATGCTGGATTTGATGTACTACTGGATGATCGTGACAAAAAAACCAGCCCAGGGGTCAAATTTGCAGATATGGAATTGATAGGCATCCCCCACCGTCTTGTGGTCTCAGACAGAGGGCTTGAAGCTGGTCAGATAGAATACAAGCAGCGTGGAAGTGAAGACTCACAGGATATTGCTGTGGAAGAAATCGTTTCCTTTTTGCAGGAAAAAATTTCCGTTAGCTAGACATTGCCAGGCTGATTAGCGATTTCTGAAATATTCCGAGAAAGTTCCGGAAAAAGCATCCTCGGATGACTTTTCAATCCCAACGAATGCTGCTTTCAGCTTTTCGTATTCGGGCAGATGTTCTCCGACCGGGTGTGGTATCTCGCCTTCCAGGTCTTCCCCTGCAGGCAAACTCCAGGGTAAGGAAGAAAGCAGGTCCCACATGGACAGACTGTCCAACTCGCGGCTGAGAATGAATTCTCCCTCACCCAGAGGCATGATCATTTTCTTTTCCTGAAGAATGCCAAGACTTCTCCCCAACAGGTCATTCTGAAAAACCCAGTCTTCCTCCTGGAGCTCACGAATACTGACACTTTTGCCTTCCCGCTGGTGCAACCAGAATTTATGCAGCAATCCAAACATCAGAAGTGTCGGATGAATTTTCCGTGTTATCAGCCGCAGACTGTAGATAGGAATGGCTCTGACAAGGTTTGCACCAAAAAGAATAATCACCCAGCATATATATATCCACATGAGCAAAATAGGAATTGCCGCGAATGTGCCATATACAAACTCATAACTGGCCATACTGATGAAGCGGGCAAATACCCATTTTACAACGATGAACAACAATGCGACTACTGCTCCGCCAATCAAACCGTGCACCAGGCGCACGCCACAGTTTGGTACTGCCACGTAGAGCAAGGTAAAGCCCAGCATGGTTAATACAGTTGGAAAAAGACTTAGCACCAGTGGCCTTGCTCCAACAAGATCCGAGACTTCCGTAAAGGTTTCGAAAAGTGAAAGTGACGTAATATACGAGCTGATAGCAAAACCCACTCCCAGCAGCAGTGGGCTCAGGCTCAGCACGCTCCAATACAACATGAAGCTTGAGATACCCTTGCGTTGCTGCGATACGTCCCAAATCTGGTTAAAGCTGTGTTCGATATTCCTCAACATGAAATAGGCGGTCGCCAGCAGCATTACCGCACCCGCCCAGGTCAGATTCTTCGCCTGCCCGGCAAAGTTGGCCAGGTAGCCTTCGAGCTCACTGGTTGATGAAGGCAGCAGGCGCTGAAAAATCATCTCCTGGATTTCACTTCCAAACACCTGGAATGATGGGAAAGCAGAAAGTATGGCCAGCATGAGCGTCATCAGAGGAACTACTGCAAAAAGTGACATATAGGTCAGCGATTTGGAGAACTCAAGACCATGGTTGTGGGCAAATTCCCTGTACACAAAGCGAATAAATCCCCACAGGGATTGCGGCCTTGTCAGGCTGAACCAGTCATACTTGTCTGAAAATGTATTGTTCATAACCCTTGTTCGCATACCTTGTTAATCAGGCGCAGGATGTCTACCATAACCGCGTTTTCCCAAGGAAGAAGCCATGACCGGAACTACTCAACAAACACATCAATTTACCATTTACCACAATCCAAGATGCTCCAAGTCCAGGCAGACGCTGGAATTATTACAGGAAAATAACATTTCACCAGAAATTATTCTTTATCTTGAGCACACACCCTCAAAAGATGAATTGAAAGGCATTCTCGAGAAGCTGGGGATATCTGCCAGAGACCTGTTACGTAAAGGTGAAGAAGAATATAAAGAGCATGGGCTCCAGAACGATTCTTTATCGGAGGATCAGGTCATTGATGCCATGATTGTCTCTCCCAAGCTTATTGAACGTCCCATTGTGGTCGAGGGTGACAGAGCTGTCCTGGGTAGACCACCTGAAAATGTGCTCGATTTGATTAGCGGAAAATAAACATTATGCAAGATCCCTACATCCTTGTTCTTTATTACTCACTTCATGGCTCTGTTGCAGACATGGCTGGACAGATCGCCAGGGGTGTTGAATCCGTGGAAGGCATCCAGGCGATGCTGCGTACTGTTCCAAAAGTCTCTCCGGTCACAGAAGCACTGGAACCCGCAGTACCCGAGACAGGCGCTGTGTATTGCAGCGAAGATGACCTGGCTAACTGCGCTGGACTTGCATTAGGCAGCCCTACCCGCTTCGGTAACATGGCAGCGCCAATGAAATATTTCCTGGACGGAACAGCTGCACAATGGATCAGTGGCTCTCTCATAGATAAACCTGCTGGCGTGTTTACTTCTACGGCCAGCCTGCATGGTGGACAGGAAACGACACTGTTGACCATGCTCATGCCACTGCTTCATCACGGCATGGTCTACTGCGGACTGCCCTACTCAGAACCTGCCCTGAATAACACTGACAGTGGTGGAAGTCCCTACGGACCGACGCATGTAGCAGGAGCCAGTAACGACAAGCCACTAACGCCCCATGAAGCAGAGCTGTGCCAGGCACTTGGCAGGCGCCTTGCGACAATTGCCCTGAAACTCTCCGGCTGATGCCTGTAAACAATTCAACTGAACATTCGGCCAATATGACCCTGGCAGGAAGTGTTCTGGTTATCATTCTGGTTAACACATTTCTCTATACCAGCGGCATGACCAATCCGCTCATCATGATAATCCTGTCCCTTCCCCTCATTCTGACTCTTCATGGCCAGGTTAAACGATCCTCAAGAACTTACCAGTGGCTATGCTTTGCCATTCTTTTTTACATGGTCCTTGGCATCCTGCTGGCATTCACCGCTACCTATTTATTCCTTGGCCTGGCCATTGCACTGGTTTGTGTGATCACGTTTATTTCCGCTATTATTTTTATCAGGTCGGCAAGGATAGCCTCTTTAATCACTAACTCTATGGATACCACTGACTATGACGACACCAGCCAGCACACTGGGTAGGTTTTTTTCTTCACTGGCTAAAATTTACCGGGGATTCAGGTCTGTCATTCTCAACCTGCTTTTTATTTTCCTGTTGCTTGTGTTCGTCGCCTCCCTGATTGGACAGCCGCCGATAACCGTTCAGCGTGGCAGTGCTCTTCTCATAAGCCCCCATGGTGTCATTGTAGACCAGCTGACATTCATTGAACCTCTGGACGCATTGATGGCTGACTCCCTGGATGCCGAAATCGGCAATGAAGTCCTGCTGCAGGATATTCTTGATGCCATTAATTACGCAGCAACAGACGACAATATTTCTTCCATAGTGCTTTCCCTGAACAACTTGCAACCTTCAGGTTTCAGCAAGCTTCAGGATATTGCAGATGCCCTTTCCCGCTTCAGTGAAAGTGGTAAAAAAATATATGCCTATGCAGATAATTATTCCCAGGGACAATATTACCTGGCAGCACAGGCCGATGATGTCATTCTTAATCCAATGGGCATGGTTAGCCTGGAAGGTTTCGGCTCCTACCAGATGTATTACAGGGATGCGCTGGATAAACTTGGAATCAATGTCCATATTTTTCGCGTGGGTGAATACAAGTCTGCAGTAGAACCCTATGAAAGAAATGACATGTCTGAAGAAGCCAGGGCAGCCAATGCTGAATGGCTAGGTGACTTGTGGAACCAATATGTATCGGGCATAAGCTCAGCAAGAAACATCGCAATCCAGGATGTTAATAACTACGTCAACAACATGGACCAGCTTCTCGCTGAATCCGGTAACGATTCCGCCACCATGGCTGAGCAGTCCAACCTTGTGGACCAGCTGCTTGGGAGGGGAGAAACCAATCGTTACCTGGTTTCCGAAATCGGCACTCGAAACAATAGTGATGAGTTCCTTTATATCAGTCTTGAGAATTATCTCGCTGCAAGAAATGACATACAGGACACTCTTGCAAGGAGCGCAGACCGAATCGGCGTGATTGTGGCGAGCGGGACTATCTATGATGGCAATCGGGATGCTGGCCAGATTGGCGGGGACACACTTCAGGACCTGATTCGTCGTGCCCGTTTGGATGACAAGATCAAGGCACTTGTGCTGCGCGTGGATTCTGGCGGTGGCAGCGCCTTTGCATCAGAGATCATTCGGAAGGAACTGGAACAGTTGCGCGATACTGGAAAGCCACTGGTAGTCTCAATGGGCAGTATGGCTGCCTCCGGGGGATACTGGATTGCTACACCTGCTGACCAGATATGGGCAAGTGAGAGCACCATTACAGGATCTATTGGAATTTTTGGTCTCTACCCTACTTTTGAAGACAGTTTCAAAAAACTCGGATTGAATACTGACGGTATCGGCACAACAGAACTTTCCGGTGCATTTGCCGTGGGAAACGAGCTGCCAGAGCTGGCTGAAAACATCCTCCAGTCGATGCTGGAAGATGGATATAACGACTTCATTACCCTGGTGGCCGAATCCAGGAATATGACATTGGACGAAGTGGATGCGATAGCCCAGGGCCGCGTATGGTCAGGTGAGGACGCCTACAATCTTGGCCTGGTTGATAATATCGGCAACCTTGACGACGCCATCAATGCTGCAGCAGAACTTGCCGGACTGGAACGCTTTGATAAACGTCTGATCGAGCAACAGCTGACTCCAGGACAGCAACTTGTCAGGGATCTAACCAACAGTGTTTATTTTCGCGCCACACTCGAAAAGTTTGTAAAACAAACCCCCGGTATATTCACATCAACCTTTAATCCGACTTCCTTGCTCGGCAGTTTTTACCAGGAGATCAACCGGGACCTGGAAGAGTTACTTGAATATAACGATCCCAAGGGACTTTACCTGCAATGCCAGGAATGCAGCCTGGTATTATCACAGTAATCACAGAATTTACTGATCCCAGCCCATCACCTGGCGGACAAATGGAATTGTCAGGCGACGTTTTTCCGCCAGGGATAACTCATCCAGCCTGTCCAGTATTTCAAGCAAGCTCTGTAACTCCCGCGAATGACGCTGATAAATATAATTAAGTACATCTGGCGCCAGGGGCATGTGCCTGTCATTGGCTCTTGCATCAAGAGCCATTAATTTTTCTTCATCATCCAGTTCATGTAACTGGTAAATCACTCCCCAAGACATGCGTGATGCAAGATCGGGCAGAGCAAAGTTCAAACCTCTGGGCGAATTCTCTGCACTAACAACAAGTTTGACGCCAGCTTCCCTGGATTTGTTGAAAAACTCGAACAGGCTCTCTTCCCATTCCTTATCACCAGTGACCAGGTCGAAATCATCAATACAAATAAGCTCCATGTGATGCAGACTACTAAAAACATCAGGGCCGAAGATCTTGATTTTCTGCATCGGAAGGTAAAGTGACTGCAACGAATCGTTAATCTCGTTATCGTTACACAAAGCCTGCAGCAAATGACTTTTCCCCACACCTGGTGCACCCCAGAGAAAAGTCACTGCCTCCGAAGAAGTATTAAATTGCTTCAACAGACCCAGCAGCTCTTCATTCTTGGTGGAAACCAGGAAATTATCGAAGGTGTACTGCTCAGATGCTGAAAAATCAAATGGCAGTTGCGGTGAAAAATTCATAATTCAATACTAAAGGTTAAACGGTCCAATGCTCGTCTACCTGCTCCAGCGATAACTCATGTAAACGTGATTTTCCTCACGTAGTACTTCACTGGAAGGCAACAGGTTCCGATTCAACGCAATGGTTTCTACCAGTTGCCTGATCTGCCCACCTGTAAACAACACCAACTGTATCGTGTCGTTATCAACTGTGACCACCTGGTAAGAATTCACATCCGTCAGTTCGCTGACATAATTGAGCAGATCGGCGTAGTCATCAGCTTTACTGACGCCTTCCACTGTCAGCTGTACTTGAATATTACTGTCTGTCCCGGACAAAAGAATCGCGTAGTAAGAGGAAAGCTCGTCCGTCGCCAATGCAACACTATTTCTGATGAAATCTTCCAGTGGCTCTTCAAACGCTTCCAGTTCAAGCGCCTGATCCCTGAGCAAGTAGATGCTCTTGCCAAGTACATCACCTCCCAGCGTTCTGAACACACGCATCACAAGAATGCTTTCACTCTGATACCTTGCTGACGCCTCCAGTATAGTCTCAACATCCAATTCCCAGACCTCATTAGCTGAGACTGCCCGCCGGTCATCAATATCCAGCACAGGCAACAGCAATGGCAGCGCCCTGATTTCGGCTTCACGTTCCAGCAACAATGAAACTTCGGAACCTGCTGTACTGCTGCCATGCAACTCACGCCCTCCCAACTCATCCTGCACCACGAGCCAAACAAGTGTATAGGGTCTGTTCTGTGGCCAGATAGGCACACCGGCAAGATCCAACAAATCCAACACTTCAGGTTCGAAAAATGACACACTGAGTTCAATGGTCGTTTGAGCCTGATCGCCCTGGGTAATTGTTCTGTAAGACCAGGTATCAACGTAATCATCGGCATTGCTGATCGCTCTTCGTACTACTGCCTGGGACAGCACCTCTCTGTTGCCCGTCACCTTCAGCAAAACCTGGCGCATGGCATCTCCAAATGCACGGTTTCTTTCCTGCGTATTTTCACGTGAATTGACAGCGACAATGCCCTCGTACAAACCGGGGACCTCTATGGCAGTCACTGAAATTGGCAAACAGACGCAGGCAAATGACAATAGGAGGAATATAACCTGTCGGGTCATTCGGAAAGAGGAATTTTTTGCAGTAAAATCAAGGCACTTCACAGGACGCAATCATAACTGATAACCGCAGCTAACTGAATGTAGCTGTTTGTGATGATATAAAGTCAGATAACACGATATGAAGCTGAATGAACATGAATAGCAGGCAAGAAAACAGGGATTTAGGCAGTTTCAGCGGAACCCTGCAAGATCACTGCAATCCAATGAACTATGGCACATCATAATAAATTCACTGAATCTATTCGTAGATCTCTGCCCAGAGTCTTTAATCCGGCAGTTTTTTTGTTGTTCGTGCTGCCTGCTTTCCACCTTTATGCAGATACACCACTTCCCTTTTCCGCTTCCTACGAAGCCCGGTATGGCGGATTCCGTGCCAGCGCCGAGCGTTCACTGGAAAGAATTGATGATACACACATCGAAATCAGGACCAGGCTTCAGCTGAAGTTACTCGGCCAGTCCGTCAGTACAATTCGGGAATCCAGTAATGTAATAATCGACAGCAATGATGGTCAGGCAAGGTCAACAGACTACTCATTTATTCAGACCGGCATAGGCAAACGCTCAAGACATATCCAGTTTGACTGGGATACCGCTATTGCCAGGCTCTCACTGGATAAACTGAAAATTGAATTACCTCTTGAGTCCAATGTAGCAGACAACCTTTCATCCTATCTTGAAATAAGACGCCAGCTCCAGGAAGGCAAGCAGGAAATTATTTTCCCGGGTATATACAAGGGAGAGCTTGAAGATATTCACTACCGTGTGGTCGGCGAAGAAATGACTGACACAACTCTGGGTACATTCAACAGCGTCAGGCTAAAGCGGATTCGCGAGCCGGGTAATGACAGGAATACAGAAATCTGGCTGGCAAAAGAATGGGATTACATGCTCATCAAACTGGTCCAGGAAGAACCTGGTGACAGTAGTATTTCACTGGAACTCAGTGAAGCTGTCATGAATGGCACTCCGGTGGCAACTGTATCAACTGGTAGCGAGTGAAGCGACATCCACGCCTTCAAGAATATCCACAAAGGCGTCATCAAATTCGAGCAGCACTGCCAGATCCTGTGGCTCATCAATATCACCGACCGCATCAAGTTCTTTCCAGGATAATTTCAGGCGCTCAAGACGGTCGCGAGTCTGCGCCATGACTGCTTGGGTACCCCAGGGAATCCCGGCAAACAATTCAGGTTCTGCTTTACTTAGCCCCACCAGTACATACCCACCATCGGTGGCCGGAACAAATACTGCATCATGCCCCTCTTCCAGAGCCTGGAAACCCTTTTCCAGCATTTCCTGGTTCAGGCCAGGACTGTCACAGCCTATAAGAATAACCGAGTCACAATGCTCTAGTGTTTTGTCCAAGGCATGCCCCATTCGTTCACCAATATCTCCACCCATCTGCAGGAATATCTCACCGTCAAAATTTTGTAGTACCTCCTGCGTGGGGTTGCCTTCGAGCCAAAAAACCTTCCTGGCATCAGGACACTGCTTCAGCAAGGCGATTTGTCGGGACAGCAAACGTTTATACAAGACCAGTGTCCTCTCCTGGCCAAGGGCTGGCTCAAGTCTTGTTTTAACCTGGCCCGGCCTGGGACTTCTCGCGAAGAGGATCAACCCACGTTTAGCTTTCATCCGCTTTATTCCTTCTGTCGCTGTCCCCATCAGAGGTCTCTTGAGGGTAGTAAATAGCCGCGAGCCCCACTGGATCCGCTCCCATGAAATAGGCTAGGCGCAGGTACCACATCATCAGGATGGTCCTGAGCACCCCCTTTTGCTTCCAGCGTCTCGCCGAAGTGATGATTTTTGCCTTTAAACACACTGGCCAGGATTTCTTGCGCAGGATTTTACTGATGGCTACATCTTCCATCAGGGGAATATCTTTAAAGCCTCCAGTTTCATGGAATACGGTTTTGCGAACAAAAATTCCCTGGTCTCCGGTGGCAACACCTGAAAGACGACTGCGCAGGTTCATCATGAAAGCAATCATGACATAGGCAAACCCGTTTTCATCCAGCGACACATCAAATCTTCCCCAGAGCCGCTCAGGATTCTGCATGGATTTAAGAATAATACTATCGAGATCGTCGGGCAGCCTGGAATCAGCATGAACAAATTGCAGAATGTCATGCTTTGCATTGTCAGCACCCAGATTCATCTGCCTGGCTCTACCTGGCCCTGTCATCAGGATGCGATCAACCAGACCCGTCGCAGATGACACAGAGCCATCATTACTGCCGCCATCCACCAGTAATAATTCGTGCCCTTTTTCGCGGTATCCCTGCAATTGTGGCAGAAGGATATCCAGGGACATCCTGTCATTGAGTACTGGTATGATGAAACTGATCAGGGGTTCAGTCGTTGAGTGCGCCGCCACAACTGCTGCCCTGTCCTGCAGTACAGCCATAGCAATGATCACCAATTGCAATTGGCCTGTTCTCCAGGTTTTCGTCAAGAAGATCTTTCAGATGTGGTTTCGGCTTGCTGGTGGCCAGAAGAGGCATGTTCAACATCTGGTTGAAATCACAATCGTAGACAAAGCCCAGGTAGTCGACACTGACCAGACTCCTGCACATGACTGTCTCCAGGTTAGCCGGGGAATAATTGTCCTTGAGAATAGCCATGTATTTCTCGTACAGCCCCTTGGCAAGAAGCATTCCCCCAAAACGGCTGATCGGCATATTGGTTATGGTGTAAAGCTGGTTGAAATCAATATCAAACTTTTCTTTCAGGATGCGCTTGTAGTCTGATTCAAGGCCTGCCTGTGCCGGCGGTAGATTCAGATCGATGGGGTTATAAACAAGATTAAGTTGCAGGTGAGGATCTCTCCCGTAACCCAGGGCATTGAGTTTTTGCAGAGCCTCGATACTGCTATCATAGATTCCCTTGCCACGCTGTTTCTCAACATTTTCCTCAAGATAACAAGGCAGTGATGCCGTAATAACCACCTGGTTATCTGCAAGAAACTGGCCGAGATCTTCATAGCCGGATTCGAGGAGTATCATCAGGTTGCAACGATCTATCACCTCGACATCAAGTGCTCTCGCTTTAACAACAAGATCACGAAAATGTGGATTCATTTCCGGTGCGCCACCTGTCAGGTCCAGTTGGCGAATATTTTTCACTTCCAGGAATTCCAGCACCATGTCCACCACTTCCCGGCTCATCAATTCCTTGCGTTTTGGCCCGGCATTGACATGACAATGGGTGCAGCTCAGATTACACAGATAGCCCAGATTAACCTGCAGTGTTTCAAGCGACGTGCGAGACAACGGAGGAAAATCTGTTTCAAGCAATAGCGGTCTGGTATCTAGCATGGTGAGAATGTTTACTGATTTTAGGAAGAGACCCGATAACGGGACAAAACTTACTGATGCATTGTACGCCATTGAAGTAATCCGGGCATCCCGCAGTATTCGTAACTACATAGGGAGTCTATGTAAGGAGTGCATATGATGTGCAGGCCACTTAGAATGCGTACCAATGAATATTGCCACTTTTAAACCGCTTCAGGATCTGGAAGTTGAATCCAGCTTCACCAGGGATCTTCCGGGCGATCCCATTCGCGAGAATTTTACCCGCCAGGTCCCAAAAGCCTGTTATTCCCATGTGCAGCCCGAACGATTCCCTGCGGCAGAAACAATTGCCTACTCAAAGGAGATGGCTCGGGAAATTGGTATTTCAGCTGAAGATTGTGAAAGTGAATTGTTTACCCGGGTTTTCAGTGGCAGTGACCTGCTGGACAACATGGAGCCCTATGCCTGTTGCTATGGCGGTCACCAGTTTGGCAACTGGGCCGGACAACTGGGAGATGGCCGCGCGATTAACCTGGGTGAAGTGACAGGAACAAGCGGAACATCATGGGCACTGCAGCTCAAAGGTGCCGGTCCAACACCTTATTCCCGCTCTGCAGACGGCCTGGCAGTACTGCGATCATCGGTCCGTGAATTCCTGTGCAGCGAAGCCATGCATCACCTTGGCGTGCCCACGACAAGGGCCTTGAGCCTGATCGGTACAGGTCAGTCAGTGGTCAGGGATATGTTTTACGACGGACATCCCAAAAACGAACCCGGCGCAGTTGTGTGTCGGGTAGCGCCTTCGTTTATTCGATTTGGCAGTTTTGAGATATTTACTGCCAGGAAGGAACTGGAAATACTCAAATCACTTGCCGACTATACGATTAAAAGAGAGTTCAGCCATTTACCCGGGAGCAATAATCCCGGCAACGAAACCTACCTGGCATGGTTTCGCGATATTTGTCTGAAAACCGCAGACATGATCGTGCACTGGATGCGTGTTGGTTTTGTGCACGGCGTGATGAATACGGACAACATGTCCATTACCGGGCTAACCATCGACTACGGCCCATACGGCTGGCTTGAAAATTATGATCCGGACTGGACGCCCAATACGACCGATGCCGAGGGACGTCGATATCGCTATGGCAACCAGCCAATGATTGCACTGTGGAACCTGGTCCAACTGGCCAACGCAATTTATCCCCTCGTTAAAGACGTGCAGCCACTGGAAGAAATTCTTGAAGAATACAAATCCCGGTATGAGTCTGAGTGGCTGAACATGATGAGAAGCAAACTGGGACTGGATACACACAATGCTGACGACGAAGCACTCTGCCTGGGACTGATCAAGACATTTTCCCTGGCTGAAACGGATATGACACTGTTTTTCAGGCATCTTGGAGATATCGGGGCTACCCAGGATATCCAGTCATGCCTGCAGACACTTTCCCCTGCGTTTTATGGTGGTGAGTTACTCGCCGATGCAAGAACAGGATTCATGGACTGGCTGCATAGTTACCAGCTTCGACTTGAACAGGAATCTCCACCGGATGCACATCGACAGGAAGCCATGAACAAGGTCAATCCACTTTACGTATTGCGAAATTACCTTGCCCAGCTGGCAATAGATAAATCCGAGGAAGGTGACCACTCGCTCATACATGAGTTGCTTGAAGTGCTTCAAAATCCCTATATGGAACAGGAAGGCAAAGCACACCTCTCGGAAAAACGTCCGGACTGGGCCCGATCACGGGCCGGATGCTCGATGCTCTCGTGTAGTTCATAGAGTGGAAGTTGGGTTTTGGCGCCCCGGCGGCACAACTGGATAGGCTTATCCTTCAAGACAGCTTCACTCCTGCATTTCAAGACTTACATTTTTAAGAGCATTTAAAGTCCAATACGGAATAGCCCCCGGAGTGCGGAGCACTCCCAGGGTATGGTAATATGCCGCACCGATAGACCAGTG
>Ga0181560_10000065_pt1 | contig 78363 bp, 56 predicted proteins | sample 011ome_20_FD_133751 | JGI IMG/M metagenome (GOLD analysis project Ga0181560, IMG submission 133751) | Coastal salt marsh microbial communities from the Groves Creek Marsh, Skidaway Island, Georgia - 011509CT metaG (megahit assembly) | ecosystem: Environmental > Aquatic > Marine > Intertidal... | reverse complement strand
TGGCCCAGATTTAGGTAATATGAAGTCGTAGATGTATCATAATAAACTGGAGCGCGCATCTGATTATTTGCACGGAAATATCCGTTATCAGCTCGACCTTGTACCGTACCATTATAATAAATTTCTGTGTAGCTATTTCGCGTAGCTCTAATCGCCCATTCATTATTAACGTCGTTGTATATACCGGCCTGATTGCTCGAACTCCTTGCCATGAACACCCATTCACCATTAATAGAGTAGCCGCGCCAATCACCTTTACCATCACCGTTAATTTGTATCGAACCATAATCACCGGTTGGATAAGAAATATTAATGGTTGTGTCGTCATTATACACAGGATAAATTATGGTGGTTCTGAGTTCGTTGAGCCGAGATTCATTAGCTGGATTAACGTAGAAGTTTGTATTATCACTGTCTGTGAACTGTGGAGCTCTGGCCTCAACAGGAGCCAAGAAATACCCATCATTGACCTCAGCCTGAATGACGTTATTCCATCTTAATTCAACACCTGCATCGGCGACTGCGCCGTGTCTCATTAATATCATCCAATGATTATTAACATCATTGTAGATACCTGAAGTCGTGCCGTTATTGTGCATGAAGACGGATCGGCCGCCAATTGAAAAGCCTTCGTAGGAGCCTACAGCACCACCATTAACCTCGAATGAGCCAAAGTTACCGGTAGGTCTTCGTAACCTGACCTCACCAGTATCCAATAAAATTTCATTTAATTTTGAATCTCCAGCCGGATCAACATACCACGCCGTATCATCATTATCGTACATGATGGGGGTTCGGAATTCCGGCGTTGCACGAACATAGGAATTATTGACCAGAAGCCTTGCGGAACCTCCGGTTACTACTCGCCATGAATCCTCGGCATTAAATTGAATATAGGTATTCGTGTCACCATTGTGCTCGATATAGTCATCAAGACCAATCTGGTTCATTATCGATTTAGAGGCAAAGTCACCATAATAGTTATTATTGTCTGCGTCATAATATCTACTGAAATATGCGTTCGCCCCTGTAACATCACCTGAGAAATTAGCTGTCTGAGCGTATACCGTTCCCCAACGATAGGTAGATAAACCTAAAGAACCAGAATTGGTAACTCTTGGAATAACATTACCACCGGCAGCATTTGCGTTTGTGCCAAATACGTAATGAGTAGTAGGCTCTGACGATTCAAACGCCATTGCCATATTAGCACCTGCCGTATATGAGTTATCGGCATGCCAAGCTTTAATAGAAACTTGTTGTAATCCACTTAACCCTGGTGTTTCAGCAGAGCTTTGGTCAGTAAATGTGATACCAACACCACCACCATTACTATCTTTTTGTAATTCTATTCCTGAACCGTAAACTTCAAGCTTACGTCTTGCTCTTACTCGGTTTGCATCTATAAGTGCTCTTTGAACACCATTTGTCTGGAATGTAATTACGTCTGCCGAAGAGAAACCAAAATAAGTATTGAGATCACCGCGGTGACGAATATAATCATCAATCCAGATCTGGTTTAATTCAGAATCACCGGCTGGATTGACGTAGTAATTATTATCATTATAATCAATGAATTGAGTAAAGTATGCTGCACCACCCATGCCAGAAAGGTCTTTGCCATTTCTTATCCTAAGAGTAGTACCCTCGGTCATGTAGATACCACCACCCCAACCGAAGGCCAATTCTTCATCCTTCAAGAATGTTGCAGTACCGGCACCAAATACAATTGCGTCATTGGCTCCATTCAGCTGAAGACTTCCACCTTCGAAATGGAATTTGTTAGCACTTACAGAGCCGACCAGAGGGGTATTATCATTCTGGGTATAAACGGGAATATAATTACCAAAGAAAATCTGGCCATCATGAGCAAAGTTCGCAATAGGAATAAACGTATCACCAGTCCAAATCTGGAAGCCATTCTCTGCTGTTGGATTTGAAGGCGAACCATTCAACAAGAAGAATAAATTATCTCCTGCTGATTCGATTGCTATAGAACCAATTGAGGAACCATCTTGCAAGAAGTCAAGATATTTACCGCCGAATGCCCATGGGTTTGTCTCTGTGTTATTCAGTCGATTTAGAGACACCATTGCCTGACCACCAGCAGTACCACTGACGGCTATATTTGAGTTACCGGTTCCACCATCCCATGCATGTGTATTAAGGGCAATACCACCATTGCCTGAGTTATCCGACCATCGGGTACCATTCGTGATAATACCTTGTCGAATTGAACCACCAGCGAACATCGAGGTCGTTGTATCTGTGAGATCAATATAATAATTATTGTCATCGTAATCGATAAATCGAGGAGCTCGGAAATCAACAGAGGATTCAATATAGGTATTGGTAACATAGAATCGTCGGACACTATTTGTGACGATTTCAAAATCATCTGTGCCAGGGAACTTGATCCAGTTGGTAGTATCACTGGCAGATCGAATCTTATCAACAAGATTAATTCGATTCATCCGTGATGATGATTGAGGATCAACGAAGAATGATGTATCTCCTAAATCATAATAGAAATCGAAATATGCAGCCTCTGTGCCACCAAAGCCTCTAATATTTCCATCAAAATATACAGTATTTTCAAAATAAAATGCTGGCCTATCAGTTCTGAAATGGGCGTAGTCGGGATCTTCGGCACCAATATTTACTGTGCCGTTGGTCGTGCCAAAGACATGACTATTTGCACTATTGGGATTCCAATAATAATCTTGATTGGCCTGATCGTAGTAGATAGGAGCCCAGATCTCATTCTTGGCTTCAAGATATGAGGTTCTAACACCAGATGCAACTAATCCAGAAGAGTTGGTAGTATCAGCACCAATTTTATCGCCATAGAATTGCCACCATGCTCCCATTGCTTGACCAGCTACAGTATATGCATTATTATTATCATCAACTGTAAGATAGTTATCATCACCGGACGCATCATTTAAAAATACAAGTCTTGGTGTGACAACCTTGGTCGTAGCAAATATCGTGGTCGTAGAGATATCTGGGTCGGTGCCATCTGTAAGATTGGCTGTTGATCCGATATGTAATTTATTCAGAACTGAGGTAGACGCAAAATCACCATAATAGTTATTATCGTCTGAATCATAATAACGAGGCGCATACATGGCCCCATCAGCTGTAACATCACCAGAGAAATTACCATTGACAGCATTAATATCCCCGGTCAGAGTAATATTATTACCTAAGAAATCAAGATCGGTTGATAATACGGTGGTGTTTGCAGAGATTGCATTCGCGCCACCTACGACGACCTGATATTCATTTGTATTAGGAAAATGAATGTATGTATCAGCATCACCATCGTGAATGATTTCACCTACCAAGGCGATATCATTGACACGAGATATCCCAGCAAAATCCCCATAGTAGCTATTATCATTCTCATCATAGAATATCGAGGCTTCTATAGGTACGTTTGATGTGACGATCGTATTTGTAACTAATACCCTATCGACGCCATCTGTTCTTAATACAATCTGGGCAGATCCATTGAAACCAAGATAGGTGTTAAGGTCTCCACGGTGCCGGATATAGTCATCGATGTCGACTGTATTTAATTGAGAATCACCAGCCGGATCGGTATAATACGCCGTATTATCCAGGTCATAAAATATTGGTGATCGAATATTAAATATCGCATCAACGTTATTATCATTAACAAGGAATCTCGGAGTACCGCCGGTGATAACTCGGAATTGATTAGTGCCGTCGAAATCGATATTCGTGCCACTATTATTCCAAGCCTGAATTCGAAGATTCAAATTGATAGCTGACATATTAGAGACAGAAGCAAAGTCTCCATAATAGTTTAAATCATTTGAATCGTAGTAAATAGGAGCCCTGACTTGATGGAAGATCTGGGCATAGGTATCATTAATTCGAAAATTTTCTGTTCCGTTTGTAAAGATACTAAACTGATTCAGCCCAGTAAAATCTAGGTAAGTGCTTGAATTAGAATCAAATTGAATAATACCCAATAGAGATATATTATTCATTCGTGATGTAGAGGCAAAATCTCCGTAGAATGTAGAGTTATCTAAATCACGATATTGAGGTGCATACATTCTATTGACAGCATAGATGTCAGTATTAGAAGTAATGTCACCCCAAGAATTAATCTGGCCCTTGACAAGCAAATCACCATCTGCAGTAATATCATTACCAGCAGTTATGTCATTATTTGCAATTAAATTAAATCCTACCAGATCACCAGAGAATGTGCCGTTAACACCTGAGATATCTCCTGTTAGGTCGATATCAACACCAGTAATTGTACCATCGAAATCTGCAGAATTGAACTGAGAGGTTCCAGCCGGATCTACGAGATATGTTGAGTTATCTGAATCAAGTAATCTTGGAGCATATAAGTCAACAGAAATATCTACCCTAGATGGTCGTATACGAACCTTCTCTGCGCCACCAGCATAAAATGTAATATCGTCTGGATTCTGAAATCCAAAATAGGTATTGACATCGCCATTATGTATGATATAATCATCAAGACCAATGGTATTCATTTGAGAATCACCAGCTGGATCGACAATATAATTGTTATTATTTGAATCGATTATTCTGGGTACATACATATCGACGGCGACATCGACTCTTGTATCTGCAACTCCAATCCTCTCTGCCCCACCAGTCTGCAGACTGATATCATTATCGGTGAAGCGAATCAGTGTATCCGTATCCCCATTATGGAATAAATCGGAGTCAATTCCTACGTTACCGACGACAGAAGTAGCTGCAGGGTCTACATAATAAGAAGCATTATCTGCATCAATAAATCTTTGACCAATGACATCAGTACCAGCAGTGATAGTGGTATTGGCGGTAATCGAAGATCCGGCCGAGATGGTCGTTACAGATGTGAATGAATTTGCACTCAAAGCATAATTGAATACGGCCGAACCATCAGCATTCAGGTATAGATTGGTATTGGTATCGTCACCCAATTCCATTCGAGTTGCGGATTCGTTATAAGTGATGATATAGGTATTGCCATCATCACCCTTGAATTGAAATGTTGGATTGAGAGAATCAATCGTGGTATTACTATCTAATGTCCACTCATCATTCGTCTCATTCCATAAGAAATAGGTATTTGCACTAGTACCACGGTTGATTTCTATACCGGCGTCTTGTGTTGGAACACCAACGTGATTGGCATTGAGTGTGATGATATTGTCAGATAAGAGAATGGTCTCTGTATCGACGTATGTGGTATTACCAGAGACGGTTAAATCGCCTTGGATGGTAAGATTACCCACCATCGTATCATCTTCATCCGATCGTAGGAACTGTGTGGAGTCTAATCCATCGATTGTGTCCGCGTCAAGACCATTGCCAGATCCTTCATCTGCCGTGGTAAGAATCCTAAATCCTTCGATGGTGGTATTCGATAGGCCTGTGAAATCATTTCCTGTAGAAGTGATTGACAAACGAGAACTTCCATTATATAATAGATCTAATCCCTGTGTAATTCCGAATCGTATTACATTATTTCCACTACCAATATCATAGATACCGGCAGAAGGGTTGGTGATATCGAGAGAGTTTGAATCTCCAATGAACTGAGCAAGATTGGCAGGATGGGAATTTGATGTATTTCGTACTAAAAGCGAATATGTGTTCGCAATCGAGTTGGTGATTTCTGCTTGACCAGAGAATAAACTAGGACCGGATACTTGAAGCGAATCGGTACCATTATCGGTGAGGGTACCAAAAAGGCCCCTACCAGCTGTAGCGATTCCGTTCTTCGCAAGAAAGAATTTATTGTTTGCCATTCGGTTCCATTCTCCCCAGTCAGGCGTTAAATTGTTATTCTATAAGAGTGATCGATGCTCTATATGTCGTAGACGTAGCTCCTGCCGATGATACCCTCAATAAGATAAATCCGCCTGTATATAACACATCGAATGTACCTAATTCAGAATTCGTGAACACAGAACCATACTGTGTGGCGACTGCCGTAGATCCATCATGTGTGATTAACATTTTAACCACATGTCTATTTATTCCTGTTGTAATTACACAGGAAACCTCTGCCCCACCATAATCATTCCCGTTCCATATATACAGATTTGCCGGTAGTACGTTCGTCGTGGTTATTTCTGCACTATCGAATCGAGTGAATTGTTGTGCGATATATCCACTGCTAATGAAATTGTTCGCTGTTACATCTTCAGAAACAACGATAGAGGTATTGACCGTGAGATCACCTTCGATGACAAGATCACCCGTAATCGTATCACCAGTAACATTAACGAATAATGCATTGGCCTGTGCTTCAGTCAGACCAGCTTCAATGACACCGGTAGATACACCAACAACGTGACCGAATGTATCGAATTCAAGGCTAGTGATTGCTGTATTATTAGCAACCGAAGTATTAGCCACACTAGATGTATCTGCGTGATCGAATGTAATTGAGACATTTGCAAATTGGTTGGCGTTGAATGTACCACCACCATCGAGAGCATCACCAGCCACGAGGGTAATGTCAGCGGTACCCACATTAGTATTAGCTTGTGTGGCTGCCTGATTGATAATATCTTGGGCTTCAAGTCCATCAAGAAGATCGGCATCGAGTAATGACCCAGCACCATCATTTGTGACATCAAAGAAACCTAATGCCCTGATGTCGGCAGCAGTCTGGTCTGCGGTAGCTCCTGGTTCGATACCATCTAATTTGGCACCATCAACTGCAATATCTCGGCCATCAACAAGACCACCAAGGTCAACATCATTTGTGATGAAGACACCATTAGCGGTTGTTCTTAGCCTTTCAGATCCATCATAATATATTTGAACATCTGCCGATTGAGTGGCAACAACCATATTATTGCCAGTACCATCTGTGATTCTCACTTTATTGGAATTGATAAAGAGATCACCTGTACCGGCGTCATTAATTACACTATCGTTGCCATTGTGGAATAATTGCAGATCAGAACCATCACCAAAGTTTAATTTCGCGTTGTCAGCAAATCCTACGTCAGCTCCAAACTGATCGATCAACGTTGTATAGACTGATCCATCTTGTGTTTGGGTGACCAGAGTATTGTTTGCAGAAGACCAAGTGATATCATCGATACCAGCTACGGGTGATGTATTCGCGACTGTGATTCTGCCATCTACGTCAATGGTAAGAACAGGAACCTGGGATGAAGATCCATATGTATTGGCAACGACACCAGTATCTTCTAATTCTGTTGCAATCGAGATCGTGCCAGTATTAGAGGTGGTCGATCCAGTGACCTTTCCTGTTAATTCGACAGTGATGTCATCTTCTAATTGATCGAGACGAGCACCATCTGCAGCAATATCACGGCCATCGACCAAACCATCGACGATGATATCATCATAAACATGGATACCAGTACTGGTCGTATCCATCCTTGCGACGTTATCGTGATATAATGTAACCTTTCCATTTTCAGTAGCAGTAAGATAAGGTTCATTATTAAAGTAACTTCTGATTTGTAAATCACTGCCCTTGAGGACAAGATTACCCGTACCCGTATCTTCGATGATAGAGGTCGTTCCAGTGTGGAAAATTGCCAAATCACCATCAGCACCAAAAGTTAATTTTGCACTATCAGCGAATCCTACATCGGCACCGAATGAATCAATAAGGACAGAGAATACAGATCCATCCTGCGTCTGGGTCACTAGCGTATTGTTGGCAGAATACCATTCTATATCTGATACACCAGCAACCGGAGCAGTATTTGCCAGAGTGATTCGACCATCCTCATCTACGGTAAGGACAGGAACCTGAGAAGATGAACCGTATGTGTTAGCAGTAACACCGGTATTGGCCAATTCTGTGATGACGGTCATAATACCAGTATTGGTAAATGCCTGGCCAGTTACTTTACCGGTGAGTGTGAGATCTAAACTTGCTGGAGGTACGTTGACGAAATTATTATAATCGAGATAATACGCGCCCTCTTGTCCATCAAGAAGGTCTGAATCTAGCTGAGATCCAGCACCATCTACCGTCAAAATTAAATCAAGTAATTCTTGAGGATCAGCAGTAAATGTGATGAGAGTATTTGCATTAGTATCTGGGTCATGCTGTTTTATGAAGAGTTTGCCTTCATACGTATTAACAACAACCTCACCTAATTCGAGATCTTCAAGTACTGGTGTCCACCCAGGGGTCGTATTGGAGACCAGATTTCTCTCTAATTGTATTATCGTGTCCTGACCATCGACCTTGATGATCGATACACCACCACCGATTCCTACACTAAAATTATTAGAGTGGAAATATGCAACACCCTTATTTGATGTATTTGCCTGTTCGGCTGCTATCGTGATGACATTATTTGATACGGTAGTATCGATACCGTCCCCGGCAGTAAATGTGAGGGTCTCACCGAGGGCTACATTATCGGCCGTACCAAATTCACCGGCGATGGTGATGAATGGATTTGCTATCTTTGCGTTTGTGATTCCTGAATCTTTAACACGTAGGGTGTCTGAAACAATCTCTATGGTCGAATCATCAACGTTAACATCGAATGTGAAGGTATTGGCATCATATGTTAAACCTTCACCACCTACAAGACTAGAGATACCACCTGATATCTGATCATCAACATAGAATTTAGTAGCAGCATCCTGGGCTAGAGTAGGATCTTGCAGATTTCTGATCTGCTTATTACTGACGAATATATGACTAAAGCCAGGGTCTAATGTAATACCTAATGATCTACTGATTGACGTAGAGGTAATCTGCATATCATTCGCGATGGTCAGATCGGTATCTAATTCCAGTTGATCTGCTGTGATAAGAGTATCTACATCGATAGAAGCGATAACAGAGTTACCATTTGGGTTTATGAAATATGCTGTGTCATCGGCATCATAAACAATTGGAGTCGTGGTAGAGAATGGAGCATGAAAACTAGAAGTAGCCTTTTCTACATACATCATGTACTGGAAGAAATTATTAACGAATCCTAATTTACCACCAGCACCATAAAGATATACTGTCGAGGCATTATTATCAGTAAACTGTACACCCGAATAGGTCAGACCATATCCAAATATGGCCTCATTGAATCGAGAGATACTTGCAAAATCACCATAATAATTTGGATCTTGTGCATCTACAAATCGACCAGCAGAAAAATTACCTTGTACCGTTACGTTGTTAAGATTAGATGAGCCGTTCGGGTCCAAATAGAAAGAGTTATTATTCGCATCGATGAACTGTGTGCCAGTAACACTTCCTGCAGCATTTATGGTATTGAGGATCGATGTCGATGCAGGATCTAGGTAGTACGTGATATTATCTTTATCATAATACCGAGACGCAAAGATGTCCCCCGTTATATCTATGTCACCGCCAGTAATCGAGATACCAGTGTTGGCGGTAATACTGCCCGACGTTGTTATAGAACCATTCGAGAAGAATACACCATCGATATCCAAATCACCACGTAATTCTAAATCCTGTAGGACGGTGAGTGAATCTGGGTCGACAAAGAAACTAGAGTTATTGGCATCGATGATACTTGGAACCGTAAGAGGTCCAGTCATCGAATCCCCTTCGATGTTTACAAAATTGACATTGAGGTCTTCTGATACTACAGATTGAACGTGGCCAAACTCGTCAAATGTGATATCATTAATAACGACACCAGGGCCATTGAGCACATCTGCAATGTTAGATGTATTCGCGTGCCGAATATCTGCAAAGGCTGCAACGCCTGGAGTTAGATCAACCTCAATACCACTATTTGCCGTAACACCAGCAAGGTAATCAACAGTGATCGCAGTATTAATTACTGTATTAGAATTACGAACTACCGTATTGGCACCAACCACATCACCCTGAAGATCAACGACAAAATTCCTGACATAGATCTCCATTTTACCATCTTCGGGTGGATTTCCAGTCGGTGAATCGTTGTAGATGACCTCGACGCCTTCCTTGGTAGTGAACTCCCACATCTGGCCGGCAATATCTTGTACCGTCTCAGTCAAATCCACAACTGTATTTGCAGAGAACGCAATAGGAATATCTAGGGCTGTGGTAATTCGTCCCTGAGCGTCAACAGTAAGCTGAGGAATGAATCCCTCACGTCCATAGACATCTGGATCAACAGCGGTATTTGCAAGGCCCCAACTAAATTCGTTATTGGCAAATTGTGCTTGCATTCCCTCGTTGACAGACAATTTGGGAATGTCATTAATAATATCCAAATTGAATGTATTTGCTCCATCATTGATTTGAATGAAGCGAGAGAAAGAACCATTCTCTAGGTAATCGTAAGTAACGACATCAGTATTCGAGGTGGGATTAGCCACTCCTGTTAATTTGATATCATTAAAAGTAATCTGTGGAGTATCAGACGATATGGTATCATTCAAGATGAATAGGTCGTCAACGCGAAGAGATCCATTCATGGTCACGAGACCAGAACTTCCGTTGATCGTTACCTGATTTAAATTATCACCGAATAGGAAATTACCTTGTTCAGTGATCTCTAATCTTTGAACTCCTCGCGTGAAGAATTGAAGCTGATCATTATCCGCGTTTGGTCCTGATTCTGCTATGATCCTTGTGTCTTGGTCGACATCAATTACTGCACCAGCAAGACCTGCCCACTGGGCTCCATCATATCCTTCGAATCGGGTATCGTTCGTATTGTATCGAATCATACCAGCTTCTGGTACGGTAGGCCTCTGAGATGAATTACCTACTGGGACAATGATAGCCCCTGAGATATCAAAGTTAACAATTTCCGTATTATTATCGATTACGTTGGTATAGACACGAGCCCAATTCTTTGTCGACGAACCTATATTGTAGGTATCATCATCATTTGGTACGAGATTACTTGTGAAGTCAGCGATTACCTCGATCGTATCAACGTCTTGATCACCAATTCGAATATTACCACCTAGTGTAATATCTCCGTCTACACCAAGATTACCTGCGATCTGGACGTCGCCTGTAGCGTAATCAAGAGTAAACTTATCTGAATTATCACCGTATTCAATGTTACCATCGGCATTGATAATTAATCTTTGCACACCCTGGGTAAAGAATTGTAGTTGATCGTTATCGGCCCCTGGCGCAGATTCTGCTTGTATCCTTGTATCTTGGTCGACATCTACGACTCCACCAAGGCCTGTCCAAGCAAGACCATTATATGCTTCGAATCTCTGGTCGGTTTGATTATACCGAATCATTCCTTGTTCGGGCGGAGGACGTTGAATCGATGTACCCGTTGGGATAACAAGTCCACCGGTGCTTTCAGAGTAAATTACTGTGGCGTCAAGCGTAAGCCTATTGTTGATACCATCGATCTCGGCAACCTCTAAGAGATCAAGATTTCTAATCTCTGGTACGGTATCACCTAGATTGATTTCTGTCGTGCCTATGGTGAAGGACGAATTAGCCAATAGATCGGGTGAGATACCACCTGCCTTAACTTGAAGAACATTATTTGCTATTTCTAATGTTTCATCATCGACGTTGACAGAAAAGATTGTATTTGCCAGACTGAGTCCATCTCCGGCATTGAAAGAACCTTCTCCTGCAAATTGCGTAAACGTGACTGGATCGGTTCCAATCGTGAATATCTCAGCATTATCTACACTTGCAATCCAACCTGTATCTCTATTCGCTGTCCCGTCTGATACGACAACAAAAGATCCAGGCAATTCATTCGATTCATCACCAAAAATTTGTCTGGTGAAGACCCATTCAGTAGAATTGTCTCCTACCTGGGTAAGAGAATAGATGCCATTTTCGGCTGATTCGGTTTGATCTTTGACCAGTAAATTAGAACCAAGGCTCCATAATTGAACATCATCGATACCAAGACCAGGCGCGGCCGGAAGAGTCAATGTACCAGCTGCAGTGTTCGCAGTAGCTCCTAGGTCAGCCGTAGTGGCTGCAAGTACAATATTTTTACCAGCAGAGACTTGAACAAGATTGTCTACGTATTGCTTGTTGGCAGGATCGGTTGGGTCTACTGGATCAGAAACATCTAAGAGATCTTGTTCTAAGATATCAATCTGGGCATCGACATAATTCTTATTGGCAGCATCTGTACCTAGGACAGGTAAAGAAATATTTTGTAAATTTGCGCCAGAAAGGTTGACAAGTGTGCTAGAAAGTGTTATAATCCCATTATCGGAACTAAGGGTATTAGTGGATAATTCAAGATTACCTACAGAAATAGAAGTAAGGTCTTCCAATACATCTGTAGATTCACCCAGGGTCAGGCTTGTATTACCGATTGAGAAATCAATCGATGATGTATTTATAGTGATATCACCAGACCCGTCGAAGACGGTATTACCAGAGATCACACCTGCAAGATTAACAGTCCTACCAGTTTCTAACCTAGAAGCAAAATCAATTACATTATTTGCCTCAAAACCTGTAATATGACCAAACTGGTCAATCTCAATATTAGAAAGGAAAGTTCCATTCGAGTAATTCGTACTCGTAGCCGTGGTAGTATTGGCATGGGAGATGACTACATTTGCTGACTCGATGTCATCTTCGGGGAATACAATGATTCCCGGCCCACCATCAATCCTTTGGATATAGGGCCCAATAGTATCAACGCCAAGAACAACAGAATCAGGTACGATTACTGGCTTCTTCTCACCAGATGTCACCAAAGGTCTTGTTTCAGAAGCCTTAGGAACACCACGAATCGTTCGATCACCGCCAACCTGAACCTGAAGATTCCCAGTTGTCTTTACAGTGACCTTATCCTGAGTTGGTGAAGTGGAAGTCTCGACCGTCTGTGAAGGGTTGATCGTGACGTTGATATCGGCCATGTTATATGACCTCGGAAATAGTCGGGACTATGATTGCCAAGCCTTCAACTACTTTTGATATCTCTCCTGATGTTTTTCTCATTAAGACGTCGTATTGGTATTTGCCTGGCTTTAAAGGATCAGTCACGGCGTCGGTTAACACTAAGGTGATTGCGCTGTTTGGCACATCCTTTTCAATAATAAAGTCGGCAATCTTTGATGTAGAATATATTTTCCTGATCGCGCCAAAAAAGTCATAGGTATCTATAGGAAGAGCCTGACCGTCATCGTCAGAAAGTCCGATTGTGATTCGGAAGTCTGTCCCTTGATCGATATATACGTTAGCTCTGGAGGCCATGGAAATAAATCTCTTTTAGTTCTATTTATAAATGCCAGAAAGAGGCAATAGCCCACCTAAAATGTAGGTGGGTCTACCTATTTATTTTTAAGTTCGGCAATCTCTGCTTTAAGAGCGTCTACCTCTGCCTTGAGATCTTTGATAGCCTCAATGAATAGACCAGCCATGTTTCCATATTCTACTGCGTAGGTATTGTCTTCTGAACCAGTGACGACTTCTGGTAATACCTCAAGGGTTTCCTGAGCGATCACACCAAGCTTTCGAGTTTTAGACTCATCGTCAATTCGGTTGAAGTACACACCTCTTAGCTTCATCACCTTATCTAGGGCACTATCAACGGTAATTACATTCTCTTTCAATCTCGCGTCGGAAGCAGAAACAAAGTTAGTACCTGCATATACAACGCCAGTTTTCTCCATGTAGGCAACAATCGAATTGGAAGAGTTTCTAACGATGATATCTCCATCGTCGCACTCTATATCATTACCATTAATATCGAGTTGTTGATTAAAGGTAGTGAATTCGCCTGGAGTAACAACCCATGTGTCATTCTGCGTCCCAAACCCGGTTTCGAGATATAACATTGGGACACCAACCAAAACATCACCATAAAATAGAATTCTTTCATTATCGGTATCGACGGCACCTAGAGGACCAAATCTTTCGAAGAAGAATTCACTTGTATCAAATTCCCATCGAGATAGTACCGTGGTAGAAGAATTCCTAATTGTGATATCTTTATTTGTATCTGAACCTACAGAAGATATTAATAATTCATCAGTTGACTGATATTCAATACTGATATCTGCTGAGTTACCAAATTGGAGATCTGCATTATCAGCGAATCTGAGGAATACGTTTGTAGTTGTTAGGTTTGTTGTACCATCCCAACCAGTTGCACCACCAGGTAGACCAGTAACCGTGGCTCCAGAAAAGTCTACATCTCCTGTGAATGCAACCTCATATGGGGAACCAGTGGTCAAGACAGTGATTGCACCAGTGCCCAGATTTGCATTTGCTGCTGTTAGTGAACCCGTGGCATCAGTCCATCCAAGTGATGAACTTGTGTAGTACGTTGTAGAACCATCATAGACCAAGACAGGTTGAGAGTTATTTCTTATTGCTAGAGGTGCGCCTGATAATGCTGATGGAGCAGTACCTGAACCTGTTGGCCCCTGAATACCATCAGTACCAGTAGGACCTTGTGAGCCCGGCAAACCTGTACCAGTGGTACCTTGTGGACCCGGACCTCCATCAGCACCTTGTGATCCATCGGTACCCTGAGCACCAGACCCTACGGGCCCTTGGAAACCATTTGGCCCTTGAGCACCATCTCCACCTGGATTTCCTTGAGCACCATCCTCACCTTGGAAACCAATGTCTCCCTGTGGGCCTGGACCACCCGGTGGACCGGATGGGCCCTGAGCACCTTCACCGGTTGGACCTTGAATACCATTACCCTGAAGACCAGCGGGACCCTGTGGGCCATCACCACCCTGTGCACCCGGCGTACCAGCACCAGACGGGCCTTGGAATCCATCATCACCTCTGATACCTTGGAATCCTCTTGGGCCCTGTGCACCTTCAGCACCACCATCTCCATCGAGACCCTGTGTTCCAACTGGACCTTGTGGACCTTCTGGGCCCTGAACACCATCTTGGCCTATACCAAATGGGCCCTGGGTACCTTGTATACCAGTATCACCCTGAATACCTGGGTCACCACCGCCACCTTCTGGGCCGATAATACCTTGGAAGCCTTGAATACCTTGAGCACCTTGCGCGCCAGGAGCACCAGCACCTGGGCCACCCTGTGCACCAAATTCACCTTGGGTACCTTGAATACCTTGAGGCCCTGGAGCACCAGTTCCTGTATCACCCTGGTGACCCTGAATACCTTGAATACCCTGAACACCTGATCCACCGATACCATCTGTACCTTGGAATCCTTGAATACCTTGTGTACCCTGGGTTCCCTGAGCTCCCTGTGTACCTGGAGTACCAACCTGACCGGCAAAACCTTGTGCACCTTGAGAACCCAATGTTCCCTGAGCAGCATCACCAGTTCTAAAGAATTCTAAGAAACACTCATCCCCAGCAGTGAATGATTGTGTTCCTTCATCTATCAGTGTTGATAATGTCAATTCAACATAAGTTGTTTGATTGATAACAGCTGTGACTGGCCAGATATAGAATTCAGCAAAATCTGGAGTCGCGTTATTATCGGTGCCCTTAATAACAATGTAACCTTTGGGGTTACTTGTACTAGCACCGAATGAATTTAACCAGCCATCAACCGTCGGATTACCTGCGTCAGCACTAGCGTTGTTGATATAGATTGCAGTAGCTGCATTCTGAGTACCATTATTCAGTCTGAAATTACCAGTACCTGGGTCTGACTGAGCAGTGCCTGAATCAAAGGCGAATTTAAATCCAGCAGAAGCACCAGCCTGACCATCATTACCTTGAATGCCCTGAGCATCGGTACCTTGATTACCTTGAATACCTTGAGGACCTGTTCCGCCGGGGCCTTGGAATCCAGCAAAACCTTGGTTGCCATCTTCTCCTCTGTAGCCTTGAATACCCTGTGTTCCCTGAGCACCAATACCAGCCTGACCTTGGTTGCCTTGGATACCTTGAGTTCCTTGAGAACCAGCACCATCAGCACCTTGGAAACCTACATCACCTTGGAAGCCATCTGTTCCCTGATCACCCTGAATACCTTGAGTTCCTTGAGCACCTTCGTCACCGGAATCGCCAGTTCGAGCAAATGTTACTGTTACATCTTCTGAGTTGACAAAGGTTCCGTTACCATTTAGATATGAAACATCAATGGTATGGGTCTCATTATTTTCAGTAGAACCCGAGATCGTGTAGATATGGAATATCGCGGGATCTGATTTCTTCGTGACCTTTACGTGGCCCTTGATGGCTGATGTTGAATCATCAATTGTTCTCAAGTAGGCCTCGATGCTCACACCGTAGTCATCAATTTCACGAATGAATATCTGAGTTGCGGCAGATGGTGTGGCATTATTGTAGCGAATTAAGCCATCGTAACTTCCAAACGGAGGATAGGTCGAGGTTGTCGTGTCGAATGTATAGTCAAATGTGACACCACCGAATCCACCTGATGCTCCCTGAATGCCCTCACCCTGAGGACCTTGAGGACCTTGAGGACCTTGGACACCCTGCGGGCCAAGATCACTGATAATAATATTACCGACCATAGCCGCATGAGTAGAACACTGATAATATAACAGGCTCGGTGCATTGGGAGGCACGACGAATGTGATTTCACCGTTGTCCTCACCATTATTGGTGACCCCAGTATTATACTGATCTCCAGTACCTGTACCTGGGTCTGTCTTGATATAGAACGGATGCCCTGAAGCATTGATCTGGAATTTATATGTGAATCCCCGAATCAGAATGATATCTGGGTTACCACCGATACCATCGACAACATAATCAGTGTTACCGTTATTGGTGATCTGATAAATTCTTGCACCATCGGAACCTATCTGTCCCTGAACACCTTGAATACCAGTGTTACCTTGTGGCCCTTGGATACCCTGGGTACCTTGATTTCCTTCTGAACCGTCAGCTCCTTGTGAGCCAGTAGCACCTTGGAGACCAGTATCACCCTGAATACCCTCATCACCGGTAGGCTGGAATGTAATGTATACGCCATTACCTTCAGCAGCAATGATTGATGTCCAATCAGAATCACCGGATTCGAATTGAACATTAATAGTCCACCAACCGGTCTGATCAGCAAAGGCAGTATAAGAGAATTTAGCATAATATCCCCTGAAGCCTTTACTCACGATTGTGAGATAACCCTTAGGAGTATTATTCACCCCATTTAGGGCTGGGATGATTGTATCGAATACCTGATTATAGACATCAAGGTCATCGATATACAATGCCGTGGCTGATGCCAACAAAGCATTATTGAATTTTAAATTACCGAACGATGGATCTGACGCAGTGGTATTTGTATTGACGTAATTATATTCCCAAGACAATCCACCCATCGGGCCGATTGCACCTGTATTACCGCCAAGACCTTGTGCCCCTTGTGGCCCCTGAACACCTTGTAGGCCCGGAGAAGAAGGAATAAACGTAAGGACACTTTCTGGTCCATATGTTGATACCTGGCCAGTTTGGTCAGTCGAGCCCGATTCCCACTCTAAGTCTAATGTCCACCAGCTAGTATTATCTGTGATTCCATTGACCAAGAACCAGGTATTAATATCACCCGATGCAGTATTAGCATTGCTTAAAATCAAACTTCCGTATGGAGCGGAAGGTAATTGACTCATATAACCCAATACAGCTTCTATACCATTAGATAAACCAACATCACGATCATCAATATACATTTCTGGAGTCCCAGAAAGGAAATTGCTATCAGTTTTGAAGAATGTTTGGCCTGGATCTGAGGCTGTCGTTTGAGCAGTATTGTAATTATAGAGGAATGAAAAAGGAGGTAATCCAGTACCAACAGTACCCTGTGTACCACTGAATCCTTGAAGACCTTGAGCACCCTGATTACCAGCTGGGATGAATGTGATAGATGCAGTAGCATCACCAGTAGGTACTACAGCACCAGCATTCCAACTTGTGCCTGGGAACGCGTCTGTTCCTTCGAGCTCAGATCTCTCAATGAAATTGATATCAAAATTACCCCAGTCAGAACCAGTACCTGTTACAGACCAAGTCCAGTTGGTATATTCATATATGATATACTGATAAGTGCCATTTGATTCTCTGGCACTTCGAATTATAATTTGGCCTTTCGGGCTAGATGTGATAGCATCAAGATAATTAAACAATTCGTCGATTCTTCGACCAGAACCCGCCAGATCATCGATCCACATTTCTGTGGCTAATGTTACGTTAGAATTGTTTAAATACCAAGTATTAAGGCCGGGGAACTGGCCACCAGTTGTATTTGTACTGAATTCCCAATAGAAAGACAGACCTCCTGCCCATCCTTCCACACCTTGGTTACCAAGATTTCCTTGAATACCTTGATTACCCTGTGTTCCCTGAGCACCCTGAGCACCACCAGCACCGGTTCCACCTTGGATACCGAGATCCCCTTGGATACCTTGAGGCCCGGATATCCCTTGTGGGCCCGTGTTGCCTTGCAATCCCTGAACCCCTTGGTCACCCTGAATGCCCTGCGTACCTTGTGGCCCCTGATTTCCCTGAAGCCCTTGGAATCCTTGAATACCCTGATTCCCTTGAGTTCCTTGGTTACCTTGAATGCCTTGAGGCCCAGTATTACCCTGTATACCTGTTGGACCTTGAGTACCGATAGCATCAGTACCCTGAAAACCTTGAATGCCTTGAGGGCCAGTATTACCCTGTAATCCTTGAGTACCTTGCGGTCCTTGGAATCCTTGTGTTCCCTGTGGGCCTTGGATACCTTGAGGGCCAGTATTGCCCTGTAAACCTTGGTTACCTTGGATACCTTGGTCGCCCTGAAGCCCCTGAGGACCTAAGAACCCTTGAGGGCCTTGAATACCTTGGATGCCTTGAATTCCCTGAGTCCCTTGCGGGCCTTGGATACCCTGTGGTCCGACATCGCCCTGAATACCAAGATCACCCTGGGTTCCCTGAGAGCCCTGAGGCCCGATAAATCCTTGGATACCTTGGAAACCAATAGGGCCTTGAATACCGAGATCACCTTGGACACCCTGTGGACCTTGCAGACCAATGAATCCACGAGACCCTTGGATGCCTTCTTCACCAAGTTGACCCTGAACACCCTGATCTCCCTGAATACCTTGGAAACCCTGAACACCTCTAAAGGAACCGATGTTTACCCAGTTCGTGCCGTCGTATATCCACAGCTCATCTAAAAGGTCATCAATAACACCTTCACCGATATTTGCGCCTGGAAAAGTAGCATTTAATAGTGCCTGAGGATCGCCGGTAGAATTGACATCAGCAACAGAACCAATAATTGTGAACCCAGGGCCGTACTCACCTTGTGTACCCTGATCGCCTTGGAGACCTTGAAGTCCTTGAACACCCTGTGGCCCTGTGCCTAAATCTAACCACTGAACACCATCTGAATATTTTAGTGTCCCATCATCAGCATAAACGATTGCACCTTCGAATGGCGCAGGGTCAAGCTGTATGGGAAAGGCCTGGGGTATTCCCTGGCCTATGGTTTTATTTTTACCGGATATAGTTCGAAATTGTTCTGGCATTCTAGGTTCCTACGGTTATACTACATCGTCTTCTTCAGACTGACCGAGAGTGAATGATAATGTAACATCTATCGCGTTATTAGCATCACTTTTGGCTTCCAGAACGTCTCCTGATTTTAAGAACTGACCATTAAGAGGAATGGGGATTGTTTCATAACCAGGAACTTGCAAGTTTCTAATGATCCAAAATGTCTGTGTAAGATCAAATCTGAAAACTTGCACATCTACTGTAGCTGTATTAGCTGTAGTATTGCAACAAATTAAAGGACTGATAATTTCACCAACACCTGGCTCTACAGTAGTCGAACCACCGAATACCAATTCGGGAACCTCATAATTAGGCACATTAATCAATTCCTGCCAATTTACTGACAACGATTTATTGACCGCAACTGGTTTCGCGTCTGGCGCCTGTGAAGTAGCGATTGTGGTTATAGCCATGTGTAGTAGATCCTATATTCTCTTTTCTATTTAGACCTAGATTGACGCGCGACTTTGAGAAGCACGTCTTGCAAGTTTACGTACTGAAGATGTAAATGGTCGTCCTTCGATTCGTCCTGTTCGACCATTAATCCTTAATCCTCGGGCGAAGTACTGGTTGTTCAATTCGTCTGAACCCGACCATCTAATTCGACCACCATCTTCATATTGGACAGATGCCAAGGCCGAGATTGCACTACCCAGGTTTCTGAAGTTCAAAGGAAGCGCGTTTCTGTTAACGCCTGCCGATGCACCGTTGAACTGGTGAGCAATAGATTCAACCAACGATCCGAATACTAGTGAATCTGGTCTTAAAATGTTATCTTTTAAGGCCTCTGATATTAATGTATTTACCATCAGAGTATGATCTGGGTCAGGCGTCAGGTTTGTTGTGATATAATTTTGCATTCTATCCCAACATCCAGTGAACGCATCGAGCAGATCTGTATTGTTAGCCCCAGCATTTTGATAGCCAATGCCATCCCAGAAGTATATATCTCCCTCCCAGTGATTAACTGCATATGCCGTAGATACAATATATGCCCAATTTGGTCTCTGGCCGGTAGAAGGTAATGCTCCGGTATTTTCTAATACACCCTTGAATATCAAGTTTGGATATGCGTCGGATGGATTGAATACTGGGAATACGATCTTACCTTCCTGATCGAAGAACGATGCAGAGTAGGTCAGTGTAGCGAAAGATGAACCATAACCAGGCCCTGAGTATCCGCCAGGTGTGGCCAATGCTGTATTCACATACTTGAAGTCATTTACCATAGCCTGAATGAGGTTTCCGGCATCTCTTCTGGTCAGATATTCATCTACGAATCTGTATGTAGCCCCGACCCATCTTACAACATCCTTGGCAAGATCGATTCTCTTGGCAGTAAGCGCGGCCTTCGCATCGAGGTAGATATCACCCATCCATGCTTCATCCGGCTGTATCTTGACAGGAAGATTCTTAGGTGTGTTATTATACAAAGTGAGATAGAAAATGTTAGCCAAATCCTTGACTTTCTCGACCTCAACTTCACTTGGGAATCCACTATTGAGCACCTGCCCCTCGAGCTCACCTTTCAGTGCTCTGGCGCAAATCTCACCCAACTCTCTGTACGATCGACCAGTAGGTTCACGTTGCTCTTCTGGCAATCTCAAAATGTTATTCCAGAAATAGAAGTCTGCATTCCATCTTGAAGCCAAATTAGAATTGTAGTTCAAATCCCAGCTGAATGCATCGAGTAGGTAACCAGAATCTCTATAACACTTGTCTCTATCGTAATCAAGGACATCGAATTCTTTGTTGATGAACTCTATCATTCGATCGGCAAGGACTGTGTCATTGTTATCGATTGTCGTTCCGAGAGTTACCAATTCTGCATCGACCCAAGAAAGATCTGGCTCTACCTGAGAAACCAGAACATCAAGATTATCTTCACGAATTACACTTTCAATAATCTGCACGAGATCTTGAGCACGGGCCCCTTCTGAAGAATTAGAATTATCACCCGTGAAATCTTGTGCTGTAGTCGTGTATTGTGTATCTTGTGTGTCGATACCTTGGACGATATCTCTTACCAACAGACCTAGATATTCGTAGGTATCTGCAGTCTGTCGCCGTGTTGATACTGGGAGAACACTGATAGCGTTTTCAAAGTAAATTTGTGCATTGATACGAGTGGCTCTATTTCCACCATATTGAACGTCGTGTGATATCGCGTCGACAATGAAACCAACATCTCGTCGGCAACTCTTTTCGATATAACTCAGGCCATTCCAATTCTTTGCGATATAATCGATAACACCGGTAGAGATTGTCGCAGCCTGAGCCTCTATTGCATCTACATCAGCAGTATAATTAGAGGCGACCCAATCGTAATCCGGCTCATCACGTAGTGGTAATTTGGAATCATCTGGATCGTCTACGATATTGGCAATGTACATACCCAATTCTTTGGCTCTCTCACCGATCAATGGGTTGCCTGTGATACCGGTAGTAATCTGTGCGACAGTATTGCCAGGAGTTGGTGTTACCGCCTGGAGCTGCACGACTTTTTCTACGACCTCTGCAAGACGCATCCATGCAAGTTTTGTAGGCTCTCTCTGATCATATGGAAGCAGATTTACTGCGTTTACGAAATATATTTGAGCCGCATTCCATGTAGCTGCATTACCCTTATATTGAATATCGTGTGAAATAGCATCGACCACATATCCAGTATCTCTGAAGCACTTGGCCTGATCATAACCCAAACCATTCCATTCTCTAGCAAGATACGTGATTACATCTTTCTGAACCGTGGGTATTATTGCTTCGATAGCATTAAATGCAGATACATATACAGCATCATATGCAGCAGTATCAGGCTCTTCTTCAGCAGGCAGACCGGATAGACTAGCAGCACCGACAACATTTGTGGTGATATTGACCAGTACCTTCGATCTATCTGCAGCCTCTGTACCAGCAGTTACGCCCACGATCTGTGATTCTGGGTTACCTGGCGATGGAGTGACAGTCTCGGCATTTACGACCTGGCGTGTCACCTCAGCCAAATGAGCAAATGCTCTTTCTGAAGCTCTTCTTTGATTCTCTGGTAGTGTATTCACAGTGTATGCATTTGTGAAATACATTTCAGCATCTTGGATGGTCGCACTGTTGCCACCGTGCTGAAGGTCGAATGATACACAATCAAGCAGATAACCTACATCTCTCTCACACTTGGCAGCATCATATCCAAGTCCATTCGGCCAATTATTATTTGCATAAACAATGGAGTTGGCAATGATAGATGTCTGGTTGGCAGTGATATCATCATATTCTGTAGTTGTATATCCAGTGGTGACAATCTCAACCTCTGCAGGGAGATTATCCAAATTGCCATCATTCAATACATCGATGATGATATCAATTAATGCATCACATTCGTCTGCCTCTGTAGTGGTAGCGATAGGATCTGCTACCAGAATATCTCTAACCAAAGTCTTTAATTCTGTATAAGCACCGATTGATGCAGTTGTCTCAGCAGCACTTCCTAGCTGATTGACTGCTCCATCAAAATATGCTCGAGCAGATGCCCTTGATCCAATATTACCTCCGTATTTCACATCGTGAGAAATTGCATCAAGAATATATCCTGTGTCTCTTTCACAGTCAGCGATATCATACGTTGCATAATTAGTGTTGACAAATGTGATAGTGTCTGATATAATACTAGCTTGATTCCCAGTAAACTGATCATATTCTGTAGTATCCAGACCAGTGACATCGATATCGACCTCAGCAGGCATACCTGCAGTACTTCCTGCAATCAAAACATTGATTGTGATATCAATCAGATCATTTACCCTTGTCTGTTCGGGAGCCGTAGTCACGATCTGATTTACGATGGTCTTCAATTGCCCGAATGCAGCAATTGTCTGAGCCTCTTCACCTGGTACCTGAGATGTTGCATTATCGAAGTAGGCAATTGCACTCAATCTTGAAGATGAGTTACCGCCGTACTTGATGTCATGTGAAATACCATCTAAAATAAACTTCGTGTCTCTTTCACAATCTGCAACATCGTATGTGAAATCAGTAGTGAATGGAGACGTATTAGCAGCAACCTGATCTGCAATCCAAGTAGTCAATTCTATGGCAAACTGTTGTTTATTGCCTTGGATTAATGATACAGCCTCTACTCGATCATCTGTCTGATAATCTGCGCCTTCTGTCGTTGGGAATGTTGAAGGTTCGAATGTGGTAACAGAACCATTCAATACATCAATGACACGATCAAACAGATCGTTGATTTCACCGATACTTTCTACAGCCGGCAATCTTGTGAGTTTATCTCTCGCGAATTCGATTGCTGCTATTGTTGCTGTAGACTGTCCATTGGCAGGATATCCACTAGATGTTCTGAGATATGCATTTGCAGACGTGACAGTATTATGATTGGTTCCTAAAATCAAATCTCTGCGTACAGAATCGATGATATACCCAAGATCTCGTGTACACTTAGCATTATCGTAGTAGATATTAGGATAATTTGCCTGAATGAAATCCTGTATATCAGAAATAATTGTTGCCTTATTGGCCTGAATTGCTGTACTAGCCGCAACCCTTTGAGCAGTCTGATATGTGGCAGAACCGTTGCTCGGATATGTAACGGCAGGTGTTGTAGTAGCAGAACCATCGAGAATATCGATGACGATATCTGCCAATGACTGTACAGTGGCATCTGATGTGACACTACCCAAGCCCTTGATCTGATCAACCGCATATTGAATTACCGCAGCCGTTGCCTCGGATTGATTGCCAAGCAAATATTCTGATGTTGATCTGAGATACGCCTCACCGTTCGTGACAGAATTGTAATTAGATCCTGTGAGTAGGTCTCTTCGAATACCATCGATGATGTAATCAAGGTCTCGTTCGCAGACCTCATTATCGTAGTCTCTATTCAAGAAATCGGTCACTGCAGATTTCAGTGTAGCAGTTGCACTTACCGTATTGGATGCCCAGGTCTGGATATCAGTAGCAACAAAGGACAGATCTGGCTCTACCCTTGCAGGGATATTGGCTTCTGAGATTGTGGCTGCAGTCAGTGCATCAATGATGATTTCCATTAATTCCGAAACCGTGGTAGCCTCTGTGGCAGATGCAGCATTACCAGAAACATCTTGAGTTTCTGCGTTACCCGTGGTAGGTGTTACCACCGTCTCGACAACGATATCCTGCATGACTGATGACATATGGACATAGGCATCTTCTGTGTCAGCGCGTTGCAATGAAGGCAGTACATTAATTCCATCTTCAAAGTAAATATTTGCGGCTGCAAGTGTGGCCCTGTTACCAGCATATTGGAGATCGTGAGAAATAGCATCGATGATATAACCCGTGTCTCTCTCGCACTTAGCCTGGTCATATATTGGATACGTGGCAGTGATGTAATCTGTTACATCTTGTTCTATCAAGGTCTGTGCAGTCTGAATTGCATCATGATCTGCCGTATTAAGGCCAGTGAGATCTGGTTCAACAACAGCAGGTAATCCGGCAGTTGTTCCAGCAGCAAGAACATCAATGATGATGTCTATCAATTCAACCACACGGAGTCTTTCTGGTGTTGTGGTTACGAATTCGTTTACTTTACCCTTGAGGAAAGAGAATGCCTGAATTGTAGGAGCAACCTCTTCGGGCCCTAATTGAGAAGCCGCACCTACAAAATATGCATCTGCAGCTCTGATTGAGGCACTGTTACCGCCGTATAGAACGTCATGAGAAACAGCATCAAGAATGTAACCGGAATCTCTGAAGCAATCAGCAACGTCGTAGACCAGTTCTGGGAATTGCTCACCGATATAATCCACCACAGACTGTTGAATGGCAGCCCTGTTGTTTTGGATCTGATTCTTGGCAGTGTTTCGTTCGGTTGTCTGATATGAACCACTTCCAGTCAACGGATAAGATGGAACAGTATATGTAGTGACAGTGCCATCTAATACATCAATTACCCTTTCGAAAAGTGTGTCGATTGTTGCATCAGCAGTGGCAAGACCTAATGCCTTGACCTGTTCCCTGGCACGTTCAACACCAGCGATTGTATATTCTTTCTGATCTGATAATACGTATGCTGATCCTGTTCGAAGATATGCGTCACCCGCAGTAATCGTATTATGTGTCGTGTTCAAAATAAGATCACGTCTTACAGCATCGAGGATATAACCGATGTCTCTTTGACATGTCGCGACATCATAATTAGGTAATTCCTCAGTAATATAAGCGATCACCTCAGCGATGATGAAATCCCTGTTGATCTGCAATTGCTCTCTTGCGTATGTTCTTTCTGCAACGATACCTGGGTTGGACCAAGTAAGAGAAGGAGCAGTGTTTGCATCTTCGATGATGTTAGCAACAACCTCGATACTAGCATTCAGACTATTCGTTACCGTGGCACCAGCAACACCTGCATCGATACCGATGGTCTCAATCTCGTCAGACAGTCTTCTAAATGCAGCTACTGTTTGAGCTCTTTCATTTGCAATCGTAGAGGCAGCAGTAGCATTGTAGTATGCCAATCCAGCCTGTACTGAGTTGAAGTTGGTTCCTAACTGGATGTCTAATGTTGTCGAATCAATGATGTACCCAGTGTCTCTTTCACACTTGGCCAGATCATAGGTGAAATATCGGTCTTCAAGGAATGCCGTGATTTCTTTTTGCAAGAACGCCTTATTGGCTTGAATCTTTTGACGGCCGAGAAGTCGATTTGCATTAAGAGCATTATCGCCCCATACAATCACATCAGCCGAAGGAGCACCATTCGTCATGATATCAATGATTTCATTGAAACCTGCATCTACCCTAGCCTTGGCCGTGGTATCTTCTACTCTGAGTGCCGTTTGTTGCTTGATGTAGTTTATGGCTCCAACGGTCTCAGTTAACTGATCACTGACAACCAAGTCAGCGGATACTGTTCCAGCACGATATGCAAGACCATTGAATATAGAATTGAAATTAGATCCTGTCAAGACATCACGCTTAACAGCATCCATTAATGTACCAGTATCACCCGAACAGTTCACATTGTTGTATGTGAAATATCTATCGTCGAGGTAGCTAATCACCTCTTGCTGGATAAACGCCTTATTTGCTTGCAAGTGTTGACGAGCAATAGTTTGGTTTGGATCGGCAACTGGTCTTACAAGAGTCGGGGTGACAGGATTTTCAAATACTGCCAATTGTACGGCAAGTGTATCGATCAAATCATGTACTGAAGTGCCCGTGGCTACATTTACTGCGTTACCAGAAGTGTCTTGGACAATACTGTTTCCGCCTTGAGGAGATACTGCTACATTTCTAACTATGTCATCAGCAATATCAGCAAGGTGTTGGAAGGCAAGTTTGGTCGGTACTCTTTGCTCTAGTGGTAAGATGTTGACCTGATTGATAATAGGCTCACCATCTTTAAGATCGACACCAAGAGCACCTTCGAAATAGTAATTAATTGCCTCGATTGTAGATGCGTTTCCACCGTATTCGATATCCTTAGACACAGCATCCAAAATAAGACCAACATCTCGGTAGCACTTATCTTGCTTGTATGGCAATCCATTGAATGTTGGTATCAGGTGAACATCAATCACATCGTCTTGGAGTCGTGCTCTCTGACCATTGATCCATACTAGGGCATCAGAATAACCAGTCTCTACGACAGGCTCAACAGCTTCTGGTACAAGAAGATCACGGCTATCACCGATTGCAGTAGCAGTGATATTCATCAAATTACGAACCTGACTTGCCAGGGTCAAACCTAAATCTGGTTGTGATTGGTCCTGAACCTCAGCATTACCCGTGGTCGGTACAACCAATCGATCTCTTACGATCTGGAATGCAATCTCAGCCAAATGGGCAAATGTATTAGCAGTAGGAATAACCTCATCCGCACCTAATTGTGATACAGCATGATCGAAATAGAATTTAGCATTATTACCGGAAGCAACATTAGATCCATGTTGGATATCCCAAGATGCAGCATCAATAAGGAATCCAGTATCTCTTTCACACTTAGCAACATCATATTCTAGGTCTGGATATGTGGCTGCAACATAGGCAGTTGCCTCTGCAATCAAGAATGCCCTATTCAACTGTAAGATTACTCTAGCATTAAGAGCATTGGCACTTACGGAATTGGTTCCAAAATTATAAGGATCGGCATTTCCAGTTCCATTATTGAGAATATCAATGATCTCGTCGAATGCCGTATTAGATCTTGTCAGTTCGGCACCTGATAAACCAGCACCAATTTCACTCTTCAGATAATTAATTGCTGAGGTGGTTTGAACTAATTGATCTGTAATTACAGTTTCGGTACCTAAGGCTCCAGAGCGATAGGCAAGGCCAGTGTAGACCGCATGATAGTTAGAACCAGATACAATATCTCGTTTGACAGCATCGAGGATAAGTCCAGTATCTCGTGAACACTTCTCACCGTCGAAGGTGAAATAATTTGCATTAAGATATGAAATCACATCTTGTTGCATGAAGGCCTTGTTTGCCTGAATCGTTTGTCTGGCGTATTGACCTTGAGAATTTGTTGTTACCTTGGTCACAGCATTTGGCGTGACAGATACAAACGTATGATTACCACCAGCACCTACACCAGCATTAACAACGAAAGTATCGGCAGTCGGTACCGACGTTACCTGCATTGGAGTATTATAATTCGCATCACCAACACGAGGATATGAATGCTGTGTAGCATTTCCGTCTAGGTCACACGTGAAGGTAAATGAATATGGAGCAAAGATTACCCAATCGTCTGTCGTCAGACCATGGTTTGTAACAGTAAGTGTACTGTCGCCCGTGACTGGGTCATACGTAGCAGTTGACGGTGTGAGATATTCTAAATTAGATGCAGGATCTGACCAAACAATTGTATCGACATTGTCTAAACCGTTGTTGATAATATCGATGATCTCGTCAGCCGCGGCATCTGTTCTCGTCAGAGAAGGTTGGCCACTAATCGCTGCAGCCACCTGATTCTTGACATAACCCCATGCGCCAACCGTGGGCTCTAATTGGTCGTTTATGACCTTGGTTGAAATGCCCTGATAATATGCAATCCCTGCCTGAACAGAATTAAAATTCGTTCCTAAAGCAAGATCTCGTTCGATTGCAGGAAGGATGTAGAGATTTGTATCTCGTGCACACTTGATGTCATCATAGACAAAGAATGCGTCGTTAATCCATCCAACAATATGATCTTGGATATATTCTTTGTTTGCCTGAAGTTGCTTTCTTGCATTTCTTCTATCTACCGAGATACCAGCGTCATCACTAAACGTGATAGCATTTGGTACCACAGATATTGAATTGACGTTTGATCGAATATAGATGTGATCTGAGGTCTCCGTAGAAGCACCCACATGAACTGTGATCGTGTCTTGAGTAGTTGAAAGAATTGGCAACGGCTTATTGAATGCCGGATCTGTTGCCCTTGGGTGAGAGATCTCAGCAATATAATTATCAGATCCACATCGGAATACGAAGCTCTCTTCTTCTAACAGAATGCTTGTTCCAACAGTCAGGTCGTGATCTTCTATGGTAATCGTAAATGTGCCGGCGACCGTATCATATGTCGCGAAGGTAGCTGTATATTGGCGACCAGTTCTTTCGAGGATATCTAAGATGTTGTCGAAGGCAGCATCTACACGAGATGCACCAAGATAACCGAGAGAATCGATCAATTCATTTGTTTGATCTTTCAGATGCTTATAGGCACCTATTGTCTCTTCTCGTTGCTTCTCAACAACCTTTCTGGCTGTCGCCATGTAATATGCGTTACCAGCCGTAATCGAGTTATAATTGGTGTCTAACTGAGCATCATATTTAACTGCTGGTAAAATATAGTCCTCTGTATCCCTACGGCACTTCTTGCTGTTATAGGCAAAGAATTCGTCATTATTGTCAATCCAATCGACAAAGTTTTCGATGATGAGCTCTTTGTTATCTTGCAGTATTTCTCTTGCCTGAGTTTGTTCATCGACACCTGTATCAGCAAAGGTTAGAGGATCAGCATATGACTCTCCATTCTCCAAAATATTGAGTGTCGCATCAAATGATGTATTTGCTCGAGTATTAATCGTTGGATCATTTGATTGGAAGATCGCCTCTACTCGGTCCTGAAGATATCGGATTGCTCCTGCTGTCTCTTCTTGTTGGTCATTAATGACGACATAAGAAATTGGGCTTCGATATGTGATACCAGCCAATCTTCCCCAGTAGTTAGAATCGGTAGCGATATCCAAACCCACTCCGTCGAGTATAATGCCGGAATCTCTTTCACATTTTTGAGAATCATAAACCTCATAACCTAATCCTCCATCACTGATTGGAGTGGTAAGATGGTCGATCATATCTTGAACGATATTATTCGATTCTGCAACTAACGTATCACCGAATGCTGTATTTTGGAATATCGTGCCGGTAGGTTGCCTTGGTTGATAGAATGTGGCAGTACCCTTGGCTCTCATCGATATATCACCGAACTGAGAACCTGAGTTATTCAATGTCACCTGACCACCGTTCAATGCATAGAACGCACAACGTGTGAAGATCGACAGCGAACCAATTCCGTTGACACCGGCACCATCTCGGGCAACATATCCGATACCATTCTGGGTTCTAGGTGTGAAACCGAAGCAGAGAACATACGTATACAGAGAGTCTTTATCGAGAACTCGTCGGTCGGCAAGAAGACATCCCCCACCTCGTCCCACGAGTGGATTCGGGAAGTCATCTATACCTATACTTTCTACGATACCAACACCACCGGATTCAGAAATGACAGTATCGCCAACATTGAATCCTTCACCATTTTTCAGGTTACGTACGTAAATCTTTCTTTGAGTAACAAGATCACCTGGTATTACCGGTATCTCAAGAGCAGCATCTGCAGCATCATCCCATGACAAGAAACCTACAGCACCACTAGAGAAGGTTACCTTATCACCGAATAACCATTGACCAGAATAGCCAGGCTCTAAAATGATCTGTCGACCAAGGTCAGCAATTGTTCCCTTGGTGTTGAATGGGTTGAGGGGTGGTTCAACATCAGCACGTAAGAAGTTAGAGAGCTGAGATGAATCCCTCAAATAAGGTGAACGTCGGAGTTTGGCACCTGGTCGATAAGCAACAGCGAAACCACCTTCTGGGAAATCGAAGTTGTCGACCTTCCAATTAGTGTATGAGAAACCTTGTAGGTAACAGCCGGAACCTACCAACCAACAGTTATTGTTTTCGTACCCGGGTAATGCCTCGATTACAGTGGCGTATTGTCCTGACGTAGATGTTGCGGAACAATCATCTGGAATGGCAAGGTTACCCTTGGTGTAATATGTTCCTGGGCCAACAGAAATATGTACGGCGTTATTGACATCGTTACGATCAAACTTGCCACCTGCCTTTTCGAGGGCCAATTCACAAGCTCTTTCAAGTGATTTAACAGGCTGGAGCATAGATCCGGGCCACTCATCACGGCCGTGAGAGACATCAACGTGAATCTTTAATGCCTGAGATACTGATTTGGCCAATTCATCGTAGAATTGCTTATACGTGATCTTTTCTGTTTTTCCGGTCTGGAAATTCTTTAATGCGAACCAAGACTCTTCGTGGATATTAGGATCGAATACCTCTTTCAGATCCATCTCGAAGTCTTCAAGCTCACCTTCGATGAATCGAGCGTTTGTCACCAATGAGTCATCGACAGTACCATTCGCAAAGAATGATGTCTCAATGGTTGAATCTTGCATATCAGAATCTAAGATCACCGTGTTGGTCAAGGTGGTCTCAGATATCGTGCCTTCTCTGAAATCAGTTGTTAAGATTGTCGAATTGGTGATCAGTGAATCATCTAACGTAGTACTGGTGAATAGGTTATTCGAACCAGTGCCATTAGAGAAGTCTGAGTTATCGATATCTAGGTTATCACCAGTTGAATTTAGCAATTCACCTTGCGAGAATACAACATTATTGGCAGTACCATCATTGAACTCAGACTGTGTGATAATAGAGGTATTAACCGTGCTATTAACAAGAGCAGATTCTGAGAAAATGTTGTTGTTACCAGTTGAATTGAATATGACACTGTTATCCATAATGATATCAGTGGCAGTAGAATCTGAAATCTCGCCAAGAGTAAATGAGGATTCGAGAATTTCTGAATATTCAATTGTTCCATCAGTAAAGGTACTGAACCCGATAGACAGGTTATTGGCAGTACTGTCTGCAAGATTTCCATTTAAGAACTCAGACTGAGTAATGACAATATTGTTTGCATTCGAATCAGTGATATCACCGTCTGTGAACAACGATTGTGTAATCGTTACATTATTCGCAGTAGAATCGAATATCGCGCCATCAGTGAAGGTAGACGCGCTAATGTCGACATTATTTGCTACGGAATCAAATATAGCCCCATCGATAAATGTCGAATTTGTTATAACAAGATTATTGGCATTAGAATCTTCGATATCTCCATTTGAGAATAGAGACTGATCGATGACAGAATTTGTTAGGGTGACATTATTACCGGTGCCATCGTTGAACTCAGAGTTCGTGATGATCATATTATTACCGGTAGAATCAAATATGGCTCCATCGGTAAATGTAGAATCTGTAATGGCTACGTTATCAGCAGTAGAATCGGTGATCTCACCATCAGTAAAGGTGGAGTCGCGGATATCTAAGCGAAGAGCAACAGAATCTTGAAGGGTACCATCTCTGAAAGTAGATCGTCGAATGATACTGTCTTCCATTATGGAATCAGTGATGGTTACGTTACGGATAAGAGAGTCAAAGATTGTGACACCAGAAATCTGACCACCAGTAATTCTGATGCGTGAGAAGATCTCGTACTGAATTGCTTCTACGAGCTCTTTACGGGTAATATTTTTGGTGCCGTCATCACCTTGGATAAGGTTGACGATGACGAAGAGGTCTTCACTACGGGTATTGGCACCAGTGATCGAACCTAACTCTGAAATCTTAGCCATGAAGCCTTTACCTTTTTATTTTGTATTTATAAGATCAACAATCAAAATATAATATAACTAAGATTATCCGTCGCAGTTGCAACGTTTTTCTAATTCCACAATCCTGTCTTGTAATTCTTTGATGGCCTCTACAAGAAGACCAACCGTATTTCCATATCGAAGTGCTTTATATGTCTCTCCGTCATCTTCTATATGAGATGCATCGTAAACAACACCAGGTAAGACCTTCTCAACTTCCTGAGCTATGAGACCAGTGGTTCTATAATCGGGGTCGTCCTTGTAGTTAAATGTGACACCCCTGAGTTGAGAAACCTTTTCGAGAGCATTTGGAATGACCTCGATATTTTCTTTTAAATTAATATCTGATGCATTACCGAATGCCGTGATATCACCTTCAGCGACAATTTCGCCAGTTTCGTATAGGCGAATAGTGGGATCGGTTGCATTATATACACGAAGATTACCATATAGATATTCGTCACATTCAACATTCAAATTAGCGGCAAGGTACATTTTTCTAGTTGATGTACCACTTTGCTTTAATGCCCAATTAATAGTTGGTGTAGAGGCTGAACCACTGCCATATATTCTAAAATGATTGTTAGTGTCAGCATACGCACCATCAACCAAAAATTCATTGGCACGGACAACCCCAGAGTCTGCTGTAATATTACCGGTAGATGTTACACTAGAAAAAGATACAGCTGTATTTTCTTGTGCGTAACCAGAGAGGTTTACAGTTGCCGAGATTTCTTGAACACCATTAGAAATTTCTGATATGGTGATATTACTACCAGCCGAAAGTGATGAAGCAACTCTTGCTCTGGTAAAATATTGTGTTCCAGAATCGTATGCTGCACTAGGATCTTCACTGACGTCAGCGGTAGTCAAACCACCCAATGAACCATTAATCGTAACATTATTGAAGATACCATTGTTAGCAGTAACATCTTCTGTCACCACGATATCTTCAGAAACAATCAAATTAGGTACCGTCAATGTACCAGCAGTGGTCAATACCAGTTCTTCGGTGCCTCCACCAGTATTCATGATGAAATCACCACCACTATCCTTGATTCCTACATCCCAAGATAGTGTGCCGTTGGTGTATTGTGTCTGTGCACCAGAACCAGAATACGTAAATGTGGCTACGATTTGATCTGGACCAGAGATATTTACCGGTTCAGTGAATGCAATCGTATTACCAGCACCGGTATTACCAATCGTGGTAGTCGATAACTTGTTAGTAGCAATCAAGTTTGTTGCAGTGAAATCACCAACCAGTGTAGAATTACCAGTTGCCGAGTCACCACTGCCAGATGCTGTCATGGCGTCTCCAGCAAAGATTCCTACCATTTCATTGGTTTTATTCAACCATGTCTGAAAGGTATCAGTGGTACTAACAGTAGTTATTGTCTTAGCCATTATTCGTGTCCGATTCTATTTTTTCGATTCTTTCGCTGATATTGAGCAGGCATTGTTTGATTTCTACGATATCAGAATGAAGCTGATCAACCTTTCGTTGATAGAGCCTTTCCATTTTATATTTATTTAATGCTTCTCGGTCGGTATTAAGAATGGCTTTCCCGGTAGGTGATCTCTGCATCATGTGAGTGCAATCCCTCTATAATCCTTGACAAATGGTACAGAACCCCTTCTGTCTGAGGTCATTACTATCTTCAATGACCAACGCCTGAATGTATCAAAGGTTCCTCCATCTGCACTTGTATATTGATATTCACCACCGGCACCAGTCTTAGCAGAAGCAGGTATTCGATATCTAAACTCTCTAAAGTCACGAAGGTTGCCCGTATTCGAAAATAGACCTACACCTTCAAACAATTCCATTTCAACCCAGTCCAATGTGGTGAATGCAGAAACATCAGAAACATTTTGACCTCGGAAATATACCTTAATATCTGTACCAGTAGGCCTATAACCCGTGAGATACATTTCAAAATCTTCCGCATCAAAGTCTTCGGCCAATTCGGAGACCTTTGATACATAGACTCCAGCCTCATCTTCTGTTTCAGATATCTGATATTGACCAGCCAATATTTTCGAAACCTCAACATCCAATAATGGAGTAGAGGTTTGATTGCCACTGTTGGCCATATTGACCGTGATTTCAAATTTCTTGCCCTTGCCTGGATCATTTGATAAACTGTATACAAGACATCCAGTCTTATTGAATTCGTTTCGATCATTGAATCTCAGTGATTGTACATGCGTATTATTCACATTAAGAGGATCGGTGAATTCACCAGTGATCGTAGTACTTGTTACACTGTCATTACTTCGAGAGATGAATGGCATGAAATAGCTCAATTCAACGTTATCAATCGATACGATGTTTGCTGTAGACTGTGAATCTAATCCTACAATTTGGCCAGATACATCAAACTGTCTGGTCGCAGATGCATTACTTCCTTCGAGGTACATCTTGAATACATCTCTTGGGTTATAATAAATCAATTCACCTTTAACGATAGGATTCGCAGTACTGTTGGAGAATGTGTGTCCTGCCGTATGATCTACAGTCATGCTCGTAGATGTATCCACCGTGACAATTTCGAAGATATCAATAATACCGTTACCAGTATCGTTGACCAAAATGAAATCACCACCGGCGTAAGTATCATCTAGTGCAGTACCAGTGATCGTGTTAGTACCGGTTGTGATGCTCACAGTTGCACTTGTTGAACCAGAGGTGTTCTTTAGCTGATAAATTGTCTCACCACGATTGAATGCTCCGGTGAACGAATCCACCGTAAAGAATTCGTGATTATTATTAGTGAGAACAACACTTCCAGTAGACTGATCAAAATTATTGCGATACAGTTTAAACTTGATATCCTCATCTTGATAGGATTTCCAAGCACGGTTATTGGTAGATGTAAACAGAACCCCGTCTCCCCAGTCTTGGACAATTGCTTGTCCCTGAGTAGCGCCGGGGGTCAGATCATCCCCACCAACCTTTGAAGTGAAGATTAGGTAACCAGGATCGTTACCATCTGGCATTACTACCACACAATATTCTTTTTCTGTATCTAATCGAACAGGAGCCTCAAATATGACTGTCGTTACCACAGAGGCATCATCTGATACATTTACCTGACTTGATCGTAGATGAATTTCTGAGAATGGCAAAATCTCTGGAGCAGGATATCCGTTAGATACCTCTCGAAGCATTACAGTGACACCATTCGTTGCACTCTTTCTCTTAAAATACAGATCGACCTTAGAGACATATACGGCATCAGATCCCTGACCCATACCAGCCTTGATGAAGAATGTCTGTGCCAGAGGATCACCACGTCGGAATATAGGAATCGTTGGTACGATAATAGGAGCAGGCCTCGATGGGAGATTACGCGTAGAGGTAGTTTCCTGAATTTCAAATTCTGGAGTTCTTGTCGTTGTGGTGGTAGACAGAGATGTTTTCTCTACAGAGAAATTATATGCATGATATGTCACGAAACCACCAGAGGTGCCAGAGGATTCGATGTCACCATATACGTCTACGTCTGCAATCTCTAATACCCTATCACCGACAAAGAAGGTATTGGCAGGTAAAGCAAATACTGCTCTTAAAACACCTTCGGCATCTGTGGTGACAGGATCACCCAAAGATCCGGCTCTTCGAACATCGTCTGAACTAAATGCATCTATATTGCCAGGGGCAACCGAACCATCTACGTTGACCTTATCGAAATAGAAATAATGTCTCGTATTTGGTCTCAAGCCAACCATGAAGATTGCAATATTCCTTCCTGACATGAATGGTTGAAATTCCATATTGGTGACAAAATCACCAACATATTGTTCTGTCGTAGTTACAGTTTCCCCTACTAGCTCTAAGGACCTAGTTGTCGTTGTCTCTACTCCTCCACCTGTAACAGGATTTACACCAGAAACAGTAACTTCTGTATCCGTTAGAGGTTGGAATTCCTGAATGTTATCAATGATTTCCTGCGTGGGGAAAGAATTATCGATCACTATCTGAGCAGGAGTTGTGGTCGTATCATAATTCGCATCGTAAGGAGGTGTTATCTGACCACGGCCAGCATAATTATAGAAATTACTTACACAGTTTCGTGTGTTGGTGGCAAATGGTTGCTCGATGATAGGAATATCTGAATTCTTGCTCAGACCCACTGCCTTGGTTAGGGCATTACTTGGGAATCTCTGATCGTTCGTTCCACTGGCATAAATCAGATCCATAGAGAATTCTGTTGTGGCCGGTGTCAATATTTTAGCCTTGTGTCGAATCGCAGATCTGAATTCTGGATGTTTGACATCAGCAATACCCAGATCGTTCATTGGATCTACAATAAATCCGTTCTTAAAGCGAGTATTACCATTCTCATCTTTGATATTCAGATTGGCAGTATCAGACTCTAATTGGTTCAGTGAGATATAATACGACATATTTTCGATCTTCTTCTCTAATGAATGAAGATCCTTCATCGTATAATTCTTAATGCCTTTTTGCTTGGCCTTTACTGCATAATCTCTTTTACCCATCGTGTTTGCTTCTTGCATTGTAAGAGCAGGAACACCGGGTATTGTCACCTCACCGATTACCAGTTGGTCAGGCTCAGGACGAGGGGGTACAGCATATCTTTCTTCCTCTCCCTTAATTAATTTGGTAGCACCATATGAATCAATGATTAACAAATCCACACGTGAAAGATAGTGTTCGATATCTGTGATACACGTGCCGTTATATGCTGGAATCAATGGTGGGGTATAGTCGCTGAATGTTTCGTTTGCGTTGCTACCTACCGGATCATCAAATACCACTGCTGAGGCCGCATTTGGTACCGTATAGGAAATCGTAGCCTCTTTATTTGCATAAGGCCTAAAATCGAAACACTCACGAAGGTTATATCTCTTACCACTCGAAGCAGTAAATGTGGGGATTTCATTTGAATCCAATGTTTGAGGATAACTATTAATCGTGAAGAAATACTCTCCAGTCGAATTATTTAACTGGAAGCACTTGAATTCAATAGACATAACACCAGCAGTTGGTACTGGTCGACCCGAGATATATTCGATGTAAGACCAATCGTAGAAGGTATCCTTCTGATTAGGTACAAGTCTAAATGATGAGGTTACATCAATCCCTGCCGAATCAAGAATCTGTACGATCTCGTAACAATCAGGCATACCCAACGTATATCTTGTCTTGGTCGGAACGTTTGCCGTAGCCTTAACGAATGTAGTTCTTTCTTGTTTGCCCCAAGGACCAGAAGAAGTCAAATTTTTATTGATATTATAATAAACGTCTGCTACACCTGTACCGGCAGAGGCAACGTTGATGACCAATTCTGAATCATTTAATTGGGTGGTAACCGACGATACAGTGAGAGGAGTTGAAGAGCTGTCAATTACCAGAACATCGCTGACAGAATTAGAACCAGCAAAGTTATCATTTCCAGTAGCAGCGATTGTAATTTGTGTTCCAGTTAACGTGACATTTAACTGTTGTTGTCTTATCGCAACTGTGGTGTCTGATGTTTCAAAACTACTCATCACACCACTGTCGAACACAAGCTCTGATTTTGAATTTTCTTTTGCAAAAAATCCTTGGGTCAGATCGACCTGCCCAAAACCAGGTATCTCAATATTATCGACATCTGTCGTTGTTCCACTGGACATATAAATTCGTGACAAGAAAATCTTTCCTGGTAGTGCGTTAAGAACATATGCCTCACCAATATCGACATTGGAAGAATTTCTTAAATTGACCTTCGCGGACATTCCTAATACTGGTCGGCCGGAATACGTACAAGGATACCAGCTACCATAATTCAAAGATACTGGTTGATTATTCAGTACATCAGTCGATGCGATATCATCTAAGATAAAAGACTGTTCACCTTTATTCTCTACCCTAAAGCCCTTGACGTATGCAGTACCAGATCCTACTGTTACCCTTAGATCGGTGATAGCAGTATTCGCCAGGTTTTCTTTTCGTTCTGTTTTTAAATCAAAATTACGAAGAATGTAATTACCAGATTCTTCATAGGTTCGACGTGCCATTTCTTCGCCGATGACGTTATATTGAGAAACGTCTCTAAGTGTTACGGCGTTTCCATTTTGGTAACGAACGAGAGAGAAGAACGATGCATCTGCCTCTGCTATAGGCGTATCAAGGGATACCAATTCTGGAATTAATTTAAGACGATCAGCACCTGGCGCATTTTCATTTTGTGAACCGTTGGCATTATCGTATAAAGATCCATCCTGTCGAGCATTAACCAAACGCTCACGGATTCGATAACCCACATTCTTAGCGTCGGGGATATCAGTGTACTTTGTTACGACCAATGTCTGTGCATCGGCAAAGAGAAAATGTCCCTTTTGGAAGATAATGCCAGGAGCAGCCTGCAGACCATATGCAGGACCAGTCGCAGGAGTCAAAACACCATCAGATGCCTGAAGTCCTGTGATCGATAATAGATCTGTAGCGATTGGGTTCACTTCGGGTGGAACCAACTCGCCGACCTTATACTTGTATCTGGTGATTGTTAATGATTCACCGTCATTGAATTGACCAGTCGTATTATTTGTTGTCTGGTTTAAATATCGAATGAAAAAGGTATTTAAATCGGGTGGCCTAGATTCAAAGCCCTGGGCTGCAGAAATGATCTCCGCCTGAAGACCCGTATCACCACCAGTAAGAACATATACGTAATCGATCTCTGTTTCGATTCCATTGATCGTTTCAGTTCCTCGGCCTGAAATATATGCTTCGACATTAACATTGTTTGAGAGGTCGTCGACCTTTACGAACTGAAGACCATTGATTCTTGTGAAGTTACAGCCTTTGACAATACTGCCTTCTTTGAAAATATTATCGCCAAATTGCTCCACTTGATTTTGGAGCATTGTCTGCATCTGTGTGAGCTCTCGAGCCTGTACTGCGAACCCGGGCTTGTATAGAACACGATAATACTGATTCTCTAAATCGTAATCGTCGAAATACGGAGCAGTATTTAGGTTTGTATTAATTGGCATTAATCTGGTCCCTTAAAATTCGAATACTATCTTAAACTCTTCTCGTGAAAGAGGATTTCTTTCTAATGGGAAGAAGTCTTCGATATAGTATACCTCTCCCGTTTGTTGTTTATAAAGTGGTGTCACTATGTTATTTGCTGCCGGTGAATTCGGAGTAATGATAACACCGGTATCTGTTCTAAATGGCAATGCTGGATCTAAAGAAATATCACTACCAGGTTGGTTTGGATAGACCCCGACATATTGTGCTATGTAAACCGTGTTTGAAGTAAAATCTAATTCATGTACTGTTCCACTGAATATGGTTTCATTATTCGAATCTATCTGGGTAATAATTGTATTAGCAGTAATAAAACCAATATCGTCTGTCGTCACTGCAATTCTATTATCGAATATCTCCTGTGCGATGACAGCATTATTTGCATTTGGATCGGGGAAGAATTCTGGCTCTTTTACGATACCAATACCATTATATGTATTTGTATCACCGATCTGCTCGTTATCATCACCCGTAATGAACCCATAAAGCAAGAAATGCTTGCACTTCAATTCATCTAAAAGATTATATCCGTGGCCACCGGGTGGTGATAATACTGGTCTGATCTCTGCCCTCACATCTGTGGTTGCCGTATCTTCTGGATCGAAATCAAACAGAGGATCTTTTACCACTGCAGATGCATTTCGATAACCACTACCTGCTGTGATCACCTGAATATTATTTATTCGACCTGAATCAATTTCTGCTACAGCTGATGCACCAGTTCCATCACCGGTAATGGTAATAAAGGGAGTAATTCCAATGGCCGCAGAGCCTAGATTATCTGGCTGAGGATCTGGTGTTACCGTAAATATCCCTCTCTGTGTACCTTCGTCGTATTCATAATCCGTCACTTCATAATAAAATGTGTTTGCGGATACTGTAGTTGCCCTTAATCTTTGGCCGATGAAATAATCATTCGCATGATATTTGACATTTTCTCTAAGAGTGGCACCAGTTACCTGAATCTCGTTAGGGGATACAGCACCTACGATATTAGCCAAAATCTCTTCATAGCCTTGATTGATATCTTTATTCTCGATAAAAATATCACTGAATGATGATAAGAAGGAGGTATTCGCAACTGGATCTGATTCGAATGTGCCAACGATTGGAATATAACCCAATGCGTTATAAGCCTCAAATTCAATTAAACTGATTGCGTATAGGTATTTCCAGACGTATCCATCTGCAGTACGATAAATTTGATCTCCTACCGCGGGATCGTAATTAGGTGGGGATGATACCTCACCGCCATAATTATTAAATAGACACTTATAAACACGATAGTCACCCGTATCGTTATTGGTGGGCCCTACCACGGCATAGAATCGTTCATCTTCTAAATCTACTGTATCGTCGTATTGGACGTATGTATCTCCGTTGGCCCATGGGATATATTTGATCATATATCGCACGTCTTCCTGACGGATCTTTTTGCCGAATAATGTTTTTGATAGGAAAGAATTTTTGGCTACCTGTGAATTCGTGGCCTGGATACTTCCTAATTCAATCCCTGAAACAAATACATACGTATTCGAAGACTCGATGTCTTCGTAAAAACGTCGAAGGACATCGGTCTTATAATTTGTTGTTAATATTTCGGCCATCTGAATTCCACATTACTTTTCTATGTTTATTTATTACCCGAGTCTAATCTTTCTACGAGGATATGTTTGACCACTTACAGGCCGGCTTTGATATACGTTTGTTCGAACTGGCTCACTGACAAATTCTGGCACCACCCTATATCGCCAAGGCAAAGCAAAGCGTTTTTTGTTTGCAGTGGCATAGTATGCCTGAGTTGTATTGCAAAATACAAAATCCTCTCCGGGTCCTCCAGACTGACTGGTAGGTTGATACCTTACACGATCAGGTTTATAAGCAGCGCTGCCTCCTGTTGAATCTCCTACATTATTAATATTAAGGCCATTATTACCCTCTACCATATTAGCAACTTCCTGCATGATCGAAGTGGCACTACCAGCTGAAGACCAATCAAAAGGTTGGTTTGTGGGTTCAAAGATAGGTTCAACCATTGTATTATAATCCACAGAATCTTGTGCCTCTTCTATTAAAGACCTAAGCTCTGCTATCGTTGGCCATGCACCTTTCTTATTATAAAAATATTCGACTAATAAAGCAGCGCCTCCAACAACTTGGGGGCATGCATTACTGGTACCACCATATAAACTCCATACATATCCATTTACATCGCTCTGCGGATCGCCATAATTAGATACTGAATTATATGCGCGCTTCACCTCGGCAGTTGTAGTTACAAGATGGCCATGAGCAGCGCTCTCGGAAAATGTATTATATAAACCAGAATTGTTGCATCCTCCAACGACAATTGCGGTTTCATGATTATATGGATCTCTATGAGGATAAAATGAGCTAGTTGTTGCTCTATTTTCTATCGTCCAGTCTTCATTATAAAAACCGCCTTGTGAATTAGAAATAGCATATATATTCCCAGCGTCAGTGAATAACTGATTATTCCATTGCGGCTGGGAGTCGTCTGCTCTATATACGTTTGGTTCATTTCCTGAAGACCAGAAAGAATATATGCCTTCATATGTATTTAAATTATTCCAAGCCAAATCTAACGTAAAAGATGCTCGGGACGACTGACCTGATTTTACACACCAAAAATAATTGCCGGGTGCATCAGACCTTTCTATCTGCCATAATGAAAATCCACCAGCATGAAAAGCTGTGAAATCATTGGCCCAACCACCACCAGGTCTGTTCACAGTTGTTTGATTTCCATCGCTATCATACCAAATAAATTGTGAGATTAGATCAACCGGAATATAATAATTAAACTGGCCGCTGGCGAAGTAGCCCCAAGAATTGTTTATGATTGTCGCGTTTCTTCGGCCGGTGGCTGAATTGATTGGTTTGGTAATGTGCCAAGCCACTATTGCGTTGACAGCCGCAGTCGCGCCATTAGTAGTATATATCAATCTTACATCAGAATTCTTTGCCCAGCCGGTGCACGTTCCGGCTGCTGCCATAGCAGACGCAACAGCATGTTCATGTACATAGTTTGTATTGGATACCTGATTATTTTCAGACGCAGTTACAGAACCATCATAAGAACTCCAATCCATTGGAACAATTTTGAAACTATTATCACTTGGTTTCAAAAAATTGGGATGGCTGGCGTTATTCGACATTAACGTATTGTTCTCATTACCGGCCGGTTCCAATATGACTATATCAACAGTAGACCCATCAAAGCTTTGTTTAATAGTAGCGTTTGAGATTGCAATTGGATCTTCCTGATCTCCATCAGCCAGGCCAGAATCATAAAACATTCCAACAGTTTGACCGGATGCAGTGAGAGATGAGGTATCTATTCCTGCAGAATAACAGATAAAGCTACTGGTATATTCCGAGCCATCTACAGAATTCCAAGCAGATTGTTGGTCTACCGTTGGCTTTTTTGTCTGAGTGATTTCATTATAACCATGATGCTTTACATTTCTTTCTTCTCTAAAAATCCAATCTACTTCTTGGACACGAGAATCAGCTTCCAAAACATCTTTTTGGCTATCTGTCATATCAATAATAAGACATCGAGGAACATATTGCAGTGTGCTGGGAATGTCCACCACACCACTGAACTCTGCTACAAAGTCATCTTTATCGACGCCTTCAGCTAGTACAACCTCATATCTTTTCTTGTCTGACATATTAGGTCTCTAATGTGAGAGCAGTTAATGTTACCGTGACCGTACCAGTAGAACCAGTATTATTTTGTATTGCAACTGGGACCACGGTTTCTGAATTATCTAACCAACCGAATACTGCAGGAGTAATCTTTACGGTTCCGGCTCCGGTGAATACTGCTTCTGCAATTACACCAGAACCTTCTGCAGGATCTACACCTTGTGTTCTTCCAGCGTCAGCCGTTCTTGCAGACGTATCTGAGTAAATTCTAACCCAAGCTGCACCATCTGATTGAATCGAATAAAGTGCATAGGACTTACCGATTGATGCATATTCGACATTATCAGAAGCTCCGTCAGCAATAGATGCCGTTGTTTCTGCCTCTGTGTTTCGTGTTGCACTACCTCCACCACCACCGGCGGATGGATCTCGAACAACAATATCACCATTCATCGATGCATGGACAGTACAAACATATTCATATGTACCAGCAGGGGCGTTACCTGGGATTTTCCAATAGAGTGTACCGCTTGTTTTATCTTGAGCATTACTTCCTGTAGTTGTTGTACCATCTTGAGCAACGTGTACCAATCCTGTATTATAATTAGATCCGCCACCGATATCTAAAATTCTAAATGGGTGAGATGCAGTAACACCATCGAGATTGAAGGCAATCGTCTGGCCACGATCTACATAGACTGTGGGATTATCACCTGGGTATTGATCAATCAGATAACGTGTCGAATCAGGTCCAGTGACTACCAAGTTACTGACAGCCTGTAACGCAATATCATCAACATCTAAATCGGCTGTATCTACCTCGGTTAGTGTGGCAAAGGTACCACCACCACCGCCGCCTGCAATTGTCACGGTGACATCATCGCCAGAAGTCGAAGCAACAACACCAGCACCTACAAAATTGATTGATGCCAGACTAGTCGTTAATGAAGATCCTTCATCTGATACGGTGATATTTGCACCACCACCGCCAGTGGCATCTGTATCATTAATCCAAGCTGATCCATTATATTTTAATACCTGGCCATTGGTCGGACTGCTGATTGTGACATCGCCGAGATCAGGTAAATTACTAGCACCACCGCCACCAGCATTGGTTACCCAAGTATAGGTACCATCTCCATTTGTCTGTAATACGTAATTGGCCGCTTCTGTGTTTGTAATAGTACCGTCGTAGACAAATGGTGCAAGAGGATCAACATATGAACCTATATTACCAGCTGAATTATCACTGAGAAGTTTATTCCACTGCCCATGAGCATAGTACATGGCCCCTGTGTCATGAGCGTGAGCAATGACTCCGTGATGCGCGGCTGGATCTAATGCAAGAACCTCGGATTCTAATGCGTAGAGGAAAGAAATTTTATTTGCTGTACCAAGAAGCTCTATTTCTTCATCTGAGTTGACAAGGTTGGTAACGATATCCCCACCTAAAGAGTTATACACCTCTGTGAAGTTACCATTAATTTTCTGCATCGCTGTTCGTATAGGATCACCAGTGCCGTCATTGGCGACTGCCCCTATATCGACTGTTTGCTTGGCCATGTTATCTCCAAAAAGTTTTTATCTGTTATTTATTTTAAATTGTGTTAACATTATCTGATGTCAATATTGTAGAATCTACAGTAAAGTTTAAAATATCTGAGGTAATAGCATTAATATCCTGGGTATCGAAAATTGAACCCTGGCCATCATCATTGAAATATCGAATGAAGTTAGAGGTTAATGATATACCTACTTTGTTTTTAAATAAGAATTGATTGAATACCTTAGTACCGGCAAGATGCACATTCTCAAGAAGACCCGGCATGTAATCTGCTGGATTGACGGCACTCTTAAGCTCATAAGAATACTCCTGAAGATAATCACTATCCTGAACCTTCTTCTGCGAATCGTAATAAAAATCTTCACCGTCCTCGGCCAGTGTTTTCGTGTATCCATTAATATGAGAATTAAAATTAGACCAATAACCAGAATTCGTGCCCTGTGATTGTGACGTTACCACTGCCTCTGCTCTAACCGATCCATCTGAGGGTCTTGTCAGCTGTACATATGTCCCATCGGGATATCCAAACCCAGAGCCTTGAACAGCTACCTCTTCAATCGTTCCTATTTCGAATGCTACAGGAGATGCAATGACAGCGTTTTCACCCAATTTAGGCGAATCATAATTTTGTTCTGACTTTATCGTTGAATATAAGACAATACCATCTCTAAGAATATCATTTGTTTGGCTGTCAAACCCGTAATAGGTGTAAGGTGTGATTCGAAGATAGCCGTTAGAATTAATCTCCCTCACGATACCTTGTCTACCAGTTCCTGTCTCTGTGATGATATTACCGATTGAAAAATCAAATACCTCTTCGGAATTGGTGAAGATAATATTTTGGTCTCTTCGGTCGAATCTGGAAAATAAAGAATCTTGCAATACAGATTTCACATCATTTGTGTAGGCAGTACCAGGGTTGACGTTTAATAACGCATCGATAGTTCCAATGGTAATATCTTGCAAATCAAATGCGTCTTCTAGTACGGTATTAATATTGACAGGAGAGGCTGAACCAGACATTGGAGTACTTGCTCCATAATCTGCAGCATTTAATGCGACAGACACATATGGAGAAATTAGGTCAGTGATAAGACTGACTGTCTCTGAATTAGATATGGATTCTACTCGAACGTCTGTCGATAATCCGGTATCTGGTTCTAAATTACCAGGAGCAGAACTATTGAGAACTGTGTAACTGACTGCTGGTACAGTAATATTTGGATTACGATCAACTGTACTTACGGTATATGACAGACTGAATGATGTACCAGTGTCTATTCTGACAGCAACATAACTCGTTGTTTGTCCTGTTACCACACCAGATGTACCATTCGTGTCACTGAGTCTCTCGTATATTTCGAAATCTTCAGCCGAATTATCTAAAAGGATGAGCTGATTCGAAGAAAGTAATCTTGTTTCTTCGAGACTGTAACCCCAACCACCATCTTGTAGATCGTATTTTACCTGACCGTCAATATCTTCTGATATCTTTGTGACGACTGCAGTACCTCCGGTCCCTATCGGCGATGTGACATTTACAATATCACCAACCTCATTACCTACGGTTCTGATTCCGAGCTGATCATCAACATCTAAAAAGTTCATAGATCCGTTTACGAATCCAAATCCTACCTCTACACCATTCACGATTGTCAATAATTGATCATATTTTTGAAATGAACCTCTTACCTGATCAATATAAATGATCGGGGTCAAGATACCATTTAATAGAATCGTATTAATTTTATCGACCGCAGCCTTTGCTCCAGAAAACGATCCTGTAATATTACGAGAAAGAAGTGTACTATAATCGTACTGTTCACCGGTGGGTGAAAAGAATTGATTATTATTTGGGTACATCTGCAGATAATTACCGGTCTTCCATTTAGAGTCGGATACCTTGAGCATATTCGCTGCAGGATAAACGACCTCAACATCCTTATTGTAAAACATTTGGAAGAAAAGCTTAATGCCAGAAGCCGAACCTTTACGTTGATATAGATCAAGGATATTTCGAACTAGTACCTTTACCCCTGCTTCATCAAGGGGAAGATCTGCCATATATTTGTTTTTAAAGTAAAGTAACATCTCATTTTGAGTGGTCGCGATATCACGATACTCAAACATCCTACGAGCATTATAGGTAGATTGGTTCGTGGTCTCTTCCAACCACTTGTAGTATTCTTTCGTGAGTGCAATCAATTCCTGTCCGCTTTCCTTATAGATAGCGGGGTATTGACTTTCTACGAAGAGAGATACATTTTTGTCTACAATGCCAACCATTTTACTTTACCGTATTAATTATAGGTCTTGGCCTGATTAATCGTAGCCTCTTTTGCTTCGACTAGATTCATATTGACAGTTACGTCAGTGTCGCGGATAATGAATACACGACCCTTTGGTGATTTGACATCTTGGTCTTTGGTGTTTGCCGTGACCTTAATACCAGACCCATCGAATCGTTGAACAACAAAGTCAACCAATCTAACCTCACCAGTATCATAATCTACAGTACCGGCTTTTGGATTAATGACCTGAGGATTGGCCGGATCATCAACGACGATCTGAATATTACCCAAGCCATCGTCTTGAATGTATACGCAAACATCATCTACGTCATAAGGACTACTCTTGATTGCCGGCTTATAGTCTGGGAATCCGTTCTCATCTCTAAAGGGATATGGCCTAACGAGAGGAGCATTAAACTGAAATCGTGGATTGCCTTTTACATTCAGTGCTGGGGCATATTCGATGATAGGTTTAATCTCGAGGCTAGTGCTCTTAATTGCAGTGTCAATACTATCGATTGCACTTGAAAGCTTAGACACTCTTAATGTCTTATCGAAGTCTTCAAGGGTGTCGTCAGAAAAGGTACCGATTGCATTACGTACCAAGGTTTCTAATTCACTGGCAGATCTACTTGTTTGCTTACCAGTGTAGGATACGTCCACGATCATGTCAGCATATACGAATTCTGTTTGAACAAATATCGGTTCGATGGACAATGGAGATCTATCCGCCAAATATTCAAGATAAGAATTGGCAAGTGTCTGGGAAATAATTGTCGTATCGTCTGAAAGATATACCGAAACCGCGACCTTACCAAACTGTGGTGGATCTAACTCATCACCACCGTACACAGATACTGCCGTGATTTCTGGGAATTGTTGCTTGAGAAGGATTTCGTAATCCTTTGTGGTAACAGCCCTTTCTTGAATTTGAATTGACTTAGGAGCATTGAATCGAATAGATTCCATCGATTCACGTTCGGCTCCACCCGTAGAAGGAGTCACCGTCTCGACTGAGATCGATGCCCCTTCTATGAATGAAGCTGTGAATGCAGAAATTTTATTACCTTCTTCACCAGAACAGATTCTATATCGAACACGAACATCCTCAAATTCCTCTGGCTGTGCACCGAATTTATTCCCACCGAAATAAACACTATATCGATTATCAAAATAAGGCTCTACATAAAATACCTTGTCCGTTGGCCCGACACCAAATATGTCATTTGCCCTTGTGAAAACATTTTGATCGTCTGTCGCCTCAGCATCAACGAATACCACCAATGAATCTGTATCGACATTATCATTAGAAAGTGCTACCCTGAGCACACCATCTGCATCAACAATGAAGCCTTCTCTCTGGAAGCTTTCTAGCATCTGACCTTCGAATAGTGTAATCGTTTCTGTTTGATAAACACCGGCAGCTATTCTCTTGGCAATATATGTTTCGTCTGTGACAAACTGGAATGCCTCACCAAGATATGTTGCCTGAAAAATACTATATCGTGGAATCGTGAGTGTTTGAGCAGTCTCTGTCTCATCAGTGATCGTAACGATAACTTCTGCTCTTGCAGATCTTCGGGATCTTGGTAGATAGTTTAATTCTTTAGCATGGGAGACAATTGAGTTTTTGATTGAGGCGGTGTCGAGGAACATTTCGTTGATTGCCATGTTCGTATAATAATTATTCATAAACGTATTATACGAAAGGACATCGAGCAGTGCACTCAGATTCGACCCTTCAAAATTATAGTCTTTGAACTGTGTCTGTGTTTGCAGATATGTCTTTAATTGGGTTTTGATCCCATCAAAGTCCAGTTCTGTGATTGGTGTCTTGACGTCTGCCATTTATCTAATCCTTTCTAAAATCACATCGAGTGTGATCGGCTGTTGTCTGTTGCGAATATAAAATTGAATGACAACACCAACTGTATTATCATCAATTTCTGACCGAACAGAAACATCTATAAGTTCTGCTCTTGGCTCATACAATTCAATGGTTGATGTTATTTTATCTTTTAATAATTTCAGTGTAGATGGGGTAATATTTTCGAAAAGCAATTCACGGATGCCACCACCGAGGAATGGTTGCATAGGTCTTTCACCTGGGTCCGTCAGTAAAAGATTTTTGATTGCATCTTTCACTGCGTCCTCATCTTTCAACATGACGATGTCAGCAGAAAGAGGACTCTGAGCAAGATCTTTTGAAAAATCTTGATACAGAGATACCTTTTTAGTGACCGGGGTAAAGAGATCCCTGGCGTCTAATGTTGTCAGTGGCATTACGATGGTCTCCTTCTTATATCAAGGTGTATATCACCCGAATCTAAGAACCTTACGTGTTTAAAACCTACCTTTATGGCTGTATTTGTAAATGTTTCCTCATCATCACCCGGTGCCTTGATGTCTACGACTTTACCACTCATATGAGATGATTCCGGTGGAGCTCCAATTTCTTCATTATATTGTTGACTTCTCCAGCCAGATGTGATATCCATCTTAGACCCAAGCTCATCTGATAGTCGAATCAAATATACCTTCACATCTAAATCAATATTGACATAGCCCTCTAGGCCACAGTTTTCATCATCGACCCAATCACCAGATATACCTATCTTACTGTCTGTACCCTCTTTCACATCTTTACATGATGGCAGGGTAGAATATTCTTTAATGGTAATTCGTTTCACATTCACTGGTTCTTCTCCAGTGGGAGTAATTGCCTTACCATTCTCAGGTGACCACATCGTCTCCTGTTTCTCGATCAACTCTTTTTTCTTCTCGTCTGACATTCTTACAGCACCATTTCTGATTGCTGAAGATGTGTTGATGTTAGAAATGATCTTAAGTCGATTCGCTATATTAGAATATTTATTTGCAAAGTTGTCAAGGGGTGACTTAATCTGGTTCATTAACGCCTCAATGTTGAAGATAAAGGCGCAAAAACGAGAGATTAAATAATATAATTCCTCAATATTGGGATTCTCAAAGAGGCCAACAGCGTAATCGACGAGAGATTTGAATTTATCTTCAATTGCTTTTTTGTTTTCGTCATTGAAAAACAAACACATTTTCTCTTTTTGAGTCATCACTCTCTTCACCAACTGTTCATTGATGAAGGTAGATACGTTGCCAATTACATTCTCGATATTGAAGTTTTCAATTGCACTTCGGATATTATCAAACGCATCCATCAACCCCTTGATTAACTGTTCCTTGAGTTTCTCGATTAATGCTTTGACAGTAATTTTTTGTATTGCGGCCTTGATAATATCATCAAGGTCACGAATCTTGGTCAGAAATTCCAACGCGTCTTTAATAATTGCCTCTGCAGTGCCCAATAGAGTAAAGAACCCTTCAATCTGAGCAAAGAAATTAGGCATCTGGGCACACAGACCTCCCATTGAGCTCTGAGCGAACGATCCCTGATAATAGCTATTAAGCTGGGACAATAACACAGGTACATCATTAAAGCACTTATCTGTGCAATCTGCCGGTGTTAAATTATAGTCAGTGATAAACCCTGCGTATTCTAAGGCTGTGATAGGCCCTTGTTGCAATCGATTGTTTAGGTCTGGATAACCACTACCACCAGTTCGATTTAAAAGCGTATTTAATTGTTGTTGTCCTTCACCAAAGGTATCACCATATCGGCGAGTAGCTACTGCGATGGGATTTGATTCTGCCTCATCTAATACATTTTGCTCTAACGCTGCAGAAAACGCCTCGATCTGCCTGAAGGTATAATTACCACGGCCATTGATCGTAGGTCCTTGAGGTAGAGATAACCTATTCTGTAGAGTTAAATTAGTATCGTCAGCACAAACTTCCATTTTAGTCTCCGTGAGAAGCTACATATCCAGCATTATTAAAGGATCTTGTTACAGCCCTTGATATAATCGCTGTGGATTTGCCTGGTGGTTCTGGCATCGTAACACCAATAGAATCCAACGATGGCAAACCAAGAATCGAAATGCCGGGTACGTCGATGACAGGGGCAGTCGGTACACCAGGTGTGCCACCCATACCAATATTTACCACAGAACCATCGATACTTGTGATACCACCAGCAATAATTGTTGCAGCACCTCCAGCTTGAGCACTGAAGATACCTCCCGTGCTTATTTGCATTGCACCACCCACAGTGAAATCCATTACCCCGCCAGTAGAGATAGAGAAGAGACCACCAGTCAAGATGCCTGCAGCTCCACCTGTCTGGAGACTCAACGTGCCACCAGTACTGATGTTTGTCTTGACTCCACTCACGATATTGATGCCTTGTGTGATGCCAGGAGCATTCGGGCTTGGAGTACCAATCGGAGTCCCAACCACAGGGGTGACAGGAGGTAGGGCTCCAGTCTGTCCTATGAATAGGTTACTCCCGGTCATATGTGTATCAATGACGGATGTAATCTTGGTGAACAATCCACTGAATGATTCGACACTGTAATAACCAGTCGTGAATACTTTATTACCAGTAATCTTGACATCACCACCACTGGGCCCAGGAGCACCATCTACGTTGCCCAGGCCTGGGATAAATCCACTTGCGCCTAGGAAGAGCTCTTTGGTTGCCTTGACTGATGTTGTGGATTTGGATTCGATCTTGACATCTCCACCACGAGCCTCTAACATCTCGGCGTTCAGATACATTGCTGATCCGACTCCAAATTGGGCGTTACCTCTTACAATTAAATTATAATCGCCTTCGATTTCTTCTGTCTTATTTCCTTTGACATATACGTGGGCATTACCGCCAATTGTGACGTAATAATTCCCACCTTCATTTCCTACCGACTGATGATAATTTCCATCCGTGACTTCGTATCGATCACCAGAGGCGTTTTCTGACACGGTGCCGGATGAATCAATCTGAATATAAGATCCTGCCTTGTGGTGAATCATAATACGCTCACCGTCTGGAGTATCATCCAATTCAATCGAATGGTGAGTCGTTTCGATCACTCTATTATGTGGATATTGGGCATTATAAGCAGATGATGGCTGTGACCAATTTTTATCTGTTCCGGCGATCTTCTGCTCTTCTGTCCTGCCCATCTCTTGCTGAAGGACATAGGTCTCTTCGATATTCTCACCTCGAGCCAATCTTGACATCGATGGGTTACCGATAGATCTTGGGTCAGTACCTTTTGATAATTCTGTGCCGTTACGGTGTGGGACAACACCCCAGCCGTTTTTCTCTGGGTCTACAACCTCTTGATATTGGCCAGGTATTAAACCCAGAACCATAGGTTGTTGTGCATCTCGGCCGTCGAGGAACATGCCGTACACGAATGAATTGAGTGGTGGCGGGGGTTGACTTAAATCGTAAGAACCAGAGGCGACAATTGCCCAGGGCAATTCTGGTGTAGGAACTTGTTTATTCGTACCGTGAACTGAGAACGCACGAACTTGGACCCTTCCTTCAAATTGAGGGTCATCGTTATTCTCCACCACGCCGATGAAGAAGACCGGACTTTTAATTCCTACTCCTAACTCAGCCATATTTCACCATAGTCATTGATGTATTTAAATCGTTCCCCATAATATCGTGATCGGTACTCAATACCAAATAATTGCCAGATAGTTTTGAATCTTGATTTACCTGTTCTCGTACTGTTCTTTCCTGTATATCGATGTTCAATACATTACCAGGTTCAATATCCAATCGACCTGAGATCTCAGCCTTGACTGTGGTCGCACTCATGTGATGAGTATGAGATATTCTGTTGGCATATGATTGAGCATAATGTTGATCGGGTCTAAGGTTTCCTTCCGGCTCATCTTCGTATCGATAGTCTCTAAAGACAATGAACCTAGGAGCGTTTTCCTCGGTAAAGGTTGCCTTCATATATTCTTCTGTATGGATATCATCTGAAATCTTGCGTTTTTTGCCTGACGCACTCACATAGTTACCATTTTTGGTATAATCGTGTACGGTTTCTTTTACCTTTCTTTGTAACAGATTAATCTCTATTGATTTATTTTTATATCCACCCGACACCATATCAGTACCACTGTCAACCCGAACCGTATCCACAAAAGAATTAAGAGAAGCGATCTGGGCAATTGGTTGATCTCCCTCTCGTGTGGTAAAAGGACCATATGTCATCTGCTGAATTTGAGAAGGATTGTCGGTGGCCCTCTTCATTAGAAACTCATCTGTGACGAACCAATATGAACTCAGGGTCTCGAAGAATCTATAAGATGAAGAGATAGAATCCGTGCTGTATGCTCTCGATGCCAGGAAAGACATTGCCCTCTGGGGTGAATAATTCGGAATGACTGCCTTGATATTGCCTATTGAAGGCTGGAGATAGACTCCTCTGCCACTTCTTTTCAAAGTATATTTTCTGGCATCGAAGGGTAAGATCTCTTTGTCTTGGTTGATCGTGGTGTTTCTTTGTTCTGCGAAACCACCAAAATATTCTTTCATCAATGATTCTGCAGCAAAAGAGCACGTCACATTTGTAAAGGGTCTGATTACCTTTCGAATACTAGCGTTCCATGTTGTTCGCGACATAAAGTGAAGCATATACGTCACACCAGAACCATCACTACTTGCATTCACATTATCTATTCTATAGACCTGACAATCTAAATTACGTACGGTACCAAGATCATCGCAGATTAATTCTAAACTGAGTTGTTCTTCACCTCGAAGACCAAACAGATCTAGCATACCTACGTTATCTAAAACGGTTAATACTCCTCTCCAACTCACTGACACGAGCGATTGGGATATATGAATCTCAGTAATGAGACTACTTATATCCCTAGAATTCCTATCGGTCCTTGTAATTTCCGCCTTAAGAATTCTACATGTTTGAGGATTGAATTCGCTCATACGTTAAAACTTGCTTTGAATTCTCGCTCTATTTGAGTCAGGTAAGATTTGTCAAACAACAAAATTTCTTTTTTATTGTTGTTAATGTCTTCTTCGTATTCGTAATATCGATATGCTACCCATTCGTCGGGTATGATTCGTTTGATAATGATCTTAGCACCTTTCTCAGTACGAAGAATTACCCTATCTTCTCTACGGAGATATATGGTTTCAAATGATTCGGGAGTTAAGATAATATCTTCGACGGCCATTTATTATGTCCCCGCTGGTCTGTAATAATAAACAATGTTGTTATCGCCACCCTCATCTTGAAGCCAATTCAAGATATCTTCACCAGTGGCGTCTGCAATATCTTCATATTTGTCTATGAGATATTCGTGGAATTGCTCTAGGCTCTTTGGCCAATCGTGGTAGGGATCAACGATTCCATTCGCCATATAAACCAACCAAACGTAATCCACAGAACCATAGTAATATTGAGCGATGTCTTCTGCCCTCTCTCCTTCTTTTACCGTATACGGCATGTAGAGAAATGGGTTTGTAGTTAGATCCTTGACAAATTGAGTTCTTCGTGTTATATCTCTAACACGACGACCCTCATATTCGATGATAGGAAATTCAGAAAAATATTTCATTTATGCGTTTACCTCTGGCTCATCGGTAGATGTAGCAGGAGATGTTGATTCTGCTCCATAATCTTCTGCCGTATGGATACCAAGTTCATTGATCGTGATTGATAATGTGACTGCTGTAGGTTTACCACCACGCAGGATGGTCATATCATTACCGCCCGTATAATCTGCTGAGACTGCCGAAATCATTGCTGGTTTAAATCGAGGCCAAAAAGATTCATCAACACCAATGAGAACCGTATCTACAACCGATGGATAATTCAAGAATGCCCTTTCAAAACCTGGAATACTACTATCAACTGTAGGGAGCGCGTTACGTTTAAATAGGTTGACAATATTTTTAATATTCTGAGAATCTTGAGGGCTGGATGGGAAAAGTGTCCAATCGAATTGATATGATTTTAGATCAACACCACCAAAGGCCAATGTTTCTTTTGGGTTTAATGTTTTACCGGTGACCGCGTCGATTGTTTTACCCATATCGCCTGGTAGAATATTTCTTGCAGCAAAACCTGCAGCCGCTGCTACGGTACTGGTGTCCAAGCCACCGATCTTCCCCAATGCGTTTTCGATGCCCTTTGCGAGAGAACCTATCATGTCCCCACCGCCTTCTTTTATCTTAGAGAAATCCATATTTTTGATCATCTCTGCACCGGCCTTACCAACCGTCTCTAGCATTTTGTCACCTTTCGAGGCCAAATCACCAATGGTGCCGCCCTTTGCATAACTGGCCAGGCCTCTTGCAATCTTTTCAGCAATCACGTCTTGCTCGAATCCTTCTATTCTGAGCGAGATCTCATCATTGAGTGCAGATGGGAATGGTAATTCTATCGACGAGTTCTTACGAACGTTTGCTGCTTTGCCCCCACCATCATTATTAATCTGATTGGATTGGAGGTCTTGAGGGGCAGAAAACTTTGCATAATTTTCTTGTAGGTCAGCGTATGCATATTCTTTGAAGATAAAAAGAATGGAATGCGGATAGGGAGTAGACGGAAATGAATATCTTTCCGACGACATTCCTTTTTTATTTTGCTGAATTACGAACTCTGGTCGAGTAGATCGTCCCATTTCGGTTCCCTGTTTTTGAATAAATATTAAAGGCAATTACTTTTTATTTATATCGAACTTGACAAATGGCGTATAAAGGTAGGTTTAGGCCCAAGAACCCTGCAAAGTATAAGGGCAACCCTACAAACATAATTTATAGATCCTTGTGGGAATTGAAGTTTTTTCGTTTGGTAGATGATCACCCAGATGTGATTTGGTGGCAATCGGAAGAGCTTGTCGTCCCGTATAGATCACCGATCGATGGAAAGGTGCATAGGTACTATCCAGACGTGATTGTGCACATGCGAAAACGAGACGGCAGTATTGGTACATTGATGATAGAAATCAAACCAGCCGGACAAACTCGGCCACCCGATATAAAGAAAAAGAATGCGACACCCACGGGTAGAATATCTACCAGATATCTGAGAGAGGTTAAAACCTGGGGTGTGAATGAAGCGAAATGGAAAGCAGCAAGAAGCTATTGTGCTGATCGAGGCTGGGAATTTCAAATTTGGACCGAAAAGGAATTGGGTATAAAATGATTAGGATAGTGAATAGATTAGGGTTTTTGTTTTTGGCATTCGTGTTAGGTGTTTATACACAGAGTGTGAAGGGTGCTTGTCAGGCCCATGATGATCATCCAATGATCGATCAGTTGTGTGGTATCGATATGCCTATCAGTGATACTATCTTTTATGAAAACACATCAGACGAACCCATTATTCTCTGGCGTGTGTTCAATATGGAATATCCAGAATCGGCAACAGGTAGATGGTGGTCACTCGATATTCCGACCCAATTTACCAGAGAGGAATATAGAAAGGCAAATGCAATTTGCCCAGAATGGAGTTCATTGAGCGGGATCACCCGATGTACGTTGAAACCGGGTGGGAAGTTTATGATTGGACATACCGAGGCTGTTCAGTGTAAGGATGTTGAATATCCTGCATCTGATACACTTCAAATATTTCTGGTCGACCCGTGGGAAGACCTCCATAACTGTAGTGCCTGGACCTGGGAGGAATAGTGGCTCAAATATTCGACGAAATATTATTAAAGGGAATTCGTGCCGGACAAGTGCCGGGGCGAACCAAAGCCGCACGAGAATGGTACCGTAAACAAGCCCAGGGGGTAAGCAAGGGCTCGGTATCTCAATCAAAACTTGAATCTCAGTTGACCAAATCTGGTAGGGCAAAGGGCCGGCTTCAATACGGCAATATGTACATGTTCGCATATGATCCAAAGCATAAAGACACCTTACCGTATTATGATAAATTTCCTCTCGTTTTTCCAATAAATAGAGCTAAGGGTGGCTTTCTTGGGATCAACCTACATTATCTCCCACCTACGTTGAGAGCTAAACTGATGGATGCTCTATATTCGACAACGACAAATAAAAAATACGATGATTCGACTCGATTGAAGATATCGTACGATATTTTAAATAGTGCTGCTAAATTTAAGCCATTTAAACCGACTGTCAAACATTATCTATCGAATCAATTACAGTCTCGGTTTTTATTAGTCGCTCCTTCGGAATGGGATACAGCACTATTTTTACCGACAGCAAATTTTGTCGGTGCTAGTAAACAAAAGGTCTGGGCAGATTCCAGAAAAATAATAAGGGGATAATAAGTGCCTTTTAACATAACGCAATTCAAGTCAACATTTGATCGATATGGTGGTCCCAGCCGATCGAATCTTTTTGAGGTACGTATATCCAATCGGCCCCGGTTGAATACATCTAGGATAGGGCCTAGAGATTTTTCTTTTTTCTGCAGCAGTATTACAATTCCAGGCATCTCACTTAATATGGCAGAAGATGTTAAGGTCGGCCAATTGAATAGAGAGTTCCCCACCACCATTTCAAAGGAACCAATCCAGGCAATCTTTTTGTGTGATTCAGACCACGAAGTGCTTCGATTCTTCCATTCTTGGATGCAGACTGTTGTGAATTACGGAACGACAGGTGGTCCACTTTCATCGATCAACGGAGATCAGTTACCATTCGAGGTGGGCTATAAAAGCGATTATACATTAGACATGTTCGTTCGACACTATACCACAGATTCTAGTGATTTCCGTTATTACGAAACACAATTTGAAAACATATTCCCTACCTCATTAGGAAATATTGACCTGGCCTGGGAAGACAATGATTCGTTTATGACTCTCCCCGTCGAGTTTTCATTCGATAGATTTAGATTTGCAGGTGAAATTAATGGGACCAATAGAAGTTCCCTCGGTAGAGGTGCTGGTCTCTTAGAGACAATCGGAGCCATTGCTGGATTCGCAGATGTCGTCCGACAAACGGTCAATCAAGGCAATAGTGTAACATCAGTACAAGATGCTGTCAATAGGTTGACTAGAGTTCGTAATTCGTTTGATAATATTAGCGACATCTTCGGAGGTGGCTAAAACATAGGAGTATATTATGGCGTTGCCTAAAATTGATTTACCTATTTTGGAAATGGAGCTTCCTTCCACGGGTGAAAAAATAAAATACCGACCTTTCACGGTCAAAGAAGAAAAAATCTTACTTGTGGCTCAAGAGTCCAAAGATCCAGAGCAAGAGGTTCTCGCTGCTAAACAAGTTGTGAACAATTGCTTGATCGATAAGGAAATTACAGATCTTGCAATGTTTGATTTGGAATTCGTGTTATTGACGATGAGATCTAAATCGATTGATAACAATATTGAATTCAGATTAACTGACCCAGATACAGAAGAACAGATCACGGTCAATCTCGATTTAGATGAAGTCAAGCTGGTTAAGCCAGAAGGACACTCAAATAAAATCAAGATTAATGATGAATATTATTTGTTTTTAAAATATCCAAGTATCGATGAATTCATTAAGATTCTCAGTTTCGAACCTACCGATCCATTGGTAAATTATTTTATTATGATTTCGTGTTTAGATAAGATAGCATCAGAGGACGAGGTACATGATTTTTCTGAGTATTCTGACGAAGAGATCGACGATTTTATGGGTAATATGACTGGAGATGTAATTAAAGGGATTCAGACCTTTTTCCAGACAATGCCAAAATTGAGACACGAGATCCAATACACCAATAAGGAAGGTACCGAAAAGACATTTGTGATAGAGGGAATGCGAACGTTTTTTATCTAATGCTGTGCCATACCACTTTGGGAAACTATTATCAGGTCTTGTTTGCCATGGTGCAGCATCATAAATACTCAATAGGTGAGCTGGAAAAGTTAATACCATACGAAAGAGACCTGTATTTCGCGATGTTAGTTAACTGGGTCGAAGAACAAAAAGAAAAACAGAAGAAATAACAATGGCAGAAGAAACAGCAGGATCATTACCCATGAAGGGTAGAGCTTCGACTAATCGAACCGAAGATAAGAAGCAATATTCTGAACAGACAGAGGCAATCATTGATCGTCTCAAGCGAGAAGGACAATTACTGCGTAATAGTGGTAAGAACTCTATTCGTCAAACAAATGTCGAGTTGGAAAAATTTTCTGTTGCGTTCGATAGTATCTCTGATGCCATTGCAGATCAAAGTTCTATCTTAGACGGGATGCAAGGTCTAGCTCAAGATCAAGCTGAAACCGCAAAACGAAATGCTGATCTGGCCGAATTAGACGATGGGGAATCTGAAACTGCCAAAGAAATCAGAATGCTTCGAGAAAAGGCTGATCTATTCAGAGCAAAATCTGACCTAAAAGAAGCAAAAGGACCAGGCCTTCTTGACAAACTTATAGGCGGTGGAGCAAGAAGTCTTCTGAAGAATCTTGCTATCTTTGCTGGTGGGGGTTATATTGCTTTTAAAGTAATAAAAGGATTTGTTAACGAAATGACCGATGGTGGGTTTGATCGGTTTATGGAAGATATCAAAAACTTTGATTTCGCTGGTCTCGGTCAAACACTATTAGAGTTTGGAACCACTGCTGTTGAATTCATTGGTCAGGCCGGTGCAGGATTACAGAGTATGATTACATACTTCGATGATCCTTTAAAGATTCTGACCGGTCTTGCAGCATCAGCAGTCGGTGCTAAACTCATTACCTCTATTGGAACATCTATTGCTGGAAAGGCAATTGCAAGTCTTGTTACTGGAATGCCTGGTGCAATGTCTGGCGCTGCTGGTAAGGGTATGGGTAAGGCAATGATGGGTGCCCTGGGTGTGGCCGGATTGATCTACGCTGAAGATATAGCCTCTTTTATTAGAGGTGAAGCCAGAAATGCTGACATCAAGAATTTTGACCTTAGAGAATCCGCCACATCAGTAGGAATTAGTGCTGGAGCTGGTGCCACCCTTGGTATGATGTTTGGTCCTAAAGGAGCTCTCGTAGGAGCCGTTGCTGGATTTGCCTATGGTCTAGGGAAAGAGGTTTATGATTTCATTCAAGACGACGTCTTAGACAAAGGAATCCTGTCGAATGAGGCAGAAGACATTATTGCAGCTCGTAGAGAAAGACAGCGACTTCAAGAATCACTCGGTGACAAATATCAAGAATACATAGACGCGTTACCTGAGAGAAAAAGAGCCGAAATCTTATCAGACGATGAATTCAATGCAAGGGCCCAGGCAGAATTAGACAGATTAGATACTGAAATGGCTGAAGCCCAAGAAGCTTTTGATAATCGAAGCATTTATGTTGGCCGCGGCCGATCCAAAACCCTTCGAAGTGCACGTCTTCTGGAAAGAGAAAAGGAAGAATTCGACGAGAAGATGGCACTTTTACGCCAACAAAGAGAGGGTCTCGCTGGACAACTTGCTGGAATGGATCTTGAAATAACTCCGGCCGTAACACCAATAATGGATGCTGCCGAAGCTCCTACTCCTCTCACCCCTCCACCAAATGCCGTAATACAAGAAATGCCGGCAGATATGGCTGCGAAATTAGAAAGTGTCGCGAATGTTCAGGCTCAGACAGTGACTGTCGAGGTGAACAGAGGTGGTGATAATCACACGAATATCGTTAATGATATTAAAGGTGGTCCTACGCAGACATTTACTAGTGTTAATGCTAATGGATCTCCTGTCCAGCAAGATGTCTTCGGGCCAATAAGCTAAAAAAAAGGAGCCCTATTCGGACTCCTTTTCTTTTTGCCTTTGTTCTTCTCTTTTTCTAAGAGCTTCATTTAGATTATGGTCATACATTTCGATGAAATTCATCCACTGTAAAGCCTCTTTAAAATCAGCCCAGTATTGTATAAGAAAATTACGCAGCTTTTTCATCCTTACTCCCTACAGATCGTACCGCAAATCTTTCAGCAACTGATTCGAGGTAAGCGATGACTTTTTCTGGAGCAGATTCACCATAAGGATCTTCTGGGCAATTGTCCATCTGACCTGGTTCTACGAATGCTTTCTCAACGACACAGTCGGTGACTAACATTGCATATCGCCATGATCGATTTCCAAAGCCGAGATTGTCTTTTTCGACCAACATATTAAGTCCAGCAGTAAATTGACCAGAGCCATCTGGAATCATCTTGATGTTTTCCACTCCTTGAGCCTTAGCCCAGGCATTCATTACAAATGCGTCATTTACCGATACACAGTAAACGTCATCAACATGAAGTGATTTGATGCACTCATAGGCCTCTTCAAAGCCAGGTACCTGATACGTCGAACACGTGGGTGTGAATGCTCCAGGCAAACTGAATACAACTATACGCTTCTTCTCGAAAAGATCATCCGTGGTTACATCTTCCCACCGATAGGGATTGTCACCGCCAATCGATTCGTCGCGTACACGTGTCTTAAAGACTACATCAGGTAGTAGTCGTCCTTGTAATTCCATTATATAAGTCTCCTCAATCGACCAATAGTTCTTTTTTAGAATTAATGGCTATTTTCTTGGGTCTTTTCTCTTCGGGGATAATCCTTTCCAAATGAATAGTTAAAAGACCATTGACATACTCGGCTCCTTGCACCTCAATATCATCCGTGAGGGTGAATTGTCGAGTAAATTTCTTTCGTGATATACCGCGATGAAGATATTCGCCACCGGCATTCATATAATCACCAGGCTCTTCCCAAGCAGATTTGACAGTCAGTTGGTCTTCTTTGACCTCGATGTCAATATCGTCTTGATCGATTCCAGCGAGAGCTATGTCGATATAAAAATCTTCTGCTTCTCTGCGGATATTGTATGGGGGGAATCCTTGGTTATTAGAATGAGTTGCATGATGCATTTCATTCAGACGATCGAACATACGATCAAAACCAACGGAATAGGGGCTTAAAGTATTAAACTTAAGTGTAGTCATGTGCTATCTCCTTTTAAGCAAGACATTGAGTTGTGTGCCGGTAATACCCGACGGTTCAATGAGACCCTTTCGGCATCTCACGGAATTTATTTATATTAGTTTGTACTGCCCAATCCACCATCCCGATCAGTTTTTTGTTCGGGTTGTGTTTTTGTTTCTGATAGAGAATACTTCAGAGTCTTCTGGAGCATTCCCTGAGCGATCCTTTCGCCATTCTTAATCATCACCAGAGTATCTGATAGGTTGTATAAGACGACGAATAACGGATCGACATAGTCGCTATCTATTATACCAGTGTTATTCGCTAATGTCAACCCTTTTTTGAGGGCGACACTTGATCGAACATATACCTTGAGGACATGATTGTCTGGGATATCAAAGATCAATCCGGTAGGTATAAGGACACGAGTCTCGGGTGGGATTTTGATTGCAGCGTCACCCTCAAGTCGGTCTTTGGCTACAATGGGGGTTTCTTTATTCCACGCATTATAACTTTTGAGCCTATCTCCAAATTGGAAACATGCTTTAAGATCAAAACATGCAGAACCCTCAGTCGCGAATTCTGGTAGTGTTGCCTCTTGAACACTTCTATACACTTTCATAATATAAACCTCAAAATTTATTTTTTACCAATATTATACTTTACTACTAAATCCCAATCGCTCTTATCTTTAAATGAAATGATTTTAATCTGGTTGAGTGGAGCCACCAAATCGTTGGCCTTTTCTTTGTCGATTATCTTGATCAGTTCCCACTCTTCTAGCAAATTGACGATTGCGTTACGTCGTCCTTTGTCTTCATCTGTAAACGTATTGTACTTGCCATCCAGAACAAAAAGTTCTTTAAAATGCAAAATTGAATATCTACCTTTCTTGTGTAAAATATGGCAAGACTGATAGAGCTTTTTTTCTTTACGCGAGGAAATACCAATTCTTGTGAGCGTCTCACGGACTTTTAGGAAATTGTCTTGATTGGGTAATTCAATCTCGACACCGACGCCCTTAAATATATCTTCTGAATCCATACTGCAAATTCACCTTATTTCTTATTATTATGGAAAAGTCATCATTCTATTTAGGAATGTATCAATTTCCACCCTTCTCCAAACGAGAATGTATCTCACTTAACTGGGATTTGGATAGGGCTTTAAGGTAAAGCTTTGCAATAGACCTCGAACACTGATAGACCTGCTGGATAGCATCAAGATCTACGTCCTGTTCTGGTTTGAACCATTTCGAAAATCTCTTTCTCTTTCGAAGGGCAGCACGATAATAATCGAACTGACCCACTGGGAACATATGATGTCTCTGGTTCATTTCATTCACATGCAGTATTGAATCATCGAAGAATGACAGGCCTCTATTCACGATAAAGGGTAGATACTCTTTCTCCGTGAGAGCGGGGTTGTCTGATTCTCTGATAAGATCCTTCTTGTTATCAGAAACGGCTGAGATGAAATCAAATGGGCTTAGGTCTTTCACTATGTAACTCCTCAATATCTTTCAGTATCTCATCAAATTGTGTGGCGCAGGTACCACAGACCTTGACCTGGTGTTTACCTTCTAGGGTATTCATCGTGATCTCATAGAGATCATGTTTGGTCTTGATCTTTTTTCCACAATTAAAGCATTTTCTTGAGATGAACACTATTTGAACTCCGATTCGATCATGATCTCAGTCAAGAAAGCAACCATATTGATTTCTTGGTCGGCAACAAAATTGGCCTTGTACATATAATCAGCCAGGGTTACAACCAGACCGGGGACAGATTTGAATTCAATCTTGTCACTGGCCGTATCATAGATCCGACGAAAGAGTTCGTTCATATCTTGATCAGAGTTCTTGGCAACCCATTTCCGCATCTCAGTGAAGTTCTTCTGCTTGAGAAGAGAGAAGAGTTCGTCCACCGATTCTTGTTTAAGGTTGACGAAGATACCCTCATCGATAGAACCAGAACCAGCATAGGATTGGAGTTCAGTAAGGACCCGTCGAAAATCTGGAAAATATTTTTCGATGATCTTGGCCACGACCTTCTTGTCATATGTCACCCCTTCCATATCGAGGATGGTAGTCACACGTTTGAAGAATTGCATGGCAAGGGCAGGTCTTTCTTCTGGGTTAATAGAGAAATCTACCTCAGAAAGCCGAGATCGTAGGGGTTCGATAATCCTGTTCTTGAAGTTACAGGTAAAGATGAAACCACAGTTCGAAGAATATTCTTCGATGAAGTTTCTCAGTGCAGGTTGGACACTGGTGGCATTGAGATAGTCTGCCTCATCAAAGATCACATATTTCCGACCACCAGTCAGAGATACCGCTGAAGCAAACGTAGAGATATCATACCGAATCGAATCGATATTGACATTAAGAGATCCATTCTTGACAATATAATCACAGCCAAGTTCATCTAGCATTGCCTTAGCGATGGTGGTCTTACCAACGCCAGGGGTACCAGTCAGGAGTAGATTAGGGATTGTCTCGTCAGAAACAAATTTTTTGAAAGCAGTTTTTGTCTTTTCAGGAAGAATGGTGTCATCAATTTTTTGTGGCCGGTATTTCTCCACCCACAACACTTCGTTGGATTTAACATCCACCATAATATAGTCACCTTAATCATAATATAAAAAAATAGGGGCCTGATTCGGCCCCCAAAGTGGGGTTCTTATTGAACCACCAAGTTCGACAATTCCCCTTCTGGGGGAACGGCGACATCAACACCCTGTTCAGCAGCGGCAGCCATTTGCTGCTCAGAACTTTGCTGAGGGCCATTTTGCTGAAGATATACTTCAAGCTTATCACGAAGCATACCTACGCCTCGGAGTTCGTTGCCTTGGAAGGCACCACGACGTGAAACCACATCGATAATCTGCAGGGTAGTAGCAATATCATTCAGAGTGATAGATACTGGCTCCTGCTGTTGCTGTTGCATTTCGCTCATAATTAAGCTCCTTTATTGTAAGTCGACTTTGAATCAATAGCCACAAAATATGTAGCAGTTTCGCCTTTGAATTGAGAAATTCCTTTTGAGCACAAAACAACTTCATAGTCTTGAGGCAAGAGCTTGAGGTTATCAGTCTTAATGATAATCTTAAACTCGTCGGCAGTCTCACCAATTTCAATACCGTAATCATCGGAACCTTCATTGGAACTGTCGATTGCTTTGAGGAATACCTTACCGTCGGTACCAACGAAGGCAACCTCTGAGAATTGGAGAACACCGGCAGCCTTGACGACTGATTGGAGGTCATCCCAACCCACATTCACTTTCACATCTTCAGAAGGAATGGTAATTTCCTTAGAGGGCGGAACGTGTATCATCGAGATGTCAGCGTACACATATTTTGTCTTACGCTTACCCTCGGAGATAATAAAGTATTTATCTTCGAACTCGACATTTGGTTCATTATATAGACTCAAAATTGAGATGAATCGAGATAAATCATAGATACATGCCTCAGCAGGGATCTCATCAGCAATCACTGCCTTAGCAATAAGGGTCTTCTCTGGAGTAATAGTGCGAAGCTCTCGACCAGGTTGCAACAAGATAGACTTGTTGATGCCGGAAAAGGATTTCAGCACATTCAGAGTTTGTTCACTAAAGTTCATTATATAAGGGTCTCCCTACTTGCGTTTCGGTTTTCTATATTTTCGTTTCATTGAGGATCTATCTGCTGTCATAGATAGACCTAAATCGTGCATCGCCTGCATATCACCTTTGAATACATGCATACCAACATGGTTCAATTTCATCCAAGGGCATAGCCATAGAAACATTCCAGCCTCTCTTGCCTTCTTGCAGAAATAGTAATCTTCAGAAAGATATCGTTTTGTTTCTGGGTCGATCACACAATCAAAGAATGCTGTGATCTCATTCGTCCCATCAAAGTTATCTGTTCTAGCATGGTCAGGTCGATATCGTTGCTCTGGATATCTCTTTGCCCATTCTTCTAATGTTGATCTGGGCAATAACATGAAACCAGTGGCAGCCTCTGCGACTTGTACCGGCCTCTTCATATCATCAGCACCCATCTTCGATAGATTCAAGGCAAAATCTGCAGAATAATTTTCGAGGTCGAAGGGGCTGTTATCTCCCTTGCCTAACCTTGATGCGACATGCACTTTTTCCCAAGCAATTGTCTTCTTCGGATAAGCACCAGAAATTACGTGTACTGTTTCTGGATTCGAATGCTGAATGGCTAGAAGATTCAAAACATCTCTTGGATCAAAACCAATATCTGAATCAATGAACAACAAATGGGTACAGTTAGATCGAAGGAACTCATCGGTGATGTAATTCCTTGCTCTTTGAACTAGACTTTCGTTGAACAAGAAATATTGATTGATAAAGATGCCTTGCTGGGAACAAAGTGCGGATAGATCTGCCACTGATTTAGTGTATAGGCCAGAGCATTGGCCACCATACATTGGTGTGCCCAGAAAGATCCTGTATTGTTTCAGGTCTTCTACTCTTACTTCACCTTCAGACATTATAATACCTCAAAAATATTTGTTAAGAACAGAAATCTTATCATCAAGTTCTGCAATCTTGGTCAGTTCACTCTCAATAGTTTCCATCACGTCAGGGTGTTCTGCGACCCCGACACGTTTTTCGAGCAAGATCTCCACATTGATTCTGTGTCTTTCAATGCCTGCCTTGAAGTATGTAACAAGGCCGTCAATTATTTCTTCTCGTAAATCTGCCATAATAAACTCCTATTATATCAAAGATTGGGTTGCTTGTCAACCCCTCATATCTCTATTCAGTTCTGTAGCGTATTTTAATAAATTCAAAATGTGATTCTCACCCGTGGTATCAGATACCTGCTCGGAATATTTCACGAATCCAGCAGTATCTTTGGGGAAACAATTACCACCAAATCCTCGTGATCCATCTGGCCCTGGCACCTTCATATGACTAGGACCCATTCGAGGTTCCTGTGCCAAGATATCGGTAAAGGTATCCCACGATTCTGATGTTCCACTATTTTCAAACAGAGTATTCAATTCGTTGAAGAAGACAACCTTCATTGCAAGGAAACTGTTGATCGTGTATTTTATCATAGATGCGGCCACCATGTCAACCTTATATGTGGGACATGTTTTCACATTACTGTGGGTCTTGTAGAATTTTTCGACCTCGATACAGTCATCCAATTCACCACCGATGATCTGAAACGGTGGGTTGATAAAGTCTTTCTTTGCATTGGCCTCGGTCAAGAACTCTGGGTTATACACGAGGCGTAACCGATCACCATAAGCAGTTTTCAGATACTTGATACTCTGAGGAGTGATCGTACTCTTGATTACGACGATTCCTTTGTAGTTCTTATTATATAAAGAAGAACACACCTTTCGAACGATGGTGTTGTCTTGTGTGCCATCTGGCATCTGCGGTGTCGGTACACAGACAAATACCATCTGTGGGCTGAATCCCATAAGATCGTCGTAGTTACTATCACCGAATCGTGGGTCGATGATCAACTGTTTCGTGAAATCGTTGTTAAAGCCGTGTGAGACTGAGCCACCCACGAAACCATGACCAATGATTCCCAAGCGTAGTGAGTATTCCATAAGATTTTCTTGCTCTCTAGTTAAAGCTGACATGTCAAGTGCTCCATAATGTATGTAAAATTATTTAGTCTAAAAATTCAACCCGCTCTATGAACTGCATGCGAAGAACATCAGCAAGGATATCCCATGAGCTGTCATGGTGCTTGAAGTGCTTATCCCATTCTTCTTTGTTCACTGGAGCGAATCCATTCTTTTTAGGAAAATTTAATTTTGCGTCAATCCAAGTTCGAGTATCTCTCAATGCATAGTGTGGGAGATATTCGTGTATCTTAGGTAATTTACCGGCAGCGTCGAAGAGACGCCAGAGGATGATGGGGTCAAATGTATTTGACCGAGACCACCAACAAGATATTTTGCCATGAGGAATCAGAAACTCTAAGAACTCATCACAGAATTCATCTACGGATAGATCATCTGGTTTGGGTGAGATGTTCTTTCTGACATTTTTAGGCTGTTCTGCCCAAAATTCTAAAGTGCTTTGATCAATCGTAAAGTCGTGTTCCTTTACCTGTTGTTGAACATTGAGCTTGAATTTTTTACACTCTGAAATAGAGTCGAAATTGTAGGGCTTGTTGGTTTGGAAACGATCCCAGTCGAAGACCATGGCAGACATATCGATCACAGCACAACTGTGAATATCAATACCCATGGTTTCAAAATCAATAATTAAGTGTTTTCTACTCATAACAAAAAATTTAGGTGTCAATCAATCTATTTATATAGCTTCATCGCCGGGGGTATGGCGAAAAGGAAATCTTTGATATAAGTTTCCAAATTGTGTTCTGGCTCCCACCCAAGTGCCTTGGTTTTGTTCGTGATCACGGGTGCAGACATCCTGTTACCCGGTCTGGGAGGTAACATCTCAATCGGAGCATTAAACATCTCAGCGACTTCTTGAACTGTATAAGAGTCTGGATGGCCAATACCATATTCATCACCCTTACCATCGATACCAATTAAAATCAGAGCCTGGACAATGTCAGCAATGTGAGTGAAGTTTCTCTTTTGTGTACCAGGGGCGACCACCTGTAAAGGAAGCCCTTTGTCGAAACGATCCATATATTTTGCAATTAAAGTGGCATATTTCCCTTCACTGATTTCACGAGGACCGTATACGTTATAGAAATATGTGATAGCATAATCGAGGTGATACCATTCACAGAATTGCTTGACCAGTTCTGTATTCTGCTTCTTGAAAAATGCATATGGGCTTATCGTGTAACCATCGTGTTCGTCTGCAAATTTTGTACTCGATCCAGCATATATGATCTTTGCACCCCAGTTCCTTGCAGCCTGTAGCAAACGAAAGGTGCCGTTGACATTATATCGATGAACCAAATTGATGTCGTCAAAGCTCTGTTCTACACGAGAATACTCTCCTAGATGATAGACAAGATCGAATCGAGGCATGGCATCCATTCGCATGGAATCTGTTGTCCCGCGAATGTAGCTTACCCCCGGCACGTGATTGTCAGGTGAGCCGGTAAAATAATTATCAATAGATGTTACGTTATGACCTAGTGCTGTCAAGGCCTCACATAAATGACTACCGACAAATCCGGCACCACCCGTCACGAGAATTTTTTTATGCATGAATTGAAGTCCTTCCTGTTGGGAATACATCTGCCTCGAAATGTGGGTCTGGATATTCATCTTCTAGCCCATAGTTTCGCATGAGACTCATCCCATAATTGTTTGTCTTATTATAGATAGGTACATCTTTTTTCAAAATCAAAGCATTCTGTCTTGCTGGTTGACCAGTATGCTTGTTTACGATTGCGTTGAGATCCACGTGATGATGAACACGACCGTATCGTTCCACCAATGTCACACAATCAGGATGCATCTCTTTCAGCATCTTTGATTTGTTATATGCTGGATCTTCTCCACTCTCATCGGTCTTGTAGTCCTTATAGACCTCGGTGGTGTTACCACCTTTGACAGTCCCTGTCCTCATCTTGCCTTGAAAGAAAGCATAGAACAACATTGTCGTCCATCCTTCTTTGAGGGCTCGGATTGAGATGTCAACGTCCTCGTTAAATTTACCTCTCCATCGACCGGGGAATCGGTTGTCAATAAGGATACATGACATCAATCTAGTATTTAGTATGAACGGCTGATAAGCACACTGATTAATCACGAAGAATTTGTAGTGCGGTCCGGCAAGGGCCACATTCTCATAACGATCTGTGAAGTCTTCCACAGCCCGAAACATACCCGAACCTTTCTCGATGATATATCTCTTATTGTTATGGAGTCGACCAAAGTCAACGATATTATCATCCATCATCCAGTGCTTGTCGAAGCCCATGGCAAGAGAGTGTTCCCACATCCAATTCCGTGCTGGCCCAGAGCCCTTCCCATGATTACTGAAAGGCAATTCAAGAACGGTACCGAACTCTGGATTTGTCACGGCCTGATACTTATCAAACTCTTGAGGTTCAACACAGATATAATATTTGATTCCCATCCGTTCGAGAGCCTTGGCTGTATATCGTGACTCCCATCGACCCTTTGACAGGATGTAGATCGGGTATCGAGTATGGGTCTCATCATCGACCCATTTATTAAAAAGATTCACCTCACGTTCCTTATTAGGATATGCAAGGATATGAGTCTTGTCGGTCAGCTTGTAGCCGAATCTTTCACCGAAATGTTCACGATCTTCTCGTGTGTTGAAATGAACTCGAATCTGTTTGAATGGATCGAGTTTTGGTTGGGTGAAAGCAGGAGCGCCTGCTGCGTACCATTGTATAAATTGGTTCCTCCACTCCTGCTGGAGTTCTTCATGGGTGTGTACGGGTTGAAACATTAATCCTCCAAAAATCCTAATAGGCCGGTATCAGTACGGCCTGCCTTATAGACAAACTTATTTAGTTTAGGCATAGGTTTCTCGTCAGCCTTGAGCATGAATTCGACGTAATCTTCCTCGGTCGGGAAGTTCATCGTAATGGTCTGCCATGGCTCAGGAAACTCTTTATTAATTTTTCTAGGTGCTACTTTAAGCTTGGTGTCAGATTCTTCGCCGAGAAACTCATCAAGATTGTCGATGATGTTTTCCTCATCAGAGTATTCCAACATTGTCTCGTAGTCTAGCGATGTGTCTTTTACTTTCATTCTTACCTCACTGGTGGCCATTATACCATTATTTAGTCGAATTGTCAAGAACTTTTCCTGTGCCACCACAGGTAGGACAAACGACTTCGCCGGGGTCTTCCATAGGAGTATCTACCAATTTTCGTATAGACGCACCGGCGTTGTCGTAAACCAGAAAAGAAATATGACCGAGAGATACTTTCTGGCCATGGCTCACCTCTGAATCTGGGTCTAACCCATAATATTCACATTCATCGAGGATTTGCTCTTCAGTTTTATAATGTCCGCAGCTTCGAACTAGGGCTTCGATTAGTTTCATCGGTTCCTTTTAGATAAGTTACTCTGTGACCATCTCGTATATGTCCACCTTCAAGACACTTGCCACATTGAGATCCAATCTTTTCTAATAGAAAGTGGTTGTCGTCAAGCATCTTTTCTGTAATCGCGTTACAGATACAGAGATACATTAGGATGCCTTGGCAACCATTTTGCTCACATCATAGAGAGCAGAATTGATGTACCAGTTGACAAAGGTGGCAGGTCCCCAGCTGTCACAAGCACCAGTATCGAAATAATCGTCGTGAATAATTGTCGCGACCTTATCGATAGTATCGGCAGGACCATTTTGGATGAAGATCCAATCAGGGTTGGCAAAAGCCTTATCAGCGACAGTGGCCAAATCATTATGGCTCAGATCACTGAGGGGCTTAATAAAGTAGTCGTAAAAGTCATCACCATCAAACATCATATATCCTTAATCAAAAAAATTCCCAGTAACCCAACGGTATGTCATTTCACCTTGATAGTTCCACATACCATCTTGACCGTTGTGGTTTGGGTGGGGCCACAAAAGGGCCTCGTTGGCTTTATCAAAGGCTTCGACCTGATTTCTGGCCTCCACCATAAGTTCAGAGCCATAAGCTTCAAATTTAAATCTCATAATTAGTCCCAATCAGCGACTTGATAACAAACAGCAAGGTTCAAAGACATCACATGATTCTTCAAATAGATCGCCTTTTTCTCGGTACCGGGCTTAGTCCCTTCAACGTATTGGGTACCAGGTTTCATCTGACATTGATAAATCGCATTGATGACTTTTTCTGGGGCGTAACCATAATCGGCCTTCCACTGTTCCTTAGAGTCATAAGGAAAGTCAGGGAGCCATTCAGTTCCATTCAACATCGCAGCAGCGTTGTTTACATCAAACGCAGAATAGATGATCTCAGAACCGGTGGCTGTTTTGACAATAGGAGCCTCTAAACCACTCAGGGCTCGAAGAGCGCCCTTTTCGTGTTCGGCTGGGTCGGTTTGATATCGGGCCTCGGCGGATACACTCGCGAGACAAGCTGCGGTTAGTAACAAAGTTTTCTTAAACATAGTAAAGTTTCCTCTCAATTTCAATAGCCATTATAACACATCTGGCTGGGATGTCAACACTTTTTTTAAAAAAAAGTTAAAATAATTTAAGAATTCTCCTTTGGTGGTTTCATATGAAAATTACTGGGTGACAAAGCGTTGTAAAGTTCTCGAGCTTCTTCTTCAAGACCCTGACCACTCAATTCTTTGTACGCAATATCAATTTCTTTACTTTGATTGTTTCCTTTGACCCAGACATTGTGGTCGTCTGAATAGTTGAAGTACCAGTCGTGCCTTTGTAACATATCTTGAAAATCTTCTAACGTCATCTTAAACTCCTGTAAACAATAGACCATATCCAAACAATCCACCTAGGATTGCGCCCATAATACAACACGCAAGGAACGATACAAGAGGGCTTTCTTTAGGAATCTTGCCCTCTCTCTTAGGGATTGAAAAATCTTTCTTCGCGTAATCTCTCATTACTGACATCGGGAAACGACCTCGCTCATGCGATCTACCTCCTCGCCGAGGGCCTCCATCGACCACTCAGAATAGTTGTAACCACGAGGACGGAAGCCATAGGCATCCTTGTGAGCATCAGAAATGTAGCTGATCAGCGACTCTCTAAGCATCTCAAGCGTGTTCATTATGATGCCTCCGCGAACAATTGACCAAAACCTTCAACCAGAAGGTTGTAAGAATAGACCTCATATCTCCACTCATGGTCGAAATCGTAGTCGTCAGTCTCAAGCGCAGCTACCTCAGCAGCGGCGTAACGCTTCTCAAAACCCATCAGAGCGTCGAGGGTATCTTCAGTACCCATGAAACCTTTGACAATCCTCAAAGCTTGGTTGAAGTCGATCCCTTCAGCCTGCATCTCTTGGATTTCAGATTCTGTTTGGTAGATGATTCGTGCCATGTGTCAATTCCTTATCTCAATTTATGTGTACATTATAGGCTAGATCGGGGCCTTTGTCAACACTTTTTTGTAAAAAAAACAACTTTTTTTAGAACATTTTGGAATAAAGATATAACTTTTTGTTCTATGCGTATTCTGCTTCTTCCCACGCAGCCTCAAAGTCATCAAAACCTTCGGCCACCCGAGTGTTACATAAAGACTCATTATTTTTCAACGCAGTCCATAAAGTCTCAGGCAAAACTTGATGACGTGCTGATCGACGGTCAGCAACATAGTCGGCATAGGTATCAAAAGAGGTAGCGGTTCCTGTTGTTTTCATCATGTCTTTGTTTCCTTGATTTGAGAGTATATTATAGGCCATAGCTGACATTTTATCAAGACTTTTCTTAGAACATTTTGGAATAAGGAACCGATATCACGAGAAGAAATCTTCTAAGGTATTGACCTTCTCGGCAGACCAACCTAGGGCCTCGAGGATGATTTCAATGGGTTTGAGGAACACTTTGTCGAACTGGGTATCGTAGTCGATGTAGGGCTGGAGGTCGAACTCCTTGGGTAGGTTACGGGGGAACGAGATCATATTCTCTCGCAGGGGGTTGGGGAGTTTCAGATAGACATATTTGATCTTATCACCGGAGATGATCTTCTCGTATTTCTTGGATAGATTCTTCTTCTGCAGGAAGTCGTTGTACAGGATACAGCCACGGACGTGGATTGGACATCCCTTCTTGTAGAGTTCTGGGCCGGCCTTCACACGGAATTTGTCAATGTTGTCAGTTCCTGAGTTCTTGGCGATCTCTTCGATGGGGAGCGATTTGAACTGATCTCGAAACTCGGCGATGAATTGTTGGGTGTCTGATTCGGTACCCTGCATGATCACCTTGAAGGCCTCTTTCATCTTATCTCGGCAGACCTCAGGAGTCGAGGACCGAACAGATTCCAAGCCAGTCACAGAGATCTTTGGGGTCTCATAATGGACACCTTCAGAGTTGAGGGTATTGAGAATGTATCTCTTCTTGGCCACGAACAGACCCTTGTCGTTGATCTTCTCTCGTTTCATCCCCATGGCCTGCCGATACGCACCCATGTCATCTGCAAGTTTCTGGTATCCTTTTTCAATGACATCTTCGATTTTCGAGGAGCAGATCTTGTCGAGAAATTCTTCACCCTTCTGCCGATCAATATCAACAGTACCGAAGACCTCTTCGATCACCGGGGCAAAGTTCACATAGATCGAGTCGGTATCGATGTAGATGATATAATCCTTGTCGTCAGTCTTGAGGAGTTTGTTTAGATAATCGTTCACCGATTTCTGGGCATATCGAATCGAGAGCTGTCCAGATGTGGTGATCGCCTCGGCCATCTCATTAATATAGTATGCGAAGTAAATGTTGGCAGTCGCACCATAGAGGCTGTTCATCGAGATCTTGATCGACATCTGAGAGTTGTGTAACTGATTGGCCTCTGCCTTGAGTTTTTTGATCTGTCGAGGATCTTTCTCAACCTCGAGTTGCTGTTCTACAGCCAACATCTGTTTCTTGATCTTGGATCGGTTGTTGTAGTATTCATCAATGATTTCTGGAATGATTCCCAGTTTGTCATTTCGAAAACACACACCATTGGCAGTGACCGACACGTTAGGATCGTCGTTCTTGTAATCACCCTTGAGAACCATGTCCTGCGTCACATATTCTCTACGATCACCAATGTACGTCTCGGGTGACATATTGTATTGAAGCATAAGGTGAGGATACAGGGAGTTCAAATCAAAGGACACGACCCAAGGATGTAGACCGATCTGAGGGTCTTTCACATATCCACCAACGAGATCCGCGCGGTGACCGGGAGAACCACTCTTGATCGGTGGGGCAATATTCTTGCTCATCAATCGACGATAGAGTGTGGTTTCCCATATGCCCACAGTCCCGAATGCCTCTTGGTAATTCACACCACCTTGGTACGCGATGGTCATCACGAGAGCCAATAGGGCAGTCTCATCTTCTAGTCTTTGAATCAGTCGGGTATCTTGGAGGTTATAATCGAGATAGAGCTGAGGATTCTGTTCATAGAGGGCTGTCAATGAGCCGTATTCGGTATAATCAAGTTTCTTCTCACCGAGGATCACATGAGCGATATGGTCAAGTTTGAATGATTCTTGTGGGCCATATTTGTATCCAAACTTCTTGAAAGCATCCAGATAGTCGAGGACAGCCACACCAGAGATCGAATAGGTCGATTGGATCTTGTCGAAGAGTTCACGGCTACGTTTACGAATCTTTTTCCACGGGGACAGTCGGTTTGCCAATTCCTCACCACACTCTCGAAGAATTCTCGTCACGATGTACATGATATCGAAGAACTCTACGTTCCATCCTGTTACGATATCTGGATAGTCAGATGTCCACAGATCCACGAAATGCCGAAGGAGTTGTTGTTCGGTATCGAATTTGATGAAGTTGATATTCTCTGGGTCGATGTCAGTGATCGTTGCGTATTTGTCGTAATCTTTCAGACCGAGCAGATGATAGGTATCTGACTTGGAAGATTTGTACGCGATGGATGTGATTGGGTTATCAGCCTCCTCCACGTTGGGGAAGCCATCGGTAACATCAACCTCGATATCGAACGAGACAATGTTGATCTGATTGATATCGAACTCTATCTCGCCTGGGTAATGTTCTTGAATGAATTGAGCCACATACTTCGTGTTCCCACAGATTTCCATCATCCCAACATCTTTGTATTGGTCGACGAAGTCCGAGGCCTCTTTCATCGAGTCGAACTTGAACGGATGGAGAGGCTTCTCTGTCAGCAGGGAGGTATGGGTGGTGCCTTCTTTCTTGTTCGGGGCATGAACATAGAGAGTGGGCTTGTATGGAATTTTGTGTGCCACCCTCTTGCCGTTCTTGTATCCACGGTAGAGGATGTTGTTGCCGAGTCTATCTACTGAAGTGTAGAATTGCATATATTGTCTCCAGTTTGAGTGGCCATTTTATCACGCACCAAACCAAAAGTCAACCACTATGCACTTTTATGTCCATAAAAGTGTAACTTTGTCCATTTATATGTACCTATAAGTGTAATTTGTATGCACTTATATGTACCTATAAGTATATTATGCAGCAATCTCTGAAAAATTCTTGACTTTGTGGAATCTGATATGATTTGCAAATTTCTCTGCGAACTGATCACCACGGTGTGAGATCACAAAGATGTTGTCGTTGGCATTCAGGTTGTGTAGGGTCTCAATCAGACTTTCAATCCCAGTTCCATCGAGAGCCCCATCAAGGGTCTCGTCGAGAACAAGAAGATTGGTCGACACAGAGTTTCTCAGTTTGGCCACCGATCTCCAGGCCAACATGATCGATAGAGAGATTCGTAACTTCTCACCTTCGGAGAATGACCCATATGAGAACGTGTCACGGAACCGAGACCGAATTACCTCATTGAAGCTCTCGTCAAGATGAAAATCGACAAACAGTTCGAATGCAGCCAAATACTTGTTGATCAGCTTGTTCATCACAGGGATGTACTGCCGAATGATCTTTGCCTTGATCCCACCATCTTTGAGGATCGTGTTCACCACATTCAAGATGTTTTGCTCTTCAAAGAGTTCTTCCCTGCGTTTGTGTAGGTCGCAGAGTTCCTTCTTGAGTTGTTTCATATAGGATTTATCGACCGATTCGACTTCCCTTTCAGCGTTCTCTAGTTCGGACTTATAAGACATGAGGGCATTCTTAGAGATTCGAATCTCGCCTCGATTTTCACTGATATCCGTGTGGTTCTTTTGAATCAGAGTCTCGACCTCGGATATTTCACTGATACGTGAGGACATATCGGCGATCTTCTCTGCGATATCAATCAAGCCCGTTTCAATAGCATGTTTCTTTTCTTCTTTCTCTGTCGTGATCTCTGCCTTAAACTCGTGGTCGATTCCTTGTTTGCAGGTCGGGCAGTTGTCATTGTCGTGATAGAAGGCAATTTCTTTTTCAAAAGTTTGCTTTGATTTTATCAGATCTCGTTCGACATTAGTGTACTTGTCAAGTTTGTTCTGAGTCGAGCTCTTATCTGCAATGGTTTCATATAGGGCAGTTATCTTTTCATCGATGTCGTCGATTAGGAGCTGTTTCTCTTCGATCTTGTCAATGTGTTCCTGCATCTTCTTTTGGATTTTCTTGACCTCAGACTTCTTGATCTTGACGATCTCGGCATTGTTCTTCTCAGCCTGTTCGAGACTTCCCTCGGTCATATCCACCTTATAGCCATTCTCAGCGATATCATTCTTATTCACACTGATTCGATCTTTGGCCAAGAAGTTCATCGTGCTGAAGACTTGGATATCGAGTAGATCTTCGATGATGTCTCGTCGAGATTGCGCCGGGAGTTCCATAAACGGAACATAGGTCGCACTACCTAAGACCACGATCTGATTGAAGGATTTATAATTGATGCCCAGTACGTTCTGTTCTAGGAAGGCCTGGTAATCCTTCTTGGCAGAATCTTGGTTAATCAGCTGTCCATCTCTATGAATCTCAAATACGTTCGGCTTGATGCCTCGACGCACGAGATAATCAGAACCACCAACATTGAACTCGATCTCCACGAGGAGTCCCTTGTTGTTGATACTGTTGAGAAGCTGGGGTTTATTGATCTTTCGAAATGGCTTACCATACAGGCCAAACACGATCGCATCTAAGAATGTAGACTTCCCTGCTCCATTCGAACCACTGATAAGAGTAGAGCTTTTGTTGTCGAGATAGATTGTCGTGAAAGAATTGCCGGTAGATAAGATGTTTTTATAACGAAGTTCTTTAAATTGTAATCTCATCCGATGTTTAATGCCTCATTGTACAGTTCATCGACGGTCCGCTTGATCATTCCCTTGTCAGCGGTCGTCTCTAATGAATCAATATAATTATGTAGGATTTCTGTCGTGTCTTTAGTTTCGTCTAGGATTTCTTCTACACCTGCCGACTCGAGGTTCAAGGCATCATCAACAGCTTTGATATCTGCAGCCCCTTCATCGTTTAATCGATTCATAAACATGTCGTAGATGTAAGCATTCGTTCGATTCTTCACAATCACCTTGATATAGGTATCTTTATAGGGAGAAGTGTCGAAGTTTGCTACATCATCCACGGTCATATCTGTGTCGTCGTAGTCGATCTTATAGAACATCCTGTACGGATTCTCAATCTTGGTCATCTCACGTGTCTCCGTGTCAAAGACATGGAACCCACGACTGCCTAGATAGTCTGACCAGGTCATCTCATAAGGAGCACCAAGATATTCGATGTTTTGGTAGCGAGAAGGGTGATGGAAGTGCCCAGAGTAAACTGATTCAAAGTTCTTGAACACGTTCATGTCGATCCCATCATTACAAGGCATGCCTTTCATCATTTCGAACCCCTTGACCTCAAGATGGCCCATAACGATGTCTGCCTTGGTTTTAGAGATGATTTCAAAATTTTCTTTCTCATTATCCTTACACAACCACGGCAACATAAGGAAGGTGGTCGAACCGAACGTAACCTCTTTGGCAATAGATTCGTAAAGTGTAAATGTGGGGTAATCTTTCAGAAGAAGCTGCATTGAATTGACCTC